>Ga0207639_10000313_pt1 | contig 34326 bp, 35 predicted proteins | sample KBSCornC32_FD_184299 | JGI IMG/M metagenome (GOLD analysis project Ga0207639, IMG submission 184299) | Corn rhizosphere microbial communities from Kellogg Biological Station, Michigan, USA - KBS Corn C3-2 (SPAdes) (version 2) | ecosystem: Host-associated > Plants > Roots > Rhizosphere > Soil ... | reverse complement strand
ATGAGGTCGGCGATGGTGCCGATTTTGAGATTGTGCAGCTGCGCGAACTTCACCAGATCGGGCAGACGCGCCATCGTGCCGTCGTCGTTCATGATCTCGCAGATCACGCCGGCGGGCGCGAGCCCTGCGAGACGCGCGATATCGACCGATGCTTCGGTATGGCCCGCCCGCACCAGCGCGCCACCGTGACGTGCGACCAGCGGGAAGACATGGCCGGGTGACGTAATATCGTTCGGGCCCTTGGTGGAATCGATTGCGACCGAAATCGTGTGCGCACGGTCGTGCGCGGAGATGCCGGTGGAGATGCCTTCCTTGGCCTCAATAGAAATCGTGAACGCGGTCTGGTTCGGTGTGCCGTTGACCGCGGTCATCATCGGGATCTTGAGCTGCTCGGCGCGCTCCTGTGTCAAGGCGAGGCAGATGAGCCCGCGGCCGAACCGCGCCATGAAGTTCACCGCATCCGGCGTGCACATCTGTGCCGGGATGACGAGATCGCCTTCGTTCTCGCGATCCTCGGCATCGATGAGGATGAACATCTTGCCGTTGCGCGCGGCTTCGATGACCTCTTCGATCTCTGCGATGTAATCGTGGAAGACAGGCATGTTCATGGTTGCACCAGCCGCGCCACATAGCGCGCCATCAGATCGGCTTCGAAATTCACGTGTCCGCCCGGCTTGGCGCGGCCGAAGGTCGTGACCGATTGCGTGTGCGGGATGATGTTCACGCCGAAGCGCGGGCCATCGACATCGTTTACCGTCAGCGACACACCATCGAGCGCGACGGATCCTTTGGCTGCGACGAGCTTCGAGAGTTTCTTCGGCACCTCGAAGATCATGCGCACGGATTCGCCTTCGGGCTTCACGCTGACGATCTCCGCCACCGCATCGACGTGGCCGGTGACGATGTGGCCGCCGAACTCATCGCCGACGCGCATCGGCCGTTCGAGGTTCACGGACTCGCCGACCTTCCAATTGCCGAGCGTCGTCTTCGACAGCGTCTCGCCCGACGCAGTGAACGCAAACCAGCGATCCTTCGCGCTGCCCTTGTCGACGACGGTCATGCACGCGCCGGAACAGGCGATGGAGGCGCCCATGTCGATCTGCGAGACGTCGAATTTCGTGGCGATGACGATATGCGTGTCGCCGCGTTTCTCCACGTGGCGCACCTTGCCGACATCGGTGACAATTCCGGTGAACATGGCGTCGTTCTAGACCTTGGCGGCGAAGCTTTCCAGCATATCCGGGCCGAGTTTTCGCGTGCCCAGCGAAACGAAGCGGGACGCTTCGTCAAGATCGAGCGCGGCCAGCGCATCGATGCCGTTACGTCCGGAGGCGCCCAAGAAAATCGGCGCACGGAAAATCTCCAGCCGGTCGGCGAATCCGCGGTCGAGGAACGAGGCGTGCACGCTCGCGCCCCCCTCTACCAGCAGCCGGGTAACCCCAATTTTTGCGAGGTCTTTGAGCACCGCGGCGATATCAGGACGGCCGCGCACGTCCTTCTTGACGCGGATCACTTCGACGCCGCGCGCGGCGAGCGAACTGCCGCCGCTCGCGGTCGTATAGACGCGCGTCGGTGTCTGCTTCGCCGTCTTCGCGAGCTTGGAAGAGTCTTCCAGCCGCAGCCGCGTGTCGAGCACGACGCGGATCGGCGAACGGTCTTCGAGCCCCGCGATTCGGCAGGTGAGATCGGGATTGTCCGCAAGCGCCGTTTCGATACCGACAAGGATCGCATCGTGCTTCGCGCGCAGCAGATGACCATAGCGGCGCGCTTCCGATCCCGTGATCCACTTGCTCTGGCCGGAGACCGTCGCTGTCTTGCCATCGATACTCTGAGCAACCTTCAGCGTTACCAGCGGACGCGATTTCGTCACGCGCAGAAAGAATCCCGCATTGAGCGCGGCAGCATCTTTTTCGAGAACACCCGTCGTCGCCTCGACACCGCCCTCGCGTAGCATCGCAATGCCTTTTCCACTGACACGCGGATCGGGATCTTCCACAGCGCTCACCACACGCGCGACACCCGCCTGCACCAGCGCATTCGCACAAGGCGGCGTCTCGCCCTGATGCGCGCACGGCTCGAGAGTCACATAAGCCGTCGCACCGCGCGCTTGCTCACCCGCCTCCGCTAGCGCCACGACTTCCGCATGCGGCCGCCCACCCGGCTGCGTCCACCCGCGTCCGACAACGCGCTCATCTTTGACGATCACACAGCCGACCGCCGGATTGGGCGCGGTCGTGCCCAGCGCACGCTCTGCGAGTGCCAAGGCATGACGCATGTGAGCGATGTCGCTCATGGCCTTTTCACCTGACAGGTCGAAACAAAGCCATCGGCAAAGCGCTTAATGCCATCTGCATCGAAATCTGCGTCGCCCTTGGCGATGAGACCGTTGAAATAGGCATTGAAGCAGTGCTGATAGGTAAATCGTTCTGTCGAGCCCTGCATGTCCCTGATCGGCCCGCCGTGCTCTGCACCGTGCTGGAAAAAGTCCAGCCAGGCCGACGTCGTGCGTACCCGTCCTGTGTCGAGATCGTAGTCTATCTCGCGCGTTGCCCAGCAGCCGATTTTGTCATCCAGATCCGTCTTGGGCATCGTCAATCCACCAAGCTCCAGAAGATCGTAAGGCGCGAGACTTTCTATCCATGTGAGATGGCGGCCGCGCACCTTGGCCGTGGGCGGCAAGAAATCACAGGTGTACTTTCCCGGCATGAGCTTTTCATCGACGACCAGGGTCTTATCCCGCTTGTGCAGGATCGTGAGATAGCTGCTCATCAAAAACCCATCGTCGTTCGTGTCCGACGAAATTATGAAGCGTGCGCCGTCGCGCGCCAGAACTTCATAAGAATCGAAAGCGGTGCCAAGTGGAGTGCCTTTCGTCAGAACCCAAAATTCCCGGTCTCTGAGATTGATAGGGCCAGGCTTGGTACAGTCGGCAAGGTCTATTTGCGTGGGCGCGTCGACTTTCGGCGATGTCAGGATCCGCATGCAGCGCGGATCGATCGGATTGCCGCGATAGACGAACGCATTTTCTGGCGCACGCGTATCCCACGCTGCCTGCGCCGCAATGGGAAGCATGCAGGCAAACGCCGCGATGGCGACGAGGCTATTCCTTGTCGCCTTCGAGCTCACCGATGAGATTCTCGAAATCCTTGGTCTCGCGGAAGTTCTTGTAGACCGACGCGAAGCGGACATAGGCGACCTTGTCGAGGCTTTGCAGCGCCTGCATCACCAGCTCGCCGATGGTCGCGGCCTGGATCTCGTTTTCGCCGAGGCTTTCCAGGCGGCGCACGATGCCGGTGACCATGCGGTCGATGCGCTCGGCTTCCACCGGGCGCTTGCGCAGCGCGTGGGAAAGCGAACGCTCCAGCTTGTCGCGGTCGAACGGTTCGCGGCGGTTGTTCTTCTTCACCACGATCAGCTCGCGCAACTGCACGCGCTCGAACGTCGTGAACCGTCCACCGCAGGCCGGGCAATGACGGCGGCGGCGGATCGCGGAATTGTCTTCGGACGGACGGCTGTCCTTCACCTGGCTGTCGTCATGTCCGCAAAAAGGGCAGCGCATAGAATATCGTCCTTACGAATAAATCGGGAAACGCTTGCACAAATCGCCGACACGCGCGCCGACACTGGCTTCGACCGCCGCATCGCCCGCATCACCATTCTTGGCGACGGCATCGACGACTTCAACAATGAGTTTGCCAATCTCGCGGAATTCGGCAGGGCCGAAACCACGCGTCGTCCCCGCGGGCGAGCCCAGACGGATGCCGGAGGTGATCGCGGGCTTCTCGGTATCGAACGGCACCGCGTTCTTGTTGGTGGTGATATTGGCGCGGTCGAGCGCCTTTTCCGTCGGACGGCCCGTCGCCTTCTTGGGACGCAGATCGACCAGCATCACATGCGTGTCGGTGCCGCCGGAAACGATGTCGAGGCCCTCGGCATGCAGCGTCTCGGCCAGCGCCTTCGCGTTCTCGATCACACGCTTGGCATAGAGCTTGAACTCCGGCTTCAGCGCTTCGCCGAACGCAACCGCCTTCGCCGCGATCACATGCATCAGCGGTCCGCCCTGTAACCCGGGGAACACCGCCGAGTTGATCTTCTTCCCCAGCGCTTCGTCGCGCGACAGGATCATGCCGCCGCGCGGACCGCGCAGCGTCTTGTGCGTCGTGGTCGTGACCACATGCGCATGCTCAAGCGGATTGGGGTGCGCGCCGCCGGCGACGAGGCCCGCGAAATGCGCCATGTCGACCATGAAATACGCGCCGACCTCATCCGCGATCTCGCGGAAGCGCTTGAAGTCGATCACGCGCGGATAGGCAGAGCCGCCGGCGATGATGACTTTCGGTTTGCTTTGGCGCGCGATCGCCTGCACCTCATCCATGTCGATGCGGTGATCCTGGCGGCGCACGGTGTAGGGCACGGGCTTGAACCACTTGCCCGACTGGTTCGCGGGCGAGCCGTGGGTGAGATGGCCACCAGCCGCGAGATCAAGACCCATGAATGTGTCGCCGGGCTGCATCAGCGCGAAGAACACGGCCTGGTTCGCCTGCGCACCGGAATGCGGCTGGACGTTCGCGAAGGAGCAATCGAACAGGCGGCAAGCGCGCTCGATCGCGAGTTCCTCGACAACATCGACATATTCGCAGCCGCCGTAATAGCGGCGGCCGGGATAGCCCTCGGCGTATTTGTTGGTGAGGACGGAGCCCTGCGCCTCGAGCACCGCCTTGGAGACGATGTTCTCGGACGCGATCAGCTCGATCTTGTCCTGCTGGCGCCTCAGCTCGTCATCGATGGAGCGTGCGATATCCGGATCGGCCTGGTGCAGCCCGCGGCTGAAAAAGCCCGAATTCTCCGCCGTATTCGCCGCTGCCGACATCGCTCACCTCGCTGGACCCGCGCCGGAACCCCACCCCTTGGAGGGTACCGTACCTATCGGGGCGCTACCCCTACCCCTTTACCAAATCTTGCGCCAGATGGATTCCGGAAGCCCGTCTATCCACAGGCAAACCGGACCATTTCAGGCAGAGGTGGGCACAACCAAAGATAGAGACAAGGCTTCGCCCCGCCACGCGAAGACTTGGCCAAGACTTGCCCCTGAATTCCCCATTGTTTGCTAGTCTTCAGCTTCAGGCTGAGTCTCTTTGTATTTGGAGCGTATTGTGAAGACGATCAACGGCGACGTGCCTGCACAGAAATCCGACGACCTGCTGAAACTGGCAACCGAGATCGTCTCGGCCTTTGTCAGCAACAACTCCGTTGCGGCCAGCGAACTGCCCGCGATGATCAAAAGCGTGCACGCAACGCTCGGCGGCCTTGCCGGCGCGAACTCCTCCGAACCGCAGACAACGCAGAAGCCCGCCGTCACCGTGAAGAAGTCGGTCACGCCGGAATACATCGTCTGTCTTGAGGACGGAAAGAAACTCAAGATGCTCAAGCGCTATCTGCGCTCGCGCTACAGCATGTCGCCCGAAGAATACCGCAGCAAATGGGGCCTGCCCGCCGACTATCCGATGGTCGCGCCGAACTACGCGCAACAGCGTTCCGACTTCGCCAAGAAGATCGGCCTCGGCAAATCCTCGACGCCGCCGCGCAAGAAGAGCCGTAGATAACAGTATTCGTCATGGCCGCCCTCGTGGCGGCCATCCATTTTCCAGAGGCCATCGGCCTGAGATCATGGATGGCCGGGACAAGCCCGGCCACGACGGTTGGGGGTATGGAATTAAACCCCGCCAGACTTTTTCTTGATCAGATATTCGAGCTTGCGTTTTGCAGCGTCGCCGAGTGCCACGCGTGAGGCGCTCGCAGGACCGACAACGCTGGCTTCCATCCCCGTCGCGGAATCGATTGCTGTCGCTTTCGCGAACGCACCTTGAATGACGACTTCCAGGAAAATCTCGCCTTTGGCCGGAGCCATCAGGCGGCGCGTTTCAGGCGGTGCGCGGTCCACACCTGGTCGAGCGCGCGCACGAGGTCGCGGATCATCGCTTCGCTGTGCGCGGGCGAAGGCGTGAAGCGCAGGCGTTCTGCGCCGCGCGGCACGGTCGGATAATTCACCGGCTGCACATAGATGCCATGGTCGTAGAGCAGCGAATCCGACACCGCCTTGCACAGCGTCGCGTCACCGACGAACACCGGAACGATATGGCTCGGCGATTCCATCACCGGCAAACCGGCCTCGGCGAACAATTTCTTCAGCAGCGCGGCACGCGCCTGAAGCGTTTCGCGCTCGGCATCGCTTTCTTTCAGATGTCGCACGCTGGCGAGCACGCCAGCTGCTATCGCCGGTGCGAGCGAGGTCGTGAAAATGAACCCCGGCGCAAACGAACGGATGCAGTCGATCAATTCGTTCGACGCCGCGATATAGCCACCCATGACGCCGAACGCCTTGGCGAGCGTGCCTTCGACGATGTCGATGCGCTGCATCTGCTCGTCTCGCGCGGCGACGCCTGCACCGCGCGGACCGTACAGGCCGACGCCGTGCACTTCATCGATATAGGTGAGTGCGCCGTATTTCTCGGCGAGATCGCAGATCTCCTTCACCTTCCCGAAATCGCCTTCCATCGAATAGACGGATTCGAACGCGATCAGCTTCGGCGCATCGGCAGGCGCTTCGGTGAGCTGGCGCTCCAGATCGGCCATGTCGTTGTGCTGGAAGATGCGCTTTTCTACATTGCCGTTGCGCATACCTTCGATCATCGAGGCGTGGTTGAACACGTCGGAGAAAACGATCAGGCCCGGAAGGATTTTTGCCAGCGTCGCGAGCGTCGCGTCGTTCGAGACGAAGCCCGACGTGAACAGCAGCGCCGCGTCCTTGCCATGCAGATCGGCGAGTTCCTGCTCCAACTCCACATGATAATGCGTCGTGCCGGAGATGTTGCGCGTGCCGCCCGAACCAGCGCCGGTCGTGTCGATGGCTTCGTGCATGGCGGCGAGCACCTTCGGATGCTGGCCCATGCCGAGATAATCGTTGGAGCACCACACGACCACCGGCCGTTTGGCGCCTTGGGTGTGGAAATCGGCGTTCGGATAATTGCCTTGGGCGCGGACGATATCGGCGAAGACGCGGTAGCGCCCCTCGCGGCGGAGACCCGCCAGCGCATCCCGGAACCGGTTCAGATAAGCGAACGCCATCATTACCCTCTGGGCCGCTTTTCCCGCAGCCGGGCCGGAGATTACCCCACCCGGGCGGCCCGGTCCTAGACGTAAGGTCGCAGACCCGGGGCCACAAGGACGCGGGGTTTCAGGCGGCGATGGCGACCACGGCGTTCACCGCCATTGCGATCAGGCAGGTGTTGAAGAAAAACGAGACGATGGAGTGCGCTAGGGTCATCCGCCGCAGCCGGGTGGAGGTCACCTGCACGTCCGAGACCTGGAACGTCATGCCGATCACGAAGGTGTAATAGAGGAATTCTGCAGCCCCCGGTTCCTCGGTTCCTGGAAAGGTCAGTCCGCTGCCCTTCTTCTTCCCGGGTTCCGAATAGAAGAGATAGGCGTAGTGGAACGCGACCATCATATGCAGCATCGCCCAGCCGAGCGGCGCACCGGCAACCGCCAGCGCAATCGCGTAAGGGTTCACTGCTTCCTTCTGATGCAGCAGCGTCACGATCGCGAACAGGCAGAACCCGATCATCACAAGCGCGAACAGAATGACGAGCGCGATCCCCTCGTTCTCGACATCCGCGCGGCGGTCGAGTTGTTCCGGCGTGATGGTCAGCGCGATGTAGGACAGCATCGCGACATAAGAGAGGAAGAACGCATCGCCCCCGGCGAGCACGCGCACAGGCGGCGAAAGTGACGTCAGCAAAAGATAAACACCCGCTCCAAAAAGAAAGCAGGCGTAGAACCGCCAATGATGGGTGAGATGGGATCGCGCAAACGGCAAAGGCGCCTCCGGATAGAAGCGCACTCTGCCAGAAACTTGCGCGGCGTCTACAGCCGGAAGCGAACCTGATCGATCCAGAAGCGCTCGAGACGGCGCAGGCTGGTGTTCAATCCGTCGAGGTCGCCGTCAGTGACGTTGCCCACCGGCTCCAGCGAACCCAGGTGACGATCGAACAGCTCGCTCAGCATCTCGCGCACCACTTCGCCCTTCGGCGTCAGGCGCACCAGAACGGAGCGGCGGTCGGCTTCGGACCGGGCGTGATGGATGTAACCGGCTTCGACGAGCTTCTTGAGATTGTACGACACGTTCGAGCCCAGATAGTGCCCCCGCGTGCGCAACTCACCAGCCGTCAATTCCTGATCGCCGACATTGAACAGGAGCAGCGCTTGCACGCTGTTGATCTCGCGCTCATCACGGCGGTCGAGCTCGTCCTTGATCACATCGAGCAATTGCCGATGCAGACGCTCAACAAGATTGAGTGTTTCGAGATAGTGCTTGCCGAGCGTTTGTGCGCCCTCAAGCGCCGCAGCTTCCTGCGGCTTGGCCAATGCTGTCATCGCTTTTTCCCCACTTTTTCGCAGGGCCCACCTTGTTATGCGACCACAGTAGGGGCGATTGATTAAAGGGCCGTAAAAATTATCAGATAACCCCACGCAGCATTTGGATTATTCCGGAGAAGTCCATTCCGGACTGTCCTTTTGCCGCCATCAGCGCGTAAAGCTGCAACGCTTCCGCGCCCATTGGCGTTGCGGCGCCTGCATTTTGCGCCGCCTGCTGCGAGAGTTTGAGGTCTTTCAGCATCAAGCCCGTCGCGAAACCGCCCGTGTAATTGCGGTTTGACGGCGACGTCGGCACCGGTCCCGGGACGGGACAATAGGTCGTCAACGACCAGCACTGGCCCGACGCCGCCGACATGATGTCGAAGAGTTTCTGGTGATCGAGGCCGAGTTTTTCGCCGAGCGCGAACGCTTCACACGTGCCGATCATCGAGATCGCGAGCAGCATGTTGTTGCAGATCTTCGCCGCCTGTCCTGCGCCAGCGCCGCCAGCGTGAACGATGCGCTTGCCCATTTTCTGCAGGATCGGCTCGGCGCGCGCGAACGCTTTCTCCGTGCCGCCGCACATGAAGGCGAGCGTGCCTGCTTCTGCGCCGCCCGTGCCGCCTGAAACCGGCGCATCGAGAAAATCGAAGCCTGTTTTTGCTGCCGCCTCATGCACCGCACGCGCGGAATCGATGTCGATCGTCGAGCAATCGATCAGCAACGCATCCTTCTTCGCCGCAGTGAGGATGCTTTCCTTCTCCAGATATACCCCGCGCACATGCGCCCCGGCGGGAAGCATCGTGATCACGACATCGGCGGACTTCACCGCATCGAGCGCGGTCGCCGCACTCTTGCCACCCGCATCTGTGACGGGCTTTAGCGCCGCCGCACTCAGATCGAACGCGGTCACGCCATCGCCGCTCTTCAGCAGATTGCGCGCCATCGGCCCGCCCATGTTTCCCACGCCGATGAATGCGATGTTGGTCATAGGACAAGCTCCTTGTTGTTCAGAGGCGCGAAGTACGCGTCGATATCGGCGTTAGACACTTCGGAAAGATCAGCCGGCTTCCATTTCGGCGTGCCGTCTTTGTCGATGATGGTGGCGCGAACGCCTTCATAGAAATCGTGGCCGGCGACGACGCGGTTCACCATGCGCCATTCCATCTTCATGCAGTCGTCGAAATCCAGTTTTGCACCCTCGCGCACCTGGCGGAACGCCAGCTTGGTCGCGGTCGGCGATTTGGACCGGATCGTCTTCGCCGTGTCGCGCGACCAGTCGGTGTGATCGGCATCCAGCGCGCTGAGAATCTCCTCAACCGAATTGTGGGCGAAGATCTTGTCGATGGAGGCGCGGTGATCGGCGAGGAAGCCGGCGGGGAGATCGTCGCTCTTGCGGCCGACGACATGATCCACGCCCTTACCGGCGGCGAGATCGGCGATGAGCGCGGGCCAGTCCTTCATCGGCACGAAATGCGTGGCGACGCCGGAATAGAGCGTGTCGACCGTCTTCAGCCGCGCGCCGGTGAGCGCGAGATACATGCCGATCTGGCCGTCCATGCGCGGCAGGAAATAACTGCCGCCGACATCGGGGAACAGGCCGATGCCGGTCTCCGGCATCGCGAACGTCGTGGTCTCATTGGCGACGCGATGGCTGCCATGCACCGACACGCCGACGCCGCCGCCCATGACGATGCCATTGATCAGCGCGACATAGGGCTTCGGATAATGTTTGATCAGCGCGTTGAGCACATATTCATCGCGATAGAAATTCAGCGCGTACGGCGTCTTGTTCACGCCGCTCTCGTAGAGCGAGCGGATATCGCCGCCGGCACAGAACGCGCGCTCACCACTGCCCTGGACAACGACGACCTTCACATCGTCTTGCGCCGCCCAGGCGCGAAGCTGCATCGTCATCTGAAGGCACATGCCGTGCGTTAGCGCGTTCAGCGCCTTCGGCCGGTTCAGGGTAATCAGACCGACGGCACCACGCTTTTCGAAAAGGACGTGAGGTTCGTCAGACAAAATAACCTCCCCCTTGCCGCCTTCGCTTCGCTACGGCGCGCCAAGGAGAATCTTCTGCCGCGGCGTAGCCGAAGGCGAAGACGGGTGGGGAGGTCGGAATGCAAAGCATTCCGGGTGGGGGTCGCGACCTATCCGCTGACACCCCGCCCCCCACCCGACGTGCTCGCTTCGCTGCGCGCGTCGACCTCCCCACAAGGGGGAGGTTAAACAAGGACAACATCATCACTGTCTGAACATCTCGCGGCTGACGATCACCCGCATGATCTCGTTGGTGCCTTCGAGGATCTGGTGCACCCGCAGATCGCGCACATGCCGCTCGGCGGGGAAGTCTTTCAGATAGCCGTAACCGCCGAACAGTTGCAGTGCGTCGTTGGCGATCTTCGAACCCGTATCCGTGGCGAAGCGCTTTGCCATCGCACACAGCATCGTCGCGCGCGGATCGCGCTTGTCGAGCGCGGACGCGGCGTTGCGGATCATCAGGCGCGAGGCCTCCAGCTCCGTCGCCATGTCGGCGAGCTTGAACTGCGTCACCTGGAATTCGGCGATCTGCTTTCCGAACTGCTTGCGCTCGGTGACGTATTGCTTTGCTTCCTCAAGCGCGGCGCGCGCGGTGCCGACCGAGCACGCGCCGATATTGATGCGCCCGCCATCAAGCCCGCTCATCGCGATGCGAAAACCTTCGCCTTCTGCGCCGAGACGGTTCGCCACCGGCACGCGGCAATCCTGAAAGTTCACGGTCGCTGTCGGCTGCGAATTCCAGCCCATCTTTTTTTCGACCTTGCCGAACGAAAGACCCGGCGTGCCCTTCTCGATCACAAGGCAAGAGATACCCTTCGGCCCATCCTCGCCCGTGCGCACCATGCAGACATAGATGTCCGAAGTCCCGGCGCCGGAGATAAACGCCTTTGAGCCGTTCAGCACATAATGATCGCCGTCCTTCGCCGCCCGCGTCTTGAGCGCGGCCGCATCCGATCCGGAGCCCGGTTCGGTTAGGCAATAGGACGCGATCTTCTCCATCGTCGCCAGCGACGGCAGGAATTTCTTGCGCTGCGCATCGCTGCCGTAGCGGTCGATCATCCACGACGCCATGTTGTGGATCGAGATGAACGCGGCGGTCGACGTACAGCCCGCCGACAGTTCTTCCATGATGATCGCGGCGTCGAGACGGCTCATCTCAGACCCGCCGACATCGCTCTTCACATAGATGCCCGCGAAGCCGAGCGCCGCGGCCTCGCGCAGCCGGTCGACCGGAAAATGGGCCTTCTCGTCCCACTCCGCAGCAAAAGGCGCCAGCCGCTCACGCGCAAACCGCCGCGCGGCGTCTTCGATGGCCCGTTCGTCCTCGTTCAGGGAGAAATCCATGGCGCAAATCCCGCGAAATCGGGGCGTAATTAACCCCCTGAAGCGGCAGATGCAAAGGCCGACAACGCGCCGCCTTGCGAGGCCTTGGCCGCGCGAGTAGACCCACACGTCCCCAGTCCGGAACCTTGCCCGATGGCCTCCGATTCCAGCTTTCCCGCGCTCCGCATGCGGCGCCTTCGCCGCCACAACTGGTCGCGCCGTCTGGTGGCGGAATCAACTCTCGCGCCCGCGGATTTCATCTGGCCACTGTTCGTCATCGACGGTCAGAACGCGCGCCAGCCCGTCGCCTCGATGCCCGGTGTGGATCGCCTCAGCGTCGATCTTGCGGTCGAGGCGGCAAAGGAAGCGCGCGACCTCGGCATCCCGGTGATCGCCCTGTTCCCGAACACCGATCCCGATCTCAAGACCGAAGACGGCCGCGAAGCGACGAACAACAACAACCTCGTCTGCCGCGCCGTGCGCGCGATCAAGAAGGCGGTGCCGGAGATCGGCGTGCTCTGCGATGTCGCACTCGATCCTTACACAAGCCATGGCCATGACGGCGTGCTGATCGACAGCTACGTCGCCAATGACGAGACGCTCGACATTCTGGTGAAGCAGGCACTCGTCCAGGCCGAGGCCGGCTGCGATATCATCGCGCCGTCGGACATGATGGACGGCCGCGTCGGCGCGATCCGCACATCGCTCGAAGCCAAGGGCTTCAAGAGCACAATGATCATGGCCTATGCGGCCAAGTATGCGAGCGCCTTCTACGGTCCGTTCCGCGATGCGGTGGGATCGGCAAAGGCGCTGACCGGCGACAAGCGCACCTATCAGATGGACCCGGCAAACACCGACGAGGCGCTGCGCGAAGTCGCGCTCGATCTCGCCGAGGGCGCCGACATGGTGATGGTGAAGCCCGGCATGCCCTATCTCGATGTGCTGCGCCGCGTGAAGGACGAATTCGGTGTGCCAACGTTCGCCTATCAGGTGTCTGGCGAATATTCGATGCTGACCGGCGCCATCGAGCGCGGCTGGTTCGATCGTGAGCGCGTAATGCTGGAAAGCCTGATGGCGTTCAAACGCGCCGGCGCCAGCGGCATCCTCACCTACTTCGCAAAAGACGCGGCGAAACTGCTGACAAGATCCTGACAGAGCGCGCTGTCACGCGGCTGTGATCCCTTCAACTCGCCGTGAGACGCGCGACAAGCTCTTGCGTGCTGCCTGCGCGCGGATCAGCATGAACGCGAATTCAGGAGGAACGTCATGCGCACCACAGTTCTAGCACTCGCGTCCGGTTTGGCCCTCACCTTTGCAACCGCCGCAGCGGCGGACACATCTGCGCTCACACCGCAGCCCGAGCAGATGGCACAGCCTGTCTCCGCGACAACGGCCGGCGATTCAAAACAGGTGATCTGTCATCACCTCGTCCATCAGGGCGTGCTGATGCCGCAGCCCGTGTGTCTGACGAAGCAGACTTGGGAACGCATCCGTCTGCAGACGCAGAAGACGGTTTCGGACTTCCAGGTCCACAGCTACTCCACACCCGCCAGATAATTTCTCCCCGCCTGTGTCCGGATTCGACCCGAGCGAATCCGGACCGGCCTTTCCTACAATCAATTTGATGTGAAACACCGTACCGTGCGTTGCGGCCAATGCGAACGCGCGTCAGTATCGACGTCGAACGTGGAGACAGAACTATGCGTAAAGCCGTACTCGTGATTGTTACTGGTCTGGTGTTGTCGATCTCGGGCGCCGCCTTAGCCGACCCCGCCAACACATCCGCTGCTGCGGCCGCCGCCGCGCCGGAGCCGATGGCGCAGCCTGCGGTGCTCCCGCACTCCGAACACACCGAGGCGGCGACGGCCAACGCGACCACCCAGGTGTCGGCAAGCGGCGAGAAGTTGATCTGCCATCATCCCGTCCATGAAGGCACGGTGCTTCCGCAACAGGTTTGTCTGACGCAGCGGGACTGGGACCGGATCCGGCAGCGCGAACAGAAGAACGTCAACGACTGGCAGATGCACGGCTATCAGGCCGCTGTGCGCTAGCAAAAAGGGCGGCGGGCGGCAGAGCGCCGCCCGTCAGCCTCGTTTCACCATGAAGAGACTGCGCAGCAGAATTTCCGCGCGCGACGGCAGTACGTCCAATCCGGACCGGCGCTGACCGAGATCGATCACATTCTCCAGAATGAGCATGGCGAGGCCATGCACGGCCGCCCACACGCCCAGACCAAGGGCAGGGTCGTGCAAAGCTGCGCCGATTTCCGCACCGATCGAATCCGCCGCTTCGCCAAGCTGCGTAAATTGTTCCCGATTGGGAAGCTGCGGCCCGAACATCAGCCGCGCCAATGCGGGGCGCTTGGCGACAAAGCGCATATAGGCAGCACCGATCTTGGCGATGCGGTCGGGTTCCGCGCCTTGCGGAGCGGCAGCCGCAACGATCTCGCTGCGCAATTCGGCAAAACCTTCGAGCGCGAGTTCGACCAGAAGCGATTCATGATTGGGGAAGTGACGATAGGGCGCTGCGTGACTCACACCCGCACGGCGCGCGACAGCGCGCAGGCTTAGATCGGCGAGCGGGCCTTCTTCCAGCAGCGCACGCGCGGCATCGAGCAACGCATTGCGCAGATCGCCGTGGTGATAAGGCTTTGCGGTTTTGGCGGCGGTCAAGCCTTGCTCCCGCGCAGCTTCTCCATGCGCGCGAACAGGCTGGACGTGTCCCAGCGCTTGCCGCCCATCGCTTCGACCTCGGCGTAGTACTTATCGACCAGTTCGGTGACCGGAAGCTTGGCGCCGTTGCGTTTGGCTTCATCGAAACAGATGCCCAGATCCTTGCGCATCCATTCGACCGCAAAGCCATGATCGAAATGACCGGCAAGCATCGTCTTGTGCCGGTTCTCCATCTGCCAGCTTTGCGCCGCGCCTTTGGAGATCACGCTTACCACCGCTTCGGCATCGAGGCCGGCCGCGCGCGCGAAACTCAGCGCCTCGCTCAGGCCCTGCACAACGCCGGCGATGCAAATCTGGTTGACCATCTTGGCAAGCTGGCCCGAACCCGACGGACCGAGCAGACGCTGTTGCTTCGCATAGGCCGCCATCACGGGTTCGGCCTTTGCGTAGTCCGCCTCGCTGCCGCCGCACATGATGGTGAGCTGGCCGTTCTTCGCGCCCTGCTCGCCGCCCGACACCGGCGCGTCGATGAATCCGAAACCGGATTTTTCCGCGATGGCGGAAAGCTCGCGCGCGATCGTGGCGGACGCTGTCGTGTGATCGACGAACACCGAGTCCTTCTTCATCGCCGCAAACGAGCCGTTGTCGCCGAGCGTGATCGCACGCAAATCCTCGTCGCGGCCGACACAGGCGAAAGCGATGTCCTGATCTTTCGCGGCGTCAGCAGGCGTTGCCGCACGCGCGCCGCCATATTCGGCGACCCAGCGGTCAGCCTTGTCCTTATTGCGGTTATAGACGGTGACGTCGTGGCCGGCGCGCTTGAGGTGACCCGCCATCGGGTAACCCATCAGGCCAAGACCCAGAAAAGCGACCCGCATTATTCCATGACCTCGATCTCGACTTTTTCGCCCGGATTGAAATTCGGACGCTTCATGAGCCAGATCACGGGGAACGCTGCAAGGGCAATGTAGAACATGAACAGGAAATCGTTCGCGTAAGCCTGAACCTCGGCGCGGTATTCGATCATGTGATTGAGGTTGCCAGCGCCGAACGGAATCTGCGGATTCATCATCATCGATTGCGCGTTTAGCCCAAGCGCGCGGTTGAAGACCGAGCCGAACCGCGCGTTCTGGGCATGGATCATCTGCACGCTGTAGGCGAGCACCGTCGTCGTCAGCGAAACGCCGATGGCGCTGCCGATGTTACGCATCAGATTGGTGAGGCCGGTGCCGTCGGTGCGGAATTGCGGCGCGAGCGTCGCGAACGCGACCAAGTTCATCGGTACGAAAACGAAGCCCATACCGAAGCCCTGAACGGCGGTGGTGAAAATCAGCGTCGATACCGCGACCTGCGGCGTCCAGTAGGACATGCTCCACAGTGACCACGCCATCAGGCCCGAGCCGAAGGTCATGAGGAAGCGCGGATCCAGCCTCAACGCGAGGCGGCCCGCGAACATCATCGCGATCATCGTTCCGATACCGCGCGGCACCATCAGAAGACCGGTGTCGGTGACGGTGTAACCGCCGAGGCCCTGGAGATAAGGCGGCAGCAGCGCGGAGCTTGCGAGCAGCACGGCGCCGACAACAAACATCAGCACGAGCCCGCCGAGGAAGTTTCGGTCCTTAAAGATCTTAGGGGGAATGAACGGCCGTGGCGCCGTCAGCATGTGGACCATGAACAGATAGAACGCCGTACCCGCGATCACCGCTTCGATGATGATCTCCGGCGAATCGAACCAGTCCTTGTTCGTGCCGCGGTCGAGCATCAATTGCAGCGACGCGAGACACACACCGAGCGCGGCAAAACCGAACCAGTCGAACTTCAGCGTCGTGTCGCGCGCCGTATCTTTGAAGAAGATAAAGATTGCGCTCACCGCGGCGATGCCGAATGGCACGTTCACATAGAACACCCAGCGCCAGTTGTAGGTGTCGGTCAGGATACCGCCGAGCGTGGGCCCGAGGATCGGGCCGAGCATCACGCCCATGCCCCAGATCGCCATGATGTTTCCGCGCTTCTGCGGCGGATACATGTCAAGCATCACCGCTTGCGACAGCGGGCCGAGCGCCGCGCCGAACGCACCCTGCAGCAGGCGGAACAGGATCATCTGCTCCAGCGACTGCGCCAGGCCGCACATCATCGAGGTGACGGTGAAGCCCGTCAGGCTGATCATCAGGAAGTTCTTCTTGCCGAAGCGCGCGGCGATCCAGCCGACCGGCGCAGTCATGATCGCGGCGGCGACGATGTAGGACGTCAGAACCCAGGTGATCTGGTCGCGGGACGCCGAGAGACTACCCTGCATATAGGGCAGCGCGACGTTGGCGATGGTGGTGTCGAGCGCCTGCATGAGGACGCCCGCCATCGAACCCATCAGCACCGCCCAGATGGCGAGCGGACTGTCGTAATGTTCGGCGCTGTGCGACTGCGCGGCGTGGGCGCTCATGGGCTAGTTGCCCGTCAGCCAACGGTCCCAGCGGCGCTTGCCTGTGTCGATCGAGACGACGGTGCTCATGCCCGCGCGAAGCGGCGCATTACAGCTCGACTTGTCGAGCGCGATCTTCACCGGAATACGCTGCACGACCTTGACCCAGTTGCCGCTCGTGTTCTCGGCCGGAAGGGCGGAGAACGCGGAGTCGCTCGCTGCCGAGACGGTGCTGACATGGCCGCTCCATTTGCAGCCGCCATAGGTGTCGATCTTCACATCGACCGGGTTGCCGACGCGCACATAGGTCAGATCGGTTTCCTTCATGTCGGCTTCGATCCAGAGATCCTTTTCCGACACGATGCCGACCGCGCTGGTCGTCGTGAACGCGGACATCGCCGAGATCACGAGCGTGCCGGGCTGGAGCGAATCCACTTCGCTGACAATGCCGTCGAACGGCGCGCGCACCGTGGCGTGGTCTAGCTGACGCTGCATCTCATCCACGTTCGCCTGCGCCTTGAGATAAGCGGGCGCTTGATTGACCGGCATATTCACATTGCCGTTCAGCTTGGCGAGCTGGACATCGGCTGTCTGCTTGATCGAAACGAGCGTGGCCTGTGCACTCTGCAACGTCCCGCGCGCCTGATCGAGCTGTGCCGGTGCGATGGCATTGGATTTCGCGAGCGAGGCGTAGCGGTTGTAGGTGAGCTGCGCGAGGTTTACCTGCGCCGCCTGTGCCGAGGTTTGGCCGACAAGGCTCTTGTAGGTGGCGCGCGTGGATTCGACGTCCTGAACGGACTGCGCCAATGCTGCCTTCGCATTGATGAGCGCGATCTCGAACGGTTTTGGATCAAGGCGAAAGAGAACTTGGCCCTTCTTGACGTGCTGGCCTTCCTTCACATCGACGTCCTGCACCAGACCGGAGACGTCGGTGGACACCATCAGCTTCGCAGAATGCACATAAGCATCGTCGGTGCCGACATAGCGGCCGCCGGTCAGATAGACGATCACGGAAATCGCGGCGATCAGCGCGACACCCCAGATCATCGCAATGCGACGCAGGCGCGCCTTGTCGGCCCACAACTCCGCGAGCGCACCTTTGACATGTGCGCCGTAACGGCGGCTCACGGGCTGATAGTCAACAGTTTCGGTTCTCAACGCAGCCACAGCAATTACTCCCCGGCCACTGCGAGCACGGCCTCGTTCGCCGGCTCAGCCGTCAATTTCGTTTTCATTTGCAATAGACCGTCGAGCATCGTCGCGAGCGTCGCCTCGTCGATGCCGTCGGTGATATCCGAGAAAATGGCGTTCTTGTGCCGCGCGATCTCTGCAAGGATCGGCGTCGCGGCCGGCATCAGATGCAGGCGGCGCACGCGCCGGTCGCTGGGATCGGGCCGGCGCTCGACCATGCCGCGTGCTTCGAGCCGGTCGATCAAACGGGCAACCGTGATCGGCTCGACTTCGCAGATCGTCGCGAGTTCGTTTTGCGATATGCCGGGCTGACGATCGAGCCGCGCGAGAATGATCCACTGCGCACGCGTCATGCCGAAGGCACGGGCAGCCTGATCGAATCGCGTTCGCGTCAGCCGCGCCACATCGTGCAGGACGATGAGCAGGTCCTTTTCCAGTATTGCGGTGTGGGTCTTGGTATCCATCTTGGGGAGAATATAAGCTGGCTTATAATAACGTGCAAGATTATGAGGCAATGTAGGTAAAAATTTATTTACTGTAAAATCAATGCATTACCGCACCGGTGCAGAACTTTTTGTTGCGTTGCGGCGCAGTTTTGCGCGTTTGCTTAACGGCGCCAGTTCTTTCGCCCCCACCTTGGCGGCGGCTTGCTCAAGTGCCCTGTAGCGCGCCACAACCAGCTTTCCCGTGGCGGTCAGCCGGGTCCCGCCGCCATCCCGCCCACCCGTCAATGTCGCGACCATCGGCGCACCGAACGTCTTCTCCAGCGCCTGCAGCAGCAGCCACGCCTTGCGGTAGCTCATCTTCATGACGGCGGCCGCTTTGCGGATGGACCCGGTCTCAGCGACCAGTTCGAGAATGCGCACCTTGCCCGGTCCGAGCTGCCCGCCGTTTTCGAAATCGATGCGAATCGAAAGCTTGGCCATCCACAAAATCTGACACGCGCGGGCCAAAAGAAAACGGGCGCAGGATTGCTCCCGCGCCCGTCTTTCACCCAAGAGGGGCGAATTACATTCCAGAGCCCTGGATCTGCTTCCAGCTCGCCTGGATCGCGTCCGTCGCGTTCTTCGGCAGCGGGACGTAGTCGAGCTTCAGCGCCATGTCGTCGCCGTTCGCATAGGCCCATTTGAAGAACTTGAGGGCTTCAGCCGAAGCAGCCGCATCGCCCGGGTTCTTGTACATCAGGATGTAGGTCGTCGCGGTGATCGGCCAGGAATTGTCGCCCGGCTGGTCGACGAGGATGACGTAGAAGTTCTGCTTCGCAGCAGCATCCCAGTCGGCATTCGAGGCGGCGGCCTTGAAGGTCTCGATCGAGGGGCTGATCGTCTTGCCGTTCTTGTCGATCATGCGCGCATACTTCAGGTGGTTCTGTTTCGCGTAGGCATATTCGACGTAACCGATCGAACCGGAGGTCTGCGCGACGTTACCGGCAACGCCTTCGTTGCCCTTCGCGCCAATGCCCGTCGGCCAGTCGACCGACGTCGCAGCACCGACCTTCGTCTTCCAATCGCCACTGACACGCGAGAGATAGGTCGCGAACACGAACGTCGTGCCCGAACCATCCGAGCGGTGTACGACGAGGATCGACTGATCCGGGAGGTTGACGCCCGGGTTCAGCTTCTTGATCTCCGGATCGTTCCATTTGCCGATCTTGCCCATGTAGATGTCGGCAATGACCGAGCCACTCAGAACGAGCTGCCCCGAGGCGACGCCCGGAACGTTGTAGACCATGACTTCCGCGCCGATAACGGTCGGGAACTGGATGAGGCCTGCCGCATTCAGATCCGCCGGCTTCAACGGCATGTCGGACGCACCGAACGTCACCGTCTTCGCCTTGATCTGCGCGATGCCGCCGCCGGAACCGATCGACTGATAGTTCAGGCTGCTGCCGCTCACGCCCTGATAGGCGCCGGCCCACTTGGCATAGATCGGGTACGGGAAGGTCGCGCCGGCGCCGGAGATCGTCCCGGCAAGCGCGCTGCCCGCGACCGCTGCAAATGCAGCGGCGATGGACAGAGTCTTGAGTGAGAATTTCATTTCATTTCCTCTCGTTTGATCTGCTTGCCGTTAGTTCGAGAACTGCAGGCGGAGGCCGATCGTGTTGAAGTCCTGGCTCGCGCGGTGCGCAAGGTCATGCGTCGTGCCGGTGTAACGATCGACGCTGGTGATCAGATCGTTCAGCTGCAGCTTGACCGCGTTGTTGAGGTACCAGTTGACGCCCAGCGCGATGACTTTCTCGCGGCCGCCGTTGATGCCGGCCTGCTGTGTCGCCGTCGCGGCGAACTGGTCATGCCAGTTCAGGTCGGTATCGCTGTAACGCGCGGTGAGCTCCCATGCACCCCAAGAGTCGCCCTTGAGCGAGAACGGTGAGGCAACCTTCGGCGCGCCGAAGCCGCCGACTTCGTTGTTCGTCGCCGAAACCGTATAGCTCTTTGGCTCACCGGTCAGCACCCACGAACCTTCCACGTACCAGCCCGAGAAGTTCGGGGTGTCGGCCGCAAGCGCGCCCGCCGCCGAACGACGCACGTTGAAGTCCGTCCATTCGCCACCGATGAAGAAGTTCTCGAAGTTCGCACCCGCATCAAAAGAGTACATGTAGGCGTGCTTGCCGGTGATGGCACCAGTGTCGATCAGACGGGTACCGTCGACACGGATTTCAGGACGATCACGCAACTGAATCGCGTTGTTGACGTTGGTGTTGCTGCCGACGCTGAGGATGGTCGCACCGCTCGCACCGATCGCCGCGTTCGACACGCCGTCGTTCCAGAAGCGATACGAAGCGCGGCCCAGCAACTGGGTCTGCTCGTCACCGCCCGGACCATGGCCGTTGTTCGTGCCGGTCTTGGAACCGGTGAACGCCGCGTTCAGGACGAGGTTGTCGCCCGGCATCAGCGCACTGTCCTTCTGGAAGCGCACTTCGATACCACGGCGCGCATCGCCGGCGCCGAAGCTGTCGGCCGCGATGTTGTCGATTTCCGGACGCTCGAGGAACATGAGCTGACCCGAAGACGTCGTGCCTTCGAACATGAACGCGGGCTCGATGACACCGACGTTGAGTTCGAAATGATCGATGCCGGTGTAGGCAACGCGCGCCAAGCTGACGAGCGGATCGCCTTCGCCACCGTTCACGTTGGAGCCGCCGTTACCGGTCGAGCCGCCGCCGTTGAGACGCAGTTCGTACCAGAAATCATTGAACGCCTTACCTTCGACACCGAAGAAGGCGCGACGGACGACCGAGCCCGACGAAAGATCGCGGACAGCGCCAGGCGACTTGGCAGCGAGTTCAGCCGCGGAATCCTGCATGAAGTCCGCGGTGTCGAACTGGAAGCGGGCGCGGAACGCCATGGTGAAACGGCCGTCGCCGCTCTTCACCGTCGGACGCGCATTGTCGAACGTCCAGCTGGTGTCGGCAAAATTCTGCTCGAGGGTCGAGAGGCGCGAATGATCGGACTGCGCTTTGCCTTCGTATTGCTGCAGCTCGTCTTCAAGAGCCTGGATGCGCGCTGCGAGTTCGGCGTTGCTCGGACCGTTGTCCGACGAAGCAGCGGACGTGCCGTTCGATGTCGCTTTGCTGCTCGGAGCGGCGTAACCCGACGCTGTCAATGCGATGACCGCGGCGCAGGCCATCAATGCTGTTTTCCCCGTCATACTACCCTCTCTCAATCTCCAAGGACGAGACCCGCCGTCGCGTAGAGGAACGCCAATTCGTCCCCCTCGTGGCCGGTCTTTCTGCCCGCCGGATGTTTTTCAGTGGGGGGCTACAGAGAGGTGACGGTTCCGTGACAGTGATGTGACATCGTCCGATTCGACACATTCACCTGTGCAGCGTTGCCGATGCGCTACAGAGACAGATTGTCCGGCCCCAAAAGCTTGAAGAACCTGCCGTAGCGGCGTCGCGGATTTGTGAGAAACTTGTGCGTGGAGGGGCTCGTCTCAATGCGCGCAGGATTGGCTTTTGTTGCCGCATTGCTGGCTTTGTTGGCCGGTGCCACGCCCGCGTCCGCCGAGCGCACTTATACATATGAGATCCGCCACGACCGCTGGGGCGCGGCGGACGAACAGGACTGGCGCGATTTCATCGCGGCGATCGGGAAGTCCGACTGCAATACGCTGAACGCGTGCCTGCACAGCGCTGCCAACCCGTTCCGCGACACCGACAGGCCCGGCGTCGCATTCGAATCGGACTGCGCTGAGCTTCCTTATCTCCTGCGCTTCTACTTCGCCTGGAAACGCGGACTGCCGTTCTCCTTTGAAAGCGAAGTCACTGCGCGCGGTGGCGAAGCGCGCGACCTCCGCTATAGCCGGAATGGCAATGCTGTCACCGGGCGGTTCGACTTTCCAAATGGCGTGAACGGTTACGCGATGCTCGAAAAGCTGCGCGGATCGGTGTCGTCGGCGTCCTACCGCATCCACCCCGATCTCGAAAGACCGCTGGAGTCCGATTTCTATTCGCCGAAGATCAGCCCGCAATCGATCCGTCCGGGAACAATCGTCTATGACCCCGCGGGGCATGTTGGTGTCGTCTACGATGTGGATGCGAAAGGCCGTGTGCACTTCTTCGACGCACACACCGACTTTTCGCTGACGGAGATGGCCTACGATCTGCGCTTCACGCGCATGAAACCGTCGGTCGGCGCGGGCTTCAAGAATTGGCGGCCGGCACGACTGGTTGGATACAAAACACGCGCCGATGGCGTGCTCGTCGGTGGACATGTCGAGATGACTGCAAACGCAGGCATCGCAGATTTCTCGGACGAACAGTTTTTCGGCAATGGCAAGAAACCGAAAGACGCCGATTGGAAGAGCGGACAGTTCACACTGAACGGCGAGACGCTGGACTATTATGACTACGTCCGCGCGCAACTTGCCGGCGGGAAGTTGCTGTTCGAACCCGTGAGCGAGATCGCCGATCTGGCGCGCTCCAGCTGCACCGATCTCTATTATCGCGCACAGGCCGTATCGTTGGCGATCAGCAAGGGAATCCAAAATCGCCCGGAGCCGGACCGATTGCCCGAGAACATCTATGGCGCTGACGGAGATTGGGAGACGTATTCAACGCCGTCACGCGATGCGCGGCTCAAGACCTCGTTCAAATATCTCCGCGACACCGCACAGCGCTTTGTTGAGATGGCCGCGCGGCACGATAAGCATCTGTCCTATGACGGCAGCGATATCGCGAGCGATCTGTTGCGCGCCTATGACAAGGCCATCCGATTTTGCCGCGTGACCTATACGAACAGCGATGGAAGTCGCACAACTCTCAACTACGAAGACGCGCGCAAGCGTTTGTTCGCGATGTCGTTCGACCCCTATCAATGCATCGAACATCGCTGGGGCGACGCAGGCGCTGCTACCTGTCAGGACGGCGCAACGAAGACCGCGTGGTATGACGCCGAACAGAACCTGCGCAACCAGATCGAGCGCACCTATGACGCGCAGATGGATTTCACGCTGAAGGAATTGCAAACGCAGAAGCTCGGCGTCGCCGTACCGCCAGATACCGATGTGCGTGCGTATCTTTTGAGCGTCGGCGCTCAGCCCGACAGCGCGCCATAGCGGCCGCGATAAAACACCAACGGCGCACCGTCGTCGCGGCGTGCGAACTGCACAACGCGTCCGATTAGGATGAGATGATCGCCGGCCTCGTGTACCGACTCGCGCGCGCACTCGAACACGGCATGCGCATCGGCGAGTGCGGGCGGACCGAGTTCTGTTTCCAGCAGATCCACACCTTGCAAGGAATGCTCGCCCTGTTTGGCGAGACGAGAGGACACGCTCTCATGCTCGGTGCCAAGGATGTTGATCGTGAACGCGCTCGCGTCGGCGAACACATGAAAGCGGTGCGAATCCTTCTTCAGGCACCACAGCACCAGCGGCGGGTCGAGCGACACGGAGGTGAAGGAGTTGACCGTCATCCCCACCGGGTCCGCCCCGCCCATGGCCGTCACGACCGCGACACCCGTCGGAAAGGATCCGAGAGCATGGCGGAAAGCCTTGGTATCGAACGTCATTTTCGCGGGTCTGCCGGTTTCAACGCTTGCTTAACAGGGTGTCTGGCATTGTCCCGATCAATCCGGACGAGGCAAGGGCGGCGCTAGATCGCCTTCCCGTACGGAACGGGTCAATTGGCGGGACGAAGAACATGGCTGGCGACAACGCCGTCATCATCAAGCGTATTAAAAAAGGCGGGCACGGCGGCCATCACGGCGGCGCGTGGAAAGTGGCGTATGCGGACTTCGTGACCGCGATGATGGCCTTCTTCTTACTCATGTGGCTGATCAACACCACGACCCCAGAACAGAAGCGCGGCATCGCCGATTACTTCGCGCCGCAGAGCATCGCGCAGACCTTGAGCGGTTCAGGCGGTGTGCTTGGCGGTCAGGTAATGGGTCAGGAAAGCGCGCGCGCCGGCGGCGCAGCCTCCGTGTTCCAGAAGAACAGCCCGTCATCGCCCAGCAGCAAATCGAAATCCACACAGGCGGGTGCAAGTCAGGGCGGCACGAACAGCGCCGAGAACCAGTCCGCCGACGCGCAATCGGGCAGCAGCAGCGACAATGACAGCTCGCAATCGTCGGCACAGGACGGCGAGTTCGCACATGCCGCGGAAGCGATCCATCAGGCGATCCAGGACAACCCCGATCTCGCGCAGATGTCGAAGCAGGTGATCATCGACAAGACGCCGGAAGGCTTGCGCATCCAGCTCGTCGATCAGGATGGACGCCCGATGTTCCAGCAGGGTACGTCCGAACCGATGCCTTACACCAAGCGTCTCATCGCCGAGATCGGCAAGATCATCGACCGTCTGCCCAACCGCGTGTCCATCAGCGGACATACCGAGGCGACTCCGTTCAGCGGACCGGGCGGAAAGACGAATTGGGAATTGTCGGCGGATCGCGCCAATGCCGGACGTGCTTTGCTGGCCGCCGGAGGTCTTAACGGCGACCGCATTTACGAAGTCGCGGGCAAGGCGGGATCGGAACCGTTGCTGCCGGAAGACCCGAACGGATCGGCCAACCGTCGCCTGAGCATCACACTCCTGCGCGAAGCGCCGCCCGCACCGCCCGGTCATCAACTCTAATTCGTCAAGCCTATGGCGCGATGCGCGAATCCTTGGTCATAATCACCTTCCAAGAGTGAGACCGAAGTGACGAACCAGCGTGACACACGCGTTCCGCAATTCTTCCTGACGCCGGGAGGGCCTTGCCCTTATCTGCCCGGCCGCACGGAACGCAAAGTGTTCGCACGGCTCACCGGGGCGCTCGCCCAGCCGTTGAATGAAGCACTGACCCATTCCGGTTTCCGCCGCAGCCAGTCGATCGCCTATCGCCCGGCGTGCGAGGGATGTTCGGCGTGTGTGTCGGTGCGCATCCTTGCCGAACAGATGGAATTTTCGCGCGGACAGAAACGTATCGTCCGCCGCAACGAAGATCTTATCCGCACCGAAGTTGCTGCCGAGGCGACGCGCGAACAATTCGCGCTGCTGCGCACCTATCTAGACTCGCGTCACGCCGGTGGCGGCATGTCCGACATGGGCCTGTTCGATTACGTCGCGATGGTCGAGGAAACGCCGGTCAACACACATATCGTCGAATATCGACGTCGCGGCGAAGACGGCGAACCCGGCGCGCTCGTCGCCTGCGCGCTCAGCGATGTGCTGCGCGACGGATTGTCGATGGTCTACAGCTTCTTCCATCCCGGCGAGGATGCACGCAGCCTCGGCACCTATATGATCCTCGATCATGTCCATTCGGCGCGGATGCGCGGATTGCAGCACGTCTATCTCGGTTACTGGGTCCAGGGCAGCGAGAAGATGGACTACAAAGCGCGCTTCAAGCCCATGGAGGCGCTCGGCCGCGAGGGCTGGGAACGGCTATAGCCAAATGCGCGTCTCGTTCTTCACGGCGGGACTGTTCACCATCGGAGCACTGTGTATCGCGTCGGCAATCGCCATCGTCTGGCGTGAAGCGAGCGACGAATACGATCCGAAGGCGCGCATAACCATCACCGCAGACTTCGTCGCACAGTGTCAGACTGACAAGCCGCAATGTCCCGAGATGGTCACCGACGCGATGCGCTGGGAAGTCGCGCAACATCGCATCACGCGGACCTGTCTCTCAAAGCGGCCAAGCGCACGCACCATGGCGCGCGGCACGGTGACCTGGTTGAACGCGCATGTGGAAAAGCATCCACTGCCGATGGAGCAAGGCGTGGCCGATGCGGCGGATGCGATCTGGCCGTGCCGAAAATCAGGTGCCTGAGACGGACCGGAACATCACCATATCGTCGTAATAACGGTCGCCGACATGAAGCGAGCGCGGGATGATACCGATCTGTCGGAAGCCGTGGCGCTGATAGAATTTTATCGCGCGCGCGTTTTCGGCATTCACGGTGAGTTGGACCTGTTCGACCACGGTCACCGCATGTTTCAGAAGTGCGGTCATCAACGCATCCGCAAGACCGGTGCCTTGGGCGCTGGCGCGGACATACATCGCGCCGATGTCGCCGGTGTGCGCGAGCTTCGGCCGCGTCGGCCGCGAGAACACGACCATGCCGCTGAGCGTGCCGTCAATAAAGCCGCCGAATGACGAAGCGCTCGAAAGCCGTTTGAGCCATTCTTCCTTTGGCATCGCCTCTTCTTGATCGGGATCGGCGGCGAAGTTTGCCGGCAGCTGCCTCAGCGACTCCAACCGGAGAGCGCGGAAGGCATCGTAGTCATCCGGCGTGATCAGCCTGACGATGTTGGTCATTCCGAACCGCCGAAACGCTGTTTCCATTCGGCGATCTGTTCGTCAGTGATCTTGGCGAACAAGACGTCAGCCGGCGTGATCGCCTGACCGGGGGCGAGCTGGTCGAGCTCTTTCACCATCGGCGCGGAGGGCCAGGGAATAAGACCGTCGATGCCGGCGATGGGCTGGATCGTCTTGTGGATCGTCAGCGCTGCCGTCGGCATCACCGGCCAGACCAGATGCGCGAACAGATGGACGAGATTGAGGCCCATACGAACACCGACCGCCGCTTTCGCGCGATCCGTTTTTATGTGCGTCCACGGCGCCGCACGCGTGACATACTCATTGCCCGCGACAAAGATCGCGCGCAGTTCGGCCATCGCTTTGCGGAAGTCGATGGCTTCGAAATATTCGGCACAGGCTTTCACACGTTCATCGAGTTCGGCGATCAGCGCGCGTTCTTCGTCGCCATACTCGCCCTCGCCCGGCACCTTGCTGTCGAAGCGCGCGACGCAGAATTTGGTGATGCGGTTGACGAAATTGCCGAGCACGTCGGCGAGGTCCTTGTTCACCTGGCCGGCGAAATGCTCCCAGGTAAAGTTCGAATCCGAACTCTCCGGCGCATTCGCCATCAGATAATAGCGCCAGTAATCGGCCGGGAGAATCTCCAGCGCCGAATCCATGAATACGCCGCGATGCTGCGAGGTCGAGAACTTGCCGCCATCGAAGTTCAGCCAATTGAAGCCCTTTAGGCGATCGACCAGCTTCCACTTCTCGCCCGAGCCCATGATCGTGACCGGGAAGCCGACGGTGTGGAACGGGACATTGTCCTTGCCCATGAACTGGCAATAGACGACGTCGTCCGCCTTGTCGCCGAACCACCAATCCTTCCACGCATCGCCTTTGCCATTCGCATCGGCCCATTCTTTCGTTGCAGCAATGTATTCAATCGGCGCGTCGAACCAGACGTAGAAGACTTTGCCTTTAAGCTTGCCGTCGGCGATATCGTCTGGAACCGGCACACCCCATTCGACATCGCGCGTGATGCCGCGATCCTGCAAACCTTCATCGAGCCATTTGTTGGCGATGGAGGTGACCAGCGGCGACCATTCGCCCTTGTGCGCGTCGATCCATGTGCGCAGCTGCGGCACAAATTCCGACTGTTTCAGGAACAGATGCGTGGAGTCGCGGATTTCGATATCCGCCGAACCCGACAGGGCCGAGCGCGGATTGATAAGATCGACGGGATCGAGCACCCGCGTGCAGTTCTCGCACTGATCGCCGCGCGCGCGGTCGTATCCGCAATGCGGACAGGTGCCGATGACGAAACGATCCTGCAGGAACCGCTTATCTCCATTGGAGTAGACCTGCTTGGTCGTGCGCACATCCAGGAAGCCGTTCTTCCAGAGCTGCCGCGCGAAATGCTGCGTCAGTTCGTGGTTCGGCTGGTTGGACGAGCGCCCGAAATGATCCCAGCCGAGCGCGAAGCCCTCGCCCGCCTTTTTCTGCAGCGCATATTGCTGGTCGCAGAATTCGCGCACGCCCATGCCCGCTTCCTGTGCGGCCAATTCGGTGGTCGAGCCGTGCTCGTCGGTCGCGCAGATCGCGAGCGTCTCGAAACCCTGCGCACGCCGGAACCTTGCATAGACATCCGCCGACAACAGCGAGCCGGCCAGCGTGCCGAGATGCTTGACGCCATTGATATAAGGAAGCGCGCTGGTGATGAGATACCGGGTCATAGGGCCTTCAAAAATACAGGAACGGAACTGGAATAGCCGACCTTATCTCCCGGCGCGAATCCGTCTACCCCTTTTGCCGGAGGTGCCCATGGACGAGACGCCGCGGCGGCGCAGCCATTTCCAGCGCAATCTGATCGCAGGCCTGCTCACCATTGCGCCGCTGTTCGCGGTCTGGCTGGTGTTCAACTTCCTTCTGGGCGTGCTATCGACCTTCGGTGGCCCGCTGGCGGCAGAGCTCGCCATCTTCGTCGATCAGAACTTCCCGGGCGCGGCGCCTTGGCTCGCCGATCCGCGTGTGCGGCTGGCTCTGGCCGTGGCCGTCGCATTGCTGGCGCTGTATGGCATTGGCGCCATTGCCTCGCGCGTCATTGGTCAGCGCGTGATTGCTCTGTTCGAACGCATCATCGGCCGCATCCCGCTGGTGCAGACGATCTACTCGGCCGCAAAAAAGCTCGTCGATGTGTTGCAGCAGAAACCCGGCAACGATCAGCGTGTAGCGCTGCTTGACTGGCCACATCAGGGCATGAAGACCGTCGCCTTCGTCATGCGCAGCTTCCACGACGCGAAGACCGGCGCGGAACTCGCGGCGCTTTATGTGCCGAGCGCGCTGAACCCGACATCCGGGTTTCTGCAGATCGTTCCAGTGGCCGAGCTCGTGTTCCTCGATATGACGACCGACCAGGCAATGACGATGATCATCTCGGGCGGCGCGATTGTCCCTGACAGAATGTCGATTGCGGCGCCGCAGGGTTAAAGCGCAATTCACCCTGTGCTTGTGTTAGCATCGCTCCACCGATGGGAGGATCCGATGCTTCGTACGATGGCTTTTTGTCTTGCAGCTTCTCTGATCGCGACAACGGCTTTTGCCGGCACTCCCTTGCCCACGTTTCCGCTCAAGCCGAGCGCCAACAATCGCTACCTCGTCGATCAGAACAATACGCCGTTCATGATCATCGGCGACGCGCCGCAGGCGATGGTCGGAAATCTCTCGGTCATGCAAGCGAAGCACTTCATGGACAATCGTGCGCAATACGGCGTCAATGCTCTGTGGGTGAACCTGCTCTGCGACAGCTACACAGCCTGCAATTCCGACGGAACGACATTCGACGGCATCGCGCCGTTCACAACGCCGGGCGATCTGTCGACGCCCAATCCCGTCTATTTCAGCCGTGCGGCCAAGATGATCGACGCTGCCGCGGCGCATGGCATGGTCGTGCTCCTCGACCCTATCGAGACCGGCGGCTGGCTGGGCGTGCTGCAAGCCAACGGCGCGATGAAGGCGAGGAAGTATGGCGAGTTCCTCGGCAACCGCTTCAAGGACAAGACGAACATCATCTGGATGAGTGGCAACGACTTCCAGAGCTGGCGCACCAAATCCGACAACACTCTCGTGAAGGCAGTGATGGTTGGACTGAGCAACACAGACGCCAACCACATCCAGACCGTCGAACTCGATTACTTGGTGAGCGCATCGCTGGAAGACAAAGCGCTGCGCCCGCTGGTCAAACTCGATGCGGTTTACACCTATGAGCCGACCTATGCGGAAGAACTCATCGAGTATAAGCGCACGAACTTCGCGCCGACCTTCATGGTCGAGGCCAATTACGAGTTCGAACACAATGGCGGCACCGATGGCGGCACGACGCAGAATTTGCGCCGGCAGGAATGGTGGACCGCGCTCAGCGGCACCACAGGACAGCTTTACGGCAGCGCCTATTCCTGGCGGCTGGACGGCGACTGGCAGCACAATCTCGACACCGTCGGCATCCAGCAATTCTCCTATGTGAAACAACTGCTGGGGCCGATGAAATGGTGGGACCTTGTGCCCGACCGCGCACACAACGTCCTGACCAAGGGCTACGGGAAATACTCGACTGACGATCCGATCCCGGACGATACCTACGTCACGGCAGCTGCGACCGCAGACGGCACATTGGCCATGGCCTACCTGCCAACGATACGCAAAGTCACCATCGACATGACCAAGATGGCCGGACAGACGGACGCGCTCTGGTTCGACCCGGCAAATCAGGCGGAATCGTTCATCGGCAGTTTCGCCAACACCGGCGCGCAGGACTTCACGCCGCCGGGCAACAACCATGACGGCGATGGCGATTGGGTATTGATACTGGAGGCGAACTAATCTTCTTTCGCTGGCGATTTGCTTAGCGCCTGCTGTAGGATGATTCCCGTCCAGCAGGGGGGCCGGATTGGACACGCACACACCGCATCGCGCGCGGTCAATCGAAGAATTCTTGCCGATCATCGACAGGATGTTTCCGGAGGCTGACCGGGAGCAGGCGCTCGCAGCGTATCAACCGCGCCCGACGGACGTGATCATTTCGCCGTTCGGGAAATGCGGCACGACCTGGCTGCAGCAGACTTTCCATTGCCTGCGCACGCGCGGCGACATGGACTTCGACGACATCTCGCGCGTCGTGCCGTGGATCGAGACCAGCGTGACGCTCGGCCTCGACATCAACGGCGAACAGGTCACCGATCCGCGCGGATTCAAGAGCCACCTCGCTTATGACGATCTGCCGAAAGGTACGCGGTATGTCGTGTCGCTCCGCGATCCGAAAGATGCGCTCGTGTCCATGTACAAATTCATGGAAGGCTGGTTCATGGAGCCCGGCGCCATCCCTATCGATCATTTCGCATTTGGCTGGGCCGCGAACGGACGCTACTGGCGCCACCTCGCGAGCTGGTGGGCACAGCGCGACAATCCCGATGTGCTGCTCTTCTCCTACGAGCACATGTGCGAAGATCCGAAGAGCCATGTGAAGCGGCTCGCCGAATTCTGTGAAATCACGCTGGACGATGAATTGCTCCGGCTGACACTCGACAACTCTTCGCTCGCCTTCATGCTGGCGCACAAGGACAAATTCGACGACTTCATGATGCGCCAAAAGTCGGAAGAGCTTTGCAATCTGCCACCCGGAAGCGAATCCTCAAAGGTCCGCAAGGGCGGCGCCGGCGGCCATCGCGCGGCGCTTTCGGCCGAGACGTCCGCTATGCTCGACGAGACCTGGACAAAGGCGGCCGCGCCCGCTACCGGGTTTGCGAGCTACGCCGAGTTCGACGCGGCGCTGCGCAACCGCTTCACGTAGCTGCGACCTAGTCCCAGCGGAACGCGAATACTTTGCCGTCGCCCGCAACGTAGAAGCGTTTCTCCGTCGCGAGGATCGTCTGGTAATGGTGCAGGCCGCTCATGCTCGTGCCCGTTCCGGAGAACACGACCGCGCCGTTTAGCGCATTGAACGCATGAAGCTGATTGTCGCCTTCCGCGCCGGGCACCCACACGATCGCGTTCGCGGCGCCATCCGTGGTCGTGATGATCGGCCCACCGTTGCTTCCACTGTATTGCGCGCACCAGGCAAACGAGATCGGCGTGTTGCCGCTCGGCGCGATATTCAGCATCGTCACGTTGCTGCCGGAACAATGGCTGCTGCCCGAATGGGTGAAAGCGACCATCGTGCTGGTGTCGGTCTCATAGACCGCGGGCGCGGTGCGGATAGAGCCGTTCGAGACCTGCGTCACCTGGATCTGTCCGCCGATCCCGCCAAGATTGTTGCGGTTCGCAAGATAGGCATTACCGTCCTTGCCGAACGCGATCACGCGTTTGGCCGTGCGCGTGCCGTGGATGTCGATCGGTAGTGCTTCGGTGCCGCCTAGGTCCTGATCGCTGTTGTCGAGACTCTTCCAGTTCGTCGGCGTGAAGAAATCGTGCGTGTCGTTCGAATGCGCCAAGCCTGGATGCAGACGGATGATCGCTTCGCCATCCTGCCATGAGCCCGCACCAAACGTATTGCCGGTCGTCGCAAACAGGTTTGTGCCGTCGCCCGCGATGCCACCTTGCGCCCAGATGCCGCCGCCACTCGCGCGCGTCTGCCAATTGGCTTCCAGCGCCGGCGTGTTCGGGTCGATCTGCGTGACGGTGCCGTGATAGGCGCCGCAATCGCCGAAATGGCCGCCGTAGTTGACATAGAGCTTGTTCTTGAAGAACAGGAGCGCACTGCGCTCACCGTGGATGGACGAGTCGAAGCTCGCGCCCTGCCCAGTCAATAGCGCCTGCATGTCCAGCGGCCAGCCCGACACAACCGATCCATCGCTCAGCGACAGTGCATAGACCATGTGGCGCGCGCCATTGCCGGTCTTGGTCATGGCGTCGAGATAAAGCCGGCCAGAAGCCGGGTCGATCACCGGCGTGCCGGTGATTCCCATAGGATCGATGTTGCCGCAGGGAAGTTGATTGAGTGGCATCGGGTCTGCGAGCGTCGTCTTCCAGGCGACCTTTCCAGAAGACTCATTGAGCGCGTAAACGGTGTTGGATTCTGTCGCGACGATCACAAGGCCGTGTTTCGTCCCCTTCGGCTTCCAGAACAGAGGCTGCGCGTAAACATGCCCGCTGATCGTGCCGTCGAAGCCGTTGTCGCGATGCATGTTCGCGGCGGCGGCAAGCGTGAGACTGCCGATCGTATAGGCGCCGTCGCGCTGATTGGAATTGTGATAGGTGACAACGCTATCCGCGAACGCCACAACCGGCGCAAATCCGACAACCGCGGCCAATAAGCAAAAACGCATTTTCATCTCGCCACTCCTGACTCATGGACCGAACGCAAAGGCGTAGACGGTATTGTCTGCCGCCACATAGAAGCGCGACTGCGTCGCGATGATCGTCTGGAATCGGTGCAGCCCGTTCATGGCTGGCCCTGTGTCGGTGAACACGGATTGACCGGTCTGCGCGTTATAGCCATGCAGAAGCTTGTCGCCTTCCGCGCCCACGGCCCACACGATGGCGTCAGCGGAGCCGTCGGAAGTGGTGATAATCGGCGCGCCCGCACCGTTGAAGTTCGCACACCACGCAACGCTGAGCGGATTGGCGCCTGATGCCGCGACATTCAGCATCGTGATGTTCTTGCCGCTGCAGCCGCCGCCACCGCCAGATGTGAAAGCTACCATCGTCTGGCTACTCGTCTGATACACAGCAGGTGCAGTCCTGATCGGAACGCTGGCGACCGGCAACGTGGCTATTTCACCGCCGACACCCCCGAGCTTTCTGCGATCGACCAGATAGGCGACACCGTCTTTTCCAAATGCGATAAGGCGCCCGACCCGTGTTCCACCGTCGGCTGCAACAGTGATCGGCAACGCCTCCGTGCTGCCGAGATCTTTATCGGTGCCGTCGAGCGCCTCCCAATTCGCGGGCGTGTAGTAATCCCTCGTCTTGGTGGAATGCGCGAGGCCCGCGCGAAGACGAATGATGGCCTCGCCATCGCTCCAGCCGGACGCATGGAAAGTGTTTCCTGTCGTGACAAACAGTGAAACACCGTCGCCGGCAATGCCGCCTTGCGCCCAGATACCACCACCGCGCTGGCGCGTTTGCCAATTGGCCGCGATGGCGGGAGGCGCGGTGTTCACCTCGATCACGGTGCCGCGATAATTTCCGCAATCGCCGGCACGACCCGCGTAGTTCACATAAAGCTTGTCGTTGAAGAACAGGAGCGCGCTGCGCTCGCCTTGGACATCCGAAGAAAATGTCCCGCCCTGCCCCGTGACAGCCGCCTGAACATCCAGCGGCCAGTTCGGCAACACCGAACCATCGGCGAGCGATAGCGCATAGAGCATGTGTCGAGGCCCATTGTCCGTTGTTATCAGGGCGTCGAGATAGAGCACGCCCGCAGACGGATCGATCACAGGTGTTCCTGTAATGCCGGCCGGATCGATATTTCCGCAAGGCATTGCATCCTTGGGGACCGACGCGGGTAGCTGCTGCTGCCACACGACGCCCTGATAAC
>Ga0207639_10000310_pt1 | contig 34547 bp, 30 predicted proteins | sample KBSCornC32_FD_184299 | JGI IMG/M metagenome (GOLD analysis project Ga0207639, IMG submission 184299) | Corn rhizosphere microbial communities from Kellogg Biological Station, Michigan, USA - KBS Corn C3-2 (SPAdes) (version 2) | ecosystem: Host-associated > Plants > Roots > Rhizosphere > Soil ... | reverse complement strand
TCTGATGAATCGACGAGAATCGTTTTTGCTTCTGGGTAGGCCAAGCCTTTAGGCTTGGCTCTCTTCACGAACCGTGACAAATGGGGCTTCAGCCCCTGGCGTATGCCTTTTTTTTCTCGCCTGCATGATCCCCAAAATCGAAGGCTCCGATTCGTCAGACACTACCTAGCCCCTGAGGTACGCTTTCCTCGACTCAGGCGAGTTCTCACCCACGCATCATCGCAGCCCAGGCGCCCACTGAAGACATCCCGGTCATAAGTAGCGACTCAAAACTCGATGCCTTCGGAGTTCGGCGGATATGGTAACGGCTCAACCAAAGGCACCTTCGAGATTTCACTCCCCCAGTAACTTCCGGTTCACCGCCTGCACCGACAGCGCAATCCTGTTCTCCACCCCAACCTTGCGCATCAGGCGTCCCACATGCGCCTTCACCGTAATCACGTCAATCCCCAGCTCGCGGGCAATCTCGCGGTTAGGCTGACCGGCCACCAGCAGGCGCAATACCTGAAGCTCCCGCTCCGTCAGCCTGACCTCGGCCTTTTGCCCCGCAGCATCCAGCGCAGGCGACGAATCCAGCAGCCGCGCCAGCACCTTGCGCGGGGCCCACACCGAGCCGTCCCGCACAATGTCGATCGCCAGCCGTATCTCGCTCTCCTTCGACGAATGCGTCAGATAGCCCTTCGCGCCCGCGCCGATAATCCGCTGAATATACTCGTGCTCTTCCTCAAGCCCCAGCACAATCAGCTTCAGATGCGGCCGCGTTCGCCGAAACGTCGCCAGCAGCTCAAAGACATGTTCCGTGCACGCCGCATCGACCATAACCAGCGAGACACCCGAATCGTCCAGCGCCCCCGGCACCGAGAGCGACACAATCTCCACCGGTCCGCCCGCCGGAAAGATGGTCTGCAACCCCAGCACGCGCAATGGGTCCGTGGCTACCAGGCCAATCCGCAGGCGCTCAGCAGGTATTATGTTTTCCATCGCCTTCACAGCCTCAAATCACTCAGCTTAGATAGAACAGGCAGTTCTGAAGCGCGTTGAAGTTGACGTGCAGCCCGGTGAAGGCTAGAGCTTTGGCAGTACAATCCCCTGTTGTTTCTGGTACTTACCCTTGCGATCGGCATAGCTGACTTCGCACGTCTCGTCGGACTGGAAAAACAGAATCTGGCAAAGTCCCTCATTCGCATAGACCTTCGCCGGCAACGGAGTCGTATTCGAGATCTCGAGCGTCACAAAGCCCTCCCACTCCGGCTCAAACGGCGTGACGTTGACGATAATCCCGCACCGCGCATAGGTCGATTTGCCCACGCAGATCGTCAGCACATCGCGCGGAATCTTGAAATATTCAATCGACCGCGCCAGCGCAAACGAGTTCGGCGGAACGATCACGCTGTCCGCCTCGACCGTCACAAACGACCGCTCATCAAAGGCTTTCGGGTCGATAATCGCGCTGTTGACGTTGGTGAAGATCTTGAACTCGTTCGAGACCCTCAGGTCATACCCATACGACGAAAGTCCATAAGAAATAACGCCTTCCCGCACCTGCTTCTCGCTGAACGGGGTAATCATGCCATGCTCTACCGCCTGCTGGCGGATCCAACGGTCGCCCTTAATCGCCACTCTGGTGCTTCCTTCCGGTGTTGAGTCTCGAAATCCTGCTGAACCTGCTGAAACGGATAAACCCGGCGCGGACGCGCCGTTTCCCCTTGCTGCATTAGATTCTTCATCTTACGGCAGCGTTCTGTCATTGACAATCTCGCCCCGAGTTTCTACCATCTCGGTATTATTCCCGGTCTGTATCACCCGTAGCTAAGTTGATAAAATCAGAGCCCAAGGACGGCCCCAGATGATTAAACAGGATCTCATACAAAGGGTTGTTGAACGCACAGGTCTGCCCCGCACGAAGGCGGAATCCGCAGTCGACGCCATCTTCGAAAGCATGAAGCAGACCCTGATCGCTGGCGACCGTATCGAGTTGCGTGGATTCGGCGTCTTTACCGTGAAGCCGCGCAAAACCGGCATCGGCCGCAACCCCCGAACAGGCGCTGAAGTCACCATCGCGCCAGGCAAGGCGGTCCGCTTCAAACCCGGTAAAGAACTGCACCTCATCAACTAAGCGGTTGCCTTACATCAAATGCACCGCGTCCACGTCGGCAATCAAATTCCGGCGCGGGATGTTCTGCGTCTCCGCGAACTTCAGCATCGCCCTCAGCGCCGCGCCCAGCGCCTGCCGCTCCGCCGACTTCAACACAAAGTGGTAGCGATAGATACGCTTCAGCCGCACAATCGGCGCGGCCGCCGGACCCAGCACACGCACCTTCTCCAACCGTGTCCGCTCGAACCACTTCCCCAGCACGCTCGACCAGCCCGTCGCTTCTTCCAGCCGCTCGCTCTGCACCACCACATTCGCCAGCGCGGCAAACGGCGGATAGTGCATCCACCGCCGGTAGTTCAGCTCCTTCGCCACAAACCCCGGATAATCATGCTTTGCCGCAAACTGAATCGCGTAGTGGTCCTGGTGATACGTCTGCACCAGCACCTTTCCCGGCAACTCTCCCCGCCCCGCTCGCCCTGAGACCTGCGTCAGCAGTTGAAACACCCTCTCTGCCGCGCGAAAATCCGGCAGCCCTAGCGCAAAGTCCGCGCCCACAACGCCTACCAGTGTCACGCCGTGAATGTCGTGTCCCTTGGCAATCATCTGCGTGCCGACGAGCAAATTAATCTCACCCGCGTGAAGCCTCGCCAGCAGCCGCTCCATGTCGCTGCGCCCGCGCACCGTATCGCGGTCCATGCGTCCAATCCGCGCGCCCGGGAACAACTCCTGCAACCGCTCCTCGCCCTGCTCCGAACCCGCGCCAAGATAATAAAGGTGCTCGCTCCCGCACTTCGGACACACCTTCGGCACGCCGCGCCGGTAGCCGCAGTAGTGACACTCCAGCCGCTGCCCCGGTTGCGCCACCTCTCCCGTCACCGCCTTGTGATAGGTCATCGAAATCGCGCAGTTCTCGCACTCCACCTTCTCGCCGCACGCCCTGCACATCACCACGAACGAGTACCCGCGCCGGTTCAGCAGAATAATCGCCTGCTCGCCGCGCTCGAGCGTGGCCTGCGTCTCCTCCACCAGCCGCCGCGAGAACAACTGCTCCTGCCCCGTCTCGCGGAACTCCGCGCGCATGTCCACCAGCTCCACCGCAGGCAGCGGACGCTCCGCCACGCGCCCACGCATCTCCACCCGCACATAGCGCCCCTTGTCCGCATTTGCCCAGCTCTCCAGCGAAGGCGTAGCCGACCCCAGCACCACCACCGCGTCGTTGAACTTCGCACGCATCACCGCCACATCGCGCCCGTGATAGCGCGGCGTCTCCTCCTGCTTGTAGCTGCCGTCGTGCTCTTCGTCCACAATCACCAGGCCCAGCTTCACCAACGGAGCAAACACCGCCGACCGCGTCCCCACCACCACCCGCGCCTCACCCCGCCTGATTCTGTGCCACTGCTCCGCCCGCTCGTCCGGCGTCAGCGCCGAGTGCAACAGCGCCACCTCATCACCAAACGCCGCCACCAACTGCCCCGTCATCGCCGGCGTCAGCCCAATCTCCGGGACCATCAGCAACGCGGACTTCCCTGCATCGAGCGCCCGCCGCATCGCCGCAAAATAAACCGTCGTCTTCCCCGAACCCGTCACACCGTATAGCAGATGCGGCTTGAACGCGCCCGCAGCCAGCGCACCCGCAATCGTCGCCACCGCCTCCATCTGCACTTCGTTCAAATCGTGTTCATGCGCGTGCTTCTTGCCCTCGACCGCCACGCCGCCAAAATGAAACGCCTCCGCCGTCTCTTCCATCGTCACCAGCCCGCGCTTCACCAGAGTCCCCAGCGTCGAACCCGGCACACCCACCCGCTCCAGCGTCATCCGCAGATCGCGCACCCGCATCCGCCCACCCACCGCCGCCAGCTCCGCCATCACCGCCAACTGGTTCTCATTCAACTTCGGCAACCGCACCAACGATTCAGATTTTGAGTTGTCATCCTGAGCAGAGGCGGCGCTTTTGCCGCCGGAGTCGAAGGACCTGCGGCTTTCCTCGCTCGCCAACGATTTCTGCGCCAGCACCGCCACCTTCTCCAGCCGCCGAGCATCGCGCTCCTCCGCCACTGCCTCGCGCACGAGCCACTTCTTCCGAACCATCCCCTCCAGCAAACCCTTATTCGCTCCAGTCGCCGACCGCAGCGCCGCCATCTTCGCCGTCGAGCCATCCTCCAGATAATTCAGCACCGCATACTCGCGGTTCTGCTCCTCAGCCGAAAGCCGCGACCGCCGCGAAGCCCCCTTCGCCGCGCCGTCATACAACACGCGCCGTCCAGCATCAGCAATCCGATAAACAAAATGCCGCTTCACCTCCGCACTCAGCGGCAGCATCCCGCGCAACACCTCGCCCAGCGGAGCCACGTAGTACGCCGCAATCCACCGCGCCAGATCCATCAACTCCTCAGGCAGCAGCGCCGTGTCATCCAACACCTGCTGCACTGGCTTCACCTGAAACCCCGCCGCCGGAGCGTCCTCATGCACGCGCACCACCACGCCCATCAGCCGCTGCCCGCTGAACGGCACCAGCACCCGCGCACCAACCGCTGGAGCCGCACCATTCACCGCATAGGTAAACGACTGGTCCAGCGGCACAGGCAACGCGACATCGCAATACAAGGGCATCTCTTGAGCTTAAAGGAACCTTGCAGAAGTTACCGCTACCGTTACACTCAAAGTATGACGGTTTCGTCGAAGGTCGATCTGGTCGGCGTCGGGCTCAACGCCACCGACACGCTCATCCCACTCTCCAACTTCCCCGCGCGCGGCTCCAAGGTCGAGTACACCGGCTCCAGCATCCTTCCCGGCGGCCAGGTCGCCTCCACCGTCGTCGCCTGCCAGCACTGGGGCATGAAGACCCGCTACGTCGGCAAGCTCGGCGACGACCACGCCGCCGAACTCCACCTCGAAGCCTTCGACCAGGCTGGTGTCGAAACGCAGATTCTCACCGTCCCCGGCGGCATCAGCCCGCAGTCGCTCATCCTCGTCGATGGCGGCGGCGAGCGCACCGTGCTCTGCCGCCGCGACGAGCGCCTCAGCCTCGAACCCTCCGACCTCCGCCGCGAGTGGATCACCACCGCCCGCGCCCTTCACGTCGATGGCTACGACACCGCCGCCGCCACGCTCGCCGCACGCTGGGCGCGCGAAGCAGGCATCCCCGTCATCGCCGACCTCGACGAGCTCTATCCCGGCGTCCACGAACTCATCCGCAACATCGACTACCTCATCGTCAGCCGCGACTTTCCCTGCCGCCTCATGGCCGAGTCCGACCTCGAAACGGCGCTCCGTCAGATGCAGCGCCGCTACGGCTCCACGCTCGCCGCCGCCACGCTCGGCGAAGAGGGCGTCATCGCCTGGGACGGCCAGAGTTTCAGCCACGCGCCCGCCTACGACGTCCGCGTCGTCGATACCACCGGCGCAGGCGACATCTTCCACGCAGGCTTCATCCACGCCCTGCTGCAAGGCTGGCCGCTCCAACGCCAGCTCGACTTCGCCTGCGCCGCCGCCGCCCTCAACTGCACCGCCGCCGGCGCGCGCGGCAACATCCAGACCGTCGAAAATATCGAACACCTGATGACCACCGGCGCCCGCCACCGCGACGCCTACTGCATCACCAGCCCCGACTGATCGCTGCCCCCCCATTCCCATTTTGTAGCCTTTTGCATTTCCATTCCTCTTTTGCATTTCCATTCCTCTTTTGCATTTCCATTCCGTAGCCTTTTGCATTTCCATTCCGTAGCGAAGCGGAGGAATCTGCTTTCCTTCACCCACCACCATTCGGGTGCCCCGTCCATCGCCGCTCCATGCGACGCGCGCAACGCCCCTGGTGTGGTGAGTCCTCAATTCGTTTCAGATGCCCAAGGGCCAAAGGCCCGTTCTATACCAGCCTGGGGCAACGCCCCAGGTTATGTTGCAGCATAAGACCAAGGGCTGAAGGCCCGCCCTATCGTGCGCCGAACTTCAGACTCACCACACTAGTTCGGCGATGGTCGTTCAATGTGCTCGATCACGAGAACATCGACAGGCCCCTTCGTAGCTTCCAGCTTCAAACCGAGCTGCTCCTGAACAGCAGTAAAAATCCCCGGCGCGGCATTCGCTTCGGTCGTAACTGAAGTGTCGGGTGTCCATTTCAAGGTGAAGTCGTATCTGCCGGAGAGTCCGGTTTCATCCACAACGGGCCGCTCCAGATACGCCTGCATCCCGAGCGCAAAGTCAGACATCGAGTTGTTCGTGAACTTCCTCTGCTGTTGGCCGCCCTGTCCATGACCGCTTTGCGTCGGCAGGCCGTAGGTATTCTCGGCACTATGTGCGAGCTTCGGACCTCCCTTTGCCACCTTGATGGCATAGATGGAGAGGTCGCGCTTGTCGCGATGCAGCTTGAGATTGAATCTGCCTTTGAGAAGCTTTTGCAGCATCTCCTGAACCTGGTGAAGGTTTGCCACGCCCGGCAGATCGGCCTGTCCATCAATATCGAACCTCTCAGTCTCCAGCCACGCCGGACCGTCTACGATCTGCGTTCGATGGACCGCATAGGCGAAGGAGATCAGATCGTTGACTGTCTGGCCCTCGATCACAAGGCGATGGCCGCCTACGATGAAGTTCCCGGTTTCATTGGGATCGGCAGGCTTGACGGTGGCAACTTCAAAGGACGGATGCGCGTCTTTTGCCATAGGCGACATCGGCGAAACCGATGGCTGCTCTGCACCATGTTTATTTTGCCGGGCAATCGCATTCGGGGGCGCGCACGTCAACACAACGACCGCGAAGAAAGGGAGTATTTTGTTGAGAGTCACTCGAACAATGCCATTGGCCCACACCGAAGTTTTCTCCCGATTCCGAGTGCTGAAATTATCCCACCTTTGATCGCTGCGAGAAATCAAATGAAGTAATTCAATCAACCGAGGGCCGCCCCATGATGAAGAAGTCCCACTACGTCCTCCTCGCCATCCTCCTCGTCGCGTTCTTTCTGCTGCGCCGCTCAACGTCCCGGAGCCACGTCATACCATCCCGCGCAGCACCAGCGAGTGAACAGGCAACCACAGCAACCAATACGCCCGCGCCCGAGAACTTCGACTACTACCTCCTCAACCTCTCCTGGTCGCCCGAGTTCTGCCACTCGCACCCCAACGCGGTCCAGTGCTCCGAGCACGCGACCTTCGTCCTGCACGGCCTCTGGCCACAGAACACCAACGGCGGCTATCCCGAAAACTGCTCCAACGCACCCGGCCCCGCCGACCCCGCGCAGTACACCGACATCTACCCCGACCAGGGCCTGCTCGAACACGAGTGGAAGACCCACGGCACCTGCTCCGGCCTCGCGCCCGACGCCTTCTTCCAGCTCGCGCGCCAGGCCGTCCACTCCGTCAAAATCCCTGACCGGCTCGCCTCCATCAACCAGCAGCTCTCCCTGCCGCCCGACGACATCCGCAGCCTCTTCACCCAGGCCAACCCCTCGATCCCCGCGGCCAGCCTTGCCATCAGTTGCGGCAACAACTACCTCACCGCCGTCGAAGTCTGCTTCAACAAATCGCTCCAACCCATCGACTGCGGCCCCATCCGCACCTGCCGCGCCAACACCGTGCGCATCCCGCCTCCACAATGAGCCCGCACCCGCTTTGCATTTCCATTCCGCACCCTTTTGCATTTCCATCCCGCAGCGAATTCGCATTTCCATTCCACAGCGAATTCGCATTTCCATTCCACAGCGAATTCGCATTTCCATTCCACAGTCTCTTGTATTTCCATTCCGTAGCGAAGCGGAGGAATCTGCTTTTGCTTTCTTTCAATCAGCCACCAACCCCGGGTGCCCCATCCTTCGCGCCTTGTGCGAAGGGTGGGAAAGTAGAAACTCCATCACTCCAAAAGTTGTCATACTCCGCCGCAGGCGGAGGACCCGCTTTTCCTTCCTTGCTGACACCCGTGTGAAATCTCCGTTAAATCACCCGCAGCATCCCTTCCAAAACACCCCCGCCAGTTCACAATAGCAACAGAACCCACGGAGGAATGAATGAACACTTCGAGCCCACGATCGGGCAGAATCATCGCTGCCCTCACCGCACTCGCACTCACCGCAGCGCTCACGGCCTGCAAATCGAGCAGTGGCCCATCCAACCAGAGCGTCACGTTAAACGGCGCAGGCAGCACCTTCGTCAATCCTGTCATGTCGCGCTGGACCTATGAATTCTCCGCGCGCAACCCTGGCCTTAGCGTGAACTACCAGTCCATCGGCTCCGGCGGCGGCGTGCAGCAGGTCCGTGCTGGCACAGTCGATTTCGGCGCGTCCGACTACGCCCTCACCGACAAAGAACTCGCCACCATGCCACCCGTGCTCCAGATCCCCGAGACCGCCGGCCCCGTCTGCATCACCTACAACCTGCCCGGCGTCACCCAGCCGCTCCATCTCTCCGCCGAAGCCATCGCCGGCATCTTCCTCGGCAAGATCACCACCTGGCACAACCCCATCGTCCAGAAAGACAACCCCGGCGTCACTCTGCCGAACCTCAACATCGTCGTCGCCCACCGCAGCGACGGCTCCGGCACCACCGCCGCCTTCACCACCTATCTCTCCGCCGTCTCGCCGGAGTGGGCCGCCAAAGTCGGCAGCGGCGGCGCCGTCTCCTGGCCCGTCGGCCTCGGCGGCAAAGGCTCCGAAGGCGTCACCGCGCAGGTGCGCCAATCGCCCGGCGGCATCGGCTACGTCGAACTCATCTACGCCCAGCAGAACAAGCTCGCCATCGCCAGCATCCGCAACCAGGCCGGCAAATACATCGCACCCAGCGAGGCCAGCACCACCGCGGCCATCACAGCCTTCAGCGCCCAGATCGACAAAGACCCGCGCCTGCCCATCGTCAACGCGCCCGCCTCCGCGCCTGAAGCCTATCCCATCTCCACCCTCACCTTCCTCATCGTCCCCAAAGACGGCAAGGACGCAGCCAAACGCAGCGCGCTCAAAAAATTCATCCAATACATCGTCACCGGCGGCCAGGCCACAGCCGGAGCACTCAACTACGCCCCGCTCCCCGACGGCGTCAAACAATACGACCAGAACCTCATCAACCAGATGACCGTCAACGGCCAACCCATCCAGTAGCCTTCAAAGAACCGACACAAAAACGGGTTCCCATCTTTCGCACTTTTTGCGAAGGGTGAGAACGAACGCCGGGTGCCCCATCTTCGCGACAGCTTTATCGTCGCTAAGGTGGGGCTCACAAATTGCCCCGGCCTTGCATTCCCATTCCACCCCCTCCCCATTCCCATTCCAGCCCCCTCCCCATTTCCATTCCGTACCCTGAGCGCAGCCGAAGGGGGAGGAATCTGCTGTTCTCCAAGCAGCCATCAAAGGCCCGGGTGCGCCATCCGTCGCGCCTTTTGCGAAGGGTGGGAAGTAAACTCTCGCCCAGCCAACGCCTGCATCGAACCCCACCACCCGCGAATCCAATCCCCATGCAGCGCAAACCGTATAATCAACTCATGCCCTGCACCGTCAAGAAGATCGCGGACGCCGACTTCCCCACGCGCTGGGGACACTTCCGCATCCTCGGCTTCGAGGGCGCCTTCGACAACTTCTCCCCCTGCAACGACGCCGCCCCATCCGCGCCCACCCGCACCGAATCCGCCGTGGCCCTCGTCATGGGCGACATCCACGCGCCTGCGGCAAACGGAAAGATAGTCCCGCCCATCGTCCGCATTCACTCCCAGTGCCTCACCGGCGACGTCTTCCACTCCCTCCGCTGCGACTGCCGCCAGCAGCTTGAACTTGCCCTCGCCACCATCGCCGAAGCAGGCTCCGGCATCCTGCTCTACGAGCAGCAGGAAGGCCGCGGCATCGGCCTCATGGCCAAGCTCCGCGCCTACGAGCTGCAGGACCAGGGCCTCGACACCATCGAAGCCAACCTCGAGCTCGGTTACAAAGCCGACTGCCGCGAGTTCGAGCTACCAGCCGCGATTCTCAAGCAACTCGGCATCGCCGAAGTCCGCCTCATCACCAACAACCCCGCCAAGGTCGAGGCGCTCGAACAAGCAGGCGTCCGCGTCACCGAACGCATCTCCGCCGAAGTCCCCACGCACCCCACCAACGAGCGATACCTCCGCACCAAGCGCGAAAAGATGGGCCACCTCGTCAGTTGACGCAAGTCGCTCGACCTACCTCTTCTTTGCAGATAGCTTCTTTCCAGCGCGGTTTGGAATACCCGACTTCTGTGGTCAACCAGCGGATGGACAGATAACGCTACTTGTATATCTCCGCGGCTCCATCCCCACTACCTCCCACAATAAGAACACTTCCATCCGGCAAGAGCGTTGTCGTGTGTCCTACCCGCGCCAGATTCATGGCAGGACCCGGCTTGAACTCACCTGTCGTGGGATCGTAGATCTCCGCCGAGGCTAGCGGGGTGTAGTTCGCGTCGTAAAGACCGCCTGTAATCAGCACAGTGCCGTCATGGAGGAGAATTGCGTCATGCCCCCAGCGCGCCTGGATCATTGACCCGGTAGGAGTGAGCGTTCCAGTCACTGGATCGTATATCTGGGCTGGTCCGCTGTATGGCTGATCATCGTAAGAACCCACCTCACCGCCAACTATCAGGATCTTTCCATTCGAGAGCAACGTTGCTGTGAAATAAAATCTCGAAAGCGATAGCGTTGTAACTGTGAATGCGTTCGTCTCCGGATCAAATATCTCAGCCGAGCCAATTGGTCCAGCGGTTCCTCCTATGATGAGTACTCTTCCATCGCTCAAGAGGGTGACAACGCTGACGAACAGTTCATGCAATTTGCCCAACGGCGCGAATGTGCCGGCTACCGGGTCATAAGCCTCCGTTGTTTGCGTATCTTCACCCCTTCCCCACCCTCCCGTAATCAGGACGCGGCCATCCTGGAGTAGTGTGGCCTGGTGGCCGCACCGTGGAACGCTCATGCTGCCGGTCGGCTGAATTGTTCCAGACCCGGCCTTGATAATCCATGCTGAAGCCAACGGAACAGGCCCGTTGCTAGCAAACGTCTCGGTGCCGCCAGCGATCAGGACGTCGCCATTGGCGAGAAGCGTAGCCGAATGACAATACCGGGCAACGGTTCCTGCGGCATGAAATGTTGCGGCCGCCGGATCAAACTGCTCAGCCTGGCCAATGATCGCCGTATTTGGGCCAGAGAAAGCAGTAACCCCACCGGCTATGAAGACCTGCCCGCTCTGCAAAAGCGTCGCCGTATGGTAGTACCTGTTAACAGCCAGCGAACCGCTCATGGAAAACAAATGCGCGCTCACCGAGATAATCGCGGTTCCGTGGTTCGCAGGATTGGTCTTGTCCGTTGCAATCACATGGTAGGTACCGTCCGCGCCGGGAGCCGTATAAAGACCTGCGTCGCTGATGGTTCCGCCGGCCGCACCCTCGCGAATCGACCAGGTAACCGGGACAGAAGCAGTAAAGGTCGCACTTGCGCCCTGGCGCAGGCCCAGTGTTGCCGGCGAAATGTTAATTGCGGGCGCAGGTGGAGCAGCAGGTGCCGGAGCATCAATACTCCCCGGACTCCCCATCGGAGCATTACACCCGCACACCAGCAACATAAGGGCCAGACTCGCTGCTAAAACGATTGCAGAATTTCCGCTCTTCATGGCGTCCTCCTGGAACTCCCGCAAAGGGAAATCTAATCAGCCTGTACTTTCAATACCTTCGGCATCCCAAGAAGATGGATTAAATGTCCCCTTGTCTTTTCTGTGATTTATCGTCATCCTTATTAGCTGGTCGTATCCTTCATAGGCCCCTTCTCAGCGAGGACAGCCATGACGACAAGCGCCGAGATACTCAAGGCCCAGTTTGCCGGCTTCGAACTGGATCTTTCTTCGGGCGAATTGGTCCGGGACGGTCATGTTGTCCGCCTGCAGAACCAACCTTTCCTCGTTCTTCGACTTTTGCTCGAACATGCCGGCGAAGTGGTGACACGAGAAGAGTTGCAGCACCGGATCTGGTCCGGTGAGACCTTTGTCGATTTCGATCATGGATTAAACAAGACCATCGCAAAGCTGCGCGAGGCGCTCGATGATTCCAAAGCGATCTCAGGGATTATCCAGACGCTTCCACGACGCGGATACCGGTTCACTGCGGAGGTGACTTGGATAGGCCCGCGCAACGGCGCATCTTCTCCAACAGTCCCGGCCGTATCGCACCGGACGATTCCGCTTCAGTACTGGCTAGGCGGCGGCCTCGTGCTTGCCGTTCTATTGTCCGCAGTCCTTTGGGCCAACCGTAACACAGTCGAAGATTGGCTCCACTCCCGGCCGGTCATCGAGTCAGTTGCGGTCCTGCCCGTCGTCAACGTCTCGAACGATCCCGAGCAGGAATACCTGGCAAATGGAATCACTGAGGAGATCGCCGCCAATCTCTCGTATGCAAGGTCGCTGCGAGTCGTCTCTCGATCTTCCACGCGAAGATATAAGAATTCACCATTGTCGCTTCCGCAGATTGCAGAGCAGCTCAAGGTCGATGCCGTGATTGAAGGGACCGTGCTGCGCGCAAACGATACGATCCGGATCACCATTCGTCTCGTCGCTGCCAGGCCCGAGAGACTCGTATGGACTGCCTCCTACGAGCGCAACATGCGTGATGTAGCCAACCTGCCCCACCAGATTGCTGCCGATACGGTCGCTCAGATCCGTACGCAACTGGCCCCTGACGAAGAGAGCAGACTCAAGCTGGAGAGTCGGATAAGCCCCGAAGCATACGACGAATATCTACGTGCGCGGTTCTTTCTCGGCCAGGAGACAACACAGGAAGACAAGGCAATTCCGCATCTGGAGCGCGCGATCCAGCTCGACCCCAACTTTGCAGCGGCCTATGCCGCACTCGGCGAGGCGTGGGGAGTCGACGGTGTGTGGGGGGAGATGGGCAACCGAGAGACCTCGGCGAAGGCCCTCGCGTATTCGCAGAAAGCAGTGAGTCTGGACCCGAACTCATCCGAGGCCTACGCTTCTCTCGGGCATTCACTCATGCAGGCGCATCGGTGGAACGACGGAGAAACTGCCCTGCGGCGGGCGATCCAGCTTGATTCCAATAACTTTCGCGCCATGGATTATCTTGCCTTGCTGCTCGCCCAGAAGGCCCGCGCTGAAGAGGCTGTCGTTCTCGCCCGTGCGGCGGCAGACGCCAACCCTGTATCCGTCGATATTCAACGCATCTATGCCGTGATCCTCTACCGCGCCGGCAGATACGATGATGCAATCGAACAGTGTCAACGGGTGATTCATCTCGACCCGAACCATCTCGCCACCTACGGCACCCTGGGCCATGCCTTGGCAGAGAAGGGACGCTATCAACAGGCTGAGGATGCCTTCAGGCAGGAGAAAGCATCGACCGGAACCTGGGCATGGCTATCCGTGAGGGAGGGAAACCTGGCTGCCGCACGCCAATTCCTACAGAAAGACTCGTCTGTTTCTCCTCCCGGCGCCGTGGCACGGTACCTTTTGGGAGAGCAGACGGCTGGGCTGGCTGAGCTTGATTACCTTGCGAATGAAAAGTGGGCTACAAGGACATATAACCTGCGCAACGACCCTCTCTTCGCACCTCTCCGCAGTGACCCACGGTTCACGGCAATCGTCAAAAAAACCGGCCTGCTCGACAACTGAGCGGCCATTTTCCCGTGGACCCTTTCCATGCGCGGCTTATCTGCATAGATGGGAAAGTGCATGCCAAGGCGGCCTGTTCGTTCACGCCATCCCGCAGTGCAACGGATGAATCGGCTTCTCTCCCATCGCACCCCTGTTCATCGCTTCATTCCTGTTACCACCTTCACCGTCGTCACTGCCTGCCCTACATGCCGCTGCGTATGGTCCGCGCAATGCACCATCAACCCACCCACCGTCGTCGGCAACATCTTCCGTCCCACGCCACGCAGAGCCTCATAGCTGTCCGGCAAAATAGCCCTCACCCGCACAGCCGCAGCCGCCATCCCTGCCCGAAACTCCGCCAGCACAGCCGCAGCCGAAGCCCCGCCATCCAGCTCACTCCGCAACCCCGCCATCTGCGCCTCGCTCAACTGCGCGCCCTCCGCATACCCCAGCAGCCTGTCCCCGCATCCGTCAACCCCGCGGAGATGAAACGCCACCGGCGCAATCTCAAACGGCCGGGCATTCATCTCCGCATCCGTCAACCCCGCGCACCACTTCTCCACGTCCTCCACGGCCAGTTCCAGCGCATGAAGCACCTGCCGCCTCACCGCATCCACTTCCGTCAACGTCCCCCGCAACCACGGCTCAATATAAGCTCCACTCATCGCACAATCCCTCTCGTTTCTTTTGCTGTTTCCAGATACACCAAGCCTTCATGCTTGGCCCTCTCTTGCTGCTTCCAGGTACGCCCAACCTTCAGGCTTCACACCCTTTGCTTGCTTCTAGTGTCCTGTCCCTGAAGTTCACAACATCATTCAAGCTGTCATCCTGAGCGGAGTTTGGCGGTTTTTACGCCAAACGGAGTCGAAGGACCTGCGGTTTGCGATTCCAATTGATGCTAAGAACTTTCGAGACACCACACTAGGTACGCCAACCCTTCAGGCTTGGCCCTCTCATTCTCGTCAAAAACACAATGGGCTTTAGCCCCTGAGGTAAGCACTCCACCGAATATCCGCTCATTCACAACCCCTTCCGCCTCCGAAACTCCATCACGACATCGCCAACCTCACGATGCTCCGTATCCACAGCGTAGTTCATCTCCCGCACATCCTCCGCCGAAACCTTCCCCGCCAGCCGCTCCATCGCCACCTCCATCCCCGGATGCCGCCGAATCGAATCCTCCCGCACCAACGGCACCGCCTCATACGGCGGAAAATAATGCCGGTCATCCTCCAGCACCACATCCCCCATCGCCCGTATCGCCCCATCGGTCGAGTTACCCGCCACCATGTCCACCTGCCCCGCCGCCAGCGCCCGGTACAGCAGCCCCAGGTCCATCACCCTCGGAGCCTCCTTGAACCGCAGCCCATACGCCGCCTCCAACCCACGCAACCCGTCCGGCCGCTCCTCAAACTCATACCCCACCCCCAGCCTCCAGGGGTGCCCCGCATCTCGATTCTGAGATGTGGGATCGATGGCCCTCACCGCATCCGAAATCGTCTTCAACCCCAGCCGCCGCGCATCGTCCCCCCGAACCACCATCGCAAACGTATCCTCGAACCCCAGCCCGCGCCCCACCCGTACCCCATACCGCGAAGCATACAAGTCCCGCACCCTCTTCCAAACCGTAGCCTCGTCACGCTCGCCCACCGGAGGCAGCGGCTGCTTCAAAATCGCCGTCAGCGCCGTCCCCGTGTACTCCACATATCCGTCAATCCGCCCGCTCACCAACGCCTGATTGCAGATATAACTCCCCGCCAGATAGAACCGCCGATCCACCCGCTCGCCGGTCGTCGCCTCAATCTCCTGCGCCAGCAACTCCCCCAGCACCACCTGCTCGGTAAAGTTCTTCGCCCCAATCACAATCCGCGAAGACCGCGGCGGCGCACACCCTATCACCGTCAGGCAAACCATCAAGAGAGCAAGCAAAGCCGAACAAGGCTTCAGAGGTAGCTGAAAAAGTCTCTGCTGTTGCTTTTGGGGATGAGCGTGGGGCTTCAGCCCCACGAAAAATCCACTCAATACAAAGGGCTTTACAGGCTGCGGAAAAATGCACGCTTTGCGCTTTTCGGTGGGAGCGCAGGGCTTCAGCCCTGCGAAAATCCCAGCAAAATCAAGGGGCTTTAGCCCCGGGCCGTTCCGTACATGCTGCCGGATGGACTTTTTCCGCAGCCTCTTTAGCCCCGGGCCTTCTCTCCAATCAACGCAAACAGATTTTTTCAGCATCCTCCTCAGCCTCAGTGCTGATCCCTCGCACCTCATGCCAGCCTCACCCTCACTCGCCGCTCCACCCACCCCAATCCCGCATCCGCGACCAACGCCAGCAGCGCCGCCGGGACCGCGCCCGCCAGAACCAGCCCGTTATCCACACTCGCCACCCCGCGAAAGATCAGCTCGCCCAACCCTCCCGCCCCAATCGCCGCCGCAATCGTCGCCACCCCGACGCACGTCACCGTAGCCGTCCGCAGTCCAGCTAGAATCACACTTGCCGAGAGCGGAAGTTCAACCTTAATTAGTCTCTGCAAATCACTCATTCCCATAGCATCTGCAATATCAATCAGCGCCGGATCGACACTCCCGACTCCCGCGTAGGTATTGCGAAGAATCGGCAGCAGCGCATAGCCGGTCAAAGCAACAATAGCCAGCCGCGCCGCATTCTCTCCCAGAAACGGCACTGGCAACAGCAGCCCGAAGAGAGCCAGACTCGGAATCGTCTGCACCACATTCGCAAAGCCGATCACCGGCCCCGCCCACCGCTTCCGCCGCGTCAGCAAAATGCCAAGCGGAATAGAAATCCCGGTGGCGATCAGCATCGCAAAGACAGTCAGCCACAGATGCTCAAACGTCAGCCGCGCAATCTCCCACCCGTTCGCACGCATGAAACTCATCATGCAGACACCACACGATGTACAGCAGAAACATAATCTTTCACATGAAGATTCTCCGACCGCAGAACCTCGCCCGCAGGCAGGTCCGCCACCACCGCCCCCGCATCGAGAAACACCACCCGCTCCGCCAGATAAAGGGCCTCGTCCAGATCGTGCGTCACCAGCAGCACCGTCTTCCTCATGCGCTGCAAAAGCCCCTTGAGCATCGTCTGCATCTCCGCCCGGGTCAGCGGGTCAAGCGCCCCGAACGGCTCATCCATCAGCAGAATCTCCGGGTCCATCCCGAGCGCCCGAGCCAGCCCCACCCGCTGCCGCTGTCCGCCGGAAAGCTGCCACGGATACCGCCCGCGAAACTCCGCAAAGTCCAGCCCCACCAGCCCAAGCACCTCGCTCGCCCGTCGAGCAATATCCGCCTTGGAGCGCCCAGCCAGTTCCAAAGCCAGCCCCGCATTCCGCTCCACGGTCATATGCGGAAACAACCCAGTCTCCTGAATCGCGTACCCAATACCACGTCGCAATTGCTCTAATTCACAATCACTTACAGAGACTCCATCAACCAACACTTCGCCGCTGGAAGGATGCCTCAACCCGTTCACCATCCGCAGCAGCGTCGTCTTGCCCGACCCGCTCCTGCCCAGCAGAGCCGTGGTCGTCCCAGCCTCAAGCCGTAGTGAAATCTCGCGCAGCAAAACATGCCCATCGGGCAACGTGTAGCTCACCTTCGCGAACTCAACGCCAACCGTGGGCATGTTGTCTACTCTAAGGAACCTCTGATCAAGCCTTCGTTTTGAAGGGGCGTGGCTTCAACCACGCCATCACGTCCCTCAAATCAATGGGGCTTTAGCCCCTGAGGGAATCTTCGCGGACTTAGTCAATCAGATCTTCTCCAACGTGTTGTCGAAGCTCCTGCCTTACTCCGCCGAACCGGCAGTGTCGGCGGCCGTCGCAACCGGCAGAGTTCCCGGCTGCCCCTTCACGCGGACGACCGTAATCTTCTGAAAGCCTTCCTTGAAGGTCGGCGGCTTAAGCCGCTCAGCCATCTTGTGCATCACTTCGTCGGAGACCTGACGGTCGCGCTTCGAGTTCCGCTCCAGACACACAGCCAGCGGCACGTCGAAGAAGACCGCGTGGACCTCATAGCCGAAGCTCTTCGCCATCTTGATCCACTGCCTCCGCTCGTGAGGCGAGAGGTTCGTCGCATCGACATAGTTCCACGGCATCTTGGCGATGAGCCGCGCGCGCAGCAGACTCCGCAGGGTCGAGAACACCAGCCCCTGATACCGCTGCTCGCTGATGTCGTCGAACAGGATCGTCCTCAGCAGGTCGCTCGACAGCGGAGTCACCCCGCGCCGCTTGTACCAGGTCGTCTTGCCCGAACCAGGCAGGCCAATCGCCAGCACCACGTAGCCCTTGGGCGACTTGGCCGCCACCTGCTCGACCGGCGGCGTCCCCAGCGACTCAGGCTGCGTCTCGACCACCATCTTCGGTTCAGGAGCCGCTTCAACCACCGGTTCCGCGCTCTCATGCCGCTCTGCCGCTGCCTGCGGCGGCTCATGCTCATGCTCACCGGCACTCTGCGCCGGCACATCGTCCGGATAGGCCGGTCTCAGGGGAGCAGGCTGGTTCGCTGGCAGCTCTTGTCCACTTTTGCCCGTGGACTCCGAATTATTCGGGCCACGTCTAGGGCGTCGTCTCATTTTTTCGCTTATCCAATCGCGCAACTCGCGCATGTCTCGCTTGTAACACAGGCCGGAAGCCGCCCGCAAATCTCTGCTCGCTTCTGCCGTCTGCGGTACCGTCCGTTTGATTCTCATGGACTACGGTAGTAGCATTTCATTCTAATGGGGTGCGTCTGATTCCGCCGCGCTCTATTCTGGAAGCATCCGCATCATCAGACACCATTTGTTAACGCGCCCCAGGCGCACTACTCTGGAACAGGAGCAAGCGAAAACATGGCAGTAAAGGTAGGTATCAACGGCTTTGGCCGTATCGGACGCAATGTATTCCGCAGCGCAATCGACAATCCCGAAATCGAGTTCGTAGCCGTCAATGACCTGACCACCCCGGCCACCCTGGCCCACCTGCTCAAGTACGACTCCATCCTCGGCAACCTGAAGCACGACATCACCCACGGCGACGACTTCATCTCCGTCAACGGCAAGAAGATCAAGGTCTTCGCCGAGCGCGACCCCGGCAAACTCGACTGGGCAGGCGTCGGCGTGCAGATCGTCGTCGAATCGACCGGCCTCTTCACTGACGCCACCAAGGCCAAGGCCCATCTCGGTTCCACCGTCAAGAAGGTGATCATCTCCGCCCCGGCCTCGAACGAGGACATCACCGTCGTCCTCGGCGTCAACGAAGGCAAGTACGACCCGGCGAAGCACAACGTCGTCTCGAACGCCTCCTGCACCACGAACTGCCTCGCGCCGGTCGTCAAGGTCATTCACGACACCTTCGGCATCGCCAACGGCATCATGACCACCATCCACAGCTACACCAACGACCAGGTCATCCTCGACACGCCGCACAAGGACCTCCGCCGCGCCCGCGCCGCCGCCCTCTCGATGATTCCGTCGAGCACCGGCGCCGCCAAGGCCCTCAAGCTCGTCATCCCCGAGATGGACGGCAAGCTCGACGGCTTCGCCATCCGCGTCCCGACCCCGAACGTCTCGGTCGTTGACCTCACCTTCACCACCGAGAAGCCCATTACCACGGCCACAGTCAACGAGGCCCTCAAGAGCGCTTCCGAGGGCTGCCTGAAGGGCATCCTCGGCTACACCTCGGAAGAGCTCGTCTCGTCGGACTTCAAGGGCAACCCGCTCTCGTCGATCGTTGACTCGAAGCTGACCAAGGTCATCGGCTCGACCGGCAAGGTGATTAGCTGGTACGACAACGAGTGGGGCTACTCCAATCGCGTCCGCGACCTGATCCTCTTCCTCGTGAAGAAGGGCCTGTAACCAGGCGCAACATCACCCAACGCTTGTCATTCTGAGCGAAGCGAAGAACCCCCGCATTCTGTCTGTAGCGGCAAGGTTCTTCGCTTCGTCAGTTAACTTTGTAAAATCGTCGAGAGGCACCGTATGCAAGACAATCCGCAGGACACGCGAACCAAAGAGGAAAGACTCGCCAGTTATCGCTACTGGAGAAGCCGCACTTCGTCCGAACGATTTGCAGAAACATGGCGGCTCAGCGTTGAAGCTTACGGGATGCCCCAAGGCAGCCTTCGAGACGGCCCTTTTCGCCTGATTCGCAGGACTCCGGACGGAAAAGAAGAGGTCATCCGCGAATGGAGCGGCCCAAACCCCTTGCGTTCTGCGTGAGGCGTCGACAGCTTCTACGATGCGCTTAGTATTAATATGCCATTCGATCAAATCAGTATCGGAGCTCGCCTGTCACTCGGCAGTATATGGCCGGAAGAGATGCCCAGCGTTGCGTGGGATGCTCTCGAAGCGGGATACGATGGCCCAGCAATTCGACGTATGGCTGCATTCGTTAACCCAACGGGCTTCGAAGTGGATGCAGTCCTTCCCGCCTTCAAACGAGAAGCAAATATACCCACGTTGTCCAAGGGCGAAGCCACGCTTCGGATTGCTTACAATATCGCCCGCGAAATCGTGGATCTGCGCAAAGATCCAATACCATACGCTGACACGTTTGCAAGGTTATGGATTGCTGCTGGTTATCCCCGCGAAGTGCAGCAGCTTGGAACCTGGCCTGACGACATTTATCTTTCTCTTACGTATGGAGGGATGAAGAATGTAGAAGTGCAACAAGATTTACGTGATCGATTAATCTTGTTCATCCGTGACTACGAGGCATCCCTTGTGGCAAAGAATATCAAGTAACGTACCACCTTAACTCACACCGCCAAGCCATACTTGAACCACCGCTGCCGGGTGCCCCATATCTCGATTTTGAGATGTGGGATCGCCCGAAGGGCGACCGCAACCCTCCCGGTGTAATGGAAATAGGCGCCCCTTGGACAAAACCATCCGCAAATTCGCTTCCTTCCAGGAAATGAAAGACGAAGAATACCACTACTGGCAAAGCGTTCCGCCCGCCGAGCGATTCGCGGCTGGCCATCAAATGAGCGTCGAGGGTTATCGAGCCTATGGCTATACCGCCGATGGAGCAGACCTCAAGAGAGTCGTCACTCGCTTTGAGCAGCCTGCTCTCGCGGAGATGGAATCGTCGCATAAACTAATCCCATGACCCGCACGAACATCCCAGGCACCTCTCCTTACGAGCCGATCATCGGCTTCTCGCGCGCCGTCCGCATCGGCAACCACGTTTACGTCTCGGGCACTGGCCCTGTTGGCGCAGACGACGCCTCGCCCGCCGACCAGACCCGCGCCACGCTCGCCATCATCAAGACCGCTCTCGAAAAAGCCGGGGCCACCTTCGAACACGTCTACCGCACCCGCATGTTCCTGGCCCGCGCCGAAGACTGGGAGGAGATCGGCCGCGCCCACGGCGAAGTCTTCGGCAAGATTCTGCCTGCCTCCACCATGGTCGTCGCCGCGCTCCTCAACCCCAAGTGGCGCATCGAGATCGAAGCCGACGCCTACATCCCCGACTAATTTCCCGCCAACCGGCTATCATGGATTCACAAAAGCCAAACAAGGAACTCGAATGCCGAAGCTGTCCATCCGTGATCTCGACCTCACCGACAAGCGCGTGCTCATCCGCGTCGACTTCAACGTCCCCCTGACCAAGGACGGCCTCACCATCACCGACGACACGCGCATCCGCGAGACCATCCCCACCATCGAGTACGCACTCCGCCGCAAGGCCAAGGTCATCCTCTGCTCGCATCTCGGCCGCCCCAAGGGCAAGCCCGTCGCGACCATGAGCCTCCGCCCCATCGTAGACCGCCTCCGCAAGCTGCTCGACCACGTCATGGGCGAAGACGAAAATGTCGCCTTCTCCCCCAACTGCGTCGGCGAGATCGCCACCGAGATGGCCGCCAACCTCGAATCCGGCCAGCCGCTGCTGCTCGAGAATCTCCGCTTCCACCCGGAAGAAGAGGCCAACGATCCGGCCTTCGCCAAAAAGCTCGCCTCGCTCTGCGACATCTACGTCAACGACGCCTTCGGCAGCGCCCACCGCGCCCATGCCTCCACCGAAGGCATCACGCACTTCGTCAAGGTCTCGGCCGCCGGCCTGCTCATGGAAAAGGAGCTGAACTACCTCGGCAAGGCGCTCTCCGAGCCGGACAAGCCATTCGTCGCCATCATCGGCGGGGCCAAGGTCTCGGACAAAATTCTGGTCATCGACAACCTGCTCGACAAGGCCGACGCCATCATCATCGGCGGCGGCATGGCCTACACCTTCCTGAACGCGCAGGGCCAGACCACCGGCAAGTCGCTCGTCGAAGCCGACAAACTCGACATCGCCAAGGCCGCGCTCGACAAGGCCAAGGCCAAGGGCGTCCGTTTCCTGCTGCCCATCGACCACGTCCTCGCCGACAAGTTCGCTCCCGACGCGAAGACTCAGCTCCACGAAGGTGACGCCCCATTCCACGCCGAGATGATGGCCCTCGACATCGGCCCCAAGTCGATCAGGCTCTTTGAAGAGGAGATCGCCGAGGCCCGCACTATCATCTGGAACGGCCCCATGGGCGTCTTCGAGATGCCCGCCTTTGCCAAGGGCACCAACGCCATCGCCCACACGGTCGCCCGCAACCACGACGCCACCACCATCGTCGGCGGCGGAGATTCGGTCGCCGCTGTCAAGCAATCCGGCGTCTCCGACCGCATCACCCACATCTCCACCGGCGGAGGAGCCTCCCTCGAATACCTCGAAGGCAAAATCCTCCCCGGCGTCGCTGCCTTGACAGACAAATAGAACCTGAAACCTGAAACCTGAAACCTGAAACCTGAAACCTGAAACCTGAAACCTGAAACCTGAAACCTGAAACCTGAAACCTGAAACCTGAAACCTGAAACCTGAAACCTGAAACCTGAAACCTGAAAAATCAAAATCAGGCATTCCGCCGGAGTCAAATCCGGCGGACAAACCCGCTCAGCATCTTCTTCACCTCGACCACATCATCGGTCAGCCGGACAAATTCTCCTTCAGGCAAATACTCAAGATCCCGCGCCAGCAACAGCAGGTATTCCAGCTCAGACGCAGCGGCCTTTGCCCTGTGGAGATAGGTAGCAAACTCTACATCACTATCCACACCACATCCTTCTGCGATTCTGGTCGCCACTCCCGTCGCTGCCCGTCGAAGCTGCACGGTCAGCCCGAATATCTCCTCCTTCGGCAATCTCTTCGTTGCGCGATATACCGCCTGAACCAATACGTGGGCCTTCCGCCACACACCAAGTTCGTGAAAATCTCTCACTCGTTGCTCTTCTCCTCGGGAATTCCCACCTACGTGAAGACTACCTGCTGACAAGCATCTCCCTAAAATGGAATACTGAATGCAAATGCGCAAAAAACTATTCGCCGCCAACTGGAAGATGTTCAAGACCCCTGCCGAAGCCACCGCCTTCACCGACGCTTTCCTGCCGCTCGTCGCCGGTCATAACCAAGCTGAGATCGTCCTCTGCCCCTCGATGACCTCGCTCGGCACCGTCATCGCCGCCACCAAGGGCACGCAAGTGCAGATCGGCGCACAGACCATGGACTACCACGACAACGGAGCCTACACCGGCGAGACCTCGCCCCTGATGCTCAAGGCCATCGGCGCGACGCACGTCATCATCGGCCACTCCGAGCGCCGCCAGTACTTCAACGAAACCGACACCACCGTCAACCTGAAGCTCAAGGCCGCCCTCGGGCATGGCCTCATCCCCATCGTCTGCGTAGGCGAACACCGCGAAGAGCGCGAGTCCGGCCAGACCAACGAAGTCCTCAAGCTCCAGGTTGAAATCGCTCTCGAAGGCATCGACCCCGCCGCAGCCGCACCGCTCATCGTCGCATACGAGCCCGTCTGGGCCATCGGCACCGGCCTCACCGCAACGCCCGAGATGGCCGCCGAAGCCCACCAGTTTATCCGCGCAGAAATCGCAAAGGCCCTCGGCTCCGAGCCTGCCGCCGGCACCCGCATCCTCTACGGCGGCTCGGTCAAACCCGACAACGCCTCCGCGCTCTGCGCCCTCGAAGACATCGACGGCGCGCTCGTCGGCGGAGCCAGCCTCGACCCCAAATCCTTCTTCGGGATCATCTGCCACTCCAACGCATAACCTTGGCCAGACCCGCATCGGCCCTTGCAGCCACCTGCAAGGGCCTTTGCATTTCCATTCCGTAGCGAAGCGAAGGAATCCGCTTCCTTCGCCCGCCACAAACGCTCGGGTGCCCCATCCTTGTCGCAGTCTCACCGCGACAAGGGTGGGAATAACGAATCCCTCGCCCCGCTGAACCATCAGCCCCACAATCCCGTATCATCTCCATCGTCGATGCTGAATCAACAGGGAGACCTCGTGCGCGCCACCGCTACAAACCTGCTCCTCACCCTCACCTCGCTCGCATTCATCGGCACCGTTCCGCTCCGCGCCCAGAACTTCCCCACCATCAAAGTCGAAACCAACCTCATCGACACCACCTTCAGCGTCCGCGACCCGAGCGGCCAACTCGTCCACGGCCTCTCCAAAAACGACTTCACCGTCACCGAGGACGGCGTGCCCCAGACCATCCGTTTCTTCTTCCACGACACGCAACTCCCCCTCAGCATCGGCCTCATCATCGACGCCAGCGGCAGCCAGGACAAGTTCATCAAGGAACACGAAAAGGACATCGCCGCCTTCCTGCATCAGGTGCTCGAACCGAACGACCAGGCCTTCGCCGTCTGCTTCGGCAACCATCTCCGCATGGTCAGCGATTACACAGCGTCCGTGCCGACCATCCTCTCCGGCATCCACCAGTTCAACAAAGGCGCGCGCAACTTCCCCGAACTTGGCCCGAAGGAGGAGCGCGACCTCGGCACCGCGCTCAACGACGCCGTCTATTACTCCGTCACGGAGAAACTCGCAGGCATTCACCAGCGCCGCAAGGCGATCATCGTCTTCAGCGACGGCGAGGAGAACTCCAGCGAACACGACCTGCTCGACTCCATCGAAGCCGCGCAGAACGCCGACGTCCTCGTCTACGCCATCCGCTACACCGAGCTGCACAGCGCCCGGATGAGCGCCCGCGACCGCTACGGCGTGCGCGTGCTCGACCACATCACCACCGAGACTGGCGGCCGCTCCTTCGACGCGCAGAGCAATCTGAAACAAGCCTTCAGCGAAATAGCCGACGACCTCCGCTCACTCTACGATCTGGCCTATCAATCCACCAACTCCGTGCGCGACGGCGCCTACCGTAAGATCGTCATCCGCACCACACAACCCGGCCTCACCGTCCGCGCCCGCACCGGCTACTACGCGAAATAGCACTTAAAGATAAAAAGATTCCAAAGAAGCTAGAGGAATTGTCATCCTGAGCGCAGGCGGCGCTTTTGCCGCCGGAGTCGAAGGACCTGCGGTTTCGCTGGGGAATTCTCTGAAGCCCCCAGCTAGCGAAGCCGGCTACCAGCAATACCAGGCCGGTCTGCTCTTCCCTAATCCCTATTCCCTGCACCCTGCTTCAATGCACCACCCCAGCCTGGTCCATCGGCCAATACACAAACGCTGCCTTGCCGTAGATCAAACTTTGTTGCACTGGGCCGAAGGCGCGGCTGTCGCTTGAGATCGAGCGATGGTCGCCCATCACAAAGTACTCATGCGGAGGAATCACCTCGTCCGGCAGCGAGCGGTCGTCTTCAAACCGCTTGGGCACATACTTCTCCACAATGGCGTTTCCGTTGACATACACCTGCCCGTGATCGATGTGCAGATGGTCCCCCGGCAGCGCGATCACGCGCTTGATGTAGCTCTTCGAGTGGTCGTACGGATAGAGAAACACCACCACATCGCCGCGCCGGATGTCCTCCACGTGGTAGGCGATCTTACTGACGAACAGCCTGTCCTGGTCCCTCAACTGCGGCAGCATACTGGTGCCTTCCACCCGCACCGGCTGATACAGAAACACAATGATGAACGCCGACACCGCCACCGCAACCACCAGATCGCGTACCCACGCACGCAATCCATTGCGCGTCGCCGCCGACTCCTGCTGCTTCCCAGCCTGATCGTCCACGTTCTTTCCGTTCCTCCAACTATTTAGACGCGCCAGCGTCCGCACCGGCTACGGGCACAAGTCCCAACCCCGGCACCAGCGTCTTGCCGTCGATGCCCGCCGGCGACCACCGCTCCACAATCGCCTTCGCCAGCTTCGCTATCGTGACCTCTCCTTCATTATCCACCGTCCAACTGTGGTCCGCGTTGTCGTAGGTAAAAATCGACAAAATCATCGGCCCGGACTTGCCCGCCACAATCGCCACATCGTTCCTCACAGCGTTCAGGCTGCCCGTCTTGCTGGCAATGCCCGAACCCTCTTCGGTCGTGTCCAGCGTCTCCAGATAGCGCGGAATCGTGTCGCGGTAAAACTGGTTGCGCAGCATGTTGATGGCGACGCTGCAAATCGCCGCATCTCCCGGCAGAGCAGGCTCACCCGGCCCGGCCAGTTCGCAGCGGCCAATCCGCTCCATCACCTTCGCCATCTCACGCGGAGTCGTCTTGCCCAGCCCAAACTTCGGCTGGTCTGCCGGCATCGGCTCGGTCGCAGGCTTCATGATCTTCTTGTACAGATGCGTATCCTTCAGCCCCATCCACGCAATCCGCTGATTCACCGCATCCACGCCAAAGCGGTCAATCATCAGGTTGGTCGCCGTATTGTCGCTCAGGATCACCATCAGGGTCAGCGCGTCTTTCAGCGTCAACGTCAAGGGAGCATCCATAAACTGCAACACGCCCGAGCCTGTCACCGCATCGCCCGGCTTCAACACAATCGGCTCGTCCCAGCGCGCCTTGCCCGCCCGCACCTGCTCCATCGCCTCGAATAAAATCGTCAGCTTGATGACCGAGGCGGTCTGCACCGGCTTGTCGGGATCGAGCACGACGGTCTTGCCCGTGTTCAACTGCTCCGCAAACATGGCCACGCGCCCATGATGCTTCGCCGCAATGCCTTCCAACTCCGCCTGAAGCGCAGCATCATTTCCCGCGGCCGTCGCCTGCTGCGCCACCAACTCTCCGCCCGCCAGCATCAGCACGAGCATAGCCGTTACTGCCATCCCTCTGAGATAACTCTTTCGCATACGCCGCATCTTACAGTCAGGGGGCAAGTTACGCCATGTTTTTTCGCGCGCCCCCCATCATCGGTTCAGAGGCACTTCGGCTGCCACATCGGGGCCGTTTCGACCATGAACGTGTGCCCAACCGTACCCATGCAATCGATTCGAACCATCACCTTTTCTATCGCTTCCCGCCAGCGATAGGACTAGAATCGAACTAAGCGGCAAAACAAGGCCGCAATCGACGCAAAGCAGAACTCTATGGCCACTCTAACCATGCTTGAACCGACGCCCGTATCCAAAAACGAACCTCGCGGCCCCGTGCCTGTAGACCTTACCGGTCTCACCACGGAGACCGCGAACACCGCCTCCGAGGGCCTCGACACCAAATCCGCCCTCGACATCGCGCGCATCATCAATCACGAAGACGCCAAAATCGCCGCCGCCGTCAAAAAGGCCCTGCCCGAGATCGCCGTCGTCATCGACACCGTCGCCCGCTCGCTCCGCGACGGAGGCCGCCTCATCTACGTCGGCGCAGGCTCATCAGGCCGCATCGCCTCGCTCGACGCCTCCGAGTGTCCGCCCACCTACTCCACGCAGCCCGCGCAGGTGCAGTACATCATGGCCGGCGGACCCAAAGCATTGGCCTCCGCCTCCGACGTCAACGAAGACTCGCCCGAGATCGGCCAGCGTGACATCGCCCGCCGCCGTCCCACGCGCAAAGACATCGTCATCGGCATCTCCGCTAGCGGCCGCACGCCCTACGTCGTCGGCGCAGTCGAGTACGCCCGCGCGCGCGGAGCCAAAACCGCCGCCGTCACCTGCAATCACAACACCGCGCTTGCCGACGTCTCCGACACCACCATCGTCGCCGAGGTCGGACCCGAGGTCATCTCCGGCTCCACGCGCATGAAGTCCGCCACCGCGCAGAAGATGATCCTCAACATGATCACCACCGGCGCCATGACCCGCCTGGGCTACGTGTACGACAACCTGATGGTCAACGTACACATGAAGAACACCAAGCTGGTCGAGCGCGGCATCCGCGTCCTGATGAAGGTCTGCGGCATCGACCGCGAGACCGCCATCCGCACCATCAAGTCCGCCGGCAAATCCATCCCCATCGCCGTAGTCATGCTCAAGGCCAACGTCGATAAGATGGAAGCCGTCCGCCGCCTCACCAAATCCGACGGCAATGTCCGCCTCGCCATCGACGACTCCCGCCTCGAACTTTAGAGCGGGTCAGACTTTGGTGTTGTGTAACTAACCGGGCCATCTTTTCAGCATTTCCATTCCGCAGCGTAGCGAAGGAATCTGCTTCTTCGACCACCACATAAGTTCGGGTGCCCCATCCTTCGCAGCATCATCGCGAAGGGTGGGAATGAACCCACTCCATTAGCCCTTCAGCATTTCCATTCCCCCTTCTGCATTTCCATTCCGCAGCGTAGCGAAGGAATCTGCTTCTTCTTCGACCGCCACATAAACTCGGGTGCCCCATCCTTCGCAGCATCATCGCGAAGGGTGGGAATGAACCCACTCCATTAGCCCTTCAGCATTTCCATTCCCCCTTCTGCATTTCCATTCCGCAGCGTAGCGAAGGAATCCGCTTCTTCTTCGACCACCACATAAGCTCGGGTGCCCCATCCTTCGCAGCATCATCGCGAAGGGTGGGAATGAACCCACTCCAATCGCCCCTTCAGCATTTCCATTCCGCAGCGTAGCGAAGGAATCTGCTTCTTCTCGCTGAGTATGCGTGCCCATATACAGCGAGCACACCTGACCTGACCTTACTTCACATCCGCCGACCGGTCCCCCTCGTAGTGCATGATGTGGTAGTACGCATCCCACTCGCTCCACATCACCGGCGGGGGCAGGTGTACCTGCGGATCATCCAGATACTTGCCGAACTCCTCCACCACCTGCTGGGTCCGATACACACCCGTCAGTCCATCTCCCCGGTACCAGTTCTTCCACTTGCCATACTCAGCCTTCGCCTGTGCCGCGCGAACCGCAGCCAGAGCATTCGCAGCCGCGGCCTGTTCCTTCTTAGCCGCCGCCATATCGCCCTTCTTCGCTGCTTCAATCGCCCGCGAAACATCGAGCAGCATCCGGTTGCTCTCGCGGTTGATCGTAATCATCGTCAGCACCGCGCCCTGATAAAACTCCCGCCGCGAAGGCTCAACCAGCGGCTCTGCCGCGACAGCCTTCTGCCAGACCGCATCCCATCGCGGCTGAGCATCGCCGCACTGCTGGATCTCCCTCGCGGTAGCCGTCTTCAACCACTCGGCAGCGGTCGTCCCACCCGGCCCGAAGCCCGACATCCGCGGCCCCTCCCACTTCGGCGCCTGGCCCGGAACGCTGTACAGCGGAAAGTCGATCATGTACGCGAGCATCATCCGCCGCGCCTCAGAGTGGTAGAGATTGTCACCATACTCCAGCGGCGGCGTGCCGAAGTTCGCCGGTGCCGCGAAGTAGTCCTTATACATCGCCGCAACCGCCGGAGCAGCCTTCACGCCAAACTCATCCGCAGCCCACCTGCTGCGATACGCATCCGCATCCGCCTCGCCCTTCGCCCCTAACCCGCGCCACGCAATATCCATCACCGCCCGCGTCGTCATCGTCACCGGACGAATGTCGCTCGTGTTCACCAGAAAATACTTCGTCGCCCCGGCCTTGATGTACCGCCCCATCTCCTCGTAGATGCGCTCCGGCGGCACCATCTCGCTCAACTGATTCGCGCGGCCATTCATCATCGCCACGTGATAGTACGCGCCCTGCCCCGCCGCCACCTGCCCACCGTCGAGCATGTAGCCATACCCGGCATCGGCCCACACCAGCGTCACTTCAGGCGGCACCTTCAGGTAGCCTTCGTGCATCAGCCGCGCACCCTCCTGCCACAGGTCGGTCACAAACTTCGCATCCGGATGCGCCGCGCGCACAATCCGCATCTGGTCGTCAATCGCCTTGCTGATCAACCCGCCCAGAGCCGCATCGTTATTCCGCACGCTCGGGTCCATCGACGCATACGACACATCCGACAACCCGCGCAGCCCCACCGACCACAAAATCTCCTGATGCGGGTCATACTCCGCCACCGCATTCTTCCACGCCCGCTCCAGAATCTCCGGATGTGTCGAGTAGTTGTACGGCACGTCCTTCGGCCAACGCGCCACATTCAGCCCCAGCGGAATCGCATGATGCTGATTCAGAATCAGCCCGCGCTCGCCCGCAAGCTTCACCTGCGGATCGTCCGGAAAGATCCACGTCCCCGGCACCACCATATTTCCCTTCAGCCGCAGAATCGTCTCATACACCTTGTTCCACACCGCCAGCGAGATGCCCGTCTTGTCCTTCTTCTCGCCCGGAGCCCAGCCCGTCAACAAATCCTCATCATTCAAAAAGAACCCGCGATACTGGAACACCGGCGCAGGAAACGCCTCATCGAGCGAAGCCGAAATCTCCACGCGAGCCTTCCGCGCCGGCTCGTGATCGGTCCAGTAGTACATCGGGTCCACGCCCAGAAACTCCTGCGAAAACTGATACACCGCATACATCGTCCCGCGCATGTCCGCGCCCGAGAGCACAATCACCTGCCGCTCGCGCCCGCCCAGGTCCGCCTTCTTCGCCGCAATCGAAAACGACTCCGCCTCACTCAACCCCGCAGGCGCGAAACCAGCAGGCAGCTTTGACGCCTCGCCCACCAGCAGCGTCACCGGCCCAGCATCGTCGGCGCTCTCCACAATCTTCGGCTTCGCCCCCATCACCTTCTCGAAGTCAGCCGCAACATCGTCCACCGCCAACCGCACTGGCCCCGCTTCTCCCGAGGCAACCAGAATCGTGACCGAAGGCCCCACCACAATCTTCGTCTGTGCCCGCGCCGCCGCTCCCAAGCCGGCCACAACCAAACCAGCCAGCACCACCCGACCAACCCAGCGAACTTTATTCACCAAAACCTCCAGACCTGCGATGCAAACCAAAATAACACAGGATCGCTATTTTCAGCGAGTCAAATAAAAATACTTCAAACACATAAATCCCCTGCAATATCTAAGTAATCATCAATAATCGACCCACTAAATCGATATATTTTTGTATTAGACAATAAAATCGCCCCGCGATCATTCCCGAGACAATTTATGCTGAAAATCGCCCAGAAGACACACGTCGGCCTCACTCACGCCGCCGATTTCAACCAACCTCACGGAGACCGCCATGCCACCCACCTTCAGCAACGGCAAAATCTGTTACATCCAAATCCCCGCCACCGACATCGCCCGCTCCGCCGACTTCTACTCCCAGGCCTTCGGCTGGAAGATGCGCACGCGCAACGACGGCTCAACCGCATTCGACGACGGCGTCGGCGAAGTCAGCGGCGCCTTCGTCCTCAACTACCCACCCTCCACCACGCCCGGCCTCCTCATCTACATCATGGTTGACGACGCCGTCGAAACCATCGCCAAAATCACCGCCGCAGGCGGCGCCATCACCCAGCCCATCGGCGGCGACCCCGGCGAGATCACCGCCCGCTTCCGCGACCCCGGCGGCAACATCCTCGGCATCTACGGAGGCCCTGAAAAATAAATCCGCGCCCGCTTCCGCGAACCACAGCCGCTACTCATTTCCACGCCCGCACCCCGTAATATCGAGTCATGGATAAGTTTGTTGTACGCGGCGGCAACCCGCTTCTCGGCACCATCAAAGTCTCCGGAGCCAAAAACTCCGCCCTTCCCTGCATGGCCGCCGCCATCCTCACCGAAGACGAGGTCATCCTCGAAAACATCCCGCAGGTCCGCGACATCGAGACCGAGCGCAAGCTGCTCACCAGCATGGGGGCCGAGGTCGAGCTCGGCTACGGCCGCGCCCAGCACCGCACGCACATCAAATGCGCCGTCCTCTCCGACCCCGTCGCCAAATACGAGATCGTCAAGACCATGCGCGCCAGCTCGCTCGTCCTGGGCCCGCTCATCGCGCGCACCGGCATGGCCCGCGTCGCCATGCCCGGCGGCTGCGCCATCGGCGGCCGCCCCATCGACCTGCACATCAAGGGCCTCGAAGCGATGGGCGCAACCATCACCCAGGAGCACGGCTACCTCGAAGCCCGCGCCACCCGCCTCAAAGGCGCACGCATCCTCTTCGACAAGATCACCGTCACCGGCACCGAAGACCTGCTCATGGCCGCAACCCTCGCCGAAGGCGAATCCATCTTCGAGAACTGCGCCCGCGAGCCCGAAGTCACCGACCTCGCCGCGCTGCTCAACGCAATGGGCGCAAAGATCGAAGGCGCAGGCGCCAGCACCATCCGCGTTCAAGGAGTCAGCAAACTCCACGGCGCGCGCCACCGCATCAACCCCGACCGCATCGAGGCCGGCACCTTCCTCATCGCCGGAGCCATCACCGGCGGCGACCTCAACGTAGACTCCTGCGAGCCCGCTCACCTCGGCGCGCTCATCCACAAGCTCGAACAGTGCGGCGTCCGCATCGACGTCGGCAAAGACCACATCCGCGTCCGCAGCGGAGGCGAACTCAAAGCCGCCGACATCTCCACCGAAGAGTACCCCGGCTTCCCCACCGACATGCAGGCCCAGTTCATGGCGCTCGCCACACAGGCCGAAGGCACCAGCACCATTACCGAAAACATCTTCGAGAACCGCTTCATGCACGTGCAGGAGCTGGCCCGCATGGGCGCAAACATCACCATCAACGGCCGTACCGCAACTGTTCGCGGCAAGACCCCGCTGCAATCAGCCGCAGTCATGTGTTCAGACCTGCGCGCCTCGGCCTCACTCGTCCTCGCGGCGCTCGTAGCCGACGGCGAAACCATCCTCGACCGCGTCTACCACCTCGACCGCGGCTACGAACACTTCGAAGAAAAACTACGTGGCGTAGGCGCGCAGATCCGCCGCATGGGCGACGTCTTCGGCAAAAAATAAGTCGCACCGTATCGCATCTCCGTCCCGCAGCCCTTTTGTACCGCAATTCCGCCGCATTTGTTTGTCATTCCCGAAGGGAATCTGCGTTTCCCCACCCCGCCACGAACCCCGGGTGCCCCATCCATCGCGGCTTCATGCGATGGGTGGGAAGGAACACCCTCCACCAGCCGCCCTTACCCAACCATCAGCGCCTTCCGGTACACAAACGCGTCCAACCCACTCTCACCATAGAAGGCGTCTTTCCTCCCCATCCGCTCATACCCCAGCCGCTCATAGAAGCGAATCGCGCCCTCATTCCCGGTAAAGACATGCAAGTCCATCCACCGCGCGCCAGCAGCCTGAACGCGCCACTCCATCTCCTCAAGCAGCCGCGCGCCAAGCCCGCTGTGCCTGTACTCCGGCAGCACATCCAGCGTGACGATGTATCCCCGCAACCCCGCCGGTGCGCGTTCCATGTGGACGATGGCAAACCCGGCCATCCATCCGCCGCTCGTCTCCGCAACCACGGCCATTGCGTTGCGCGCCTCGGCAAACGCGCTCATCGAGGCCCGATCAAACCGAAAGTCCGCCGCGAAGCACACCTCATCGACACGAATCATCGCCTCCAGGTCGCCCTCTCGATAGTCGCGCAGCGAAATATCCTCGGCTCCCATCGCCAACCTCGTTCGTGTTCCGTTATCCTCTGCGAAAGGTGTACAACTGTTGCAACGCGCCCGAGACGGCCCACGGAGAACAATGACCGCAAAGAAGAAGACCCTGCCCGACACCGGCAAACCGATCACCCTCAAGATCCTCGCCGAGTATCTCGACCTCTCTCCCGCGACCGTCTCCATCGTACTCAACAACTCGCCCGTAGCGAAGTCCATCTCGCAGGCCACGCGCCAGCGCGTCCTCGCCGCAGCCAAAAAGTTCGACTACCGCCCCAACCTGCACGCGCGCATGTTGCGCACCCGCCTCACCAACACCGTCGGCCTCATCGTCCCCGAGGTCAGCGAAGGCTACTTCACCAAGGTCATGCTCGGCGTCGAGGAGTACCTTCTACAGGAAGGCTACCTCTACTTCACCGTCAGCCACCTCGGGCGTCCCGATCTCATCGAGGAATACCCCAAGCTGCTCACCAATCGCGCCGTCGATGGCTTCCTCACCATCAACACCGAGCTGCACCACAAGACGTCCCTGCCCGTCGTCGGCGTCTCCTCGCACAGCAAAATTCCCGGCGTCACCAACGTTGTGCTCGACCACAACCGCGCCGCCAAAATAGCCCTGCGCCACCTCTACGATCTGGGCCACCGCCGCATCGCCTTTATGAAGGGCTCGCGCTTCGTCTCCGACACCGAGGTCCGCTGGCAGGCCATCTGCTCCATCGCACAGGAGTTCGGCATCACTGTCCGTCCCGAGCTTTCCATCCATCTCGAAAAGAACTCCTGGTCGCCCGACCTCGGCTACCCGCCTGTCCGCGATCTGCTCAACCGCACCCGCGACTTCACCGCCATCTTCGGCTTCAACGACACCGCCGCCATCGGGGCCATGCGCGCCATCGAAGACGCCGGTCTCAGTTGCCCGCGCGACATCTCCGTCATCGGCTTCGACGACATCATCGTCGCCGAGTACTACAATCCGCGCCTCACCACCGTCCGCCAGCCGCTGCACCAGATGGGCTCCACCGCCGCACAGCTTCTCGTCAAACGCATTCAGTCGCCACAGGAACCCTATCCCGAAGAGGTCTCCTTCGAGCCCGAGTTGGTCGTGCGCGAATCCACCGCCGGCGTCCACGAGCTTTCTTCAAAACGCAAACCCCGCTAGTGTCCTGTCCCTGAAGTTCACAACATCATTCAAGCTGTCATCCTGAGCGGAGTTTGGCGGTTTTTACGCCAAACGGAGTCGAAGGACCTGCGGT
>Ga0207639_10000309_pt1 | contig 34619 bp, 27 predicted proteins | sample KBSCornC32_FD_184299 | JGI IMG/M metagenome (GOLD analysis project Ga0207639, IMG submission 184299) | Corn rhizosphere microbial communities from Kellogg Biological Station, Michigan, USA - KBS Corn C3-2 (SPAdes) (version 2) | ecosystem: Host-associated > Plants > Roots > Rhizosphere > Soil ... | reverse complement strand
TGGGCGGCACGAAGACCATCCTGGCGTTGGGCCGCGATGGCCATATCGACGAACGCGTCGAATTTCCCACCACCACCCCGCAGGAGACGATCTCTCGCGCCATCGCGACGATCAACGGTTGGCGCGATATCCATGGGATCGATGCGATCGGCATTGCCAGCTTCGGCCCGGTCCGCGTTTCTCCCACCGCCCCCGATTCCGGCACCATACTCGCAACACCCAAGCCTGGCTGGAGCTGGACTCAGGTCAAGGCGCCCTTCGCCTCTGCATTTGGATGCCCGGTCAAGCTGGACACGGACGTGAACGGAGCCGCTTTGGCAGAGCACCGGCATGGCAATGGCCGCGGATACGCAAGCCTGGTCTATCTCACGATCGGCACCGGCCTGGGCGGCGGCGTATTGCTGGACGGCAATCCGGCGCAAGGGCTGCTACATCCCGAGATCGGGCATCTGGCCCTGCGGCGCGCGCCGGGCGACGATTTCGCGGGCGCATGCATCTTCCACCAGGATTGCGCCGAAGGGCTGCTGTCCGGCCCCGCCCTCGCAGCCAGGTTCGACATGTCCTTGCCGAACGTTCTGCCGACCGACCCTCGCTGGGATTTTGTCGCGCATGATCTTGCGCAATTGTTCGTATCGCTGATCCTGACGGTCTCGCCGGAAAGGATCATCGTGGGCGGCGGCGTGACGTTGCGCCAGCCCCACCTTCTGGACATGGCGAAATCCAGGGTGCCTGCCATATTGAACGGATATTTGCCCGATTATACGGACGAACTTCTGTCTCACCTGATAACCACGCCCCGGTTGGGAAATGATGCAGGCCCCGTCGGCGCGCTCATACTGGCCGAGCAGGCGCTTGAAGAGGCGGGCGGATAAGGGCCGATACGAACCAGCCGGACCAGACCGGCGGCGCGATATCACAAGTTGAGGAGAGAAAGAATGAACAGGCGGGAATTTGCGATGCTGGGCGTCGGCGCATTGGCGGCGGCCGTCATGCCGGTCCGGTCGATGACCGCGGCCATGGCTGCTTCCACGCCCGCGGCGGGCGCTGGCGCCGACGCGCTGAAATATGTGGATCCGGCGCTGCAAGCGGCGGCGCGCGAGACACTCAAATTTGCGCCGATCACCTCAATCGATGCCAAGGTCTTGAAAGAAATGCGCGGCATGAGCGAGAAATTCGCGGGTGCGCGCCTTCCCGACGTTCCGGTCCAGGAACAGCACGTGCCCGTCGGCGGCGGGGCGCCCGATGTCACGGTCTATGTCATCAATGCCCGTCCGGGCGACCGCCGTCCTGGCATCCTGCACACGCATGGCGGCGGCTACATCGCAGGTTCGGCCAAGTGGGAAGTACCCCGCCTCCAGAAGCTGGCGCAGGAAATGGACTGCATCATCGTCAGTGTCGACTATCGGCTTGCCCCGGAAACGACCTACACCGGGTCGATCGAGGATAATTATGCCGGGCTGAAGTGGATGTACAACCGCGCTGCCCAGATCGGCCTTGATACGACGCGTATCGCCCTGATGGGTGAAAGCGCTGGCGGCGGGCATGCCGCGCGGCTGGCGATCACGGCGCGTGATCGGCGCGAGGTGCCGATCGCGTTGCAGGTGCTGGTCTATCCCATGCTTGACGATCGCACCGCCAGTTCACGGGCCGTGCCGCCCTTCATCGGCACTATCGGCTGGGGACCGGAGGCGAACCGATATGGCTGGCAGGCCTTTCTGGGCCAGCAACCGGGCACGTCGACCGTCCCTGCCGCCGGCGTGCCGGCGCGTGTCAGCGACCTTTCCAATCTGCCGCCCGCATGGATCGGCGTGGGCAGCATCGATCTGTTCGTGAGCGAAGACATGGAATATGCCCGCCGCCTGATCGACGTTGGTGTTCCGACCGAACTCTATGTCATTCCCGGCGCTTTCCACGGCTTCGATGTCATCGGTGCCGATACGGAACCGGCGGCTCGCTTCACCAAGTCGAAATTGGATGCCCTGCGCCGAGCTTTCAGGAAATAGGGGGTAAGGGTCGACGAGGATTGACTGGCATGCCCTATCGATCCGCGCTGGCTCGCGCTCCATCGGCGATCGGAACGGCCGCCACGCTTCCAGCACATCAGTATGAATGGGATTGATGCGATGAATAAGTTCCTGCATTCGAACGGCTTGATGCTGCCGTTGGCGCTCGCCGGACTGGCCGTCGCAAGTCCCGTGTCAGGTGCACCTGCGGCCGCGACGGGCGACCTGCACCGCGATTATGACTATCTGGAAGCTGGCCGGCGCAGCCCTTACCGCCTCTATGTGCCGACCACCTATGATCCGAAACGGGCCTATCCACTGGTGGTGATGCTGCACGGCGGCGGATCGGACGAAAATGAAATGTTCGAAAATACGGACATCCGGGCGCTCGCGGAATCGCGCGGGGTGATCGTCGTGGCGCCGCTGGGCTATCCAAGCGGCGGCGGATACGGGAATTTCTTTCCCATCGTGACCACGGCAGCATCCAAGCAACAGGTCTTCGCCATGACCGGCAACCAGGTCGCCAGCGCGCCGAAATCGGTCCCGCAACCGGCAGCACAGGCCAGATCGCCGTCCGCCGCGCCAGAAGACTATATCGAGATGCCGGGAGGTTTGCTCAACGATCCCAAATCAGCGGAGATGAGCGAGCATGACGTCCTCAACGTCGTGAAACAGGTTCAGGGGCAATATCAGGTCGATCCGAAGCGCATCTACCTGACGGGCAATTCGATGGGTGGGTGCGGGACGCAATATCTGGCCGCCCGCTACCCTGAAATATGGGCCGCCGTCGCGAGCGCGGGATGCCTTGTCGGCAGTTGGGCCTATCCGTTCCGCCGCCTCAAGGACGCGCATCTGGCCATCATGTATGTCCATGGCGAGTTCGACCACCATTCCAACCCCCGCTGGGCCAAGGCGCTCAGTAAGACGGCGGCCGATAATGGCGTTGAAACGGAGTATCTGATGGTTCCCGGCGGCACCCATGGCAGCGCCTACAGCATTGCCATGCCGCAAATCCTCGACTTCCTGCTGCGACGCAGCAAAGGCTGATGCCGGACTGAAGCACGATCGCCGACGCATCATGCTCCAGTGCCAGCCAATGGGGTCCGCCCTGCGCTCCGTTCAGTGCGAATCCAACAGGAATGCAAGGGGGACGCGGCCATAGACCACCTGGCCCATGCCCGTTCGCCAGTCGGTCCAGGCGGCATGCACATAGTCGGCACTGGCTGCCACTACGTTGATGAAATCGCCCCGCGCCGCATAGTCCTTCGCGAAGGCCGTCGGCACGATCGAGCGGGCTGTCGACAGCCGCACCGCCGGCCGAAACGCCTTTCCGTCCGGCGCCGCCGCCACGAACACGTCATAGGCGCCATCCTGATAATAGCCGCGCCACATCAGGACCAGCGTTCCGTCCGGCGCATAGCTGAGCGCAGGACGGGACGCGCGCACCACAGTCCCATCGACGGTCGCCGCCGACACGGTCTGCCATGTCGTGCCGCTGTCGCCCGTGACCATTACATCGGGACTGGGCCGATCCTTCCTGATCATCGCCAGCGCGTAGACATTCTCGCGCTTCTCATCCGCCGCGATCGGCGGATAGTGGACCAGCGTGTCCATTTCCTTCGATGCCGCGACGAAATGATGGACCACCTGTCCGCCATGCGGGCCGCTGGCGAACACCACGCACAGGCACTCCACCCCGGTCAGCGGTACATGATCAGCCATGTAGGCAAAAGCGATCCGACCATGCGCCGCGGCAATATGCCCATCCCAGCGCTGCGGCCATTGCAGGTCGCCAAACGCCTGTATCGGCGCCCAGCTGACCCCGCCATCCTTCGAGGTGACGTAGAAACGCTGAGAGTGCGCCGCCCCCTCCGGCGGGGCGGGATAGCCACCGGACATGATGATCGTTCCGTCCGCCTTGTCCACATACAGGCGCGCACCATCCCATGGCGTCTTCTTCGCTACTTCGGGAACGGCCGGGTTGGGCGCGAACTTGTCGAGCATGCCCGTGGCGATTGGCGCGACCAGAGGGGACCAGCTTGCCCCGCCATCGGCCGAAGCACGCATCGCGACTCGGCCCGGCGGTGGCGTGTCCTTCGGTGCGTTTTGCGGCAATTCACCGGCCAGAGTTGCGGCAACCAGCAGCTTGCCGTCGCGATCGAAATCGACGTCGGGGGCATTGCATTTTGGCGTGTCGGGCGTGCCCCATTCCAATGGCTGGCTGCTGAAACTCACGCCCCCGTTGGTGGATAGCGACAAATAGCACCGCATTTCCCGGCCTTCACCGCTGGTGGCGGCGACATTGGTGGACAGGGTACGCCAGATTACGGCGACTCGATCGGGATCGCGCGGATCGACCGCTATGGCAGGGACGGAAGCCGCATGGGTGAGTTCGCCGGGACTGAGGCGGCGGTTGATGACATCCGCGCCTGCCGCGCCGGCGCTCCACGCCGTCCCCGCATGAACCGCACCGGTCAGCGCCGTAGTCATCGCCATGGCAAGCGCCATTTGTCGCTTCATAACCTCTCCTTTTGGACCATTGCCCGATCCTGCCGCACTGACCGTTTACAATCAATTGCAATCGTGCAAAACCGCCATTTCCACGCCAGTAAGAGAATGGCGTCCATATAGTCAGGAGAGCACTGAAATGCGCATAGGGCGCCGCCCTTCCCTGGGCCTCATCACCGCCAGCTTGCTCCTGGGCGCGGGGGCTGTTCCAGCCTCGGCACCAGCACAGGATAATAAGGGGCACCCGGAAATAAAGGTGGATAACGACGGCACGCTCCATGTGCCGGAACTCACCGTCCCCACCTCCAGCTTCCTGACGCCGGAGGGGAAGGCGTTCCTCACCTATCAGCTCAAGAGCATGAAGGACCCCCGCTCGAAGATCCTGCCGCCCGGTGGCGAATTGCCCTTCTTCATGATTCCCTATCTCAAGTCCGCCGAGCAGATGTTCAAGGTCGACATCAAGGAGACCAAAGTTGCGGGCATACCGGCGATGGTCTTTACCCCGAAGGATGGTGTGAAGCCGGAGAATCGAAACCGCGTCTTGTTGAATCTCCATGGCGGCGGCTTCATGGGTTGCTATCCGGGCTGCGGAAAGCTGGAATCGATGCCCCTGGCCGCACTTGGCGGGTACAAGGTGATCATGATCGATTACCGGCAGGGACTTGATCACAAATTCCCTGAAGCAAGCGAGGACGTCGCCAAGGTCTATCGGGAATTGCTCAAAAGCTACTCGCCCAAGCGCATCGGCATCTATGGCTGTTCGGCGGGCGGAATATTGGTCGGCCAGTCGCTCGCCTGGTTCGACAAGGAAAAGCTGCCCATGCCCGGCGCGGCGGGAATATTCTGCGCTGGCATGACGCTGTCCGACGTCCAGTTCGGTGGCGACGCGAACTTCATCTCCGCCCCGTTCGGCGAAGCGCAGATGCCTGCGGAACCGCCGCCGCCCAAGGGTGCTGGCCTGCCGCCCATCCCCTATTTCAACAAGGTCCGCTACGACGACCCGCTGGTGGCCCCGGCCAACTCACTGGAACTGCTTGCGAAATTCCCGCCAACGCTGTTTATCACGGGTAACCGCGCCTTTGATTTCAGCTCCGCCATCTATTCGCATGGCCGCATGGTGAAGGCGGGGGCGGAGGCGGACCTCCATGTCTGGGATGGCCTGTTCCACGGCTTCTTCATGAACCCGGCCGTTCCGGAATCAAGGGATGCGTTCGACGTGATGATCAAATTCTTCGGCAAGCATCTGGCACGCTGAACGAAACAGATGAACAGCCGGTCGAAATGCACAAAGCGCGACCGTGAACGACCCGCCCCACTTCTTGCAAGCGGGAGCGGGAAAGCCGCTGTGATAGGGAAATCATCATGAGTATTTGTTCCAAGGAGGGCCGGCTGGCCGGCCTCCTGCCTCGGCTGATCCTGGCATCGTCTCTGCTTGCCGTCGCGACGGCAACGTTCGCCCAGCCCGCGCCATCCGCGCAGCAGCCGACCCCATTGCGCGTGGACGAACAGGGGACGATCCAAACACCACCCATGACGATTCCGCTGTCGTCCTACCTGTCGCCCGAGGGCAAGGCTTTCGTGGCAGAACATCTCAATGCCTTCCAGAAAGGCATTGGTGCCATCGACGACAATGGTGTCCCCGAATGGATGAAGGGCTATCTTGCCTCTGCCAGGAAGCAATTCAATGTCGAACGGCAGGATACCAGCATTGGCGGTGTCCACAGCTATGTCTATACGCCGCGCGACGGCGTCCTTCCGCAAAATCGGCGGCGCGTGCTCATCAATTTGCATGGCGGCGGTTTTGGCGGTTGCTTTCCAGGATGCACCGAACTGGAATCCCTGCCGATTGCAGGGCTGGGCCGCATCAAGGTCGTGTCGCCTGACTACAGGCAGGGCCCGAAAAGCCGCTTTCCCGCCGCCAGCGAGGACGTGACCGCCGTCTATCGCGAACTTCTCAAATCCTACAAACCTGGCCAGATCGGCGTCTATGGCTGCTCGGCCGGGGGCATGCTGGTCGGCCAGTTCCTGGCCTGGATCCAGAAGGAGGGGCTGCCCAACCCCGGTGCTGCGGGCATTTATTGCTCCGGCTTGTCCTTCGGCGATGTCGCCTATGGCGGCGACGCGACCTATATCGGCCTGCCCCTTGGCGACGCGGCTGTGCCGCCGCCGCCGCTTCGGTCGGGACAGAAGGCGCCGGTATTGCCTTATTTCGAAGACGCCGACCTGAAAGGGCCACTGACGGCACCCGCCCTGCACCCCGATGTGCTCGCCAAATTTCCTCCGACCATGTTTGCGACCAGCACGCGCGCATTCGACTATAGTGCTGCGATCTATGCCCATCGCCAGCTCGTGAATGCGGGAGTCAAAGCGGAGTTGAACATGTGGGAGGGCCTGCCCCACGGCTTCATCTACAATCCCGATATTCCCGAATCCAAGGACTTCTTCCAGACCGTACTGCGCTATTTCGACAGCCATCTATCGCGGTAAGCCATGGGCCCAGGATTGGGTCCATGCGCTGATTTCCTATTTTCCTTCATGGCCCGCCGCTCCCGGCGGGTCTTTTTATTTCCAGCGACAGATCTATCCGGCACAGGATGGATCGACATGATCAAGACCCTCGTAAATGCCGATCTGCCAAGCCGACCGCCTGCAAGGCATCGCCGGCGTCATGCACGACACCACCTATTTCTGTTGTTCGCCTCACGCGCAAAAAAATAAGGCTGGGATGTGCACCGCACATCCCAGCCACAGTCCCAACGGGAAGGTCGAGAGCTTTTCGTCGCTCCCGATATCCCCGAAATCAGAACTTCTTGCGGATGTTGAAAGCAATCATCCGACCGAGAGGGCTTGCGACCGTAGAGTCATAGACTTGATTGAGCGCTACCGCCGCGAACGGAGGTTTGCGGTCGAACAGATTGATCGCGCTTACAGACAGACTCAGCCCATCCATCGCACCACCATTGGCTCCCAGATCGTAGTTGAGCGACAGGTCGAAGGTGGTATAGGATTTCACCCGCTGCACCGGCGCGATCGAGCCGACAGTATTCTTGTACCTGTTGGAATAGTTCACGAACAGGTTCGCGGTGACGATCTTGTTTGACCAGCCCAGATTACCGCGCGCCCGGAAACGGAGCGGATAATTGACTTCATTCAGACGATCGACGGCACCCGCACCCGGCGCGAGCTGCTTCTTGTATTTCAGCAAATAGGTTCCCGAGATACCCGTATTCACTGTCCCGTCGGCAAGTTCGAAAAGATAGTTTGCCGCAAAGTCGAAGCCCTGCATCTTCACTGCAGTGGCGTTGTTCCGACGCACGTCGACAAGCGCATTCACATTGGCCGCAGGGATCAAAGGCGTGCCCGCCCAGGGCAGAGAATAGACTTCCTGGACCTGCGCAGGCGTGGGATTAAGGATCACATATTGCGCATAGGCGGGATCGGTGAACACTTGCGGACTGAAGAAGGGCGCCGTTTCAATAATGTCGCGATAGACGATGTTGAAATAGTCGAGCGAGGCGCTGAAACCCGTGCTTGCAGGCGTATATTTCGCGCCCAAGGACCAGGTGGTTGCGGTCTCTGGCTTCAGATTGGGATTGCCGCCGGCATATTCGACGACATTGCCGAAGGGACCGAAATTGGGAATGTAGAAAACGGCGGCCGCACTGGCGGGATTGACGTCCGCGAGCAACGGTGCGCGGAAGGACGTGCCGTAACTCGCACGTAGCGACAAGTCACTGAAGGGATCGTAACGCAAGCCGAATTTGGGATTGGTTGTCGATCCGATGTCGCTATAGTTGTCATAGCGAACCGCTGCGTTCAACTCCAGCCGTTCGAGACCAGGACTTGCATTGGCGCTGCCGACGAGAGGGACATTGGCTTCGGCAAATAATGACCAGACGTCACGACTATTGCTGGTGCCAGACAGCACATTTTCCTGCGACAGCGTCGGCGTGGTGAAGTTTTCATAGGCGCCATTGAAAAACGCATCATGATGGAACTCAGCACCGACCGCAACGCGAACCGCGCCGCCCGGAAGCTGGAACAGTTCACCGTCGGTCTTTATGCTCGCAAGATCCATCTTGTAGCTGCCGGCGATGCGGAAGTGTCCCAGCAAAGAGCGTGCACGCTCCCCATTGACGCCGCCCGAACCATAGGGGTTGAGCGCCGTTGCCGGATCAGGATCAGCCAGAGCGGCCGCGAGGAGATTGATATTCTCTTCCTGCGGAGAAATGCTCCGACCTTCCGTGAAGCTGTGCGACGCGTAAGCCGAGATCTGCCAGCTTCCGCCAATATCCCAGTCCAGGCCGCCTGCGATCTGATAATTGGATTCGGCAGCTTTGATGATCGGCGGACCGACATCATCGATCAGCGCGAACTCGACGGTCTGTGGTGTTGTCTGGCCAGGTGCGAAGGATATGAAGAAAGGATTGGTGCTGGGCACGAGCGCGCTGACATCAATGCGGCCATTGCGGGAATTGATCGTGCGCTTTGCATAAAAGCCGCTGACCCAGCCCTTGAGCGACGAACCCAGCTCCTGGTCGAGGCGCGCCACGAGACTCCATCGATCGGTTTCAGGTAACAGATCCTGCCCCTGGTAGGATTGAGCGTAATTGGGTGTGGTGGACAGGTCGGCAGGGGTCAGATTCCGCCCCGAACCGCCCGGCAGACCATAGCGTATGCCGGTTGCGGGATCGGTGACATTGCCGGGAGACGCAAAGAAGGAGCAATTGTTCGTGCCGCCGAACGCGACCTGGTTGCAAGGAAAGAGATTCGAACGATCTTCCTGGCGGAGACGGCTGTGATAATAATATTCGCCCGCGATCGTGACCGATCCCGTGTCCCATTTGCGCCCCAGTACCGCGCTGCCCTGCCATTCGCGATAATCATCGGCAAACCCGTAGCGGCCGCTGGTCTCGAAGCCATTGAAATTCTTGCGCAGGATCAGGTTGGCGACGCCCGCCACCGCGTCTGAACCATAAGTGGCCGAGGCGCCGTCCGCGACTATGTCGATGCGTTCCAGCGCGATGGCCGGAATGACGGACGGGTCGAACAGCGAACCAGTGATGCCGGCCGGCGGCACGCGACGGCCGTCAAGCAGCGTCAGCGTAGCCTGCACGCCCAGGCCGCGAAGATTGAGGCCATTGGCGCGCGTCGTGTTGAGCGCAGCGTTGTTGACGGTGCTGCCGATCGTAGCTTCGCCCGGTCCAAGCGACGAGACCTGCGGCACCGTCTTCAGAATATCTGTCGTGGTGGCCAGGCCCGTCTGTTGCATGGCGGCCTGACCGACGGCGATGACGGCCGAACCCACCGGCGCCACTCCACGCAGGTTGGTCCCCGTGACGATGATATCGGCCGAATCATTGCTGCCTTGTTCCTGCCCCTGCGGAGCGGACGGCGCCGGCGAAGCATCAGCCGACGTGGTCTGCGCCGCTGCATATTGCGCAGTGGCGAGCGCCATGAAGGAAGCCATCCCCGCGGTGGCCCAATATCTGGTGGAAAATTTCATATCACCCTCCCATTAAATCGATTGCAATGCAGCTTGAACCGCTGTTTTCTGACCTATGTCCTACGACATCGAATTTGAATACACAATAGTTAGCTTAAATGGCAGAGCCAAGGAACCATGGCCATAACATGCCTGGATGCCCGGTTGCAGAGTCGAGGCAGGCCATGCCCTCCGTCACTCCACACTTCTGCCTGATAGGAACAGGTGCAGAGATCGCCGGTGCCATAACCACGCCTATTTTCTATAAACACATATCAACCCTTTTCACAATCGATTTCATAATGCATGCGTGAAGAAGGATTGAAGGCGTCGGAGGCACGGCGCGCGGGAGAGAGAAATGGAAATGCGCACAGCCGGATCCATGCCACGCAATGGTTCGACCACCATGTTGAAGCTACTGATATTCATGATGTTTGCGGCCTTTGCGATGACGACCGATTCGGTCGGCACCGTCATCCCGCAGATCATCCGCGAATATCAGCTTGGCATGACCGCGGCCGGATCCTTCCATTACGCAACCATGTCGGGCATCGGCCTCTCTGCTATCGGGCTCGGTTTCCTTGCCGACAGGATGGGACGTAAATGGACGATCCTGATGGGCCTGGGCCTGTTCTGTATCAGTTCGGCGCTGGTCGCCACCGGCAGCCGCTTTGGGCTTTTCGTCATGATGCTGTTCGTTTCAGGTCTCGGAATCGGCATTTTCAAGTCGGGCGCGCTCGCGCTGATCGGCGACATCTCAACGTCCACGCGCGAACATGCCCAGACGATGAACCTGGTGGAGGGATTTTTCGGCGTCGGCGCGATCATCGGTCCGGCGATCGTTTCCTACGCGCTGCTTTCCGGCGCGACATGGAAATGGGTCTATATTATCGCTGCCCTGCTATGCCTGATCCTGATCGCCGGCTCGCTCATGACGCCCTTCCCCCGTCATTCCCGGTCTGCAGTGCAGGAAACCGATACCCGCAGCGCCTTCAGCATGCTCGGCGACCCGATCGCCCTGTTCTTCGCATTGCTGCTCATGCTGTATGTCGGCGCTGAAGCCGCCATCTATGTCTGGGCGCCCACCTATTTCAGCGGCTATTCCGGCGAGAATGCATGGATGGCGGCCTATGTCGTCTCGATCTTCTTCCTGTTGCGCGCAGCCGGGCGTTTCGTCGGCTCCTGGCTGCTGAGGCGGCTGGACTGGACGGTGGTGCTGGTGATCTGCAGCAGCGCGATGGCGGCGCTGTTCCTTGCCTCGGTCCTGCTGGGCCGAGGTGTAGCCGCGCTGGCACTGCCCGCGACCGGCCTGTTCATGTCCGTCCTCTATCCGACGATCAACTCGACCGGCATCAACTGCTTCGATCGCGCGCGGCATGGTGCGATCGCGGGCTTCCTCCTATTCTTCACCTGCGTCAGCGCCGTGGTGGCGCCGCTCGCCATGGCGGCGGTCGGCGACCTGATGGGCAATGCCGATTTCAGCATGATCTTTGGCGCGGTCCTGGCAACGCTGCTGGCGCTGCTGTGCATCTGGAACTGTGTCCGCCAGCCCGCTTCGGCGCGCCTGCTGGAACGCAACCAACAGGACTATGCGTCCGACGCCGTTCGCCCTCCTGAGCAGCCAGCGCGGTCGTGAGCCCCCGCCTGGTCAACAATGGAAAAATTCGCGCTGCGGCCATTGCCGCAAGGGCGCCAGCAGTCCCGGCGCACCTGCCGGCAAAATGCGCGGGCGCCGTTGGGAAATGGCAACGGGAGCAGCGATCGCGCCGCTCCTGCGGCGCATCGAGAAAGATTTCAGACGGTCTTGCGCAACAGGTCGACGTTGCTGCCTGCCTTGTCGAGCGCATAGATCCGCGCCGCGGTGCCACCCAACAGAAGCGCGCGATGCGGTTCTGACAACCCGGCCACGGCGCTGCGCCCCAGTTCCACCAGCTCCTCATAGCTTCCGGGCGACTGGGAAATGTCGGTCCCCCACATCAGGCGATCGGCGCCGAACCGGGCGATGAAGCGCTGAAGGATCGCCATGGGATCAAACCCGTCCCCCACGATGCGCGCAAGTGGGATCGCAGTGAATTTCAACGCTATGTTCGGCATGTCGGCGAAAGGCGCGATCAACGCGTCCGGGCCATCCAGAGGATCACTGTACGACTGGTTGGAAAGATGATCGATCACCACCGGCACATCTGGATAATCGGCGACGAGCCGCGCCAGCAGTTGAAGTCCTTCCGGTCGCATCGCCGGAAACAGGTGAACACATATCGGAACCTGCCGCTCCTGCGCCAGCCTCCACAAGGGCGAAGCCATCTCTCCGCCCAGCCAGTCCAATCCTGGGATGCCGGGCCGTTGCATCAACCTGAATCCTACCGCGCCGCGTTCCAGCCAGAATATGGCGTCTTCTACCTGGCTCTCGCTCGTGGCATCAATCGCCACCACGGGGAACAGGCGATCCGGGGCAATTGCAGCCGCGCTGCAGATATAATGATTGTCAAAACCATATACCTGGCTGCGCTGGACCATCAGCGCCATGCCAACGCCATTTTCATCCATCTGCTGAAGCAGCCGTTCGGCGGAAAATTCGGACGCCCGGCAACGCTGCTTCATCTCTTCCGGCAGGGGCAGCGTAGGAAATGCTTCGAAATCGCCGGAAAGGACGTGAGCATGCGAATCGACGATCGCGTTCAATGGATAATCCCCCTGTGCTGAAGGACATTCTTTTTATTGAATACAATTATGATAGGCAATTTATTTCTGAACTGACCAGGAGAGCGAGCACCATCGGCCAGCGCGCGCCCTTCCCGAACGAAGGGCGTCCCTCATCGTCAGCCCAGCGAATATATGTCGAGCGTCGTTTCACCCTGCAGCAGCCGACCGCAAATCTCCGCCTCATCCAGGTCGCGGCGGCGGCTGGCCTCCACCACCTCGGCCGCCCGACCGCGCGGGATGGCGACCACTCCGTCCGCATCGCCGATCACCAGATCGCCCGGATGGACGACCAGTCCATCGAACAGCGTCGGCGCATTGATCCAGCCGATCGCCTGCCGGTCCTTGCTCGTGCCGCGAACGCACAGCCCCCTGGCGAAGACCGGGAAATCGACTTCGGCAAGCAGGTCGAAGTCACGGACGCAGCCGTCCAGCACCAGCCCGCCCAATCGGCGCGCCTTGGCCGCCGTGGCCATCACCTCACCCCAATATCCATGGTCATATTGGCCCGAACAATGGGCCACCAGGACATCGCCAGGCTGCGCCGCATAGATGGCGTAATGAAGCCAAAGATTGTCGCCCGGCGGACAGTGCACCGTCATGGCTGGTCCGCAAAGTCGGAAATGCGAATGGATCGGCTTGATCGCGCGCGGCATGACCCCGATCTTCCCCCCAGCTTCATGCACGGTGGCCGAAGCTAGTCCCCGCGCCTGCGCCACGATTTCGGGGGCCACCCGCTCGAAACCCCCGGTAAGGACGCGCGATTTGGGGTCGATCATGAAATATCCTCCACAAACAGGCCGAGCGCCGCAAGCCTGCGGCAGCGAACAGCTTCAGAATAATGATACGATCGTGTATTTATTATTGTTGGGCGGGTCAAACTTCCAGCTATCACGCCTCTGAATGGTGTGGCGGGAGGCGAAAGCGATAAAACCGCTACCCTGCCAATGGCACCACCTCACCGAGAAATCAGACGAAGGCTGTCGATTACCCTTTCCATATGCGACCAATTGGAATAATTGCCTAACGATCAGATATGCAGATATCTCATCGGCTACGAGGAGCTGAGCTTGTCAGAAAAGAAAGCCGCGGACCTGGCCGACGCCCGTTCAGCATCGCCGGGATCCGAATTCACACTTGCACTTGAACCCGACTATTGCTGCGGCGGTGGCCATTGCGGCCCCCTGCCAGGCTATGATTTTCGCTGCCCCAGTTGCGGCAAGGATAGTGCCGACCGCCTTGGCGACTATCTGAAGGTAGGGGAGATCCTCACCTGCTATTTTTGCCGAAGACGCATGCGCGCGATCGAACAGATCGGCGATTTTGAATATCGCTTTGAATTTGCGGACTGATTTATGAAATGGTGCGATGGCTGAAGTGATGGAAAGAATGGAAACGGACGTCCTAGTCATTGGCGGCGGTTCGGCCGCCACGCGGGCGGCGCTGGAAGCGTCCGATGCGGGCGTTTCCGTCCTGTTGGTCGACAAGGGCCGGGTCAGCGAAAGCGGATCGAGCCCTCATGCGCTCGTCGGCTTCAGCGTGCCCCTGCTGGACGAACAGGACAGCGAGCAGCTGTTCATCGACGACTGGGTCGAGGCTTCAGGCGGCATATGCGACCGCGACCTGGTGACGATGTGCGCACGGCATGGCCGGACGCTGGCGGAAGATGTAGAGAAGCGTGGGGTTTCCTTCATCGCAAACCCCGACGGCAGCTGGTTCATTTCCAAGCGGGCGGGCCATTCCGTCCGCAGGACGCTGCAGGCGAAGGGGCTGGGCAAGGGCGTCCATGCCAATGTCATTGCGCCGTTGCGGCAGGCGGTGATCGCAGCCGGCGTGGTGCTGGCGGAAGATATGATGGTCACGCGCCTGCTCAAGCGGGACGACCATGTGGCAGGCGCCTATGCGGTGCGCGCCGATGGCAGCCATCTTGTCATTTCCGCCAAGTCCGTGGTTTTGGCTGCGGGCGGCGCCAATCGGCTCTATTCGATTTTGTGCGAAGAGGTGAAGGAACATCATTGCCGCACCACGGGCGATTCCTGGCGCCTCGCTTTCGAGGCGGGCGCGCCCATCATCGACGTCGAATTTACCCAATTTCGCGATTCGCCGCCCGCCGGGCCGATTTTCGGCGCCAAATATGTCAACGCCCTGGGCGAGCGCGTGATGGAGCGTTACGACCCCGTGAACCTGGAATGCGCGCCGCGCTACATGATGGCGCGCGCGGTTTACCGCGAAAATTTCGAAGGGCGTGGTCCGGTCGTCTGGAATGTCGAGGAGGGTGAAGTCGCCCGATCGCGCGCGCCGGTGGGCCACCAATATGAAGCGGGCCAGGTCGTTCCCATCACGCTCATGTTCCAGCGTTCGATGGGCGGGGCGCGGATCGACGCCGATGCCGCAACGGCGGTGCCGGGCCTGTTCGCGGCAGGCGAGGCATCAGGGGGCGTGCACGGCGGCGACCGGATGCAGGGCTGCGGCTTTCTGGAAACGCAGACCTTCGGCATGCTGGCGGGGCGAAGTGCGGCCGCCTACGCCGTTTCGCATCCGCGCCTGGCGATGGACGAATCCGCGATCGAGGCGGAGCGAACCCGGCTTTCACGGCGCAAGGGGACGAAGGATCCGTCTTCGCTCGTGCCCGTCATCCAGACATTGATGTGGGAAAATGCCGGTGTCGTATCCAACCGGGAACGGCTGGACGATGTGATCACCCGCCTGACGGCAATCCGTGCGGAAGCGGAGAGCAATGTTGCCGGGGAGGATATTTTCGCCGCCGAAGAGGCCGCCAACCTGGCGCTGGCAGCGGAACTGGTGGCCCGCGCCAAGCGGGCACGTGAGGAAACCCGCAGCGGGCACGGGCGCACCGACTTCCCTGAATCGGACGCGAACTGGATCCGGCACGTCTGCCTGTACCGCGAAGCGGACGGCGAAATAGGCCTGACGACGGTGCCTGTGGAGACCTCCGCAACGCCGTCCAGCGCCGCAAGCCGGTGGACCTCGGAAGACGAGTAAGGCCTGCGAAACGCGGCAACATCAACATAAGACGCCGGGAGACGGTAATGCAATCCGCAAGCTTGGGGCGAAAGGCAAAATCATGACGGGAAAAATCACCATGGCGAACTCCTATTCGCCGCGCGAGGTGCAGCTGCTATGGACTGGCGCGATAGTAGCCCTGCTCGCGGGCCTGGCATTTGCGCTTATGTCCGGGGTCAGCACGTTTTTCCTGTACGGTTTCCCGATCATCTTCGGCGTGATCGGTGCCTTCGTGCTGGCGCGCCGCGAGACCGGCAGCCGGCCGGCCATCCATCATGCGATCACTGCGCTGCGGCTCTATTACGCCGCCCATCTGATCTGGACGTCGCTGCGCTACTGGTTCACCGACATGCAGCCGATGATGACTGCCTCTCTTTCCTTCGAGTTCATCGACATGCTCGAAAAAATGGGCATATTTCCAGCCATAAAGACGCTGGAAGGCTTCATCGGACTGATGTTGCTGTTCAACCGGTTCGTGCCGCTGGCGCTGGTGCTCGAAGTTCCGACCAGCATGACGATATTCTACCTGAACACGTTCATTTCGCACACTATCCGGACGATATTTACAGGTCCGGCGGAAATCATCGTCAATGGACTGATGTTACTGGGTTATTTCGGTTATTATCGACCGTTCCTGGCCGCCAGAACCAAACCAGCCCCTCCCCTGTTGAAGCATGCCCCGCCATTGCAGGACGGTTATCCGCAGAGGGATGGAAGCCCATCGATCGGGCACATCGCCAAAACGGAATAACCGTAGCGACCCGGCCACATCCTGGACGGGCAAACATTCCGATAATTTTTGCAATCGATTGTATTTTATATTTGCATGACTGCATGAAAGGGCATAACCAACAGGAGAGCACAAAGCCCGGATCATCGATTTCACGACGATCCCTGATATGGCCTCCTCCTTGACCATATACAGACGCTGGTTGCTCAATTCCGGTCCAGTTGATCCGGAGAAGCACTGGCCTTCATATTGACTGCACACAATGTGGAGGCCAGTGCTTTATCAAAAGCACCAGACAGGTAATAACGGTCCATGATCTCCTTCATGGGCCGTTATTAATTGATGGTCCTGAAATCTGATCGACCGCTCCTCTCTGATCCTTGTCGATAAGGATCAGATCTGCGTTCGGGATTCTCCGTTCCGCGATGTCTTCCCCGATCAGTTCGGATCGCTGGCAAATCGCTTCAGCGCGCGAGCAGCGGCGCGCCCGCCGGCAGCTTGACCATCTTCACGCTCCACACAGCCGCGATCAGGGCCAGCGCGATCAGGCCGAAATAAGCGGCTCCCCCCTCGAAACTCATCGCGATGACGCTGGTGAAGGAACTGGCGATCGCGCCAACCCGGCCAAATGCTGCCGCCGCGCCAATTCCGGTGGCTCGCAATTCGGACGGGTAAATGAGCGCTGACAGCGTGTAGAAGCCGTTATGCACGCCGGCCAGCAGCAGCCCGAGCAACGTGAAGATGAGCAGAATGGGGGCCGGAAAAGCCGGATCCAGTGGCAGCGCGCACAACAACAGGGCGATGCCGGAAGCAATGGCTGTCATGGCCATCAAGGGCAAACGAACGCCATGGCGCTGGATAAGCAGCCCGCTCAACAGGCCGCCAAATGTCGCGCCGCCGTTGAAGGATCCCATGATGAAGCTGGTCGACGCCACGCCGAAGCCGCGGCCATGCAGCAGTGTCGGCAACCAACTGAACAGCGAATAGGTCGCCAGCAGGCAGAAGAAGAAGCCCAGCCAAACGGAAATCGTCTCCAGCCGCAACCGGCCTGCAAACAGGGCTGAAAATTTTCGCCGCTCGTACGTAGGAGCGACATCGAAGAAGCGGCTGGACGAGGCGATCGGCCCTTTGAGCCGCCGCATGACCTTATTCAACTCCCTCTCCCGTTCAGGCCGGAGAGCGAGGAAGAACGGGCTTTCGGGCATGCAAAGGACGAAAAGCAGCGACGTGACGATGGCCGCAGCGCCGACCAGCAGGAACAGACTTCTCCAACCAAAGACCGGCAGCATCAGGCCGCCGAGCACGCCCGCCAGAAATCCGCCAAAGGGGATGAAAGCCATGCCGATCGCGATGGCTATGGCACGCCGACGCGGCGGACTCGTTTCCGTCAGCATCGCCGCGCCGCTGGGAATGGCCGCGCCCAGGCCGAGGCCGTCGAAGAAGCGGACGATCGCCAGCGTAAATGGATCGGGCGCCAGCACCGCACCCATGGTGGAGATGCCGAACAGCAGCAGGGCCATGATCAGCGTCCAGCGTCGGCCGATGCGGTCGGCGATGAGCCCGCCGCATATTGCGCCAAAGGTGATGCCCGCCAGGCCGATTGCGGCCACCGGCGCCATGGCCGCCTTGGATATCTTCCATTCGGCCAATATTGCAGGGATGGCGACGCCCAATATCTGGTTCGCGCAACCATCCATCATGAAGGCCAGAGCGCCAAGAGCCAGCACCAGTTTCTGCTGAAGCGTCCAGGACGTCGAATCCATGAACTCAGTCAAGTTGACCGGATTTGGGGCATCACGTTCGCCGCCCATCGATCTCTCCCTACGCTGGAAACTATATTGGCTATCTGATTGCGATAAACCGCAATCGCGATGCCTGCCGCTGTGGGCATTCCAAAATTGTAGTCAGTAATTTTATTTTATTTAATCTTGTTATGAGAGGAGTTATTATTCCGAAAATTCGGTCATTATTGGACCGACATGTTCCCGGCGCCGAATATAGGAAGATCGATTCAACCGGCTTCCTGCTAATCAATCAAGGCGCCTTGATGGCCGCAACACGGAATGGCCTGACCGATGACAGCGTGAATATATTGTGGACCATCATGGGATCACCCTCGGCAAAGCAGGTCGCTTCAGCCAATGTGTCGGCTTCATACAGGACGACGCTACCCGCTCCCGCGCCTGCCTCGTCCAACAGAGCGCCCGCCATGACCAGGCGATCGCCTTCCCCCTTCCGGTAGGCGATATGATCCGCACGATGCCGCTCGCGATCTTCGTCGCTACCCTTTTGGCTATATTCGATGAGGAAATGTGGCATTCATCTCTCCGTTGACGGGTGGAAAGCCTTTTCGCTGCGCGTCTGGAGCTGATGGTAACGAAATCGCCGCCGCGCTTCGTCCAGCCTCGTTCCATCGCGCACGGCCGCCCTGATCTGCTCTTCTGCCTCATGGATTGTTTCGGCAGCATCCAGCACCCCGTCTTCGTGCTCGCGCGGGATGACGATTACACCATCCGCATCTCCCAACAGGATGTCACCGGGGGCAACGCGCGCGCCGCCGATCGTGACGACGCAATCCATTTCCTCCACCTGCACGCGGTCCTTGCCTGTACGCATCCAGTGGCCACGGCTGAAGACCGGATAGCCAAGCTTTCGGCATAGCGCCACATCACGGCTGATACCGTCGATCAGCGTACCCGCCAGGCCTCGGCGATGCGCAATTTCCGTCAATATATCGCCCCAGATGGTGGCATCTTCGCGCCCGCCATTGTCGATGACCACGACGCTGCCTGCCGGCACATCGTCAATATAGTCGCCAACCGTCCCTGGCGGGTTGGCCGCAGGGCCGCAGCGCATCGTGAAGGCCCGGCCCGCCATGCGAAACGTCGGATCGCGCCCCTGAATCTGGTAGCATTGGCCAACGATGCCCAGCTTGTCCAGCGCATCACTGACGGTCGCGGTATCCAGCTTTGCCGCGCGAGCAATATTCCTGTCTTCGGTCATTTGCGCGCCTCATCGAGCATATGTTCATAGTTCCCGCCCAGCACGTCACTAAGGCGACCGCCCGCGAGTATGGCCTTGGACATGGCCGCTTCCTTGGCAACGATTTCCTCGGCTGCTTCCAGAACAGCTTCAATATTCTCGACAGCAATGAAGATCACCGCACTGCGATCCGCGATCACATAGTCTCCGGCATTCACGTTCACGTCCCCTATACGGACCGGGACGTTCGTGTCCTTTTCCACCACGCGCCCGCGCGCCGTCAGGGACGTCAGGCGATTGGTGAAGATCGGAAAATCATAGCCGCGCGCCTCGTCAATATCGCGCACCGGGCCATCGGCGACGACACCCGCGACATTCCGTTGCATGGCGCCCAGCGTCAGCAGACCGCCCCAGCAACCTGCCTCCACACCCGAACGCTGCTCCACGACGATGATCGTTTCATCATCCGATTGCTCGATGGCCGCCGTGCAGAGGTGACGCGGCGGTCCGGGGGGCGGGCTGCCGGTGCCCAGCAGGACGGTGATCGCTCGGCCAGCTATGCGCCGGTCGCCCGATTCCTGGCGCAGGCCGGTCACCTGCCCACCCAGTTTCAGCCGGTCGAGCGCATCCGAGACAGCGCATACATCCAGTCGCCGCAAACGCCGCAGCAGGGGATCGGAGGAATTTGCACTCATATGTTTTCAGTCCTTAATCCCAGTAGACGAAGCCCATCGCATTGCCGGTGCCGGCCTCGCTGCGGTAGCAAGGCACATAATCCACGACGTGCGGCGCCAGACCCAGGTCGGCCATCACGGCAGCGACAGGCACCCAGTTCTTCATTTCCGATGTTCCGTCCTGGAAGATCGCCTCCCCCAGCGCCTCGACCTGTGACATGTCGGCGGAACGCAGCGCGTCGAGGAAAACGCGGTCGACATTTTCGTCGATCACGAAATGAGTCAGCCCTCCCGACGCGATGACGGCCACCCGCGCATCGCTATTCCAGTTGGCGATTGCCTTCAGCACCGACTTGCCGAACGCATGGCATCGTTTCACGGTCGGCTGGTTGGGGGGGTAAAAGGTGTTGACCGTCACCATCACCATCGGCACTGGCCTGTCGCGCATCAGGCGGCGACAGACGAAGCCATAGGCGTGGGGTGTTTCCGGCTTCGGCAGGGCCTTCATTGTCGCGACGTCGAATTCGTCCTGCATCGCCTGCGCAATGATGGCTCTCGCCAGTTCCGGATGGCCCGGATAGTCGGCGCCGCCCGCCGGAATATAGCCAGGCACCGATTCCGCAATGCCAGGCGGCAGCTTGGCCATCCGATCGGGCGAAAATTCATGATTGGTGATGGTGTCGCCATAAAGAACGCCGAAAGCGGGAATCAGCCGTTCGTCGAATATTTCCATCTGGTCGTTACCGATCACGACGGCGACATCAATCCTGGCCTCCTCGAACCGGTCGGCCAGTTCCTCAATCGCCGCCTGGCAACGCCGCTGGCGCATATCCCACGCCTCCTGCGTGATCTGTTCGCGCAGTCCTTCGTCACGGCGCGCGGCGACCAGTTCGTCGAAGGTCCAGCTCTGCCCCTGCCATGCATGGCGATTGGCCTTGTCCGCCGGCACACGGGCTCCCCAGACTTCCGTCTCCGTCACCAGCATCGGACCATGGCTGGTGCCAATACCCAGCACTATTTTCGCCATGGCTCAGTTCTCCACCCGATCCAGCTTGAACAGCGCGCGCGCATTCCCCTCGAAAATTGCCGACTTCTCGTCCTGGGACAGCCAGTCGAAACTTTCGATACAGGGACGGATATCGTCGAAGGTCCTGCCCGTATCCGGATTGATCGCCGAACCCACGCCTGGGCATTCCGCACCAAACAGGCAATGGTCGGCGCCTACGGTCTTGATCAGCAGGCGCAGCGCCTCTTCCGAATAAAGGACCGTGTCATAATAAAGATACCGCATGGTATCGAGGAATTCGAAGCCGCGGCGCGCGGCCGACGAACGGAATCGACCGATATGATAGGGAATGGCCCCACCCCCATGGCTGACAACGATCTTGAGGTTCGGGAAATCCTTGAACACATTGGATTCCAGCAGGCCATATACGGCCATCGTCTCTTCCAGAAGGAAGTTGAGCGTATAAGGCGCCCGCGCCGAACGGGATCCGGCCGAATGGATATGCGCCGGAACGTCCAGTTCGCATAATTTCTCATAAAGAGGATACCAGTAGCGGTCGCCCATGGCGGGCGGCTCTACCCCGCTATTTTCGAACGGGTCGGGGTTCAGCAGGCACCCCTTGAAGCCCAGGCGGGACACGCATCTTTCCAGTTCCGGCAGCACGACCTCGACCGGTTCGCCGGCAATCTGAGGCAGGCCGGCGACCGGCGCGAAGCGGTCGGGCATCAGTTGCGACTGCCGCGCGATGATATTGTTGGTTTCCTCGGTGAACCAATGGACCAGCTTGGCGGGCTTTTCCGAATGCATCATCTGGAAGGGACGCGGGCTCAGCAACTGATAGTCGGTGCCAACCCGATCCAGCATGTCCAGATGGCCGCAGGGCGCCATTTCCTTCCGGTTGGTGTGCGACAAAATCTCCTCATCGCTCAATTCGGGAAAGGCTCGACCATGCTCTCCCCGATGGGAAAGGAGCATGGATTTATAGACCCACAATTCGGCAGGGGCGCTAACATGCCCATGGCAATCGATAATCAAGGCCGTCCCCATTAATGGATTTGGATGCATTTTTGTATAACAATCTTTTAGCAGCCGTCAATGGCGCCATTCGGACTGTTTTCCGCCCTTTTCCGCTGGTCCTTTACAAAAGCGGCTTTCCAGCGCGGAATTGGTGGAGTAGGTGATCATTCAATTGTGTCAGTCAGATTGAGGCAAATCGAATGAAAGCGGCTCAGGCGGATGGGAGCGGGGTTCCAAGCCATATTGCCGCGCAGGTCAGGGCACTTGTTGCGCGCGGAATTTTGGCGCCTGGCATGCGGCTCGGTCAGACCGAACTTGCGGAGCGGTTCCAGGCAAGCCGGGTTCCTGTACGCGAGGCACTCAAACTGCTGAGCTCTGAGGGCATAGTCGAACACGACCCCAATCGGGGCTTTTTCGTCACGCCTCTGTCGCGGGACGAGGCGGAACAGTTGTTCGTCATGCGGCACCTTATCGAGGATGAACTGCTCACATCCGTCGCATGGCCCGACGAGGCGCAACTGAAGGAATTGGACGAGCGCGCCCACGAGCTAGAGGGCCTGCTCGATGCCGGAAACCGTACGGAATGGTGGGAGCAACATCGCGAATTCCACCGGATGATCTTCAATCTGTCGCCACGCAAAATCATCGTGCGGGAAGCGATGCGACTGTGGATGCTCACGGACAGGTACAGGGTATTATTGCCTCTGCCGCGCCGGGTCAGCGAAGAGCGCGACATCGTGAACAAGCATAGCCTGGTCGCCGCACTGGCAGAACAGAACCGCCCCAAGCTCATAAATGAGAGGCGTGCGCGCCGACAGGGATTTGAGCGCCTCGTTATCGAGATGCTCGCCTCCAGGGACCTCTAGGCCGTAAACGGCCGCCAGACCCGGAGAATCATATTTCATTCTCGACGGCGTGCCGCAGCTTGCGCGCGGCGGCCGCGGGTTGATACGCCACGCCGACCAGGTCATGGGCTTCGTTGACGATCTCCCGCAGACGCGTCAGCCTGCCTATTTCCGCATCGGAAAGATGGGCGCGATCAGCAAGCCGCAGGTCGATCAGCCGCCACACCTCGTCCAGTTCGGCCTCTCTGTAGATGAGATGCTCGTCCCTTCGCGACGCCTCCAGCCGCTGCGCGATCAATGCCAATGTGGCGTTGTCAAATCCCAGAACATCCATCGCATCGTCCAAATCCATCCGCCCACACTCCAATTCGCGTGACAATGCCAAAAACCTTCTATATAGAATTCATAATTGTATAGCAATGTGGAGTTGCGCAGTGCTTTCTCGAGAAGATAATGAGATTCTGGTTCGCGTTGGCCCGGGAACGGCCATGGGCAATTTAATGCGCCGTTTCTGGCTGCCGGCCCTTCTTGAAAGCGAACTTCCCGATAATGATGGAACTCCCGTGCGCATCCGGCTGCTGGGGGAGGATCTGGTTGCGTTTCGGGACAGTTTGGGCCGCATAGGCCTGCTGGAGGAACATTGTCCCCACCGCCGCTCCTCACTGGCGCTGGGCGCGAATGAGGATTGCGGCCTGCGTTGCCTGTACCATGGCTGGAAATTCGACGTGAACGGCCAGTGCGTCGACACGCCCGCCGAACCGGAAGGCGCAACCCTGGCCAAGGCGATGCGCGCCAAGGCCTATGCCACCCATGTCGCGGGCGGGATGATCTGGGCTTATATGGGTCCGGTGGAAGAAAAGCCCCCCTTCCCCGATTTCCCCTGGCTTTCAATGACGGGGGGCCATTCCGTCCCCTTCAAGCTGCTGGAAGACTGCAATTATGCCCAGGCGGTGGAAGGCACGGTCGATTCCGCCCATGCCGGCGTGCTGCATCGCGAAAATCCCTGGTCGCAGGAAGCAAAATATCCCCATGAAAGGGATCTCCGCCCGCGGCTCGAGATCGACTATACCAATTATGGCCTTCGCTATTGCGCCATTCGGAATGACGAGGGGCTTCGTCACGCGCGCGTGACGCAGGTTGTCCTGCCCTTCTGGACGTTCATTCCCCCCGATGGCGGCAAGGCGCCCGCCTTTCGCCGCGATCGCCGGCTGGTCAACGCCTTCGTGCCGCGCGACGATTATTCGACCTGGCATATCCAGTGGTTCTTCGACGATAATTTCGCGATCGACGTGCCGCATCGCATAGAGGAAGGCGGCCACTGGCATGACGAGCATTTCCGCAAGCTGGTGAACATCGACAACTGGTACAATCAGGACCGGGAAGCGATGAAGAGCAGCAATTTTTCGGGTATCAAGGGCATCATGACGCAGGATCATGCGGTGAGCGAAACCCAGGGGAGGATACTCGACCGCACGAAGGAACATCTGGGCCGGTCGGACATAGCGGTCGTGGGATGGCGCAGGCTGATGCTGCGCGCCGCCCGAGAGCTGGCTGTCAATGGCTCCGCTCCCGAAGCGGCGACGGCGCCGGTCGACTGGTCGCGGGTGACTGCCGAAACCTTCACCTATCCGTCAGAACAAGGCTGGCGCGATGTCCTGCCCCTGCCGGAGGAGTTGAAGCCCCAGACATCCAGTGCGGCCTGACCCGGACGCAATAGCGCCATGATCGTAGACAGCCACTGCCATGCCAGCGACAAATGGTATGAGCCGGTAGAGACGCTGCTGGATGCCATGGATCGCAACGCGGTCGATGCGGCGGTGCTCGTCCAGATGCTGGGCGACTTCGAACATGAGTATATGCTGGAAGCCGCACGGCGATATCCTGGCCGCTTCGTCGTCGTCGGCGGCGTGCGCATTGAACGGGACGACGCATGCGAAAACATCAGGCGTGCGGCCGATGCCGGCCTTGCCGGGGTGCGCCTGCGTCCCGGTGGACGCTCGCCGGGCACGGATCCCCTGGCGCTCTGGCGTTGCCTGGAGGAACTGCGGCTTCCCATAAGCTGCGTGGGCAAGGCAGCGGACTTCACCAGTCCCGATTTCACGGCGCTGGTGAAGGCGCTGCCCGGCGTCCCCATCGTGCTGGAGCATCTCGGCGGCCTCGCGCGGCCCGATGTGGGCGACCGGAGCAAGATGGCAGAGGCCGTTCTTGAACTTGCCCAATATCCCAATGTGCATCTGAAATTGCCCGGACTGGGTCAACTTACGCCCCGCATGGCCGAACTGGCCCCCCGGATCGCCATGCCGTTGCAGATGGACGGCGTCACGGCTTTCATCGACCATATCATTACCGCCTTTTCGGAACGGCGTATCATGTGGGGCAGCGATTTCCCCCCGGTGGCGTCAAGGGAAGGCTATGCCAACGCGCTGGAATGGACGCGCCTTAGCCTTGGCCACCATCCGGCATCGACGCTCCGGTCCATATTCGGCGAAACCGCCCGGCGAGTGTTTTTCCAAGATTGAGGCGAAACAGGGATCTGGTATCACAGGATCCTCTGCCGCCGTCTGACGACCGGGCCGGGCTTAAACCATTGAAGGCAGCAACGGTTACGGTTCGCTTTCTTCTGCGGCTCTGCCCGGCGCATGTGCGATTGGCGCAGCGACAACAATCAGTAGACGGACCGTCTTTATCGGGATCTTACCCGCGATTTCGCTTGATCACCTAAACCAATCGGGCCATGCTGAAGCAATCCATGGATTTCCCTGGGTTCCGACCGGAAACCTTCCCGCGGCTGCAGACACCTCACTGTGACAGAATGAGTGACCCGGAGCGCCGCGATCCCGAAATCTTTCTGCGTCAGGCAGCGCAGGAGGGTCGCGGCCGTCTCAAGATATTTCTCGGCGCGGCACCGGGTGTGGGCAAGACCTATGAAATGCTCACCGACGGCATGCAACGGCTGAAGGCCGGCGTCGATGTTGCGGTTGGCGTGGTCGAAACTCACGGCCGGCACGAAACCGAGGCCCTGCTCCATGGGCATGAGGTCATCCCCCGGCGCGAAGTCGATCATCAGGGCCATGGCCTGACCGAAATGGACCTCGACGCCATCCTCGCCCGCCATCCCGGTCTGGTGCTGGTCGACGAACTCGCTCACAGCAATGCACCGGGCAGCCGCCATCCCAAACGCTATCAGGATGTCGAGGAGTTGCTCGATGCCGGCATCGATGTCTATTCGACCGTCAACATCCAGCATGTCGAGAGCCTGAACGACATCGTCGCGTCCTTCACCCGTGTCCGTGTGCGGGAAACTGTGCCCGATTCAATCCTTGAAACGGCCGAGATCGAGGTGGTCGACATCCCGCCCGACGAACTGATCGAGCGTTTGAAGGAGGGCAAGGTCTATATTCCGGCGGAGGCCAGCCGGGCGCTCAACCATTTCTTTTCCAAATCCAATCTGACGGCGCTGCGAGAGATGGCGCTGCGCCGCGCCGCGCAGGCTGTCGATGCCCAAATGCTGGACTATGTGCGGGCCCATGCGCTGGCTGGCAGTTTCGCGGCGGGCGAGCGCATCGTCGTCGCGATCAGCGAACTGCCAAGCGCACAGGGCCTTGTGCGCGCTGCCAAGCGACTGGCAGATGCCCTGAGGGCCCCGTGGACCGCTGTCCACATCGAAACCCAGCGCAGCCTTGCCTTCACGGCGGAGGAACGCGCTCATCTGGCGGACACCATGGCGTTGGCGTCGCGCCTGGGGGCAACGACCGCGACCATCCCGGCCTCCAGTGTCGTGGAAGGACTGCGTCAATATGCGACAGACGCACGCGCCACCCAGATCGTGATTGGAAAGGCAAGCCGCAGCTGGTGGTTCGAACTGCGCCACGGGTCAGTGGTCGATCGGCTGGTGCGCAATATGGGCGATGTCGCAGTCCATGTGCTGCCCGGCGAAGAAACGGCCCATCATCGCCGTACCCGGCGCGCTGCCACGAGTCCCTGGGGCAAGCCCTCCGACTATCTCTGGTCAACGGCGATGATCGCGATGATGACCGCCGTCGGGCGCCTGCTGGTCCAGACCATTGCGCTTGGCAACATCGCCCTGCTCTATCTGGTGCCTGTGATGTTCGCCGCTGCCAGCTTCGGCCTGCGTGCCGGACTGTTCGCCGGGCTGCTGTCCAGCCTGGCCTATAATTTCTTCTTCCTCCCGCCGACCGGCACGCTGACGGTCAGTAATCCGGAAAATGTCATCTCCATCCTCGTCCTGCTGGGCGTCGCCATCGTCACCAGCCAGTTCGCCGCGCGCGTTCGCGCCCAGGCGGATCTGGCGCATGGCAGCGCGCGGCAAAATGCAGCGCTCGCCGGCTTCTCCCGGCAACTCACGGCCGCTGCCAGCCAGGATGAGTTGATGCACGCCATATGCGGCGAGGTCGGACGGCTGTTCAATGTGCGCACGGTCCTCCTCCTTCCTTCCCCCGATGGGCCACAGCTGCGAGCCGCCGTGCCGCCCGAGGATCGGTTGGAGCAGATCGAGAAGGCCGCCGCCCAATGGGCGATGGACAATGAGCAGCCCGCGGGACGCGGATCATCGACGCTGACGGCATCGGACTGGCTGTTTCATCCCTTGCGGACGACACGCGGGGTGCTCGGCGTGCTGGGGCTGGCGCGGGAGGATGCCGGGGAACCCCTGCGATCCGATCAGTTGCCACTGCTCATGAGCTTGCTGGACCAGGCCTCGATCGCGTTCGATCGCATGGCGCTGGAGGAGGAGATGCTCGACGCGCGCCAGATCCGGGAACGGGACCGGCTGCGTTCGGCCCTGCTTTCCTCCGTGAGCCATGACCTGCGCACCCCCCTCACCACCATCATCTCGGCCATTCACGAGTTGAAGCGCCAGCACCCCTCCGATCTTGCCGACACGGTGGAGGCGGAAGCCCAGCGGCTGACCCGCTTTGTCGCCAACCTGCTGGACATGGCGCGCGTCGAAGCTGGCGCGTTGCCGCTGAAGATCGAGCCGATCGACCTGTTCGATGCAGTGGCAGGCGCCGTACATGACACGCGCCAATCGCTTGCAGGGCATGAGGTTAAGGTGGATATCCTGCCCGATATTCCCTTGGTCCGGGTCGATCCGACGCTATTGCACCATATCCTCATCAACCTGCTCGACAATGCGGGGCGCTACGCCGATCCTGACACGCCCGTGATCATCAGGGGGCAGCGCCTGCATGATGCGATCACCCTTTCGGTGATCGATGAAGGTCCCGGAATTCCGCCGGGCAGTGAGGCTCGGGTGTTCGACACCTTCACCCGCATGGAGGGATCTGACCGGGCGAAGCACGGTACCGGCCTTGGCCTCGCCATCGTCAAGGGCTTTGCAGAGGCCATGGGCCTTGGCGTTTCCGCGGCAAACCGGGGCGACCCGACAGGGGCCTGTTTCACCCTCCGCTTTCCACAGACGCTGATCCTGTCTCCGATTCCCGATGAGGACATATTATGACGACTCGCCACAAGGTTCTCATCATCGACGATGAACCGCAGATCCGCCGCCTGATCCATGCCGCCCTGGCCCGCGCCGACTATGCGACGGTGGAAGCAGCCAATGCCCGGGAAGCGCTCGAGAAACTGCGGGAGGAGCGACCGGACATCAGCCTGCTTGATCTGGGCCTGCCCGATCGGGACGGGCTGGAACTGGTGCCGCTCATCAAGAGGGACTCGGACACCAGCCTGATCGTCATCTCGGCACGGGACGCGACCGAACAGAAGGTCGCGGCGCTTGATCTGGGCGCGGACGATTATCTCACCAAACCTTTCGACACGGACGAGATGCTCGCGCGCGTGCGCGTGGCGCTCCGCAATCGCATGACCAAGGATGGTGGCGTTTCGGCAGTCCGTGCGGGAAATGTCATGATCGACCTGATGGCGCGGATCGTGACGAAGGAGGGACAGGAAGTGCATCTGACGCCAAAGGAATATGGCGTGCTGGCGCAACTGGCCAAATATCCCGGGCGGGTGATCACCCATCAGCAGATCATGGCCCATGTGTGGCCGCACGAACATGCGCATCATGTTGAATATCTGCGCGTTCTGGTGCGCACCCTGCGGCAGAAGCTGGAGGATGACCCCCAACGACCGCGCATCATCGCCAATGAACTGGGAATAGGCTACCGGCTGAAGGAGGGCGATGGCGGTTAAGCGCTCCCGCACTGAGCCGCCGAAGCGCAGCGTTCAGATCTCGACCTGCGATCCCAGTTCCACCACGCGGTTGGTGGGCAATTTGAAGAAATCCATCGGCGTCACCGCATTGCGCATCATCCAGGCGAACAGCTTCTCGCGCCAAATGGCCATGCCGGGCTTCTCCGATGGGATCAATGTCTGGCGGCTGAGGAAATAGCTGGTCTGGCTGACGGCGATCGGTCCGCCGCAACCTTCGACCGCTTTCATCGCGGCGGGTATGTCGACCTCTTCCATGAAACCATGGCGCAACATCACGCGATAGAAGCCCGCGCCCAGATCCGTCACTTCCGACCGGCCGGTCAGCGGCAGGTGCGGCACCCCTTCCGTTCGCACGGTCAGGATGATCACGCGCTCATGCAGTATCTTGTTATGCTTCACATTATGGAGCAGCGCCGGCGGCACCCCCTCTATGCGGGAATTGAGGAAGATCGCCGTGCCCGGCACACGCTTCAGGGAGCCGGAAACAGACTGGATGAACAGTTCGACATCCATCGCGCCTTCGAGCAGATAGAAGTTCATGATCTTCCGTCCTGTCGACCATGTCGTAAGGGCGATGAACACCACGGCCGCCACCAGCAGCGGGAACCAGCCCCCATCGGGAATCTTGGTCGCATTCGACAGGAAATAGGCACCGTCCACCACCAGGAACAGCCCCGTTACGCCCGTGGCGAGCAGCCGGTTCCAGCGCCAGACGCTGAAGGTCAGCACGGCCATCATGCAGGTGGTTATGACCATGGTCCCCGTAACGGCAATACCATAAGCCGCCGCGAGATTACTCGAAGACCGAAAGCCCAGCACCAGCAGCACGACCAGGAACAGCAGCGCCCAATTGACCAGCGGCACATAGATCTGTCCCGCCGCCGAGGCACTGGTGTGCGCGATCTTGAGGCGAGGCAGGAAGCCTAGCTGTACCGCCTGCTGAGTGACCGAGAAGGCGCCGGAAATCACGGCCTGGCTGGCAATCACCGTAGCGAGTGTGGCCAATATCACCAGCGGCAGGCGCGCCCATTCCGGCGCAAGCAGGAAGAAGGGATTTTCCGCCGCCTCCGGTAGGTCGAGCAGCAGCGCGCCCTGGCCCATATAGTTGAGCAGCAGGCAGGGAAAGGCGGCGTAGAGCCATGCTATGCTGATCGCCTTGCGTCCGAAATGACCCATATCGGCATAGAGCGCCTCCGCTCCCGTCACCGCGAGCACGACCGACCCGAGCGCGAGAAAGGCGAGCTTTGCATCCAGTACAAAGAAATGGATGGCCCACATCGGGTTGACGATCGCGACAATCGCCGGATGGCGAATGATGTTGAGAATGCCGAGCCCGGCCAGGACCAGGAAATAAACGGCCATGATCGGTCCGAACAGCGCCCCCACCCGCGCCGTGCCATGCTTCTGGATCAGGAAAAGCCCGATCAGGATGACGATAGCGACAGGAAGAACGAAGGGCCTGAAACCGTCATTCACGGTCTCCAACCCTTCCACCGCAGAGAGAACCGACACGGCGGGGGTGATGATCGCGTCGCCGTAGAACAATGCTGCCGCCAGCACGCCCAATATGGCGATCGTCGGCGTCCAGCGGCTCTCCCCCAGCTTGCGCGAGATCAACGCAAGCAAAGCCATGCTGCCGCCCTCCCCATGATTGTCGGCACGCATGATGATGAACACATATTTGACCGTGACAATCAGCGTCATGGTCCAGAAGACCAGAGACAAAACTCCATAGATATGGGCGGGGTCCACGGCCAGAGGATGGTGGCCGACAAAGCTCTCCTTCAAAGCGTAAAGCGGTGATGTGCCGATATCGCCGAAAACCACGCCCAGCGCGCCCAGCGCCAAAAGCGGCAGCTTCTCTTGCGGATGGCCGTGGCCCACCCCCTCACCCGCTCGATCCGTCATCCGCACCGTCACCCGCTGTTTCCCGGCCGCCCATTGCATGGAGCCACATTATATTTCCAGTGGAACTTTATTCGATCAGCATAGGATTCGCGTAGGAATGCACGAAAATCCTGTCGAATCCTATGGAATTTAAACGCAGAGCGCGGCCTTTCGCTCTCGATAATCTACGCCGAAATGCGCAATTGGACATTCTCCCCGAAGGAGAATGCCAAAATGACGTGCTGGTATGAACATGGGGCAGCGAAAATCGGAGTGAGGCTGGCTGGCTTGATCCTGCTGATCTCCACCTGGCCAGAGGAAGGCCTGTTACATCGGCTGGTCCTGGGCACTCCGGGCACGGAGATGGACACTGCAGAAATCGCACTCGCCGCCCTCTTGTTTCTGAGCGGAAGCGCAGGCGCGGCCCTGACTATCATGGGACCACGGCTGTGGCAGCCGGTGAAACTTTCAGCACGCTGGTCCAGCCAGGGCGCCAACCCAAAGTCGCGTCAGCCACTGCACGACAAAGCCGATCATCCGTAGAAAACCGCCTGTCGGCACTCTGTACCAGCGATGCCTGCACTTCCGTTTTCTCCATGTCATCGACAGCTTGGGCTTCGCAGCCCAAATCCATGCGAGATTTCCGATGGCCAAGCGCGACACCGACCGGCCGCTGCTGTGCTTGATCCATCAGCGCGCGTCCGGTCAGCTGCGCTGACCATCGAGCTGTGCGATCATCGGCGACAGCCGCTGCTACCGGCGGTACGTCACGGTAATACCTATGGTACGTGGGCGGAATGTCGCATTCTCGAAAAGCAGCGTTCTGCTATCCTGATGAGCAAGCGCGAGGCGAGGTGCGCTGTCGAGCAAATTGTCCACGAACAGCGATATATCCGCGCCATGCACAAGCGCGCCCGCACGCAGACTGACGAACGTAGTGGCCGCGGGGGCGATCAGACCGGGGTCATAGCTGGCGCTAGCAGGATCGCGTTGGGGTATCGGACGTCGCAGCCGGCTTTGATACTGAAGATCGCCGCGGAGGAAGGCATCGACGCCGCCAATTCCAAATTCATACCGCCCGCCGACGCTCAATGTCCAAGGCGGACCTTCGATTGCGTCGCCGTTCAGCACCACGATCTGACCTTGCGACGCCAACCGCGCATCCTGCGTGAAATGCGTATCGGTGTATCCGGCCGCCAGGTCCAGTGTCACGCCCCGCAGCGGCGAGAGCGAAGCCTGAAGATCGAACCCGCGGCTGCGCGCAGTGCCAAGGTTGGCGATGAAGCGCAGGGCGCAGGTCGGCAGGTTGACTATTTGCTGGATGTCGCTCCAGTTCGAAGTGTACGCCGACGCTTCAATCTGGACCTTTCCTCCGAAAAACTTGTTCTTCGAACCAAGCTCCCAACTCGTAACCTTGTCGGATTTGTAGGCGCCTGGAGCAGAGTTCAGACCAAGCGCAGCAAGATCGTCTGCGCACGGAGTGACCGGGATCGGCGGATTGGCGCCGGCGGCGCGAAATCCCTTGGACCAGCTGGCGTAGAACAGGTTGTTCCGGTCGGCCTGATAGTTCACGCCAAGCTTTGGCGTAAAGGGCCTGTCGGTTTTCCTGCCGGATCCTTCAGTCCGCGAACCATTTTGCGAGCCATCGGCGAAATTGACGACTGAGAATTTGGACTCGGCGTAACGGCCACCGGCGACGATCTTGAGCTTTTCGGTGATCCCATAGGTGACATTGGCGAAACCGGCGATCTGGCTTTCCGTGGCGACCGAATTGTTGATGTAGCTGTCCTGTCCGTACAGGGGATAGCTGAAGAAGTCTTCGAGGCTTTGGCCGAACACCGCGTTGAAGAAGCTATTGCCGAGCGGATCGACCAGCTCGTCCGTGCTGCGTTGGCGGCTGTGCTGATAGAAAAGGCCGACTACCCAGTTCAGTCGTGCGTTCGGATCAGACGATTGCAGGCGAAGCTCTTGCGTCACGAGCCGCTGTGTGTTGGTGACGCGCGATGGACTGAGATAATAAGGCAATCTCTTATCGATGCCGGTCGGCGTCAGGAAAGGGTAGAGTGGGCCGGGATTGGTATCGGTGCTGCCGCCGGGGCCAGTGCTTTGAAACCCGCAACCATCCAGATAGCATTTCTGGTAATAGGAAAGATTGTACAGCGTGCCGCTGTAACCGGTGCGGTTCATACGCTGAAAATATGAGCTGATCGATGTAATCGAGACTCCACCGGTGTTGTACTGGATGTTCAGCGAGGGTTGATACCAGCGGTCGGAACTCCCCCGATATTCCGGAGTGCTGGTGTGGAAAACCCCATTCCCCGGATCAGAAATGCCGACAAAGAAATTGTCAGATGCGTTTGTAACACGCTTCTGGTAGGTGATACCGAGCGTGATCTTGAGGTCGACGTCCGGCGCATAGGTAAGAGCGCCCCGCAGCACAGTGACGTCGCCCTGATTGATGTTCTTGTCATCAACGATCCCGGTTTGGTTGTCGACATGATCAATGTAGCCGGCGTCACGCCGGTGCCAGGCGCTGATCCGGAAGCCGAGTTTCTGGGGAACGATCGGTCCGCCAATCGCTGCGCCGGTTTCCCAGTTGACACCGCCATGCGCAACGGCAGCGATCTCTGCCCGATCATAGGTCTGAAAATGATCAAGATTGGGCTGCGGCGTGATGAAGCGCACCGTACCGCCTTCCGACCCGGCGCCGAACAACGTCCCTTGCGGCCCGCGGAGCACTTCGACACGCTCGAGATCAAAGATGGCAGGCAATGTATTGTCGGAACTGAAGCCCAATCCGCGTATCTGAATTGGAGTATCGTCTATGTAGATGCCGGTCGTACCTGCCCCCGCGTCTGACGCGATGCCGCGGATACTGATGTTGTTGCTTGCACCTCCCGCGCTTCGCCCGAAACGAATCCCAGGGGTGAAGCGCGCTACGTCGGCCAAGGATTTGATGCCGCGAACATCCATCGACTCTTGGGAATAAGCGCTGATGCTGATTGGAACGCGTGAAGCGACCTGCGCCTGGCGGGTGGCGGTAACAACGATCTCGCTCGGTCCTTGTGCCTCATCCCTTTTCGGTGGCGCGTCTTGCTGCGGCGCCTGAGCGCGCGCAGGTATCGCCACCAGTAGGCCGGCAAAGGCAACCCCCATCATCACACCATTATGCAAGTATTGATGCTTTTTCATTTCCGTGCCCCGTTCGTTTGCGCTCTTGATGTCGCGATGCAGGTGCCCGGCATCCTCCGATATAGCCAAGTCTAGGACGATTGCGCGCTCCTGCTACGCCACGAGCGCCACGACACACGGCTTGCAGTGCCACCGACGGTTGCTGAGCGTGAACGACCAGGGCTCGTTGGAACGGGTAATGTCAGCCCTTGCAGCAGGCGTGGTTCTGGCCTGTGAATAGCCCCTAGATTTCTGGACGCCTTCCATCCTACTTTTGAGGACAGGAGGTGATGATGGGGAAGCCCAATTTCAGCGATGAGTTCAAGCGTGATGCGGTGGCCCAGATCACCGAGCGCGGGTATCCGGTAGCCGAGGTCTCGCAGCGGCTAGGC
>Ga0207639_10000307_pt1 | contig 34634 bp, 33 predicted proteins | sample KBSCornC32_FD_184299 | JGI IMG/M metagenome (GOLD analysis project Ga0207639, IMG submission 184299) | Corn rhizosphere microbial communities from Kellogg Biological Station, Michigan, USA - KBS Corn C3-2 (SPAdes) (version 2) | ecosystem: Host-associated > Plants > Roots > Rhizosphere > Soil ... | reverse complement strand
GCATTTCGCCGAGACCTTTGTGGACCTGCTCTAGACGTTCGCTGACAATCTTGAACGAGTCATCAAGCCGCTTTTCCAAGGTCCCTTGCAGCTTCTCATCGACCGTCTGTCGCATGAGCTCCAGTTTTTCGGAATTTTCATTGCGCAGCTTGTCCAGATTTTCCTGGAGAGAAGCACGCAGCATTTCTGACGCCTGCGCATTGGTCTCCGAAAGATTGGATATCCGTTGCGCCATCGCGTCGAGCACCAATCGCTGTTGCTCCGACGATTCCTTTGCGCTTTCTCGCAACATATCGCCCATTCTGGTAAGCGTCGCCTGCACTTCATCGCGCAGCTGGATCGAAGCTACTGCCGATTTTTCACCAAACTCACCAAGCTTGGTGTCGATCGTGGCACGGTTGACTTCGAGACGCTCCTGTAACTGATCGGAAAGGCTCCTGAGTTGATTGCTGACGCCTTCAAGCCGCTCCTTTTGGACTTGAGACAGCTCTGCCGAAGACGTGCGGAGCTCTTGGCTGGCTTTTTCTAGCGAAGCTACGATATCTCCCCGAATTGCAGATATTGAAGCCGACATTTCAGTTCTGGAATCCGCGAGAGCTTTTGTCACCTCTTCACGGAGCAATCGGCCACGCTCATCTGCGCCGGTTCGCGCGGCTTCACCATCTTCTCGAACCACACGGTCGAGGCGATCAATATCAGCCTTGATGGTTTGAAGACGATCCAAGACAGGATTGAGGTCTGTACTGTCGCGAGCTTGTTGCCGCCGAAATATCAGAACCAACAGGAGCATTATCGTCAGCACCAAGCCGACCAGCTCTGCTATCTGAAACACCCCCATTTGTCCCTCCTATGAATCCGGACTTAAGATTGTATCTGGACCTTTTGCATCTCACGGTCATTGGCTATTTTTGGCGAAGCCGAACCGACGGCCAAACGCCGCTTGCCGCAGCCAAAAACAGCTAAATAGCTGATTTTATTGACTATTGACGGCACCAACATAGCATGTCACCATATGAACGTAAAGTGAACGCTTCGTTGTTGCCAAGGTAGCTGTGTATACAAGGCTGTCTGGCGCTTATCCGAGATCCCTTGTCTCGAGCGCTCACCTTCCCCAAACCAACACTGGAAAGAGGTGTGGCCATGCCTGGCCGCCAAGCGAAGGTCATTGCGCCAAGCGCATTGGCCGCAATGCTACGACACGTCAACAAACATCATCCGAACCCCACACGAAGTCGCGCGATAATCCTGCTATCCGTCAAAGCTGGCCTCAGAGCTGCAGAAATCGCGAAGCTAGAATGGCCGATGGTGTTGAACGCCAATGGCCAGGTCGGCCGCATTCTCGAGATCGACGACCGCATCGCGAAAAAAGGCTCCGGGCGACGGGTGCCAATGCATTCGGACCTTCTGGACGCGCTGGTGGCTCTTCTGAAACTCAGCGAGCCCTATGGTCCGGTAATTCTTTCTAGACGCGGCGCGGCAATGCGACCGAATTCGATCGTTTGCTGGTTTGTGAGCCTATATCAGGAAATGGGGCTTGAAGGGTGTTCTTCACATTCCGGCCGCAGAACATTTATCACCAACGCCGCGCGTCTCGTGCACAAAGCCGGTGGATCGCTAAGGGACGTTCAGATCCTCGCCGGCCATCGCTCAATCGAAATGACACAGCGGTATATCGACGGCGACTCTGCAGCACAACATCGTCTCGTCGCCCTGCTCTAAATCGCTTCTCTTCAAATCCATCCCAGCGATGGCCTGTGCAATTCCGCTCAGGCACTTCGCCACAACCATGTCTAAAGGAGAACCTCGTGGAGCCTATTCGTGTTCGCGTAAAGCGCATTATCGACTTTGGAAGAACAGTTTCGATTGTCGGTACAGACCTAGCATCGAATGAACCGGTCATGGTTCACATAGAGCATCGATCCTTCGAAGCCGAATTTGCCAAACAACCTGCTACGGATTGCGGGCCGCCGGTCAGTTTCGAGGCTGAAGGCCTGATGTTAAGTCTGGAAATCTGTCCGGAAGCGAGCAACGACGGAGAGCGGCGCCACCCTCAAGCAGCATGAAATCCAAAATTTCTGCGGTCTTGACGAGACTATCGCTCAGTTTCGTAGCGTGAGCGCGCATGGTGATTCGTTACGGCGCGGCACAAATGGCAACCACTTCAAACCTGCAACGCGATGCTTTTCGGCGCGCGATCTACCTAGTTCGTGAAATCTGTGAGATCGCCTCCGCGCCCTCACTTATTGAAGACGGACGCAATGAACTGATTAGAGCCGGCGTTGTGGACGCGATACAGCAGCACGACGACGCGAAGCTTTTCGAGTGGCTTCTAGACGCGATCAGCTTTCAAGGAATCTCGGACGTAGTCGCTCGTCGCTACATGGATGTTCATGGGCGGGTGACGCACACAGAGGTTACGGAAGCTCTGTCGAGTCTGCCGAAATGCGCAAAGCTGACAAGCTGGTGGAATTTTGAGGGATGCGGTTACCGGAAATGGGCCGACAATTGCAACAATCATAGCCTGCTTCGATCTTGCCCTCTTCCCAAGCACGATTTGCGAAACGCAAATCTCAATCAAGCAGCTTATGGGCTGGCGCTGTTCATGCGAGATATCGCGGACGGCGACTTTGTCGGTTGGTTAGACGGCCGACTGGAACAAGCGGACCGAGCAGCAAAAAGAGCACGGGGAAAGCGCTTGGCTGCAGCCGTAATCACGCCGTTAAGCCATGTGCATGCCCTCTCAAGCAAAGTCCTGAGCATGTCGCTGGCAACACTTCTATTGAGCGGCGATCCTAGCCGTGAACGGTGGCAGGCAGCCGGCGCAAGTATGGTTGCGATTGACAGCCTAGTGCACAACTGGCTAACGCGAGCAGGCATTCTTCGAAGCCTACGAGCGTCTCATCCTTACGGCCAACGATGCTACGCCGAAGCTGGTTGTGCCGCGATCGTCGAGCAAATTTCCCGGCACATCGACGCCCGCGAGTTCAATGCCGAGTTTCCGAAATGCTTTCCACGCTTCGTCCAGCACGCGATCTGGCGCTTCTGTTCTCAGTCCGGCCTCGATGAATGCAACGGCAATCGCATCGACGATAGCGCGCGATGCAAGCGGAGAGACTGTGAACTCTATGCGAGCTGCGCGCGCGTTCGACTGAAACAGCCAAGCGTAACACCGATCTAATCTGCCTCAACACCGATTTCACAACCGAATTGGGCCTGCCCAATCGAAGCCGCATTTGCGCGGTTTCGCCTCAAGGAGAACTGCCTCATGACCAAACACAAACCGCTTTACGTTATCATCGGCGCCGACAAGGACGGCGTTTCCCGTGCAGCGCGCTATCACGAGCGCGATGCCATTACCGTCGCCAAAGCCGCAGCCCTGACCGGATACCGGATCGCGCGTGCAATAAGTGCCAAGGCAAAAAGCGCCGCAAGGGCCCTACCACAAGTCCAGATATTCTCGAGCGGCAAAGCACTGGTCCCACGCGCTCGGCAGGCCATGTTCAAGACATTGAATGAAACACTGAGTTTTCCGATTGCCCAGCCTTGCAAGACGCCCGCGGGCCCACAAAAGCGCTCTGCACAGGTTCCTGACGAACCTGAAAACCTCGATGGGCTCGTCAAAAACCCTTGGGCGAGCATCAAGAAAGGCTCGCTTGTTCTCGCCCCAGAGCCCAACGAAGGCGGCTGGTACGAAGCCGTCGTTATCGGACAAGCCCAAAATGGGGCGCAGCTAACACTGCGCTGGCGAGACTGGCCAAAACTCAAGGAGTTTACCGCTTCAAGGACAGCGGTTGCGATTCCGCCAAGCGCTCGGCCTCCGTTGGTGAAGCCGCAAGAATTGCATGCGGAAGGCAAAGCAACCGATGCGTCTCAAGCAGCTCCGCCCGAAAAGCCGCACGGCGATAAGTCCACTGCGCGGCCTGCGCAATAGCCGCTGCCACAGGCCAGAAAGGACTTGATCATGGAAAAGACAGCGCAAATTCGCGCGCTCAACGACGCTTTCAGGACGAGATTGATTGGGGGCCAGCTATTGCTCACTCAGGGCATCGCTGGCCGATCGGACGCCGAAGAGATTCTCCAAAAGGTCACCGCGTTCTCGGATTTCAGCGAGGATAACGATCCTCATGGCGAACATGACTTCGGCGCGTTCGAGCACAGACGAGACACGATTTTCTGGAAGATCAACTACTACAGTCGAGACCTCCAAACTGGATCCGCTGATCCAGCGAACCCCGACATAACCACTCGGGTTCTGACGATCATGCGAGCAGACGAATACTGACTGTAACTACCGCGACCGGGGGCGGCGTCCGCCAGGTAGCGCATTCGGAAACCGCTCTCCGGAGCGCGGTTTGACCAATAAATCGACAACCTCAACGCCAAGAACATGAGCCAAGCGCTCAAGCAGCCCGACAGTCGGGTTCTCCAAACCGCGTTCAAGCCGGCTCACATAGGTCCGATCAATCTTGGCATCCACCGCCAACGACTCTTGCGAGAGGCGGAGTTCAACTCGCCGCTTGCGCATGTTGTGGGCGATCACCCGCTGAACCTTCATGACCGAAGGCCAACAGCTTGGCGACAATTAAACCACGGACTATAATGCTACCATTAAGAGGGAAAAATGTCTATCGCAGACGAACTTGAGAAGCTCGATCAGTTGCGGGCCAGAGGAGTAATATCGAACGAGGAGTTCGAACGAGAGAAAGCCAAACTGCTCGGAAAGGGTGAGGCGTCGCCACCGTCACAGGAGGCCAGCCCGTCAGAGAGGCAAATCCCTTTTTACCGCAAGCCGCTCTTCATGCTGATCGCGTTCATTTTCTTTCCCGCGGCGGTCCTGCCCGTGATTTGGACCGGGCCGATCTATCGAAAGGACAATCCAGCCAAAGAATATGTGCCCTTCAGCATTGGCTGGAAAATCTTCTTCTCTCTGTTTGCGCTCTTCTGGCTCGTCAAATGGATCGCCTTCGTATTCGGCACCTGACGGTATCGCCAGCGTCCAGTGGCCAGCCAAAGTGAGATCGACAATGGAACACACAAATGTCCAATGCAGATGAGCTTGAAAAACTCGACCAGCTTAGAAGTCAGGGCGTCATTAACGACACGGAGTTTGAGTTAGCGAAACAAAAACTGCTCAACGGGTCGCCTTCTCCGCCGCAAAAGCGCGCGGACGGTGCCAAACACACGCCTAATAAAAAGCTCATCCTTGGCATGATAGCCGCAGCAATCGTCCTGTTGGTCTTGTGGTCTTCGCTGGTGGGTGGACGGCCTGATATAGACTATGCCGACATGTGCAAGTCGCCCCGAGTACAGAAATGGGCATCGGAGGCGGTTCAAAACAAAGTCGCCGAAGCCGGATTGGGTGTTCGGGATGTCTCGACTGCCTTTTCGAAGCTAAAGATCGTTCACGATGCGACATCCGCAGCCGTGAAAAGACAAATGCAACGAGCTGACGACTTGACCATCGATGATGTACAAGTTTGCGCGCCAAACGGAGACGTCACGGCCTATACGACGATCGTAATTCGGAGTGGCGATCGCGTGGGCGGTGAGGTCCTTAATTTTGGCATGCCGGGAACCCGTGCAGCGTTTGGAGAAATACCACTGGGCCAATAGCAGGGGCTACTCGTCGCCGCAATTTGGTGCGTCTCTGACTTCAGATTCTGTTGGCTGCAAACGTGCCCTGAGTTTCATGCGATATCGCCACTGCTCTATTTGAAACCGTAGAGCACTCTCCATATCCGTGCGCGGCTCATACTTGCCCTGGAACCATAACTTTCCGCTTTTTCGCGCCCAATTCAGAATTGCTCCATCGGTGGTAATAAATTGGCGGCGATCTGGGGCGCCTCGCCAAGTTCCTTCGCATTCTGTCGCTGCCACCATAATGCAAAGATCGCCGAACGACCCAGTAAACGTCATGGTGCTCTTTCCTGGTGGTGGAGGCGGTACATGATAATTCTTTTCGCGGCCGATTGATTGTCCTCCATTCATATAGCGGTAGCCCCCATTGGGGCGGTTCCAGTTCATTTTGGTCATCGCATTTTCCCGTGTGTTTGGATGCCGCCAACGCACATAGTTGGCATCGCTATTACTTTACCGGGCTGGAACTGGTGCGATTATGAATGGATCTTATTTCGCCTTCCGAACCATAAAACCCACATATCTGCCGCAGAAAATGGCCGAGACTTTATCTTCGGATCAGCGAACTGACGGCAATTTCATACGGCGGAAATGCTTCGTCTGTTCGTGCCTGTTTTGAATCTGTTGGTCAGCCGCTCGTATAGCTTGCTCTAACGGCGATGGCTCCGTTCCGTCGCGAGGGAAACTAGGTCCTTCTTCGATAGACCAAGTCAGACATTTCCCATCATCAGATCTGAATACGTGCTGATTTCCTTCTGATCGCTGCCTGACCCACCATTTGCCGCGTATGCCGGCCAGCTGTACGCGCATTTTCAATTCCGGTAGCCCACCTATGAATTTCCACATCTCGCCTCTTCCTTTAATGTCATGCCGCAAAATTAGCTTCGCGCGGGTTTGGGTTGAGCGCGCTTACGGTGCTTTAGTATTCAGAGAGTAAATGCCCTGCTGCGCAGACAAATGATCGCAATTTGGCAATGGCCGTCGTCCCAATTTTCCACCACGAAAGAGCGCGAGAGAATGGTTTTTGCTGCCTAGCACCGGCCAATTGGGTGATTTCGGCCATATTTTCGAAATATCAAACGAACTGAGCATTGCTCGCTTTGCGGATTTGGAGGCGATATCCAGAAAAGCCAAAAACGGGTTGAGTGCAATGTTAGTCTCTGCAATCCACGCCTGTTGCGGTCAACCTCAAAAGAGTTCGACGCCTAATAGTGTATAATCCGCATTCTGCACTATTGCTCCAACGGCTTATTTGAAGCGACGGGCGATATCTGTTTTATCTCTATACGCCGGAATTGGGGGGCGGGAGATGACAAAAACGAAAACCAAACATAAGCCACTCGGCCCAGCTCGTAAGCCTCATCAAATAATTGTCGGAAAACTGGCGCTCCGTAATCATGCCGAGGAATATCTAAAGACCAAGCTGCCAGCTATTGGGAAGAGACTTTTCGAGTATGCGCCCTCGGATCACTCCGCACGACTGCTGAAATGCGCGGTCGTCTATGCTGGCGCACTCGCTGAGAAGCCATTCCTCTATTCATGGTCTCAATATCACTCGCAATTGCAATTGGCTTCAAAAGCGGGTCACAAGTTTCTCAAACTGGCCGGTTGCGAGGCTTGCGCGAGCAGTGATCAAACTGAGACTGCGGCCGTAGCGCCAATCGAACGCGGCGTACGCGCCATAATCGAGAACCAAATACCGGAGGGCTCCAAGTACTTTCCCGTTACCAAAGCATTGGTTGCGGCCATCGACCAAGCTGTGACCATGTCGGCTGCGAAGAAGCGTTCAGAACCTGCGCCCAACAGCGACTTTCGCAGCTTTCTGGATACGGTCGTGAGTATCGGTGCCGTTCAGAACCTTGGGAACAACTTGCCCCAAAAAACCGATGCAAACGCGCAAGGCAGTAGGTCGCGGAAACCACGAAGCATCACTTATCCGCTATTCGAGTTTGCGGTGGAGGCTGAGACGCTGGCGATCGCGGCAGCAAAATACGCTTTGGAAAAAGCCCCAATGACAGACATAGAAGCTTCGGTTGTAAGCCAGACATTGAAACCAAAATCTCGCGGCTCGATGGTTGAAGAGCTTAGGGCTGCACTGCAACGACGGCGCAAACGAGTGCTCAAATTCAAGCCCCGACTTAAGCGAAAGCCGAAGAAAAAAAAGTGATCGAAATCGCTTAAACGGCCCAAATATGCTGCACGGTGCGATCGAAATCTGAATCAGATTGGTTTGGGAAAGTTCACCGAATTGAACTGTTATGCGCGAGCAAACAGTCAGATCGGAAAGGACGATGAACCAACCAAGTAGCAAAAATTCCAGTGCACGCAAGGTCGCGACGGGGAATTCTGCTGCGCAGCCGTCTGGGAGCAGCTCAGCGGACTGCATAAGCGAGTCATCGCATTCGGCTTTAGCGCTGCACACTTATCTAAATACAGCGCAGGCGGCTGCTTTTACCTGCCTCGGCGTACAAACGCTCGCAAAACTGCGCGTATACGGCGGTGGTCCGACCTATGTGAAGGCTGGCCGTAAAGTGCTCTATCGCCGCATCGACCTTGATTGTTGGTTGGCCAGCAAACGGCGTAGCAGCACCAGCCAGGATCTCGACCATGGCTGAACCCGCGTGGTCGAATGAATACTACCACGATGACGAAAACTTCGAATTGCTCGTAGACGAGAAACGCAGCGGTGGTCGCTTGCGTCAAACACGTCAATACGCTGCAGCTCTGGCCCGGTCTAGCAACGAGGCGATCCAGTCCATCGCGATGAGACTTCGCTCGTGCGCGGTCTTTGATAGATGCGGTGAGGGCATTTGCCCGCAATGCATGTCTGCAGAAAAGCGCCGGTTTCTGGAACGGGTAGAGGCGAGCCTTGGTCAGACACCTCTGAGTTCAATAACCATCGTCCCGACCGCAGATCAGTTCAGTCGGCTGTCAATACCTGCAGTCGATATCGGCAACCATAAGACCTATCTGAAGGACATTTGGGTTGCGGCAGGCCTGGCACCCATCCCGCTCATTGCCGGCTTTGACGTCAGCTTGGAGATTTTTTCGGGTTGCGTCGTCGGAAATATGTGGTCCGGTCATTGGCATGGCCTGGTTCCAGCCGAGCACGAAGTTGCCATTAAGTCTCGCCTCGGCAGTTTCCTGCCGAAGACACTCTTGGTGGCCAAGCCACTTTTACTGAAGGAAATCACGCGCACCCCAAATCGTGCGTTCTCGTATCGGTTCAAGACGCTCTTCGATGTGCACCATCGGCACGTGGAAAGCTTCAACCGTCGTCGCCTAGTTTCCTGGGAAATCATACGTCCCACACATCCGGCCTTTTCCGAACTGGCGCGCGTGCTGGCCGAGATTGGCCTGACCTCGAGGATTATCGAGCTAGGAGGTCGACAGTGAGCTAGTCCCATCGTGCGTTCTTATCCCTCACAAAAGGGAAATGTACCACGCGACCATACTGATAAAAGCGTACGAATAAATGTGCTGAGCACATTGAGCCGCAAATATCAGGGTCAAATCGAATGAAACAAAGCTTCAAGATATGGACGACCCGAAATGACCACCAAATGCAACGACCTCAAAGACAATATGCAGAACACACCATTTCTCGTGGAAAAAGTCTGCCACGCGAAAGTCCATGAGACGGATTACTATCAGACAATCTACCGTTTCACGCGGTTGGGCGATGAAATCTGCCATATGGCCATGTCAGTGTCAGACGGCAGTGATCCCAAAAAAGTGCTCTCAAGCCTTCAAAATGCCGGCGCGAAAGGTGGCGATTTGGCGAAATTCGTCTCGGCGGTAGCGAAGAGCGCCAGCACTGAAGTGAACACCCAAGGCATGATCGTCATGCGCGGCGGCTGGCTCCCCGACGGCAGATCTTTCGCACTGCCTGAATCCGTCTTGAAAAATACTCGTACCAGCGATGCCCAGGAACACCGCTTTTTTCTCGCGCCCAGTTTCGATCTGAAACGCGATTGGCAGTTGGTGACCTCAAGCGGCGAGAAAACAACCGGCGAAGCGCATCTGGCCGTGAAGGGCAGCTCCAAGGAGTGGAAACTCAATGTTGCCGAACCGGCACTAAATTCGTCCCACATGATGGTCGGCATTTGTGCCGCGCTCGCAGCCCCGCTCTTGAAACCAAAGGGACTGGAGCCGTTCGGAATACTGTACTCGGGAGACACGTCGACCGGTAAGACCTCATGCACCCTCGTCGCTGGAAGCGTGATCGGCATCGGGAACGCATCGAAGCTGTGGCACTGGCACGCGACGGCGGCGGGGTTGGAACAACTCACGGAGTTGCACGCCGACACCCTTTTGCCAATCGACGACATCGCCAATGTCAGTGCAAAACCCAGCGAAATATATAACGCAGTCGTGGAAAATGCGTACCGCTGGTCTTCGGGCGGAACCAAAAGGACAAACACCAAAGCGAAAAGTAACATCACTGGACGTCCCGTTCTTTCTGGCTTCAAAACAATTGTGATTACCTCGCATGAAAAGTCGTTGGAGCAGATCGCACGGGAGGCAAAGAAGGCAATCAACGCTGGAGTGCTCCCGCGCTTCTTGGAGATTCCCGTTGAACCAAGCGTCAACGGAGGTGTGTTCGATCGGCTGAACGCCATGAACCCCGGAGACGACTTGGTGGCGCGGTGCGGCGCGCTAGCTGACAAAATAAAGTCAGCGTGCAGTCATTATCATGGCCAGATCTTTATCGATTGGTTGAACTTGGTCATCCAAGATCTCCCGGCCACCGTTAAAGATGTGTCGGCAGGTAGCGCGGAGTTCCTTGAGCATGCCTGCTTCAAGAATGACAGCGGCCTGGAAAAGCGGCATGTGGACCGCTTCGCGTTTCTATACGGGGTCGGACGTCATGCAATTCGTAATGACATCCTGCCGTGGACGGAGAAGCAGTTGCTCAGTGCGATGCTCAAGGTGCACGGCGCTTCCCGTGAAACCATTCGGCAGTCAACAAAGAATGACCATTTGACGGCGGCTCAACAACGTCTTTGGTCGCTGCTCAAAGACAGTTCAAGAGTGGTCGGCGCTTCAACCATCGGCGATGGTAAGGCTTTTGAGGGATGGTACCGAGTTTCTGCCCGAAAAGTGGCGGTCTTCGTCTCGGGGCGAAGCTGGCGCGAGGTGTTCGATTCGAGCCTACAGCGCGATACTTTCGAAGCGTTTCTACTGGACAAAGGTGTCCTGAAGACGCCCGGTAGCATTGATTTGCATCAACCTCGACTCCCAAAGGGAAAAGGCAAATTCAAGCGCAGCGTTGAATTGGTATTCGCCTTAAATGCCAAACGCAAAGCGGTGAAGCCGTATCAACCTGATAGCCGGGCTGAGCCGGCTGCCTAGCTTAGAAAGAAGGGGTGGTTGTGGTCGCAGCCGCCCCTTTTTTGATCACCCAAAGCCTAGGTGCCAGACAGATGTGACGCGGTTTCGATTAGCTGCAGCTCGTTGGATTTCTACGATGCGCTTTTGGTTCCAGCGAGCAAGGTTTCGTGGACGGCAACGTTATACGGATTCACGCTGCGCGCTCGGTGCATTAGTCTTCATCTACACTATTGCCGCGCCACCCCGGTTTGTGGCGCGGCAACAGCCTCCACAGCGCCCTTTGGCCTGCGATCCGCCAGCGCCACCACATTGTCCGGCGCGGCGATAATGTCCGCCACCAAGCCCGCCAGCGCCTCCAGCGCCGCCCGCTTCTCCCCCACATAGTCGTGCCGGTCGTACACGCCCTGCACCCCGCCGATGGCATGGTTCAGTACGCGCTCGGCGATGTCCGGCCTTACCCCGGCGCGCGACATCAGCGACCTGGCCGTGCGCCGCAAGTCGTGTATCACCCAGCGCGTGGCGCCGGGCGCCACCTGGGCCGTCTCTCGCTTCAGCCGCTCGTCCAGCACGCGCTTGCTTTTGCTGAAGCCGCTATACGCTGTCGTCCCAGTCTGGCCGAACACGCTGTCGCCGTAAGCCGGCAGCATCGCGATCAGCTCCCGGACTTGCGGCGTCAGCGGCACGGTATTCGGCCGCCCATTCTTGGCGCGTTCTCGCGGCAGCACCCACACATCGCCATCGATCTCGCTATGGCGCATGTCGGCGACTTCCTGCCGCCGCTGCGCGGTCAGCAGCAGCACGCGCAGCATCACACCGTAGCCGCCCGCGACTTCGAAGTCCGTCGCCCGCCACAACGCGCGAATCTCGCCGTCGTTCAGTATGCGGTCGCGCGCCCGCTCGCTCGGCCGTGTTTGCGCCATGCCGCGCACGATCGGCACCACAAACTCGTCGTCCCGCGTCGCATGCCAGTTTAGCGCTTTACGGACACACGCCAGCGTGCGGTCAGCCATCACCGGTCCATTGTTGGCCGCGATCATGTCCAACAGCGCCACGATGTGGCTGCGCTTCAAGTCTTTCACCGCCACTTTGCCGATCCGCGGCCGAACGAGCTTGTCGAACGTGCGAACGATGTCCTTGGCGCTGCGCAGCTTGCGTGCATTGATGTACAGCTTGATATGCGCGTCGAGCAAATCGTTTACCGTCACGACGCCGGTGCGGCGTACTTTCTCGGCTTTGCGTTCGGCTTGCGGGTCCGCGCCGGCAGCGATACGGCCACGCTCCGCTTGCGCCATGCGGCGCGCGAGTTCCGGCGTTAGCGCGCCATGCAAGCCGAGCGCGAGCCACCGCTGACCGCCGGTCGCGCGGTCGGTGTATTTGAGCCCATAGCTGACGTGGCCGCTGTTCAGCTTGCGCGCGACGAAGCCTTTCAGCTCGGTGTCCCACAACACATCACCGACCACCAAATCGTCGATTGTTCGCTTTGAAATTTTGCCACGCATTGCAGTTTCCCATCGTCGCCGTTTCGTTTCTCCGACCGCGCCGTGCAACAGCTGTGCAACAGCTGTGCAACAGATTGGGCGGAATTGCGGGGCAACGCCGGGAAAGTATAAATCAACTAAGCCGCTTTACTACAACGATAATTCCATCTGTGGGAACGTTCAGCCAACCCCAGGAAAGCCACTTGGGCTCGCTTTTAATCAAAGGGTCGATGGTTCGATCCCATCTGGGCTCACCAAGCTTCGCGACGCGATAGCGAGCGAAGCTTGCCCGGCGTAGCCCAAGGGGCGAAGCCTGGGCTGGTTGCCGCGTCGCTTCGCTTGGCAAGCCAGTCTTCGCTCTCAAATCATCCTGACGCCAAAACAATACGACAACGCCTGCAATTGATACCGCGCCATCCGGCGCAGCGTCTGCACCATCGGCCCATCGAATTTTTCCAGTGTCTCCAGCAGCGCAAGAAAGTGCATCCGGTTCACGTGCTGGATCGTGTCGAACGCTTCTTCATACCCCGCCAGTCCTGCACTCTGCATCGTCTTGTAGAAGATGCCTTTGCAAAGCCGCGGGTACTGCCGATTGCCAAGCATGAGGAAGTTCAGAACGCCATCGCCGTCGCGGTTTGAGAACCGCGGGACCCACTGACGCGGTCCAGACTTTGTCTCGCCGAGTGCGCGCTCGATATGCAGGCGCGTTGGGCCGATATTACCGAGCACCTCTATGCTGAACGCAGTGGGCTCTTCGCAGGTAAAGCCCCAGCTTTCAAACGCACCATAAGGATCGGTGTCGCCGTAGTGCACGAAGACTTCGCTTTCCCATTTTCCGGCGATCGTAATTCCATTCTTGCACAAGAACGGAGGAGCGGCGCCGTGATTGACCAGATCGGTCATGGGCATCAAGACTGTTCGGCCTTCGTAATCGATATGCCGCGATTGCAGAAAACGCTGTTGAATCACCTCTTCTGTCGGTTTCACGAACCAATTGCTGCAACGATGCTCCGTACTAAGCCTATAGCGCAGATTCTCCGGCAGTTTTTGGGCGTGTTCGAAAACGCGCTCGATTTCCCCACGTCCGCCGGCACCCCAGGAGAGACGCCCATAATAGTCTTCGACGAAACGGCGCTCCCGCTCCCCAATGCCGGCTTTTGGTGAAATGCGCAGTGCACCGTTTTCAAAGACGATGTCGGAGACGCTCACCAGCATGTTTTCCGACACATGCAGACGCGCCGGCAGGGCCGGATCAATCACAAACACGCCGCGCCCAAGCGGCCCGTCGTCCAGCCTAACATTGTCCGCGACGCCACCCAGCGCACGGAACTCGTCCAAAATCTCGTTCCAGAGTTGCGTGTCCAATGCCGCAAGCCCGCCCTATCGCACCAAATTATAGGCGACGCGCGCGATCCGGCAAAGCAGCGCTGCACCTAGGCGGGCTTCTTCGATACCCGCAACCAGCGTTGGCCATTAAACGGCTTGAGGAACTTCTCGGCGTGGAGCCCTTTCGCCTGCGCAAGCCCGATCAGATACGGCGGCGAATAGCGGCGCCAACTCCAATCGCCCTTGTTTTTCACGTCGATGTGCTCGGCATCGCCATCGGCTTTTGTGGTCGGCTTGAAGGACGCCAGCATCACGCCGTTCTCAGACGAATTGTCACGGAAGGCGTCGAGCGCATTGTTAATGAGCTTCGGCGACGCGTGCGAGAATATCGACCGCGCCACGACGTAGTCGAACTTCACGCCGAAGGGCGAGAAATCGAAGTTCTGATTATCATCGAACCGCGGGCGCTTCTTCGCTTGCGTATCAGCGTCGATGAGATATTTCAGGCCAAGCTGGACATACACAGGGCTGGGCTCGACTCCGCAATATTTGTCGGCATCGAGGTAATTGATAAGCCAATAGCCGAGCCTGAGAACTCCGCAGCCCACATCAAGAAGCGTGTTGTGGGGCTTCAGCCCCGCGCTTTGCAACGCTCCCAGCGTGTTGCGGCCAACCTCGCCAAAAAGCTCAACCGGACCGCCGGTGAAACCGTCGGCCTCGCTCGCAATCTGGCGCGCAATCTGTGTGAGAGCTTCATCTGTCAACATCGTTCCTCACCATAGCCTGCCGCCTTCAATATCCAAATATCCTGTGCAGAAACCATTCTCGCGCCTGCAGGCGCTTGTGCACAACGGGATCGACGACAAAGTCTTCATTACCCTTATCGATGCGCTCGGAAGCGTTGCGTGGCTTCGCGGTCCGCACATGTTGCACCGCTGCATCGACATCGGTCACCCAGTCGCGCAGTGGGCCGCGCAACAATCTACAGATGTCCTTCACAAACGTCTCGTGGCGCACAAAGTGCTTTGGCAACTTCTTACGCCTGTATAGCGAAAGCACATCATTGCGTGTTTTGCACTTCGCCAGTTGATTTTTCGCATCGGGCACAGCCAGACGGAAATAACGATAGGATTGCGGGCCCATAAGACTGCCGAACTCCGTATCATCGTCCATGCGGACATCGGCAAAGAGCGCCGCGTTTTTCTGCTTAAGCGCAAAACGCATCCAACGGTTAAATCCTTCCGTCGTGCCATCGTAATGATGGTCGAGGCCACGGCGCGCGAGCCTGGCACGAACTTTTCCCTGCGCCATGCATCCATACGAGTACAGAGAGATGTAGGCGTCCAATGGATCGCGCACGGAGATGAAGTAGCGCTTAGAGCGGTCGCAGTCCGCCTCCATGGGCATGTGATGCTCACGGCGAACGACCGGGGCGGAAATGAATTCGTCCAGCAGGGTCATGATAAAGGTCGACCCCGTCTTCTCGACATCAAGATAGACGAAGTTCGGGAACTCATGCATCGGTGTCCCGCCTTCTCTTCTTGGAAGGCTTTTTGCGGCCCTGCCGCTTTTGTTCGCCTGCGGCAGGCGCTCCCGAAACCGTCTTCACGACGGCGGACATCACATCGACAAGCATGTTGAAGTATTCAGGCTGACCGGGTTGCCAGAAATCCGGCGACGTACCGCGCACAAGTTCGGGAAACAGAGGCACCTCAGAATCCCGATAATAAGTCTCGATCAATTCGCGATTGGCGTCCGCATAGCGCGCCATCAGATTGCGGCACCCATCGAAATCGAGCAGATCCGCCGAACGCGCGTATTCCGGCTTGCCTTTCATGATTGAGAAGAAAAGCTTCTCGCGATCGACTGTCGTGCCCGTCTGATTGAACGCGCGCCACAACTCCATCAGCTCGCGGCGCGGAGAGGGATTGCGCATGGCGCCGGGCTTCCGGCGCGGCATGACCTTGGCCGAATCGCAACCGAGCACCCCCATGAAGTCTTCGACGAGATCGATGGTTTTTCCGTTGCGCTCGTAGGGGCGCAGCACGATGGCATCACGGCCGAAATGCTCGGCCCACTGACTCACCAGCGCGAGATAATCACCGCGCGAAGCATGCCGCTCCAGCCATGCATCGAAGTCGGGTGTGCGTCCACCGGCAACACCCTGCTTGTAAAGAGACTGAAGATATTTGTCCTGGCGGCGAAGATAGAGAACGATGCGCACGTCCGTCCGCGATCCGAGCTCTTTCCGCACGCCTTCAGCCGGCGCGAAACTGAACCCTTCGGAGCTGAGCAAATTTACCGGGCTGGTACTTGCATCAAGTTCGGCGCGCACCGGGGCCCATGAAGATAGCGGAATGCCCTTCTTGCCTCGCACCGACTGGGCCAACTTGTGATGCGCATGCGCGTCCTCGCGGCCCGCCTTGATGTAGCGCACACCATTCTCAAGGAGATTATCTGCATGATGCGTCAGCGCGCTTTGAAGCGCAGACGTGCCCGTCTTGTGCGTGCCGATATGAACGAAAAGCAAGGCAATATCCGATATTTCTTCAGCACCGCAGGACGCATTGCAGAATATCAATGAAGGTAGCAGTGCCGTGTTTGCGACGCAATTGCGCCACTGACGGTCATTATCAATCGGAAGAGGATCGCCGCTTGGTCACGTGCAGCCAAACCTGGCCGCTGAAAGGCTTACCGAAATGTCCTGCGCGCAAGCCGCGCTCTTTCGCTAGGTCCTGCAGGTAGGGCTTGCCGTAACGCCGCCAACTCCATTCCCCGTGCTTCTTGACATCCACGATGCGCTTGCCGCGCTCTGTGCTCAACAGCCGATTGTAAGACACCAACAGCGTTGCATCGTCCGAAGAATTGTCCCGGAAAGAATCCAGCACGCGGCCGATCATTTCCGGTGAGGCATGCGAAAAGATCGAGCGTGCCACGACGAAATCGAACTTCACACCGAAGGACGAGAAATCGAACTGACTATTGTGGTCGAACCGCGGTCTCTTTATCGCGGCAAGCTCAGGCCCTATGGCATGCTGGAGTCCGGCTTCGACATATTTCGGAACGGGTTCCAACCCGCAATAGCGATCTGGTTGCAGATAGCGGATCAGCCAATAGCCCAGCCGCAGTGCGCCGCAACCGACATCGAGAACATAACTGTAGCGCGACAGGCCGGCGCGTTTGAGCGCTTTGAGCGTCTGCTGGCCAACTTCTCCGAAGCGTTCAACTGGACCGCCGGTGAAGCCGCCAGTTGCTTCCGCAATGCGCTTCGCAACTTCTTCGATTGAAGGTGTTTCCAATTCCAACATACCGCGTTCCCGTCATAAGAATGCGAAGATTGGACGGCCAATGCAACCAACAGAAATCGGACAGGTTTGGTAACAGCGATCCCTTTGGTTATAAGCTTCGGACCACGGAGGCACGTCCATGAGAGCGTTTCTGGTTGTCGCAGTCGCACTGAGTTTGTCGGGTTGTGCGGACACCAATTTTTATGGAGAGCGCGACAGCGACATGTCGGTCGCCGAGGCCGCGCCTCCCCCAGCAGCAGCGCCCGCGCCGCCGGCCGACATTGCCGCCATGCCGACAGCCCCACGGGCCGACACCACCGTGCACACCGAAACTTTGCCGTCACCTTCTGCGGAACCCACGCAAGAGGTTTCTGCGGCAGCCCCACCACCGCCCCCGCAAGAGGCGATGCCAGCGCCCGCTGAAGATGTGAGCACGCCACCGCCACCGGCGATGCAAGAAGCACCAGCGCCTGTCGCAGTCGTAGAGACAACCAAGCTGCCGCCGAGCGCACATTGCATGACGCTGGCGAACCAGCGCGCGCAGGATGCTGCATATCAGGGCGAGGACCCCGACACACAAGAAGCCGTGCACACGCGGACATACACTGAATGCGTCGCTTGGGACCTGAAGCACGCCTTCAAATAGGCGTCAGCCTTTCGCGTCGGCCTCGACACGCATCTTGAGGATCTTGTCCGGCGCACCAGAGATGGCGCCGCTGTTGCCGTTGCCCTTCTTGATAGCATCGACGTGATCCATACCCTCGACGACTTCGCCCCAGACTGAATATTGACGGTCGAGCCACGGCGCGTCTTCGAAACAGATAAAGAACTGGCTGTTGGCGCTATCGGGATCGGATGTACGCGCGGCCGACACGGTGCCGCGCTTGTGCTTCTCGTTCGAAAATTCAGAACGCAAATCGTCGAGTTCCGAACCGCCCGAACCCGTACCCGTCGGGTCGCCCGTCTGCGCCATGAAGCCCGGGATTACGCGATGGAAAACGATGCCGTCATAGAAGCCCTGGCGCGTCAGCTCCTTAATGCGCGCGACATGGTTCGGCGCGACATCGGGCTTGAGTTCGATGACCACCGGCCCCGATTTCAAATCCATGATCAACGTATTCTCGGGATCGCGTGCCATTAGGTCACTCCTTCTTTTCGTCTTTGCCAAAATCAGCGCCGAAGATGACGAGGTTCGACATCACCTTGGCAATCGGTTGCGTTTCCTTCCACTGCCCCTCCGGTACGCCGAAAGTAACGAGGAACGCAATGTCACCCTTCTCCGGCCAGAAGGCGGAATATTGAATGTGATCCTTTTGGTCGGGGCGACCGACATCCGGCTCAAGCGTTTCCAGACACTGACGCATGAAAGTGCCGACGAGCGCCGGTGAACATTCCGACAGGACCGTGACGCTGTCGTGCTTCTGCTTGAGAAAGCCCTGCATTAGATTTTGCGGCGTCATGTGGTGCTTGGCGATATCGACAAACATCTGAATGTGCATACCAGTCTCGTATTCGCCCTTAGCCGGATCTTCTTTCGAAATCGTCCAAAGCCACCCGCCCGACACGCCATGGCTGTCGTAGAACCAATCCTTCGGCCGCGCGATCCAGCCTTTGGTCACATCCAGCTGCTGCGCAACGTAGCCATCTGGAATGGGGATTGGCGGTGCTTCGCCCGCGTGCGCGATTGCACTTCCGAACGCGAGCACAGCCACAAATGCGAGCGTTGGGCGCAACATCAGCCCTTGGCTCCCAACTCCTTGCACCGCTTCATGAGGCGTTCGGCGACGTAAGGCGTGGTGAATTGTGAGATGTCGCCGCCATACATCGCGATTTCTTTGACAAGACGCGAGGCGATGGCCTGGTTTCGCGGATCGGCCATCAGGAAGACCGTTTCGATCTCCTTGTCCATGCGCTGATTCATCGCCGCCATCTGGAATTCGTATTCGAAGTCCGACACCGCGCGCAGGCCGCGGATCACCACCGCCGCGCCGATGTCGTGCGCGAACTTCACCTGAAGAACGTCGAATGTCTTCACCTCGATGGTCGCGCGGCCGTCGGCAATCACTTCCGCCTCATGGCGCATCATGTCGACGCGCTCCTGAAGCGAGAACATCTGCTTCTTGGAATCGTTGGACGAGACGATGCCGATTACGAGGTGATCGACGATCTTCACCGCGCGCTTGATGATATCGACGTGGCCCAAAGTCGCCGGGTCGAATGTGCCTGGATAGAGCCCGATCAGTTTCTTGGCCATGGCGTCCCCTTAACCCGCGCTCTGGTCGTCCGATACATCTTCGATCCGCTCGACCGAGACAACACGCTCACCTTCATCCACGCGGAACACGGTCACGCCCTGCGCCGCTCGGCCCTGCGTCGAGACGCTGGCGACGGAGACGCGGATTGTCTGCCCCGTATCGCTGATGAGCATGAGATCGTCGGATTCTTCCGCCGGGAATGCCGCGATAATGGCGCTGTTCTTCTTGCCCATGCCCATCGCGACGATGCCCGAGCCTCCGCGGCCTGTGACGCGATACTCATAAGACGACGTCCGCTTGCCGAAGCCGCCGCTCGAGATCGCGAGTACGAATTGCTCCTTCGCGCCGAGCGCGGCGTAGCGTTCCGGCGTCAGCGTCGCCTCCTCACCGCCAGTCTCTTCGTCATCGGCAACCTCTTCAGCAGGCGCGTCTTCACCGAGCGCAGCACGGCGCGCGGCGTTGGCCTGTTTCAGATAGGCACGCGCTTCCGACGTTTCGGCATCGGTGTGATGCAGCAGCGTCAGGCTCACGACCTCGTCGCCCTCAGCCAGCTTGATGCCGCGCACTCCGGTGGAGTCGCGGCCCTTGAACACGCGCACATCGGTCAGCGCAAAACGGATGCACTTGCCGAGCTTGGTGGTCAGCAACACGTCGTCCTGATCGGTGCAGGTCGAAACGCCGATGATGCCGTCGCCGTCTTCCAACTTCATCGCGATCTTGCCGTTGCGATTGATGCTGGCGAAATCGGACAGCAGGTTGCGGCGCACGTCGCCAGACTTGGTCGCGAATACGACGTTCAGATTTTCCCACTGCGACTCGTCTTCCGGCAGCGGCAGGATCGTGGTGATGCGCTCGCCTTCAACCAGCGGCAGGATGTTGACCATCGCTTTGCCCTTGCCCTGAATGCGGGCCTCAGGCAACCGCCAGACCTTGAGCTTGTAGGACATGCCATTGGACGAGAAGAACACCAGCGGCGCATGCGTCGAGGCGACGAAGAGATTGGTGACGTAATCTTCCTCGCGCGTCGCCATGCCGGAGCGGCCTTTGCCGCCACGGCCCTGCACGCGATATTCGCTGATCGGCGTGCGCTTGATATAGCCGGCGTGTGTGACCGTGACGGCCACATCCTCGCGCTCGATCAGCGCCTCGTCTTCAATCTCGACGTCGGCGTCTATCAATTCGGTCAGACGCGGTGTCGCGAACTCGTCTTTGATCTTGCCGAGTTCGTCGCGGATGATCTGCAAAACACGCGGACGCGAGCGCAGGATATCGAGATAATCCTGGATCGCTTCGCCGAGTTTTTTTGCCTCGTCGCCGATTTCGTCGCGGCCGAGCGCGGTCAGGCGTTGCAGGCGCAGGTCGAGGATCGCTTTCGCCTGCTCTTCCGACATGCGGATCGTGCCTTCGGCACTCAACGAATGGCGCGGGTCGGCTATAAGCGCGATCAGCGGACCGACATCCTTCGCCGGCCAGTCGCGTGCCATCAACTGCTCGCGCGCCGTCGCCGCATCGGGGGCAGCACGGATGAGTTTGATGACCTCGTCGATATTCGCCACGGCGACGGCGAGGCCGACCAAGATATGGCCGCGATCGCGCGCCTTGGCGAGATCGAAACGCGTGCGCCGCGTGATCACTTCCTCACGGAACGCGACGAAATACCCGATCATGTCCTTCAGGGACATCAGCATCGGGCGGCCGTTGTTCAGCGCCAGCATATTGACGCCGAAGCTCGTCTGCAGTTCCGAGAATCGGTAGAGCTGGTTCAGCACCACATCCGACGATGCGTCGCGCTTAAGCTCGATCACCACGCGCATGCCGTGGCGGTCGCTTTCGTCGCGGATATCGGCGATGCCTTCGATGCGCTTGTCACGCACCATCTCAGCGATCTTCTCCTGAAGCCGCGCCTTGTTCACCTGATACGGCAGCTCGGTAACGATGATCGCTTCACGATCCTTGCGAATCTCTTCAACCTTGCAGCGCGCGCGCATCAGCACCGAGCCGCGCCCCCGCGCCAGTGCGCCACGCGCCGCCTGCTTGCCGATGATCATCGCGCCGGTCGGGAAGTCCGGCCCTGGCACGATCTCCGTCAGCGCGTCCATGCCGATCGACGGATCGTCGATATAGGCAAGGCAAGCGTCGATCACTTCGCCGAGATTGTGCGGCGGAATGTTCGTCGCCATGCCGACTGCGATGCCGCTCGCGCCGTTGACGAGAAGGTTCGGATAGCGCGCCGGCAGAACGACAGGTTCGCGCTCCGAGCCGTCGTAGTTGTCCTGGAACTCGACCGTGTCCTTGTCGATGTCTTCCGAGAGTTCGTGCGCAATCTTCGCGCGGCGCACTTCGGTGTAACGCATCGCCGCCGCTTCATCGCCGTCGACCGAGCCGAAATTGCCCTGCCCATCGACCAGCGGCGCGCGCATGGAGAAATCTTGCGCAAGACGCACCAATGCGTCATAGATCGATTGGTCGCCATGCGGGTGATACTTACCCATCACATCGCCGACGATGACCGCCGATTTGCGATAGGGCTTGTTCCAGTCGCGCCCGTTCTCATGCATCGAATAGAGGATGCGGCGATGCACGGGTTTGAGGCCGTCGCGCGCATCGGGAAGCGCACGCGAAACGATCACGCTCATCGCATAATCGAGATACGAACGCTTCAGTTCGTCTTCGATTGCGATGCCGGAAATGCTTCCGCCGGACGGCGGCGCGGGATGGCCTTCGTCGCTCAAATGGGGGTCCTGACGCGGCCAGATTCGGGGCTAAAAATCATGCCAAATTGGTAGCATTTTCAGCCCCAAGTCACCACAAAAACAGCACGCGAATCCGGGGCCAAAATCGCCGTTTTAGAACGGGATTTCGTCGTCCATTTCGCTGCGGTCGAAGCTCGCGGGCGCTTCGCCGGCGCCGCCGCCAAACGACCGTCCGCCACCGCCGCCTTCGCTGCCCTTGGTATCGAGCATGGTGAGCTCGCCGCGGAAGTTCTGAAGCACGACTTCGGTCGAGTATTTCTCGGCCCCATCCTTGTCGGTCCACTTGCGGGTCTGCAACGAGCCCTCCACGTAAACCTTGGAACCCTTGCGCAGGTACTTCTCCGCGACCTCGGCGAGGTTCTTGTTGAAGATGACCACGCGGTGCCACTCGGTCTTCTCCTTGCGCTCGCCGGACGACTTGTCGCGCCAGGTTTCGGAGGTGGCCAGAGAAAGGTTCACGACGGCGTCGCCGCTCTGCATACGGCGGACTTCCGGGTCCTTGCCCAGATTGCCCACCAGAATGACCTTGTTCACGCTTCCCGCCATCGCTTTCACCTTCCGTAACTTGTTCGGCCGGACCCTAAGGCCCTGCCCTGCGGGCCGCTATTGCCCGCGCTCTATGTTCTCTTTATGTTCCGTCAGAAATCGAGTCAATCCCCAGCTTTTAGAGGGAGCGCGTCAGGCTGCTGACAACCACTGACACCTTGCGATTTAGGCTCGCGATCACCATCTGTGGAGTCGGGTCCGGCGCGTCTGCGCACGGGCTCCTCATCCACGGAACCTTCACGCCCCTGCGGTTGCCCGGACCATCCCGGCTGGCCACACTGTGCGTTTCGGCCTGACGGAAAGACATGTTGAACGACGTCTCTTCAGCTTCGCGCCTTCTCCGCCGGACGCACTGCAAAGCGCCACAAACGCTGCAGCGGCAGGAGAAGCACACTGATCGAGAAGAACGAGACGATCGTGCGGAACAGAGTCATCTCGGCCCACATCACAGGATTGCCGGAATTGACCTGGATGTCGTTGAAGGTGCAGCCGAACGCTTCCGGAATACCGAAGGTCACGCCGCGCAAATACTCGTCTATCCACGGCATGGGATCGAACACAATACCGCCCTCGTCGACATTGCTGTGGCGGACGCGCAGACCGGCATGTTCCAGCGCAATCTCGCAACGCGAGGTGTCGCGCTCCAGAACGAAGAGCGCGCTGGGCTGCGCGCGGAACAGATGCCTGTTGGCGTAATCGACAAAGCCCGCCTGCTCTCCCGTGGCGAACAGGAACCAGAACAACACCGGCAGCGCAAGATTGAAGAGGAACAGGCGCGCGTAGTCGAAGCTCCACACCTTGCGTTCGACTTCAGGCCGGATCGCGTAGAACTCATAAGCGTGACTAGCGCCGATCAGCCAGATAACGATGAGCGTCAGACCACCGAAATAGATGTCTTTCCACGCCGGCCCTTGCGGGTCTGGATTGAACGTATTGCCGATCCAGATCATGGCCGGAATGCCCAGAGCCGAGGCCACGATATAGAACTGACTGATGCGCAGTCGGATCACCTGGGCCGCGTTGGCCCTCGGCGGGCCTGTGAACGCAGGCATGGTGTCCGGATAAACAAGGGCCAGAACCCAATCGAGCGACAACAGTACGGTATCGATGAGCATCCCGATGGCGATAGCGGACGACACCACGCCCGCGACCATCATCACGTCGAAGATCGCACCGATCCCCCAGCCAGTTTGCATCGCGAATATCCCTCGATGCCGAACCTAACCATTCCGCCATTTCTCATCAAACCTGCCCCGCGGACTTTCCGCGGTCCGGAGTACACATGCTGAAGAACATCACCATCCGCGGCGCGCGCGAGCACAATCTGAAGAATGTCGATGTGGAGATTCCGCGCGACACGCTGACCGTGCTCACCGGATTGTCCGGCTCCGGTAAATCCTCGCTCGCCTTTGACACGATCTATGCGGAGGGACAGCGCCGCTATGTCGAATCGCTGTCGGCCTATGCGCGCCAGTTCCTTGAGCTGATGCAGAAGCCCGATGTCGATCACATCGAGGGCCTCTCGCCCGCGATCTCCATCGAGCAGAAGACGACGTCGCGCAATCCGCGCTCGACCGTCGGCACGGTGACGGAGATCTACGACTATCTGCGCCTGTTGTTCGCGCGCGTGGGCGTGCCGTATTCGCCCGCGACCGGATTGCCCATCGAGAGCCAGACGGTCAGCCAGATGGCGGACCGCATTCTCGCGCTGCCCGAAGGCACACGCCTGTTCCTGCTCGCGCCGATCGTGCGCGGCCGCAAGGGTGAGTATCGCAAGGAACTCGCCGAGCTTCAGAAGAAAGGTTTCCAGCGCGCCAAGATCGACGGCAAATTCTACGACATCGGCGAAACGCCGGCGCTCGACAAGAAGCTGAAGCACGACATCGAGATCGTGGTCGATCGCATCGTGGTGAAGGCCGATATCGGCAACCGCCTGCCCGACTCCATCGAAACGGCGCTCGGCCTCGCCGATGGATTGTTGTTCGTCGAGTTCGCGGATGAGAAAGACAAGAACGGCAAGGCGAAGCAGATGATGCTGTCGTCGAAATTCGCCTGCCCGGTGTCCGGCTTCACGATCACCGAGATCGAGCCGCGCCTGTTCTCGTTCAACAACCCGCATGGCGCATGCCCGACCTGTGACGGCCTCGGTACCCAGCTCTATTTCGATCCCGCGCTGATTGTGCCTGATGAGAGCCTGACGCTCCGCAACGGCGCGATTGCGCCGTGGTCGAAGGGGTCATCGCCCTATTATCTGCAGACGCTCGAAGCATTGGCGAAGCACTACAAATTCTCGCTCAACGAGCCGTGGGAAGACCTGCCGAAGAAGGCGCGCGAGATTGTTCTGCACGGCTCCGGCGAGGATGAGATCAAGTTCGTCTATGACGACGGCATGCGCCGTTACGAGACGAAGAAGCCCTTCGAAGGCGTCATCCCGAACATGCAGCGCCGCTTCAAGGAAACGGATTCGTCCTGGGTGCGCGAGGAAATGGAGCGCTTCCAGGACACTTCGCCGTGTGAGGTCTGCAAAGGCTATCGTTTGAAACCCGAAGCGCTGGCCGTGAAGATCGGCGGGCTGCACGTCGGCCAGATCGGCGAGATGTCGATCAAGAAGTCGGATGAATGGTTCCGCGACATCGAGAAACAGCTCAACAAACAGCAACGTGAGATCGCGACACGGATTCTGAAAGAGATCCGCGCGCGCCTGAAATTCCTCGTGAATGTCGGCCTCGATTATCTGACGCTCAGCCGCAATTCCGGCACGCTGTCCGGCGGCGAAAGCCAGCGTATTCGTCTCGCATCGCAGATCGGCTCCGGTCTAACCGGCGTGTTGTACGTGCTCGACGAACCGAGCATCGGCCTGCATCAACGCGACAATGAGAAGCTTCTCGAGTCTCTCAAAGGCCTGCGCGATATGGGCAACACGGTGCTCGTGGTCGAGCATGACGAAGATGCGATCCGACAGGCCGATCATGTCATCGACATGGGCCCCGGCGCGGGCATCCATGGCGGCCATATCATCGCCGAGGGCACGCCCGAAGACATCATGCGTTCGCCGAAGAGCCTGACGGGAAAATATCTCGTCGGTCTCGAACAGATTCCGGTGCCGGCGAAGCGGCGGCCCGCGGCGCACAACCGCTGGCTCAAGGTCAGCGGCGCGCGCGGCAACAATCTCAAGAACGTGTCGGCACAGATTCCGCTCGGCACATTCACCTGCATCACCGGTGTGTCCGGGGGCGGCAAATCCACGCTCGTGATCGAGACGCTCTACAAGGCGGCGGCGCGAAAGCTGAACGGCGCGCGCGAACATCCCGCGGCGTTCGACAAGATCGAGGGCCTCGAATTCCTCGACAAGGTGATCGATATCGACCAGTCGCCGATCGGACGCACGCCGCGCTCGAACCCGGCGACCTATACCGGCGCGTTCACGCCGATCCGCGACTGGTTTGCGGAGTTGCCGGAGTCGAAGGCGCGCGGTTATGCGCCGGGCCGCTTCTCGTTCAACGTCAAAGGCGGCCGCTGCGAGGCGTGCCAGGGTGACGGCGTCATCCAGATCGAGATGCACTTCCTGCCCGACGTCTATGTCCAGTGCGATGTCTGCAAGGGCAAGCGCTACAACCGCGAAACACTGGAAGTGAAATTCCGCGACTACTCCATTGCCGACGTTCTCGACATGACCGTCGAAGCCGGCGCGGAATTGTTCAAAGCCGTGCCGTCGATCTTCGAAAAACTCGAAACGCTGAAGCGCGTCGGCCTCGGCTACATCTCCATCGGCCAACAGGCGACGACACTCTCCGGCGGCGAAGCGCAGCGCGTGAAGCTGTCGAAGGAATTGTCACGCCGCGCAACCGGCCGCACGCTCTATTTCCTCGACGAGCCGACGACGGGCCTGCACTTCCACGATGTGAAGAAGCTGCTCGAAGTGCTCCACGAGCTCGTCCAGAGCGGCAACACGGTGGTGGTGATCGAGCACAATCTCGAAGTCATCAAGACCGCGGACTGGATCGTCGATCTCGGCCCCGAAGGCGGCGACGGCGGCGGCGAGATCGTGGCCCAAGGCACGCCGGAAGACGTCGCCAAAGTCGCACGCAGCTACACCGGCCAATACCTGAAGCCACTGCTGAAGGGCCGCACGCCGGAAAAGATCGCGCCGTCGAAAAAGCTCAGGGCTGCGGAGTAGCGACCGCTGACTTTGCCGTCAGATGTTTGTACGCGTGCGCCGATGCACCGGAGGTGAGGCCGACACTGAATGGCGCGACGATGAGCTGGACGCCGAGCAGCAGCGAGATGTGGTTTTCAACGATCACGCGCCAGCGTTCGGCGATATCCTGCTGGCTCATGTTCTGCGCGACGGCCTGGTGATAGAGCGCGATGGCATCCGGTCCCAGCAGGAATGCGAAGGCGCTCAGGAACACAATGGCGGGCACCAGCGTGACGAGGAACAATACACCGACGATGCGCCAGAAATTGCCCTGCGTCAGAGACCAGACGCGCTCGAAGCTTATCTTGTCTTCCGCCACCACGCTCGGCGCCAAGAGAAAGCCGAGCCGCGTAATCGCGTAGAGAATGCCGCATAACCCGACAAATCCGACCGCGACGACGACCAGGCCAACGAGCGGTTTGTTGCCCGTGGCGCCTGCTGCCAATGCGCTTCCGAACACTGCCAGCATGTAGCCGAGGAACAAAACCATCATGATGGCAATGAACACGAGATAAGCACCCGTGAGTCGCAACTCCGTGCGACCGAGCGCGATGTGGATGAACGCAGGCCCCGTGCGCAACCCGAGCGCCTGCCGAACCACCGGTACCGTGATGCACGCCGACAGCACAAGGCTGATCAACGAGAACGCAATACCGCGCAGCATGATCGCACCGGCCGCGTTCGGGTTGATATCGGGCGACTGCGTCGTGTCGCCAAGCGCGTAGGGAAGGAAACTGATCACCGCCAGCGCGATCATCGGCACCCAGATCAGGCCGATGATCGTTCCGAGTTCGCGCAACGTGAAGCCATAGGCGAAGCGGACAGTCTCGCCGACGGATAGTTTGTTCATGCTGGGACCTCGGACTGGGTGAGATTTTTATAGGCGAAGGAAGAAACCGCTGACGAAAGGCCGAAGACGATTGGCAGGGTGATGATCTGTAAGCCGATGTAAATCGGAATGACAGTGCGGAGCACCGGGCCAACGATGGCCCACATCTGTTCTGGCGTCAGCTGCTGACCGGCGTCCGTGGCGTGCTGGATTTGCAGGATCACGGAGCCCAGGAACGGCATGATGACGATCTGGCTGATCATCGAGATGACGATCGATGGCCCAATCACCACCGCCAGAAGGCTAACGACGATGCGCCAGAAATTCCCGGCGCCGAGTTGCCAGGAGCGCGAGACGCCAAACCTGCCTTCCGCAACAACCGCCGGCGGAATGAAGAAGAACAGGCGCACGCCCATGTAGAAGAACCAGCATATGCCCGCGACAGTCGCCGCGAACTCTACAAGGCCGTATATCGCAGGAAGCGCATATTGCTGACCGGCCCAATACACGGCCAAGACAGCGGCGAACGTCAGACATCCCCCGATCGCGAACAGGATGATCGCCGCGATCATTCCCCCGAGCAGCCGCCACACCGCCCCGCCAAGGGAGAAATATATGAACACGGGCCCTTCGATCAGCCCGAGAGCTTTACGCTGAAGGCCGACCTGCATCATCGCGAAGAGCAGGTAGAAGAGAAGCTCTATGGGCAGGATCAGCCCTGCCATCTTGAAGAAAGCCCCTGCCAATATCGCCTGGTTGTGCGCCACGTCCGGATGCGCGGACCAGTCCATGCCCAGAAAGGCTGGAAGCATCATGTAGACCGCGCCGGCGATCACCGCGATCATGATCACGACCGGAAACCACGCGATTCCGAAGATCGACAGGATGTTTGAGAATGCGAACCGGTACGTGTCGCCAATCGTCCGCTCCAACGGAATCTTGCCCATCTGTGCCTCCCCATTCGACACGCCATCCTAGTGTGCCCCCAACCGCAAGGGAAGTTTACGTGACAGGCTCAAGGCCGCCCGGCTAGGGTTAATCCAGAACACAAAAGGGATGGGAAATGCGCTTCGCCGAATATGCGAAATATGACGGTCTTGGGCTCGCGTCGCTGGTCGCGAAGAAGAAGGTCAATCCGATCGAACTGCTCGACGAAGCCATCGCGCGCGCGGAAGAACTCAACCCGAAACTCAACGCCATCGTCTACAAGGATTACGAACGCGCCCGCGAGAAGGCGAAAGGCAAACTGCCGAAAGGCGCATTCACAGGTGTGCCGTTCCTCCTGAAAGATATTTTCGCGATGGCCGAAGGCGTGCCAACGCGGCAGGCCTCGCGCTTCTTCCCGCCGATCCCGTGGCCGAACGATTGCGAGATGACCGCGCGGTTCAAACGCTCCGGCCTCATCCCCTTCGCGAAAACGAATGTGCCGGAGTTCGGACTTGTGCCGACGACGGAATCGAAACTCTACGGCCCCGCACACAACCCGTGGGACCTCTCGCGCTCCACCGGCGGCTCGTCCGGCGGTTCCGGCGCGGCGGTTGCGGCGGGCATCGTTCCCCTCGCCCACGCCAATGACGGCGGCGGATCGATCCGCATTCCTGCATCGGCCTGCGGCCTCGTCGGATTGAAACCGACGCGCGGTCGCGTGAGCTATGCGCCCGACCTTTCCGACAGCATCGATGGTCTGGGTGTGGAAGGTGTTGTCTCGCGCACCGTGCGTGACACGGCGGCTGCATCCGATGCGATCTCCGGGTTCGTTCCCGGCGATCCGTATTGCGCAACTCCAGAACCGCCATCCTATCTCGACGGCATGAAGCGCAAGCCGAAGACGCTGCGCATCGCGTTCTCGACCAAGAAGCTTGACGGCACGCCGCTACATCCGGACTGCGTCGCCGCGGTAAAGCGTGCGGCAAAGATCTGCCGCGATCTCGGCCATGACGTTGAAGAGGCGATGCCGGAACTCGATCAGGCAACACTGATCCCCATGTTCATGGTGCTGTGGAGTTCGAACCTCGCCGCGGGCATCGACACGCTCGCCGAGCTCACGGGACAAAAGCCCTCACTGGATAATCTCGAAGGACTAACCTGGGGCCTCTACGAAGCGGGCAAGAGCGTCACCGCCAGTGAATACATTCGCTCCAAGCGTGGCATCAATCTCGCCTCGCGGTCGATGGCCAAATTCCACGAGACCTACGACATGTGGCTCAGCGCGACACTGGGCTCGCCACCGGTCAAGCTCGGCACCTTCGACATGGACGAGCGCGATCCGCAGAAGTCCTTTGCACCGCTGATCGAATATGTGCCGTTCACGGCGATGCAGAACGTGACCGGCCAACCCGCGATCAACATGCCGCTCCATTGGAACAAGGAAGGGTTGCCCATCGGTGTTCAGTTCGTCGGCCGTTTCGGCGATGAACTCGGCCTGCTCAAGCTCGCCGCGCAGCTCGAAAGTGCCGCGCCGTGGATCGATCAATACAAGAAGATAAAGGTGTAAGATGGCCTTTGCGGAATACGACCAATATGACGGCCTCGGCCTCGCGCATCTCGTGCGCCGCGGCGACATCTCAGCGCTCGAACTCGTCGACGAATGCATCGCACGCGTCGAACGTCACAATCCAAAACTCAACGCCGTGGTCTACAAGGCCTATGATGAGGCGCGTGCGACCGCAAAGGGCAAACTGCCCGACGGGCCGTTCAAGGGCGTGCCGTTCCTGATCAAGGATATCAACATGGCCGTCGCCGGCTGGCCGATGACCAACGGCTCGGCGTTCATGCGCAACCATGTCTCCAATGCGGATGCAGAGCTGACGAAGCGCTATCGCGACGCCGGTGTTGTGCTCGTCGGCAAGACCAACACGCCGGAGTTCGGAATACCCGGCACGACTGAAGGCCGCCATCTCGGTATCTGCCGCAATCCGTGGAATCCGGATCATTCGTCGGGCGGTTCGTCCGGCGGTGCTGCGTCCGCAGTCGCGAGCGGCATGGTCGCTCTCGCGCATGGCAGCGACGGCCTCGGCTCGATCCGCATCCCCGCCGCGCAATGCGGCCTCGTCGGCCTGAAGCCGACGCAATACCGCAACCCCGGCGCGCCGGATGACCGCAATCGCGCGCACGGTCTCGTTTGCGATCACGTGTTGACGCGCTCGGTGCGCGATTGTGCCGCGATGCTGGACGCGACCGGTTATCCCGAAGACGACGCGCCCTATGCACCGCCGCCGAAAGCGCGTCCTTACATGGAAGAGATCCAGACCGCACCCGGCAAGCTGCGCATTGCGTTCTGCACCGAGACACCGAGCAAGACCGAACCTAACGCCGATGTGCAACGGGTCTTCGACGACACGGTGAAGCTGCTTGGCGACCTCGGCCACACGATGATCGAGAAAAAGACGCTGCCGATCGACTGGCGCACGCTCTATCGCGCGCAGGGTTCGGTGTCCGGCGCGATGTTCGCCGCGGCCATCGACGATCTGATCGCGACGCAGGGCCGCGAACCACTGGACGAGGAAATGGAGCCACTCGCATGGGCCAGCTACAAGGGCGGCCGCAAGATCCCGGCGTCGCAGGTCGGCTGGGGTCTCGGCCAACTCCGCCTGATGAGCCGTCAGATCCTGTCGCTGTGGCGCGATTTCGACGTGCTTCTGATGCCGGTCACGATCACGCAGGCGCCGCCCATCGGCCATCTCGATCCGGTAAATGTCGAACCGAAGGAATTCAACCGCCGCCAGGCGCGCGTGTTCGGCTACACCCCGCCGTTCAACATCACAGGACAACCTTCACTGTCCCTGCCGCTCGGCTGGTCGTCGGACAAACTTCCCATCGGCATGATGTTCACGTCGCGATATGGCGACGACGCGACGCTGTTCCGCCTTGCCGCGCAATTGGAGCGGGCGCGTCCTTGGATCGACCGCACACCGCCGGTGTGGGGCTAACTCAGCTCTACCGGTCCGCGGAACTGGCGCAGAACGGCACCGATCCAGCTGCCGTCATGGCTCAACGCCGACTGGCGGAATGCGGCCGGCAACTCCGTCCAATGACGCTTTGGCGTGAGATGGTGTTCGCCGTGAAAGTTCTGGTTCAGGATCAACCAGCGGAACACAGCGGGCATATAGGTGTTACGCGCCTCCAATCCCGATGTAAGCGGCATCGCGTAATGCGGCGCATTGTCCAGCAACGACAGCACGGACCAGCGCGCAAACACACAGGCCGCAAACACCCACCATTGCGCGCCCCACAGATAAACGGCGACAGCGGCGAACAGTACGATCCCAGCTAGGTCGATCCGCAAAGTGGTGCGGCGCGCCGGGTTGGAGAATGAGCGAAGCGCCGCCGACCGCACCTGCCCCGCATCGTCCGTCTGATTGGCGCGCTCGGCATATCGCTCAAGCACGGGCATCGGCACAAAGATGAGCAACGGCAAGACCGCGTAGATCAGCGCATTGCCGATCACGGTCTTGAAGTAGAAGCCGGGCGCGACCGCAAAATAGGACTGTCCCGGTTCGAGATATTCCGGCCGGTCGAATTTGTGACGATTGTTGCTGTGATGCGCGAGGTGGCCGAAGCGCATCGTCTCGAACGGCAGACCCAGCGTGATGCCGAGCAACCGGCCCGCAAGGCGGTTCCACCGTTCGTTCGCGAACAGATTGCCGTGCATTGTTTCGTGCATGAGGCCGTAGTGGAGCGGCGCCGTCAGAGCGCAAACCGCGATAAGCGCAAGCTCGGCCGCACGATCCTGCTCGACCACCACCGGAAACGCGCCGAATTCCATCGCGGCGATAACCGCCACGACCAGCAACAACCCGCAATCGACCAACGTTCTGCGCAAATCAACCCCCCAACTCATTTAACGCAGATATTTCGCGTTCCGTCGATGCGGCGAGTTGGGGGGCTGCCGAGCCTGCCGAAGGGCCGGGGCCAGGGTTAGGGGCCTAGCTCCGGTCAGTCAGGCTTGCACACAGCGAAGGCCGCGACCTACACGTCAATCCGTTCCAAACACACCGAACGCTGGAAATGGCGCGGTGTTAAAGCTCAGCCATTGGTCGTTATTTTCGCCGCAACTAAACCCACCCTGATCCGACGAGCAGTACTGTGCAAAGGCACCGCCATGGGTTTCATCCGTCGTGTTGTAACCCCAACTCAGGATCGTATCAGGGCCCAGCTTGTCGGCCTTCACCACCACCCAATAATTTGATCCAGCATGGAGCTTGATGCCATTTGGGGCACGCACCGTGACCACCTCACAGCACACCGTGTTCGTGAGGTTCTGTACCTTCCAGGTCTTGAGCGCCGTGCCGGGAGCGCCTGCATTGTCCGTATAAAGAGCGATGTCTGCCCGCTCGGTTCCGCTCGCATAGAGCAATGCGATCTGGAGCTTGGTCATGGTGTGGTCGGCGGTGGCAGTGAATCCGGCCGCAACATCAAGCCGGGGGTACCCGCGCGTGTTGGTCGGCCCATAGACCGGCACGCCGGCGAAGGGATAATAAACCGCATTCGGATAGGCCTTGCCGAGATTGTTGAAAATGGTCACCAGTTTCTCAGGCGGCGGGGCCGGCGAATAATCGCCAGCGAACGCGGACGTGGCGGCAAACAAGCTCATAAGTGCGTGCAAAATCAATCTTCTCGAATGCATGATTCAAACTCCTAATCGCGGCCACAAGGAAGCTTGGGAAAGTCACGGCAGGAAGTGGAGAAAACTGGGGGGATACCTGGAGAAAAATGGGTGGGATTTTGTCTTTCTCCTGCGCCTTGTTGAATTGCGTCAGGTTTTGTCTTGCGACGACGGGAACAGGCTTTCCAGTCGTTCTGGGACAATCCGGACGATCGCCCTTTCCAAGACGACAGCACGCCTCGCCGTTAGCATACGTCTACCTCTATGCTGGAGAGATGTTAGGGCATCGAGCATGAAGAGCACTGCATTTGGATTCGCGCTTTTGCCGACGGCCGTTATTTCAGCGTCGTTCACGCCGCGCCGATGGTTTGGCTCTCTGCCATGAGTGCGGAAGCCAGATCGCTGAAACCGTCACGGGAGGCGATCGACCAAGTTCGCGCGCATCCGCGGTTTCCCGATGCAGTCAGACATCTTTCGACCGGCTTCATCGCCCAGTTCAAGGGCAACCGTATCGTGAACGCGCTGTTCAACGACCGCGGACGGCTGTTGATCAACTGGCTGGCGCTCTATCTGCATTGGTCGCGTTCAGTGGACGATCCGAACTCAGGGCTGACGGCGGGAAGGCTGAAAGCTCTGTGCATTGAGCATCGCTGCTGCAGCGGTGGGCGCGCGGAGGCGATGCTCGCGTTGATGCGCATGTTTGGCTACGTGGTGCCGGCGCAGGAGCCGGCGGACCGCCGCCTTAGACTTCTGTTCGCCGCGGACAAGCTGGTCGATGCACAGATCGAACGCTGGCGCTCATACTTTGGCGGGATGGCGATGGTGCTTGAAGATGGCCAGGCGGCACTGGATGCGCTTGATCGAGCGCCGTTTCGTCCCGTGTTCACACGCGAGCTTATCGATCACGACTTCATCGACCTCGTTGTCGATTTCGTTCCGGAGATCCGGCTGTTCTGCGAGCGCACCGGCGGATGGCTGATCATGTTTACCCTGTGCATCTCTGGATCGCCGGACGACAGCGTGCCGCCGCGCGGGCCGGTTAACGTCTCGATCTCGGAACTCGCGCGCCGCTTCGGCGTGTCGCGGCCGCATGTGCGCAAATTGCTGAACGACGCCGTCGCGGGCGGCTTCCTCGCGCGCGCAGGTGACAACGGCGAAGCCTTCCTGCTGCTACAGCCCTTCCACGATGCCGTGGAAGACACGATAGCGACCCAGTTCCTGCTTTACACAGAGTTCGCCGGCCGCGCGCTCAGGAAAATCGGGCGGGATTGAGTTGTCGGGCCATCCGGCTTATTGGGCTGGCCATGAACACCATTCACATCATTGGCGGCGGCCTCGCAGGCAGCGAAGCGGCATGGCAGGCGGCTGAAACTGGCGTACACGTGG
>Ga0207639_10000306_pt1 | contig 34858 bp, 42 predicted proteins | sample KBSCornC32_FD_184299 | JGI IMG/M metagenome (GOLD analysis project Ga0207639, IMG submission 184299) | Corn rhizosphere microbial communities from Kellogg Biological Station, Michigan, USA - KBS Corn C3-2 (SPAdes) (version 2) | ecosystem: Host-associated > Plants > Roots > Rhizosphere > Soil ... | reverse complement strand
CCTTCTAGCCTTCCCACTGTAGCGAGCCCCGTTATCTTTTGATTACATTCCCGCCGTTGTGGAGCCGAAATTGTCTGACTTTTCTCCACAATGCGCGTTATCAACGCCGTGCTCGGTTGCGATTACATGTCAGGGGTCAACCCGATGGACACGGTCACGACGCGCCGAGCGGGTCTTCACTATTCGAGCAATTCTCCGATCCTGATCGCCGCCAGCGGGGAGGCGGCGCGGCGCCGAGCAATCGAGACGGCGGAGACGCTCGGCTGGAGGATAGCAGCGGCGATCGCGATCGAGGAGGCGGGTGAGCGGATCGAGCGCCAGGCTTCCGCAGGCGCGGTATGGGTAGAGCTCGACCGCGATTGCGGCGGCGCCATGGACGAGCTCCTGAGCCAAGTGAGCGATGATGTCGTCAACGGGCGCTACGCCGCGGTTGTGTCGAGCACTTCCGAGTTGCTGGATCCCGTGGCGGCCCGCATCGACGATGGCGACATCGAGCTGATTGTCGACGCCAGCGAAGCGGAGCGCGCCGCCGCTCTCATGATCGCCGCTGCCAAGGGCGGCATGGCATACGCTCTTTCCGACGTTGCATCGGACCAGAACGCAGCACGGCTCCGTCAGTTGAGCGACGAAGTTAACCGGATTGCGGCGACGCTTGCACGGATTTCCGCCAGTCCGCCCATCGCCCCGCCACCACCCAAGGCTGCGATCGGGACGCACGTACCGGAAATATCGGCCGAGACTGTCCGTTCCGTGATCCGAGCTCGCCGTGTGCGCACCCGCTACTTCCCCGACCATCTGTTCGCTGACCCCGCCTGGGATATGTTGCTCGACCTGCTTCAGGCCGAAATCGCGCAGCTTCGAGTACCGGTATCCAGCCTCTGCATCGCCGCCGCGGTTCCGGCAACGACCGCCCTGCGCTGGCTCAAGACAATGGTCGAGGAGGGGATCTTCATTCGGCTCGCCGATCCGCATGACGGTCGTCGCGTGTTCGTCGAGCTCGCTCCCGAGACGAGCGACGCGCTGCGGCGCTACTTCGCCGAGGTCGGAAGTCCTGCGGTGATTTGAACAGCGAGTTCCGCTCGTTACGCCCATGCAATGGATATCAGAATAATCTGAAACAACCGTCAAGGGTGAGTTAGTTATCTCTGACATTGCCGAGCACCCTAGGTGCTTGGATAAATCCCGCGCATGCCGGCGGGGGATCATTCTGACATCCACGATGATCTGATGCGCTTCAAGCCTGAGGGAATGACCCCGAATGGCTGGGCAATGAAGGCCGGGGTGAGCCGCACGGTCTGGTCGGACATGCGGCGTCACGGGAACCCGTCGCGGCGAACGCTCGAGAAGCTGCTGGGCGCCGCCGGCTCGTCGCTGGCGGAGTTCGAGGCGCTTCGGATCGGCGGCGGCTCGGCGCGTTTGCCCGAGGGTGGTTCGACGATCTCGGAGCGGCGCGGCCCGTGGGGCAATGAGCAGCTACCGCCGCTTCCGCTTTTGGCCACGGCGATCGGAGGCGAATGGGGCGATCCCAAAGATAAGGTGGAACTTACGGAGCTTTGGGCCAGCGAAATCGTGGAGCGGGTGCCGCGTCCCGCCAGCCTGGCGAATGATGCGAGCGCCTATGCGATCATGATCGTCGGCGATTCCATGTGGCCGCGTTTCCGGCCGGGCCGGCGCGTCGCGGTCTCCGCGAAACTGCCGGTGTCGATTGGCGACGACGTCCTGGTGAAACTGACCTCGCGGTCAGGAAATTCGAGCCCGGTCTTGATCAAGGAACTGGTGCGCAGAACCGGAAGCGGTCTCGAGCTCAGGCAATTCAATCCGGATTTCACTTTCCAAGTGCCCGCCGCTGAAATTGCGGCGATCGAGAAGGTGCTCGGCGAGCTGATTTAGAAAGCTTGCCGCACGACCGCCCGCATGGCACGGGCAACGGCTCGGGCGGTTAGCTCAGTTGGTAGAGCATCTCGTTTACACCGAGAGGGTCGGCGGTTCGAGCCCGTCACCGCCCACCAGCATCCGATGACCCTACAAGCTCCGGACGAGCCTCACCGCCATGCCAAGCCACGGCGGGTTGGCGACGACCTGCTGGCGGCCGCCGGCCTCAAGCGGAAGGATCTGCAGCTTCTCCTCGTCGCGGTTGATGAGGCGGCCGAACATGAAGCGGCCGGCGGGGCGCGGAACGAGGACGTCGCGGTTTAGTGCGCGGCCGTAATCCTGCGGCGCCAGCGTGTCGCACCAGATTTCGTCGCCCGAGCGATAGTCGCCGAGGCTTCCGGCGACGAGGATTGCGATCTGGCAGTCCTCGACGTGCGGCGGGACCACGATGGCCGCCTTTCGCGGGGCCATTGCGCCGCCGGGACCGAGAATGGCGGCCACCTTGAGCTCGGACGTGTCGCCGCCTTCGACCAGATCTTGCGCTTCAACCCCCAATGCCTTCGCGATGCGATTGAGCCAGCCGACGGAAACCGTCCGGGTGCCGGTTTCGAGGCGCCCTATCGTCTGCGGAGTGGTGGCCGGATCGCAGCGTCGCGCAACATCGTCGAGAGTCATGCCCCGGGCGCGGCGCACTTCACGAATCCGTGTGATCATCCCAGCTCACCCCCGCGCAGTTTACGAACCATATTGGTTTTCAACTTTCCTACAGATTTGCCGTTGTGGCAAGCCATTTGCGACTCGTAGAGGAGGATCGCATTGGGAAGCAGCTCGCAGCCGCGTTTGTTGAAAGAGGTTACGATCGAAACGGGGGCCGCGGGGCGGCGGGTTCGGTCGGTGACTGCGAATCTGGCGGAATCGCCGCTTGGCTGGCTCTTCTCGCGCGGGCTTTTGACCCGCCGTCAGTTCGATGCGGGCGAACGGCTCCGGAGTGATTGGGAACGGGCGCAACTCGCGCCGCGAGTTACGATGTCGTGGGATGCGGCGCCCGTCGCGCAAAGTCGTGGCGGATCCTCCTCGCAGCCAGACCTCACGGGTGCGCAGATCGATGCCAAAAAGCGCTTCAATGCCGCCGTAGACGCCGCAGGCGGGGCTCGCCGATATCCTTTGGCGAGTGGTTTGCGCGGGCGAGGGCATGCGTGAAGCCGAAACCGCCCTCGGATGGCCCGCTCGGGCCGGCAAGCTCGTGCTGACCCTGGCGCTCGATCGCGTGGCCGCTTACTATCGGCTACGCTAGTCCTTGCGGCTGCCGCGATGGTCCGCGGGCGCTTTCGCGTGCGAGGTGCGCGAGCGTTTGGCCCGCTGCTGGCCACGGTCGCGCATCGTCGGATCGCGCATGTTGTTCCGGCCTTCGTCCCTGCCGCTGTTGCTGCGCATGATGCCTTTTCCTGCTGGGCTGGTGGGTAAACGGATGGGCGGGCAGCTTGGTCTCCGCGTCTCGCCGCTTCGGCACAAGCATTCGACCCGTCAATTCCTCATCGCCGCGATAAGAGCCGCTTATCGGCTCGGGCGGTCATTTGATTGGCCTCCGAAACGACCGGAGCATAGTTGGGAATTGCCGTCGAGGTGGGGCTGCTCCGAACGGCACGGAGACAGAAAATGAAGACAGGATTGATGCTTTTCGCCGCGCTGGCGCTCGTCAGCGTGAAAGCGAACGCGAGCCCGATCACGGTTACGCAAGGCCCGGCAGTGCACGTGAGCTTTGCCGACCTCGACCTCAATTCGCCTGAGGGTCGCGCCGTGCTGGAACGCCGCATTCACTCGGCAGCCGAAGCACTATGCTCGAGCGAGGGCGATCGGACGCTGGATACAGCGCTCGCCAACCACGCTTGTTTCAAAGCAGCGGTCGCGGATGGATTGCAGCAGATGGACAAGATCAACCAGGAGCGGGTCGCGCAGCGGTCCGTTTCCATGGGAGCCGGGCACTAAAGGCCCGGTGAGGGAAGCGCCGCGCCCCTTTCATGGAGCGCGGCGCTTTTTTTGGAGCCATTAGCTAGAGCGACCCACCGTCACTGGAATCCTCGCCGGACTCATCCTCTTCCTCATCCAGTGCGCCCCGGCCCTGGTTGGCGAAATCGGAGCCGCCGGTCGCATTCTCGCCTGACGGATTCTTGTCCTGCAAAGAATCATCGGACCCGCTGCCCTGTGATCCGATGAAGCCTTCGCCTTGCGAGCCGCCTTGGCTGCTTTGCGACGAGCTTTCCGAGCTCTGGTCGGTCGTGAGCGTGTCGCCGCTTCCGTCGTTTTGCTGAGCCTGCCCGGTCGCGCTCTGGCCGCCAAAATCGGCGCCCTGACTTAGCGTAGTTCCCGAGCCGGTCGAGCTATCATTGCCGCCGATGGGCTGGCCGCTGGTCCCGCCACTCTGGCTCCCTTCGCGGCCCTGGCTTTGCATGTTCGGCCGGTCCTGATCTTCGCTGGCCGGAGGGCCGTCCTCCTTGCCGCTATGCTGGTCGTCCCGTTCGTTTTCCATGTGACGATACTCCTCACATCGCCCCCGCGTTGCTCTGCGCTTCTAAACAGGGTGCGACGGCGGGCTGTTCCGGTGATCGAACAGGCTTTGCGACGAACCGCTTAGCGCAACAAAAAAGGCCGCCGCCCGGAGGGGCAGCGGCCTCAATTTTCACGATTGCGTCCGAGTTAGGCCTCGTCGCCCTCGGCCGTCTCGCCGGCGCCCGCATTCGGAGTTTCCTCCGCTTCGGTGCCGACCTCGGCTTCTTCCGGAGTCCCCGGATTTTCAGCAGCCGCCGGAATGCCGGGCTCGAGACCGGGCTCGAACTCCTCGGTGAACGCCGTTGCGTCGCGCTCGAACATCTGAGCCATGACGTCGACGCCCTGGGCCTGAAGGTCGGCCTCTTCGGGCGAGCGGGCCACGTTGACCTTCACGGTGACCGCGACTTCCGGATGAAGCGCGATTTTCACCTCGTGCATTCCGATCGCCTTGATCGGGCGATCGAGAACGACCTGGCCCTTGGCCACATGAGCGCCCGCGCCCTCGAGGGCCTCGGCAATGTCACGAGCGCTGACCGAGCCGTAGAGCTGCCCAGTGTTAGACGCCTGGCGGATCAGCTGGACCGTCTTGCCGTCGACGTCCTTCGACGCCTTCTCGGCATCGGTGCGCCTATTGGCATTCTCTTCCTCGATCCGTGCACGGTTCGCTTCGAACAGCTTGCGATTGGCTTCGTTGGCGCGAAGCGCCTTCTTGCGCGGCAGCAGGTAATTGCGGGCGAAGCCGTCCTTCACCTTCACCACGTCGCCGATGGCGCCGAGCTTCTCGACGCGCTCAAGCAGGATGATTTCCATCTCGGCGGTTCCTTATTTCACGATGTAGGGAAGCAGGCCGAGATGGCGCGAGCGCTTGATGGCGCGCGCCAGCTCACGCTGCTTCTTCGAGGAAACCGCGGTGATGCGGCTCGGGACGATCTTGCCGCGCTCGGAGACGAAGCCCTGAAGCAGGCGAACGTCCTTGTAATCGATCTTCGGCGCGTCCTTGCCCGAGAAGGGGCACGACTTGCGGCGGCGGAAGAATGCGCGGGCCATTATTCGACCTCCTCTTCACGGGCGCGGAAGTTGGGGCGGTCGTCGCGGTCGCCGCGATCGGAACGACGCTCGCGATCCTTGTCGCCGCGGCGCATCATCGCCGACGGGCCGTTCTCATGCTCGTCGACCTTGATGGTGAGGAAGCGGATCACGTCCTCATTGATGTTCGACTGGCGCTCGAGTTCGGCGATGGCCGCGGCCGGCGCGTCGATGTCGAGCATGACGTAATGCGCCTTGCGGTTCTTCGCGATGCGATAGGCGAGGCTGCGCAGTCCCCAGCTCTCGGTCCTGGCGATCTTCCCGCCATTGTCGGTGACGATCTTGGTGGCGTTTTCCGCGAGGGCGTCGACCTGGGCCTGGGCGAGGTCCTGACGCGCTAGGAAAACATGCTCATAGAGCGGCATGTTTTGGTTCTCTCTTTTGGCCGATCGCTGACGGGCCCCGATGGCACGCCCCTCCGGCTGTCTTCCAAATGCAAACCAGCGCGGAGGCTAAAGCTCCCGCGCCAGCGGCCGCGCCTATGGCGGAACGACCCTCAAAAGGCAAGCCAAGACATGAACTTTGCGTGACAAGCATTGCACTTACGCAATGAGTCGTTCAGCCTCGGGAGCAGATAGCCCGGTTATCAGTTTTTATATCGGGACGAGTAAAGGAGTAAGACGATGAAGGCTTTCTCGATCAGGCTTGCGGGGGCCTCATTGATTGTCCTCGGGGCAGCGGCCTGCACCACCACCGGTGTCGGGACCGGGCAGGTTGTCGGCCAAAACGTCGGCGCCACGTTCACGTGGACCGAAAGCGGCGGCACGCGCGGGAACATGGTCGCGCAGCTCAGCAACGGCGAAGTGTTCCAGGGTCCGTTCTTCCAGATCACCTCGGAATCCGTCGCGGATTATGACCCGCTGTGGCGCGGCTGGGGCCCCGGCTGGGGCTGGGGCGGCGGCTTCGGCGGCAGGCACTGGGGCTGGGGCTGGGGCGGCTGGGGCCCGTGGGGTCCGTCGATCGACACGATCACGAACTATAGCGGCCAGGTCCTCGCCAATTTGCAGGGGCCGGGCGGCTTCATGCGCTGCGACTTCAGGCTGATGCGGCCGAGCTCCGGCATGGCCGGCGGCGGTGCCGGAACCTGCCAGCTTCCGACGGGAACGATCATCAACGCCCAGTTCCCGCCTCGCCGCGGCTACTGAGGCGGTTGACGTGGCCCCGGATTGCGGTCCGGGGCTAAGTCGTGGCAAATCGGGTGCATGGCGACCCAGCTAAAGCCCGTTCAGCCGGCGGCAGACCCGCTCGACGGCATGAGCTTGCCGGGCTGGCTCTATTACGACCCGGAATTTTTCGAAGCGGAGAAGCGCGCGTTTCTTCGCGCCGCGCCGCAGGTGGTCTGCCACGAGAGCGAGATCGCCGAGCCGGGCGAATGGCGCAGCCTGGAATATCTTGGCGAGAGCCTGTTCGTCATCCGCGGCGACGATGGCGAGGTGAGAGCATTCTCGAACGTTTGCCGCCACCGCGGCTCACGTCTCCTCGACGGGACTGGCGGGTGCGCAAAGGTCGTGACCTGCCCCTATCATGCGTGGAGCTATGCGCGAGACGGCCGGCTCGTCGGCGTTCCGCATCGGCAGGAATATCCCGGTCTCGAGACTGAAAAGCTCGGGCTGCATCCCGTTTCGCTCGAGCGCTGGCATGGATTCCTGTTCGTCACGCTCGAGCCGGGCGCTCCGTCGGTCGCGGAGATGATGGGGCCCTATGCGGACGAGGTCGCGCTTTACCGGTTCGAGGAGCTGAGGGCGATCGGACGCGTGACGCTTCGGCCGCGTCCGCTTAACTGGAAGACGATCGCCGACAATTATTCCGACCATTTGCATATCCCCGTCGGCCACCCCGGCCTGACCCGGCTCTTTGGCCGCAACTACCGGATCGAAGCGCAGGATCACGTCGACCGGATGGAAGGCGAGCTGGTCGAGAAGGAATCATCGAACCCGTCGGAGCGCGCCTACCAGCGCCTCCTTCCGCGCGTGGAGCATTTGCCCGAGAGCCACCAGCGCAAGTGGCTCTATTACAAGCTGTTCCCGAACGTGGCGTTCGACATCTACCCGGACCAGGTCGACTTCATGCAGTTCCTGCCGGTCAGCGGGACCGAAACCGTGATCCGGGAGATCAGCTATGCGCTGCCCGACGAGCGGCGCGAAATGAAGGCTGCACGGCACCTGAACTGGCGGATCAACCGGCGGGTTAACGCGGAGGACACCGAGCTCATCACCCGCGTGCAGCTGGGCATGCAATCGCCGACCTACGAGGCAGGGCCGCTTGGAACGAGCGAAGTGTGCTTAAGAAGCTTCGCTCGAAAGCTCAGGCAGATGATCCCGGAGGCGAGGCTGGAGCAAGCTCCGGCGCCCGGCTGGTCCCGCGCTTCCTGAGCAGGAAGATGACGATTCCGGAGGCTAGCAGGGCGAGCGATAGCAGGAAGGCTTCGAGGCCCGAACCGTAAAAAGCGTAAAGGACGAAAACGAGGCCGATTGCGCAAGCGATCGTTGTGGACGCCTTCCGGTCCTTGATCGCTGCGGCAATGGCCGCCGCCGAATAGAGGTAGAGTACCGCGTCGGCTGCCAACAGGGTGATGAAGGTGAATAGCTGCGTCGTTCCCTTGGATTCATTTAGCCCGAGCAACACAAACCCGATAGCGGCGCTCGTCAGCTGAGCGATCCACGGCGCATTGAAGCGATTGTTGCGTGCGAAGATTCGCGGCACGTCGCCGCGCAGCGACAGCGAATAGAGCATCTCGCCGCAGCCGAGCAGCGAAGCGTTGAGGGTACCGAAGGCGCTGATCGCCATTGCGAGAGCGGCCAGGGTTGCGGCCGTTCCTCCCCAGTAAAGCCCGATTGCCGCTGGGAAGGGCGCAATCGACTTCGCGATTTCCGCATTGGGCATGATCAGGCTGAGGCACAGCGTGGTCGTCAGATAAACGATTGCGATCAACGCCAGGCCGCCGACCAAAGCTCGCGACAGGTTCCGCTCGGGATTGCGGATCTTGCCGACCGGCGACAGCGCGAATTCGAAGCCGGTCAGCGCGAACAGGCAAAGCGCGGAGGCCGTCGCGATGTTGCCCAACGAAGGCGGCGGAACATCGATCGCTTGAACGGGCCCACCCTTCGCACCGAGCATCGCCGCAATGACGACTACCGCGATCAGGGGAAGGACCTTGATCAGCACGGTGACGATCGCGAGCTCGCCGGCCTTCTTGATCCCGCGCATGTTGAGCGCGGTGAGTAGCGCAAGGAAAATGGCCGAGAGCACGACAAGATGGCCCGAAAGGCTCGGCATGATGCTCGCCAGCGCCGCGGCGGTCGCCAGCGCCACCGCGGGATTGCCGATGCAGCTAGACCACCAGGTCACCCAGGTGACGATAAAGCCGGCGGTCGCGCCGAGCTCGTTCTCGACATAGGCCTGGATGCCGCCGCCGTCGGGGCTGACGATGCGCGATGCGCAATAGGCCATCGCCATGATTCCGATGCCGCTGATGAGCCAGCCGATGGGGACGCTTCCGCCCAGCGGCGCGAGGGCGATCGGGAGGTAGAAGATGCCGGAGCCGATCACGCTTCCGATGACGAGCGCAAGCGTCATCCAAGGCCCGAGCATCCGGGCTTCGAGGCCCTCATTCATCAATCGTCTCCCCAGCCTTGGCAATTCTGCCGCCCCGGCCTAACCGCCCGAGCCGAATTCATAGCTGAACAGGGTCAGTGATGCGCGCATTCATTTTTCCGGGGCAGGGCAGCCAGGCGGTCGGCATGGGCTCGGCGCTCGCCGACGCAAGCCGCGCGGCGAAAGACGTGTTCGACGAGGTCGACGAAGCACTCGGGCAGAACCTGTTCCGGCTGATGCGCGACGGGCCGGACGATGAGCTGAAGCTCACCGAAAATGCTCAGCCGGCGATCATGGCGCACTCGATTGCGGTCTTGCGCACGATGGGTGTCACGCTTGCCGACGCGGCGAGCTTTGTGGCGGGGCACAGTCTCGGGGAATATTCGGCGCTGTGCGCGGCGGGCTCGTTCGACCTCGCGACCACGGCGAAGCTTCTCAAGCTTCGCGGCCAGGCGATGCAGCAGGCCGTACCCGTAGGCGAGGGGGCGATGGCGGCGCTGCTCGGTGCGGACCTCGCGCTGGCACAGAAGATCGCGGAGGCTGCTTCCGAAGGCGAAGTTTGCACCGTCGCCAATGACAACGACCCCTCGCAGGTGGTGATCTCGGGCCAGAAGGGTGCGATCGATCGAGCGATCGCGCTCGCGAAGGACATGGGCGCCAAGCGCGCGGTGCCGCTGCCCGTCTCCGCGCCGTTCCATTGCCCGCTGATGCAGCCCGCGGCCGAAGCAATGAGCGATGCGCTTAGCTACGTCGTTCTCGAGCGCCCGTCCGTTCCTTTGTTCGCCAATGTCACCGCGCAGCCGGAGAGCGATCCCGACACGATCCGCAACCAGCTCGTCGAGCAGGTCACCGGAATGGTCCGCTGGCGCGAGAGCGTGTTGAACATGTTCGACGCGGGCGTCCACGAATTCGTCGAGATCGGCGGGAAGGTCCTCGGCTCGATGGTCAAGCGCATCGTTCCCGACGCGCAGGTTACGAGCGTGGTGACCATCGAGGACGTCGAGGCGTCGGCGAAGGAGATTGCATAAGTGTTCGACCTCAGTGGAATGACCGCGCTGGTGACCGGCGCTTCGGGCGGCCTCGGAAGCGCCATCGCCAAGGCATTGGCGGGGCAGGGCGCTCGGCTCGCGGTCTCGGGAAGCAATGTCGAGAAGCTCGAGGCTTTTCGCGGATCGCTGGGCGGCGATCATGTCGCGTTGCCCTGCAATCTTTCCGACGGAACAGCGGTCGACGGCCTTGTGCCCCAGGCGGTCGAGGCCCTCGGCGGGAAGCTCGACATCCTCATCAACAATGCCGGCGTCACGCGCGACAATCTCCTCATGCGGATGAAGGACGAGGAATTCGAGGACGTGATCCGGATCAATCTCGAGGCGGCGTTCCGGCTGATGCGCGCGGCCGCGAAGCCGATGATGCGGGCGCGGTTCGGGCGGATCATCTCGATCACGTCGGTCGTCGGAGTGACCGGCAATCCCGGACAGGCCAATTATGTCGCGTCGAAGGCCGGGCTGATCGGGATGACCAAATCGGTCGCCCAGGAACTCGCGAGCCGCGGAATCACGGTCAACGCGATCGCACCGGGCTTCATGACTTCCGCGATGACCGATGCGCTCAACGAGCAGCAGCGCGAAGGCATTCTTTCGAGAATTCCGCTCGGGACGATGGGCAGCGGCGAGGATATTGGAGCCGCCTGTGTCTATCTTGCCTCGAAAGAAGCCGGCTACGTCACTGGCCAGACGCTGAACGTGAACGGTGGAATGGCGATGCCCTGAGGGCTTCCTGAGCAGTTAACGCTTCCTTGCCGCGCTCCTTGTCGTGAGTTCCTCGACACCTATATCCCGAATGAATTCAACATTTCGGCCGCCTCCGAAGGGGCCGAGTGGGGCTGTAGGAAGAGGGATAGAGACACATGGCCAAGGTCATTGGAATCGACTTGGGCACGACCAACAGCTGCGTTGCCGTCATGGAAGGCGGCAAGCCGAAGGTCATCGAGAATAGCGAAGGCGCGCGCACGACGCCTTCCGTCGTCGCTTTCACCAAGGACGGTGAGCGACTGATCGGCCAGCCGGCGAAGCGCCAGGCGGTCACCAATCCGGACAATACGATTTTCGCGGTGAAGCGCCTCATCGGCCGCCGCTACGACGACCCGATCACCAAGAAGGACACCGAATTGGTGCCCTACAAGATCGTGAAGGGCCAGAACGGCGACGCCTGGGTCGAGGCCGGCGGCAAGGATTATTCGCCGTCGCAAATTTCCGCCTTCATTCTCCAGAAGATGAAGGAAACGGCCGAGGCCTATCTCGGCGAGACGGTCACCCAGGCGGTGATCACCGTTCCCGCTTATTTCAACGACGCTCAGCGCCAGGCGACCAAGGACGCCGGCCAGATCGCCGGTCTTGAAGTCCTGCGCATCATCAACGAGCCGACCGCGGCCGCGCTGTCCTACGGTCTCGAAAAGGACGACGGCAAGACGATCGCCGTCTACGACCTTGGCGGCGGCACGTTCGACATTTCGGTGCTCGAGATCGGCGACGGCGTGTTCGAGGTGAAGTCGACCAACGGCGACACCTTCCTCGGCGGCGAGGATTTCGACGCGCGCATCGTCAATTGGCTCGCCGACAAGTTCAAGGCGAAGGAGAATATCGACCTTCGCACCGACCGACTTGCGCTGCAGCGCCTCAAGGAAGCGGCCGAGAAGGCGAAGATCGAGCTGTCTTCGGCGGCGACGACCGAGATCAACCAGCCGTTCATCACCGCGCGCATGGAAGGCGGGACGACGACTCCGCTTCACCTCGTCGAGACATTGACCCGCGCCGACCTCGAGAAGCTGGTCGACGATTTGATCGAGCGGACGATCGAGCCGTGCAAGAAGGCGCTGAAGGACGCCGGGATCGACGCGAAGGACATTGCAGACGTCGTTCTCGTCGGCGGAATGACGCGCATGCCGCGGGTTCGCGAGCGGGTGAAGGAATTCTTCGGCCGCGATCCGCACACCGGCGTCAACCCCGACGAGGTCGTCGCGATGGGCGCGGCGATCCAGGCGGGCGTGCTGCAGGGCGACGTCAAGGACGTGCTCCTGCTCGACGTGACCCCGCTGTCGCTCGGCATCGAGACTCTGGGCGGCGTGTTCACCCGGATGATCGACCGCAACACGACGATCCCGACCAAGAAGAGCCAAGTCTTCTCGACCGCCGAGGACAATCAGAATGCGGTGACGATCCGCGTCTTCCAGGGTGAGCGCGAGATGGCCGCGGACAACAAGATCCTCGGCCAGTTCGACCTGGTCGGAATCCCGCCCGCTCCGCGCGGCGTGCCGCAGATCGAGGTCACCTTCGACATCGACGCGAACGGCATCGTCAACGTCAGCGCCAAGGACAAAGGCACGGGCAAGGAGCAGCAGATCCGGATCCAGGCTTCGGGCGGTCTCGCCGACAGCGATATCGAGAAAATGGTCCGCGAGGCGGAGCAGTTCGCCGAGGAAGACAAGAAGCGTCGTGGCGCGGCCGAGGCCAAGAACAACGCCGAGAGCCTCATCCACTCGACCGAGAAACAGCTCGCCGAACATGGCGACAAGGTTTCGGCCGACATCAAGTCCGAGATCGAGAAGGCGCTCGAGGAAGCCAAGGCGGCCGTCGAGAAGGGCGACGCCGACGAGATGCAGCAGAAGACGGCTGCACTGACCCAGTCGGCGATGAAGCTCGGCGAGGCGATGTACAAGGCGCAGCAGGCCGAGACGGAAGCCGCGGCCGGCCCAGATGCCGGCACCTCCGGTCCGTCCGAGCATCCGGGCGAGACGCAGGAAGAGGTCGTCGACGCCGAGTTCTCGGAAGTCGACGATTCCGAGAACAAGGGCTGATGGTCCGGCGCCGCCACCTCAACGGGGCGGCGCCGAATCCTGTAAGGCGTAGTGGGGAGGAATGATGGTCGAGCAGGACTATTATGAACTGCTGGGCGTGCCGCGCGGAGCCGACGACGCGGCGATCAAGGCCGCCTATCGTCACATGGCGAAAGAGCATCACCCCGACCGGAAGAACGGATGCAAGGAATCGGAAGCGCGCTTCAAGGCGATCAACCAGGCCTATGATGTTTTGAAGGACCCGCAGAAGCGGGCTGCTTACGACCGCTTCGGCCATGCCGCGTTCCAGAACGGGGGAACGGGCGATCCCTTCGCCGACGCAGGGTTCAACGGCTTTTCCGACATTTTCTCGTCGATCTTCGGCGAGTTCATGGACCCGCGCGGCGCTCGCCAGAACGCCGCGCGCGGCGCCGACCTCCGATACGACATCGAGCTGAGCCTCGAAGAAGCGTTCACCGGAGTCGAAAAGACCATCACGGTCGAGGCGCTCGCGACCTGTGAGGTCTGCGACGGACGCGGCTGCACCGGGCTCGATCGCTGCACGAGCCACTGCCAGACCTGCGGCGGCATGGGGAAGATCCGCACCCAGCAGGGCTTCTTCATGGTCGAGCGCGGCTGCCCCAATTGCCGCGGATCAGGCGAAGTGATCACGAACCCCTGCGGCAATTGCCACGGCGAGGGCCGGGCGATCAGCCAGCGCCGTCTTGCGGTGAAAATTCCGGCGGGCGTCGACGACGGCACCCGGATTCGCGTTGCCAGCGAAGGCGAAGCGGGGGTCCGAGGCGCGGGAAGCGGCGACCTCTACCTGTTCGTCCACATGAAGCGGCACCCGATCTACGCGCGCGAGGGAAGCACGTTGATCGCCGAATGCCCGGTCAGCTTCACCACGGCAGCGCTGGGCGGCTCGATCAGCCTTCCCGGAATCGACGGGCACAAGGTCGAGCTCAAGATTCCGGCCGGCATCCAGTCCGGAGAGCAGCTGCGCCATCGCGGCTCCGGAATGAGCGTGCTCAATGGCCGAGGCCGCGGCGACCTGATGGCGCGAATCCTCGTCGAAACCCCGACTCACATGTCTAAGGAGCAGAAGAAGCTGCTCGAGGAATTCCGCGCCACCGAGACCGGCGACGAATGCCCCGCGGCGAAGAGCTTCTTCGCCCGCGCCCGCGACTATTTCGCCAGTTAGGCCGCTTCGCGAAGCACTTGCGGCGGAGCGGTCGCGACGAAGCTCGACCGAGCGACCATCCGGTCGAGCCATGATCCGAGATGCGACGTGCCGCCGATCAACTCGCGGCCTTCGGCGCATTCACGGAACAGATCGAGCTGCGCGCCGAGCATGATGTCGGCGATGCTGACGGTGTCGCCCCCGAAATAGGGCTGATCGCCCAGCAGCCGGTCAAGCTCCGCGAAGCATGTCCGCGCCATCGGCATTGCTTCAACGATCGCTTCTTCATTTGCCGGGAGGCCCAGAAGACGCGGTCCGATAATGCGGTTGAACGCGATCGGCGCAGCGGCCTTGGGGAAGAAATACCATTCGATGATTCCGATCACCTGGTTCATCCGGGCGCGCTGCTTCGGGTTGCCGGGGGTCAGCGGCGGTTGCGGGACAATCTCGTCGAGATAGCGGATGATTGCCTGGGTCTCGTACAGCGCGAAGCCGTCCTGCTCGAAGGCGGGGACGCGACCGAAGGGGTGACGGGCGAGATAGTCGGGCTGCTTGTGCTCGCCCGGCTTCAGCGGGTGGAGCTGATAGTCGAGTCCCTTTTCATGAAGCGCTATCTCGACGCTGCGGAGGAATGGGCTTCCCGGGATTCCATAGACGTTGATGTCGGACATGATGGCGTCTCCTTCGTTCAGTTCTTTGCTTCTTCGGCAAAGAGTTCCAGCAGGGCCGGCCAGCCGCCTGGGCCGCTGACGGTCTCCCGCATCGCGTCCGCCTTGTCTCCCAGCCGCTCCAGGTCGCGGTGCTCCAGTTGAACCAAAGTGCCGTCGCCCTCGGGCGTGAACAGCACTTCGACCTCGGTGATGAGGTCGGGATCGTAGGTGAATTCGGGCGTTAGCTGCCAGATCAGGACTAGACGCGCCGGCGGCTCCCACACCGCTATCTTGCCGATCTCGCATTCCGACCCGTCGACATCCAGCTCATACCAGCGACCGCCGGAGCGGGGCTCAATCACGGGCCGATCGAGGTCGGCGGAGCCGATCTTGTGCGTCTTCGGCCACCAGTGGCCGATCCCGCTGGTGAATGTATCGAAGGCATGTTCCGGAGTTGCATTGACGTGGATGGTCTTGCGCACCGGTGCCGGTCGGATCTGCGTGCTCATTCCTTCTCCTTTGTCGTGCCGCGTTCGACTTCCGCAGCGAAGGCAGCGAGTGCCGAGTCCCAGAACTGGTCCAGCCATGCGCGCATGGCCCCAAGCCCCTTCGGATCGATGTAATAGATGCGGCGGGTGCCCACGCTGCGGTCGCTCACGAGGCCGGCGTCCTTCAGGACCTTGAGGTGCTGGGAGACGGCCGGGCGGGTGACGGGCAGACCCTCGGCGATCTCGCCCACCGGACGCGGCCCGTCGCGAAGCTTCTCGAAAACCGCACGCCGCGTCGGATCGGCGAGCGCTGAAATGAGTCGAGCTGCGTTAGCCACAACTTACGGTTAGTGTGTACTAACCGATTAGTCAAGCTCAACGGAGCCGATCGATCTCCAGCTGCATCGCGAAGAGCTGTGCGAACAGCTCGGCGGCGGCGTGCATTTCGAAGCAGGGTTCGCGGGGGGTCCGGCTGTCGCAGCGGAATTCACCCCCAATCCCGTCGTAGGCAAAGGGAACGCGCATCGACGCGCGGATGCCCTGGTCGCGAAGCGCTGCGCTTGCGTGCGAGGTGGCAGAACACATCAGAGCGTCGCCGACCGAAGTTTCTCCTGCATTTCGCGGGAAGAGAGAGACCGGCCTCGATTCCAGGTCAGCGATGATTGCCGGCACATCGTCCACCGGATTTGGCTGAGGAAACGCGCCCCGGCTGCTCTCGGCGCGCTTATCTCCGCAGACCAAAGTCACGCGGTCGTAGCCGGTCAGCGCCCGCATCCGCCGCGCTCCATTGTCGAGAAGCGCTTGCCCCTGGGCATCCGCGAGACCGCCGATCAGGCCGCCGACGCTTCCGAAACATTCACCGAATGCACCCGTTGACGGGACGGCCTCCAGCAAGACATGGCTCTCGCCGAGCTGGAAGGCGACGTCGACCAGGTCGGGGTCGTCGGTCAGGCGAATGCCGTAGGCGCGGGCTATTCCGGTAGTCCCGCTCAGTCTCGAGAAGAGGTTCCTGAGATCGTGAAGCGCCTGTGCGTGCACGAACCGCCCGAGCGGTTCGTCGATCAGCGTGACGTGCGATTCTCGGAGCAGGCGATGGATGTTCTCCGACGCGCGCAGGACGATCCAGTCGGGCGACAGCTCGAGCACGTAGGCGCTCGGCTGGATCGCAACAGCATCCTCTGGCCGAAACTCGACGGCCGCTTCTTCGATGGTCTCCATCCGTCCCCCGGCAGAACCGTCGTCAGCCATAGCGAAATTTCTGTTCGGCGCACATGAAAATTGTTGAGGATGAAGCAGTTAGGCGGATTATCCGAACACCCTGTCGAAGATCGTGTCGACGTGTTTCAAGTGATAATCGAGATCGAACAGGGCATTGAGCTCGTCCGTTGAGAGCCGCGCCGCCACCTCGGGATCGGCTTTGAGCAGATCGAGCAGCGACAGCTGCCCGTCGGACTCCCACACTTTCATCGCGTTGCGCTGGACCAGCGCATAAGCCTCCTCCCGGCTCAAGCCCGCCTGGGTGAGCGCGAGCATCACGCGCTGCGAGTGGACGAGGCCGCCCATCCGGTCGAGATTCTTCTGCATTCGCTCCGGATAGACGACGAGCTTGTCGACGACGCTGGTCAGGCGAGCAAGTGCGAAGTCGAGCGTGATCGTCGCGTCGGGCCCGATGAAGCGCTCCACCGAGGAGTGGGAAATGTCGCGCTCATGCCAGAGGGCGACATTCTCGAGCGCGGGCGTGACGTAACCGCGGACCATGCGCGCAAGGCCGGTCAAATTCTCGGTCAGCACGGGGTTGCGCTTGTGCGGCATCGCCGAGCTACCCTTTTGCCCAGGCGAGAAATATTCCTCCGCTTCGAGCACTTCCGTGCGCTGGAGATGGCGGATCTCCGTCGCCAGCCGCTCGATCGACGAAGCGATGACGCCCAGTGTCGCGAAGAACATCGCATGGCGATCGCGCGGGATGGTCTGGGTCGAGACCGGCTCGACCGACAGGCCGAGCTCGTCTGCGACATGCTCCTCGACGCGCGGGTCAATGTTCGCGAACGTCCCGACCGCGCCGGAGATGGCGCAGGTCGCGACATCGTCGCGCGCCGCAACGAGGCGCTCGCGGTTCCGCGCGAACTCGGCATAGGCCTGCGCGAGCTTCACCCCAAAGGTCGTCGGCTCCGCGTGGATGCCGTGGCTTCGGCCAATCGTCGGCGTCAGCTTGTGCTCCTGCGCTCGGCGCTTGAGCACCTCCAGCAGCCCGTCGATATCCTTGATGAGCAGGCCCGCCGCCTGCTTCAGCTGCACCGCCAGCGCCGTGTCGAGAACGTCGGAGCTGGTCATGCCCTGGTGAAGCCAGCGCCGCTCCGGCCCGAGCTTCTCTCCCGCCCAGGTGAGGAAGGCGATCACGTCATGCTTGGTGACCGCCTCGATCGCGTCGATCGCATCGATGTCGATTTGCCCCAGCGCATCGCGGTCGTAAGCCGTGCGGATGGTCTTCGCATCCTCGGCGGGGATCATCCCGATCCTGCCCATAGCCTCGGCCGCGAACACCTCGATCCGCCACCAGATGCGGTAGCGGTTCTCGGCCGACCAGATGGCCGTCATTTCGGGGCGGGAGTAGCGGGGAACCATGTTGGCTCTTGTATGTCGTGAAAACCGACACCGCGCCTAGCAATTGGCGTCGGTGCTCGCAAACGCCTGCGCTATATGGCGTAGCCGCCTACTTCGCCCGCATCCTCGTCCGCCCTTCGGCGCTGACCATGAATAGTGCAATGTCTTCAAATGTGCCGCCCGCCTACGCCAGCTCGCGGGTCAGGCGGCCGTTCTCTTGCGACGGGCAGCCAGCGCTTCGCGGGCTGCGTCGGCCAAAAAGCTTGACCGGTTGCTCGCAACTCGATCAATGGCTGCGACCAGCCCCTCATCCATCGTGATGTTTAAGCGGATCGCCTTGCCGGGGAGTTCCACTCGCGCATTAAATCGGCAGAATTCCTCGACTTCGGGATCGTGAGGAATGAAATCCGAGCGGCCGGGGATAATCTCGCCAGCTCGCGCCATTTCTCCGAGATGAAGCGAAAGAGCTTCTTCGGCATTCGCGAAGATTTCCTGCTCGTTCCTGCCGGCCGAAACGCAGCCCGGAACATCCGGAAAATAAGCGCTGAAACCCGTTTCGCTTCGCTCTACGATGGCGGTGTAAAAGGCAGTCGCCATTGCCTCCTCCTAAAATATTGTACATATGTATAAGTATAACCGTCTCGCGTCAATTTCTTCGGAGTTTTACGCCGCTCTGTCGCTCGATTGACTTGAGGGTTCCAATCGCGACGTCCGCCTTTGGGTGCGGCACTGTCACCAGGTTCGGCCGTTCCCGATGGCGGAACTGATGATGGCTTCCGGCCACTCGAAGCAGATACCAACCCTCTGCTTCGATGGCTTTGATGACATCGCGGCTCCTCAAATCAGCCCCATCGCCCGCATGCTGGTGCGGCCTGCAGCACCCACGATGACATGGTCGTGCACCGTCACCTTCATGTGCCGCCCGGCCTCGACCAGGTCGCGTGTCAGGCGGATGTCCTGCTGGCTTGGCGACGGGTCGCCGCTTGGGTGGTTGTGGACGATGATGATCGCGGTGGCGCCGAGCGCGATGGCGCGGGCGATGACTTCGCGGACGTGGACCGAGGCTTCGTCGACACTGCCCTGCCACAACGCCTCGTTGGCGATCAGCATGTTCTTGGCGTTGAGGAAGAGGATGCGGACTTCCTCGGTCCGTCGGTGCGCCATCTGCGCGTGGAGATAATCGCCGAGCGCGTCCCAGCTCGACAGGATCGGCTGCCCCTCGACCCGCGCTTCGAGCAACCTCAGCGCCGTTGCCTCGGCGATCTTCAGCGCCGAAACCGTCGCTTCGCTCAGTCCTTCACGCCTGAGCGTATCCGCGCTCGCGCCCAAGAGCGGGCCGATCCCGCCGAAATCGTCGATCAGCCGCTTCGCCAGCGGCTTCGTGTCGACGCGCGGAATGGTGAGCGCGACGAGATATTCGATCAGCTCATAGTCGTGGAACCCCTCCGGCCCCGCTTCGAGCAGCCGCTTGCGCAGCCGCGCTCGATGCCCGGCGGATTCCTTCTCGCGACTGACGCTGGCGTGCTCGTTCATGCCGCTCCCTCGATGCGACCTGTTCCGAGCAGTTGCGTCTAGACCACAGAAAACGACCGCTTGACTAGGGGTCATGCCGCATCTGGAACGGTCGCGGACGGCAGGGGTTAGAAGGCCCGATGGACCAACGGACGCGAGAGGAAGGGCTCGGCGCGGAGCGCGAAACGCGCGTCGCGGTCCGGCGCGCGCCCGTCTGGGCTCGAGTTACGAGCTATATCGCCGTCGCCATCCTCATCCTTTTGGTCCTCCTGATCGCGGTAGTCTGGATCGAGCGCCGGCCGATCGCGACGCACTTCCTCAAGAACGAGTTCGAGCGGCGCGGAGTCCAGGCTCAATACCATCTCGACAAGGTCGGATTCCGCACCCAGCAGGTCAGCGACCTCGTCATTGGCGATCCCAAGCATCCGGACCTCGTCGCGAAGCGCGCGATCATCCAGATGAAGCTCCACCTCGATGGAAGCTTCGCGGTCTACCGCGTCGTCGCTCGCGGAGTGCGGCTGCGCGGGCGCCTCATCCACGGGAAGGTCAGCTGGGGCCAGATCGACAAGCTCCTTCCGCCGCCGAGCAACAAGCCGTTCCAGCTTCCCAACATCGTCCTCGATGTCGCCGACAGCGGCGTATCGCTGGCGACCCCATTCGGTCCGGTCGGCGTCGCGCTGGAAGGAAACGGGCGGCTGAGCGGGGGCTTCAAAGGTCGCGTCGCCGTCGTCAGCCCACAGCTCACGCCAGGGCACTGCACGGCCGTCGGGCTCCGCACGAACCTCGCGGTCGCGGTCGTTGCGCGTCACCCGAAGGTGGAGGGGCCCGTCACGTTGGCGAGCTTTCTCTGCCCGGCGAGCCGGTTCTACGTCATCACACCGAGGTTCGACGCCAAGGCGAGCTTCAACGAGTCCTTCACCAGCGTCGACGGCAGCGGGCGGATGGCGATCAGCACGCTTACGGCGGGCGCGAACGCTTTGGCTGCCTTCACCGGCGATCTCACTTACAAGGGTTCGCTTGCCGATGTGCGTGGAAAGGTTCGGCTGGCAGCCCAAAAATCGCGCCTGGCGACGATCTACGCGGAGCGGACGAGGCTCTACGGCGGCTACCGGCTCGGAATCCGCGCCGGCACCTTCTCGATGCTTGGCGGGTTCGCCGCCGACAATTCGACGCTCGACCCGTCGATGCTCGCGGGAGTCGTCGAGCCGCTGCGAGCGGCCTTAGGGACCCCGATCGGACCGGTGGCGACAAACATTGCCAATGCGCTCAGCCGGACCGCGCACAATTTCAACATCGGTGGCCATATCGCGGTCGTGAACTTCCCAGGCGGCGGCGCGGCGAGAATCAGAGACGCGAACATCGTCGGGCCGAACAATGCACATGCGGACATCTCTGGGGGAAGCGGCGTCACTTATTATTGGCCGGCCTATGCGCTTCGAATCGATGGAACGATCGACATGGGCGGCGGCGGGCTGCCGTCAGGCCGGGTATCGCTGACCCAGCAACATCCGGGCGGCGCCTTGAGCGGAATTGCGAATTTCGCACCGTATAGCGCCGGCGGCGAGCGGCTCGCGCTTGCCCCGATCCGGTTCGGACCTGGTCCGGGAGGATCGACGGCGGTCAACACGGTCGCCCTGCTCGACGGGCCATTCCCGAATGGCCGCGTCAAGGCCCTCCGGCTGCCGATCCAGGGCCATCTTGGGCCGGGCGGAAATTTCGCGGTTGGCAGGGAATGCGCCGTCGTCAGCTTCCAGTACCTAAGATTGAGCACGCTCCAGCTCGGCCCGACGCGGCTCCCGGTCTGCCCGATGGGACCGGCAATGGTCTACAAGCGCGGCGGCGGCCAGGTGATCGCAAGCGCCAGGCTCAACCGTCCGGTTCTGAACGGGCGTCTTGGCGAATCCCCGCTCCATCTCGCCGCGGCTTCCGGCCAGATCACCGGCAAGCAGTTCATCTTCAACGATCTCGGCATGCGGCTCGGCAAATCGAGTTCACCGATCGTCTTCGACGCGGCGCGCCTCAACGGCAGCTTCATCAGCGGATCGAACCTCCGCGGCAAATTCAGCGGCGCCAAGGCGACGATCGGAAGCGTGCCGCTGCTGCTCAGCGACGCAACCGGAAGCTGGATCTATCGGAACAGCGATCTCACGGTCGACAGCGCGCTCACCGTCTCCGACGTCGATCCCGACCCGCGCTTCTATCCGCTGCGCAGCAACGACGTTCATATGACGATCGCCGGCGATTATGTCCGAGCGACCGGCTCGCTGCAGCATCCGCAGACCGGCACTTTGGTTACGAACGTCAGCATCGAGCATCAGCTTTCTAGCGGCTCGGGCCACGCGCAGCTCGACGTTCCTGGAATCACGTTCGCGCCGAACGGGCTCCAGCCGGACGAGCTTTCGCGGCTGTCGGAAGGCGTCGTCGCGCTCGTCAACGGTACGGTTCACGGGCAGGGCCGGATTGATTGGGCGGCGGGCGGCAAAGTCACGTCGACCGGCGACTTCTCGACGGCGAACATGGACCTCGCCGCGCCATTCGGGCCGGTCTCCGGCCTCAGCACGACTATCCACTTCAGCGACCTGCTCGGCCTTCAGACTCCGCCGCACCAGGTGGCGACGGTTCGGGAGGTGAACCCCGGGATCATCGTCAACAATGGCGTGATCACCTACCAGCTGCTGCCTAACAACCTGGTCAAGATCGAGCGCGGCGAGTGGCCGTTCATGGGCGGGAAGCTCATCCTCCATGAGACCATTCTCAACTTCGGCACGCCCAGCCCGAAGCGGCTGACGTTCGAGCTCCAGGGCTTCGACGCCAAGATGTTCTTCGACAGTCTCGGCTTCCAGGGGATCGAGCTCAGCGGAACGTTCGACGGGGTGCTGCCCATGATCTTCGACGAAAGCGGCGGCCGCATTGTCGGCGGCCGGCTCGACTCGCGGCCTCCGGGCGGCGAGCTCAAATATAGCGGCACCAGGCCGGCCGGCCTCGCGCCGGGCATCGCCTTCGATCTGCTTAGCGACATCAAGTACAAGACGATGGTCGTTCGACTGAACGGTGATCTCGCCGGCGAGTTCGCGACCAAGCTGACCATCGACGGAGTCTCGCTCGGGCCGACGCACGGCTTTGCCGCGGGCATGGTGCGGAAGGTCCTTTCGCAGATCCCGATCCGGCTCAACGTGAACATCAACGGGCCGTTCCGCGCGCTCATCCAGATGGCCAAGGCGTTCAAGGACCCGACCCAGGCAATCGCTCCGGTAATGCCGTTCCCGATCGATTCCCCCGCGCTCAAGGTCGAAGTACTGAGCACCAACAAGCAGGAAGAGCAGACCACCCAGCCGGCCGCACAGCCTCAGACGAAGCCGGCCAACCCTCAACCATCCGGAGGATCCAAGTGACCAGAACATGGACGAGAACCGCGAAGCTCGCGGCGGGGGCCGCGCTGGCGGTGCCGCTGACGAGCTGCATCACCGTCAAGGCGCCGGACAAGCCGATCGACGTCAACCTCAACGTCAACATCAGCCAGCAGGTCGTCGTTCGCCTTGCGTCCGACGTTCAGCAGATGATCCAGCAGAACCCGCAGGCCTTCCCGCCGGCTCCGACCCACCAATGAGGCCGGTCTCCTTGTTTCTCGCCGCGACCGTGCTCGTCGCCGCGCCGGTTGCGGCACAATCGCCGCTGGTCGAGCAGGCCATGCAGGCGGGTCAGGTGGGCGAGCGCTACGACGGCTATATGGCCGTCGTCGGAACGCCTTCGCCGGAGCTGCGCCGCCAGGTCTCGGCGATCAACATTCGACGCCGCAATCTCTACATCAGCCTCTCCACGCGGCGGAACGTCACTCCGCAGCTGGTTGGGATGGCGACCGCATGCCAGCTGCTGGCCCAGCTCCCCGCGGGCGGAGCTTACATGCTTAGCGACGGCGCATGGCATCGCCGCGCCGCCGGCCAGACGATAAAGCTCCCCGATTACTGCCGCTGAGCTTTGAACGAGTTTCGATATTGCGGCTTCATCAGTCGAATGAGTTGCGATCGGACCGGGAGGGCGATGTCATAGTCCCCTTCTGCGTAAGGACCTGCCAGATACGCTGGTGCGATTAAATGGACGCTCGCAAATGGGTCGCCGGGCCGCGCAGCCGATGGGATCAATGCGAGGTCGGAAAGCCTGGGACAGGTATCGAATTCAGAAATGCCGTTGCCAAGCTTGCCGTCGCCGCCTCTTCGCTTCCTCCGTTCGGCGTCGAGGGCTTTGCAGTAAGGACCGCGCAGCTCCTGAGCATAGCCCCTGGGAGAAGAGAAAAGCGACGCGAACTTGATCTCTTTCGCCTGAGCCCGATCCCAAAGAAGGCCCGTCGTTGCGCCATTGCCGTGAGCGCCGCCGGTGAATGCGTAATATTGCCGGCTGAGGCTCAGGAGGCGTCCTGTCTCGCCGCTCGTCGTGATCTTTGTGATGCTCTCCCAGCCGATGCCGGGACTTCCCGAATCTTCGCGAATGGCGAATTCCTGCTTCCCGCCCTCGATTGTCTTGGTCTTCTCCAGAGCGAGTTCGGCTCGAAGGCGATGGGCAAGTGAAGGAATTGCCGCCGCTTCCGCCGACCATGAAAACTTCAGATCGGCATATTTCGACTTGCAGGCATATTCGAACGGCCGCGCGTTCGCCGATGAAGCGGCGAGAATGGCAGTGAGAAGAACTGCCGCTACCAATGATACCCGCCGTTCCATGACACGGATGCTAAGGCCCTTCCGCGCGGTTGACTATCCAAACTCCGGTTCATAAAGGGTCCGCGCCTTGGCGGTGTCGCTTTCCGCCATGTTCCTCGTCCTTGCCTGGTCCCCGAGATTTTCAGCAGGGGCGACGCATAGGGAGAGACATGGCAGAGGACGAAACCGACGACGTTCCGAAGCTTCCACCAGACGCTCGGCTCGAATCGCTCGATGAGCGGCTCGACCGCTTGCAGCAGGCGGAGGCCAAGCGGACCGCGAAACGGCAGCCGGATAAGAGCTACCAGGCAGGTCAGTTGATCCTGAGCCAGCTCGTCGGTTGCCCGCTCGGCGGCGGGATCGTCGGCTGGCTGCTGGACCGCTGGTTCGGCACCAAGCCCTGGCTGATGTTGGTGATGCTGTTCCTCGGTTTCGCGGTCGGCGTCTGGAACGTCATTCGGATTTCAAATCAGGCCTCGAGAAAAGCTCGCGGCGAACGGGATTAGGGAACACAAGTGGCGGCCGAAGGTAAAATCGACCCGATGCACCAGTTCGTGATCGAGCCGATCTTCGGTTCGTTCGGTCACAACAATCCGTTCGTCTTCACCAATAGCGCGCTGTGGACGCTGATCGTCCTCGGCACGATCTGGCTGTTCATGTTCGGGGGAATGAAGCGCGAGCTGATCCCCGGCCGCTGGCAGGTCGCGGTCGAAGGACTGATCGCGTTCGTCGACGACATGGTGAACGTCAGCATCGGCCCGGAGGGCAAGAAGTTCCTGCCGTGGGTCTTCACGGCTTTCGTCTTCCTGCTGTTCGCGAACCTCATCGGCAACATGCCGTTCGGAATCGTGGCGCCGGCCCATCCCTTCACGATCACCGCGCAATTCACGTTTACGGGTGTGATGTCGCTGATCACCTTCGCGATCGTGCTCGGTGTCGGCTTCTACAAGCACGGGTTGCACTTCCTTTCGCTGTTCGTGCCGAAGGACGCGCCCTTCATCTTCAAGATTTTCATCGCGCCAATTGAGCTCATCAGCTTCCTGGTTCGGCCGTTCAGCCTTGGGCTCCGGCCGTTCATCGCGATGTTCGCCGGTCACATTTTGCTCGACGTGTTCGGTAATTTCGTCGTCCAGTCGCTGAACAGCCATAGCGCGGGCGGGATCGCTGTGTGGGTGTTGTCGATGGCCTTCATCATGTTCGTGAGCATGATCGAGCTGCTCGTCGCCGCCATCCAGGCGTACGTCTTTGCAATTCTCACCTCGCTCTACATAGGCGAGGCCGTAAATCTTCACTAACCGTCTGATTTTTCAAAGGAGTTCAATCATGGATGTCGCTTCCGCAAAGCTTATCGGCGCCGGTCTTGCCGCCATTGGTGTTGGCGCCGCCGCCGCGGGCGTCGGCTATGTGTTCGGTTCGTTCCTCAACAGCGCGATCCGTAACCCGGCAGCGTCCGACGGCCAGCAGGGCCGCCTCTACATCGGCTTCGCCGCCGCCGAGCTTCTCGGCCTGATGGCGTTCGCCGTCGCAATGCTCATCCTGTTCGCGTTCTAAGAGCAGGCTAGCCCCAAGGACCGGCAATGCCTCAGCTTTCACAGCTCTCCGAAGTCTATCTGTCGCAGTTCCTGTGGCTGGCGATCGCGCTCGGATTCATCTTCTTCGTGATCGCTCGCGGGATGGTGCCGAAGATCCAGGCGACCGTCGAGGCGCGCGAAAAGCAGATCGCCGGCGACCTCGAGGCTGCGCAGAAGGCGCGCGTCGGGGCGGACGAGACGGAAGCCGCGTGGCGCGAGCGCATGGATGCTGCGCGCGCCGATGCCGCGCGCATCGCGCAGGAGGCGAAGACGAAGAGCGGGCTCGACACCGAAACGAAGGTCAAGGCCGCAGCGGACAAGATCAACACCAAGGTTGAATCCGCCCAGGCGAAGATCCGTGACACCGTGTCGGCCGCTCGCGCCGAGATTGAATCGGTAGCTGCTGAAGCGACCCAGGAAATGGTCCAGCGGCTCACCGGCATCGCGGTCGACAAGAAAGAGGCCGCTTCAGCGGTGAAGGCTGAGCTCAATGTCTAGCGCGCTTCTGATCGCGGCAGTCGCCGAAGCACCCGAGGCCGCCGAGCCGACGGCGTTCTGGCTGAACCCGGGCGGCTGGGTCGCGCTCGCGGTCCTGATCGTCTTCGCACTTCTCATCTGGAAGAAGGTGCCCGGCGCCGTTGGCCGCGCGCTCGACAGCAAGATCGCGCTGATCCGCGATCAGCTCGCCGAGGCCGAATCGCTGCGCAAGGAAGCGGAGGCGCTGAAGGCCGAATATGAGGCGAAGGCCAAGTCGGTGGACAAGGACCGCAAGGCCCTGCTCGAGCGCGCGAAGCACGAAGCCGACGAGATCGTCGCCAAGGCCAAGGCGGACGCGGAGGCGCTGATCGAGCGTCGCACCCGGATGGCCGAGGAGAAAATCGCGGCCGAGGAGCGGGCCGCCGTCGAGCAGCTACGCGCCGCCGCCGCCGACGCCGCGACCAAGGCCGCCGCCAGGATCATCGCCGTCCGGCACGACGCGGCGAGCGACGCGAAGCTGGTCGACAAAGCGATCAAGGAAATCGCAGGCCGTTAAGCCTATTGCTGGTGCCGTCCGCCGCGCTCGCTGACGCCTTCGAGCGCCTGCGAAGCTGAATCGCCGTCGCCGTCGCGGCTCAGGTCGCCGAGGCTGACAATGCCGCACAGCCGCTCATCGCCATCGAGGACGGGCAAACGCCTGACCTGGGCGCTGCTCATGCGGCTCGCTACGTCTCCGACATCGTCGTCGTGGCGCGCACAGATCACCTCATCGGTCATCAATTCCCGAACCGGCGTGTCGGGGCCATAGCCCTTGGCGACGCCGCGAACCGCGATGTCGCGGTCGGTGATCATTCCGATCAGGCGGTCGCCGTCCGTGACAGGTATGGAGCCTGCATCCGCACTGAGCATGAAAGACGCCGCTTCCTGCACCGGCTGGTCGGGGCGGACAGTCTGCACGTCGCGAGTCATCACTTCGCTGATTTTCATCGTCGCTCTCCTTTCGAGGAATCCCGGCGTCAAAACGAACAGCCGCAGAGCGACGTTCCGCGGCTTAAGGCACGTTTTCCGTCAGCAGGTCGTAAGTCGCAACCAGCTCGTCACGCTGATTGAAAATCTCCACCGCCCAGCGGACGACGCCGGTCTCTTCGCTCTTCAGCGACTTCGACCGAACGGTCAGCTCCACGCGCATCGAATCGCCGGGATAGAGCGGCGTCAGGAAGCGCAGATTCTCGAGCCCGGTGTTGGCCAAAACCGGCCCCGGATCGGGATCGACGAACAGACCGGCGGCGAAGCTCAGGATGAGATAGCCGTGAGCAACTCGGCCTTCGAAGATTGGCGAGGCCTTCGCCGCCTCCTCGTCCATGTGCGCGTAGAATTTGTCGCCGGTGAAGTTCGCGAAATGCTCGATATCCTCGAGACTCACGATTCGGCTCTCCGTCTTCCACGTATCGCCGATGTGAAGTTCGCTCATCTTCAGCCGGAAGGGATGGACGTCGATAATGTGCTTCGGCGCGCCGGGGACATATTGCTCGGTGATCGCTGCGATCATCGCCGGCGTGGACTGGAGCGCGGTGCGCTGCATGTAATGCTTGACGCCGCGAACGCCGCCCATCTCCTCGCTACCGCCCGCGCGCCCCGGTCCGCCATGCACCAGCACCGGGAGCGGGGAACCGTGACCCGTGCTCTCGGCGGCATTGTCGCGGTTCAGGACCAGCATTCGGCCGTGGTAGGCCGCGGCTCCCTGAACGAAGTCGCGCGCTGCGTCCGGTGAATGGGTGAACAGCGATAACGCCAGGCTTCCCTTGCCCCGGTTGGCGAGAGCAATCGCGTCGCTGAGGTCCTTGTACGGCATGATCGTCGAGACCGGCCCGAACGCCTCGCAATCGTGCACGGCGCCCGATTGCCAGGGATCGTCGGTTCGCAGGAGCACGGGCGGTAAGAACGCGCCTCCGGGAATCGGCGGCTCGGCGTCCGGATCGCCGGCCACGACGCGCGCTCCAGCGGCTTCCAGTTCTTGAATCCGCTCGCGGACGTCGTCGCGCTGGCTGATGCTGACCAGCGCCCCCATGCGCGTATCCTCGGCGCGCGGGTCGCCGACTTTCGTCTTCGCAAGCCGCTGGGTCAGCGCCTGCTCGACGGCGTCGAGATATTGTGCTGGGGCCATTGCGCGGCGGATGGCGGTGCATTTCTGCCCCGCCTTCACCGTCATCTCGGTCGCGATTTCTTTGATGAACAGGTCGAACTCTGGCGTACCGGGCGCGGCGTCAGGTCCCAGCAGCGAAGCGTTGAGGCTGTCCTGCTCCGCCACGAAGCGAACCGATTCGCGGATGACGTTCGGATGAGTGCGAAGCTTCAAGGCGGTGTGCGCCGAGCCGGTGAAGCTGACCACATCCTGTCCGGTCAGATGGTCGAACAGGTCGCCGACGCCGCCGACGATGAGCTGGATCGCGCCTGGCGGCAGGACGTCCGCCTCGATCATGATCTTGAACGCAGCTTCCGTCAGGTACGATGTCGCAGACGCCGGCTTCACGATCGCCGGAACGCCTGCCAGCAGTGTCGGCGCGAGCTTCTCCAGCATCCCCCACACGGGGAAATTGAAGGCGTTGATGTGCACCGCCGCCCCCTGCAGCGACGTGTAAATATGCTGGCCGACGAAGGTGCCGTTCTTCGAGAGGCCCTCAAGCTGGCCATCAAGCAGCACATGCGCGTCCGGCAATTCGCGCCGCCCCTTGGAGGAGAAGGAGAAGAGCGTTCCAGCCCCGCCCTCGATGTCGATCCAGCCGTCCTTGCGCGTCGCGCCGGTCTGGTAGTTGAGCTCGTACAGCTCTTCCTTGCGCGCCATGATCGCGAGGCCGAGCGCCTTGATCATGCGCGCGCGGTCGTGAAACGTCAGCTTCCGAAGCGCCGGCCCGCCGACTTCACGCGCGTGCTTCAGCATTCCGCCGAAATCGAGCCCGCCCGATCCCGTCATCGCCACTGGCGCGCCATCGATTGCGCTCGGGATTTCGACCGCGCCATCGCCGGCGACCCAGCGGTCGCGTTCGTAATTTAGGAGCTTGAGAGTCTTCATGCGCGCCCCTTAGAGGAAGTTGCAGCGAAGCAGGAGAGGGACGTCATGGTCGACCCGGTGCGCCCGATTGCGATTGAGGATGTCGAGGAAGCGCGCGGCCGGATCGCCGATACGGTGCTTCGAACGCCGCTGGTGAAGCTGGACGCCGGCGCCGGCGCGCCGGAAATCTGGCTCAAGCTCGAGAATTTGCAGCCGACCAACGCCTACAAGATTCGCGGCGCGACCAATGCCGTCGCCCATCTGACTGATGAAGAACGGGCGAAGGGTGTGTGGACGATCAGCGCGGGTAATGCGGGGCAGGGGGTCGCCTACGCTGCACGGAAATTCGGCATTCCCTCGACCGTCGTCGCGATCGAGAGTGCGCCGCAGACGAAGCTCGACCGGATGCGCGCCTTGGGAGCTACCATCGTGCCCGTGTCTTACGAGCAAGCCTGGGAAGCCGCCGAAGCGCATGCGTTCGAGGGGCTCGACGGCACCTTCATCCACCCGTTCGACAACCATGACTTCATCGCCGGTCACGGGACGATGGGTCTGGAGATCCTCGAGGACTTGCCGGAGGTCCGCACCGTGATCGCGGCGATCGGCGGCGGCGGGCTGATTACCGGCGTCGGGAGCGCGATCAAGGCGAAGCGACCCGACGTGAAGGTGCTCGGCGCCGAGCCAGAGACAGCCGCCCCTTACGCTTATTCACTTCGCGAGGGCCGGCCCTCCTGGTTCCCGGATTGGCAAGCGTCCTTCGTCGACGGAGCGGGCGGCAAGAGCGTCACGGAGCGCATGTGGCAGCGAATGCGCGCCGTCACCGATGGAACGATCACGGTGGCCCTGGATCAGGTGCGCGCCGCAATGGGGCTGATGGCGGAGAAAAGCAGAACGATATCGGAAGGCGCCGGTGCGCTTGCACTTGCCGCTGCGCTAACTGGCGAAGCTGGCGATGGTCCGATTGTGTGCGTCGTTTCAGGCGGCAATATCGACATCCCGAAATTCGCGGAGCTGGTCGCCGCCTGACGACCAGCTCCGCTCCCCGCTCCTCGTTGTCCTAGATTCGGCCGAGCAAAACCAGGATTACGATGACGATCAGGATCAGGCCGAGAAGGCCCGACGGACCATATCCCCATCCGCGGCTGTATCCCCAGCGGGGAACGGCGCCGATGAGGAGCAGAATCAGAAGAATGATGAGGATGGTGCCAAGCACGTTCGCCTCCTTTGTTGTTATTCGGGAGGCGTAACGAGCATCGGCGCGGGAGGTTGCAGTTCAGTTCCTGCTGATTGCGACCGGGACACCATGGCGGATCGAGTTTCCGATGGTGGTGATCGCCTTCGCGCGTTCGATCAGCTCCGTCGGATCGGAGCCATCGGCGAGGAGGCAATCGACCGTCATTCGGGCCGCGGTTGCGCGGGATGGCTTGCCTTCGAAATCGATCGATACGCTGATGCCGAGGTCCGCGATGGCCAGGCCCATGTCCTCGGCAATCGCCTGAAGATCGTTGCAAAAGCAGCCGCCAATTGCGAGCGCGAGCAGCTGCCCGCCATTGAAGCCAAGGCCCATTCCACCCGCCTTGCCCTCGGGCCGGTCGGCGATGACGCTGTGCGTTCCTGCGCGGCCGACAGCAGCGCGAGTTCCCGGAAGCAGGCGATATTCGACAGTATCGGTTCCCATGCTTTAGCGCCCGACGAACTTTGGTGTGCGTTTCTCGAGGAAGGCGGCGACACCCTCGCGATAATCCTCGGTGAAGCCGAGGCGGCGCATCGTTCCGGCCTGGCGATCGAGCTCTTCGTCGAGGCTGTACTGCCAGCTGGTGCGGATCATCTCCTTGATCGCGGCAAGCCCAAGCGGCGGAAGCGCGGCGAGCTTGTCGGCGATGGCGTCGACCTCGGCGTCGAGCGCGTCATCTTCGACCGCCTTCCAGATGAGGCCCCATTCGGCGGCTTTCTCGGCCGGAAGCGGCTCGCCCGTCAGGGCCAGGCCGAGCGCTCGGGCTTGGCCGACAAGACGCGGCAGGTGCCAGGTGCCACCGCTGTCCGGAATGAGGCCGATTGCCGAGAAACTCTGAATGAACTTCGCGGATTTTGCCGCAACCACGATATCGCAGGCGATGGCGACGTTCGCGCCCGCGCCCGCGGCGACTCCATTCACCCGCGCGATGACGGGCTGCGGTAATGAAGTCAGCGTTCGGATCAGCGGATTCCAGCAGGCCTCGACCGTTTCGCCCAAATCCACGGCTTGGCCAGGCGCGACCGCGCGGTCGTTGAGGTCCTGCCCGGCGCAGAAACCGCGACCTGCTCCCGTCAGGACCACGACGCGCGCGTCGCCGAGGCTCGCGAGCGCATCGCGCACTTCTTCGTGCATCCGCGCCGTGAAGCTGTTGAGCCGGTCCGGACGGTTGAGCGTGATCCGGGCGATGGGTCCTGGTTCGAAGAGAATTGTTTCGTAGGGCATTTGCGGGTTCCTAGCCCCTCTCCCCTTGCGGGAGAGGGCGACTCAGCCCCAGGCTGAGCGGGGTGAGGGGTGCGAAGCTTCGGCTTCGCGCGAGGCTATGCCTCGCTCACCCTCACCCAATTCCGCCTAAGCTCGTTCCTCGCTAAGGCTGCGTATCCCTCTCCCGTCAAGGGAGAGGGGCTGATAGTGACCGCACATGGACGCAAACGAACTCGCGAAACGCGTGGCTCATTCGATGCTCGCCGCGGAGGGCACCGGCCCAGCCTGGGGTCTCAAGATCGAGGAAGTGCGCGAGGATTATGCGCGCGTCTCGATGGTCATCCGCGCCGACATGCTCAACGGCCACGGCCTCGCCCACGGCGGCATGATCTTCAGCCTCGCCGACAGCGCCTTCGCTTATGTGTGCAACGGCGCCAACCACGCCAGCGTTGCCGCGCAGGCGTCGATCGTCTTCCTCGACAAGGTCCGCGAGGGTGAGACTCTGATTGCGGAAGCGACGGAAGTCGCACGCGAGGGTCGCGCCGGGGTGACGCGCGTAACGGTACGGGCAGGGGACGGCCGCACCGTCGCCGAATTCACCGGCTATTCGCGGACGCTTGGCGGACCGGTCGTCGAGATTTGAACCTAAACCCCGCACGGACTACATCGAGTTCATGTACACGACCGAGCTTCAGAAGACGGCCAAGATCGAGAATCTCGAGGACCCCAAGCTCCTCGAGGCGTTCGAGGCGCGTGTGGCGGCGGACGATTTCATCGAGCCGAAGGACTGGATGCCCGAGGCCTATCGCCGGACGCTGACCCGGCAGATCAGCCAGCACGCCCACAGCGAGATTGTCGGGATGCTCCCGGAGGGCAATTGGATCACCCGGGCGCCGTCGCTTCGGCGCAAGGCGATCCTGCTCGCCAAGGTGCAGGACGAAGCTGGGCACGGGCTTTACCTTTATTGCGCGGCGGAGACGCTCGGCACGAGCCGCGAAGAGATGATCGAGGCGCTGCACAGCGGCAAAGCCAAATATTCGACGATCTTCAATTATCCGACGCTCACCTGGGCCGATATCGGCGCGATCGGCTGGCTGGTCGACGGCGCGGCGATCATGAACCAGGTGCCGCTGCAGCGGACGTCATATGGACCCTACGCGCGGGCGATGGTTCGGGTATGCAAGGAAGAGAGCTTCCACCAGCGCCAGGGCTACGAGATCATGATCGCGCTCGCGAACGGCACGGCCGAGCAGAAGCGCATGGCGCAGGACGCGCTCAACCGCTGGTGGTGGCCGAGCCTGATGATGTTCGGTCCGCCCGACGAAAATTCGCCCAACACGGCGCAGTCGATGCGCTGGCGGATCAAGCGCGAAACCAATGACGAGCTACGCCAGAAGTTCGTCGACATCACCGTCCCGCAGGCGGATTTCCTCGGCCTCAAGGTCCCCGACGCCGACCTTAAATGGAACGAAGCCAAGGGCGGCTATGATTTTGGCGAAATCGACTGGGAGGAATTCTACGCGGTCGTCCGCGGGGAGGGTCCCGCCGCCAAGGAGCGGATGAAGGCGCGACGCGATGCCTGGGACAATGGCGCATGGGTTCGCGAAGCGGCCGCGGCGCACGAAGGAAAGCGTCGCGCGAGGATGGCGGCGTGATGCTCCTCCCCCTCAGGGGGAGGTGGCAGCGCGAAGCGCTGACGGAGGGGGTGTGTGCAGTTCTGGCCCCCTCCGCCGCTTCGCGGCGCCTCCCCCCAAGGGGGAGGAATTAGGTGGCAAATGACTGGCCGCTCTGGGAAGTCTTCGTCCGCTCGAAAGGTGGTCTTTCGCATCGCCATGTTGGCAGCGTTCATGCTCCTGACGCGGAGCTCGCGCTTGCGCACGCGCGCGACACGTACACGCGGCGCCTCGAAGGCGTGAGCCTGTGGGTCGTGCCCTCGGCGGAGATCGTCGCGAGCGACCCTGACCAGGCGGGCGAGCTGTTCGAGCCGGCGGAGAGCAAAATCTATCGCCACCCGACCTTCTACGACATCCCGGACGAGGTGAAGCACATATGAGGGGTAGCAATCCTCCCCGGAACGGGGAGGGGGACCGCCAAAGGCGGTGGAGGGGCCGACATCCCGCCATCGACCCCTCCGTCAGTCCTTCGGACCGCCACCTCCCCGTTCCGGGGAGGACTTGATGGCGACGATCGCGGTCGATCCCCGCACCGATTACCTCCTGCGCCTCGGCGATGACGCCCTGGTGCTCGGTCAGCGCGTGTCCGAATGGACGGGACATGGCCCGGTGCTCGAGGTCGACATCAGCCTTGCGAACCTTGCGCTCGATCTGATCGGGCAGGCGACGTTGTTGCTTGGAGAAGCCGGCGACGGCGACCAGCTTGCCTTCCACCGCGACGTGCTCGACTTCAAGAATTGCCTGCTGGTCGAGCAGCCCAACGGCGACTTCGCGCAGACCATTGCGCGGCACCTGCTCTACACGACCTGGCAGCACATGCTGCTTCAGCGCTTGCAGCAATCGAGCGACCAGTTCCTGCTGGAGTTCGCGCACAAAGCGGTGAAGGAAGTGGCCTACCATCGCGATCTAGCCAGCGACTGGACCGTCCGCCTTGGCGACGGGACCGAGGAAAGCGCCCGGCGCATGGCCGAAGGACTCGACTGGAACTGGCGCTTCATCCCCGAGCTGTTCGAGGTCGACGAGAGCCTGCAAGCCGCAATCGATGCGGGGATCGCGGCCGATCCGCGGGAGTTCGAAGAGGAATATCGATCGGCGATCGCTTCCGTTCTCGCTGAAGCGAATCTGGAAGCGCTGGCGGACCAGCGTCCGATCCTCGGCGGCCGCCGCGGACATCACAGCGAGCATCTCGGTCACCTGCTCGCTGTGATGCAGTTCCTTCCGCGCACCTATCCCGACGCCAAGTGGTAGTTTAACCCGCCGCCATGGCCGAGCATTTTCACGCGCTGCGCGTTGCCGAAGTCGTGCCGGAAACGAGCGAAGCGAATTCGATCCGCTTCGAGATTCCGCGCGAGCTTCGCGAGCGTTTTGCGTTCCGTGCCGGCCAGCACCTGACTCTTCGCGCGACGATCGACGGCGAGGAAGTGCGGCGGAACTACTCGCTCTGCACGGCGCCCGACGACCAGGACTGGATGGTCACCGTGAAGCGCATCGGTGGCGGGCTTTTCTCCAATTGGGTCGGCGACAAATTGAAGGCCGGCGACACGCTCGACGTCATGCCGCCACACGGCAGTTTCACCACCGAATTCGACGCGTCG
>Ga0207639_10000304_pt1 | contig 34871 bp, 28 predicted proteins | sample KBSCornC32_FD_184299 | JGI IMG/M metagenome (GOLD analysis project Ga0207639, IMG submission 184299) | Corn rhizosphere microbial communities from Kellogg Biological Station, Michigan, USA - KBS Corn C3-2 (SPAdes) (version 2) | ecosystem: Host-associated > Plants > Roots > Rhizosphere > Soil ... | reverse complement strand
AATCTCGTATCCGTTTCTGCTGCCGATTCTGGATTGGCTGATGCTGCCGCCAAGATCGACTGCCTGGCCGTGGCGAAAGCGCTTGGCGCTGCTGTGGCATCGGCAACGGGCGACGTATCTCGGGGTCTTCATTGGCGGACTCGTCTACCTTGCGCTGCGCTTCTGGGCGCTCGGCTACATTCTTCATTCCAGCGCCGGCAGCGTGCGGCTCGCGCCGCTCGCGCACCTGCAGGAAATCGCCTGGTCGTATCTCACATACTGGCGGATTCTGGTCTGGCCCATGGTCGGGCTGAACCCGGTGCACCTGATCGATGAGCGCCAATTCGCGACGCTGAGTGCGGGTTCACTGTTATCCGATCTTGGCGCCCTGGCAATCGTCGCCTACGCTGCAATCGCATTCTGGAAGCGCTGGTTCGCGGGCGGGCTCATCGCCGTTGTTACCGCGTCGTTGCTTCCTGTGTTGCACATCCTGCCGATAGGTTTCGACGAAAGTCTTTACCACGAGCGCTACGTCATGGCGCCGCTGGCGGCCATGCTGGTGCTGCTGCCGAGATCGATTGCGTACATCCAGCCAACGCGCATCGTGCGCGTCGGCATCTCGGGCGCGCTGGCGATCTGGCTGATCGCGGCCGTGGCGAATATTCGCGTGACGCTGCCTTTGTGGGCCGACGACACGTCGTTGTGGCAATGGGCGTTGCGTGCGAACCCCGCTTCGGTTTCGGCGCGTGAGAATCTGCTTGCCAGCTATATTGCCGCGAAAAATCCACGCGCCGACGACTTCGCCGATGCGCTGATCGCCGATCCGGTGCCGTGCCCAACCTGCCTCCTCAATGTCGCTTACTTTTCGATGAGCGAAGGCAACACGGCGCGCGCCGACGCTGCGCTGGCCAGACTCGACGCGGCTGTCGATGTGCATCTGCGGCAAGCTTCGGGCGTCGCGCGAGCACACTTGCACGAAATGCAAAGCGACACGGTCGGCGCCGAGCGAGCCTATCGAGCGGCCGCAGCGCTCGATCCGCGTGAACCGATGACCAAATTGCAGCTTGCGCTGTTTCTCGCGCATATGGGCAACGTCGACGAATCGCGCCGCATCGAGGAATCGGCCTTGCAATTGTTCGCACCGGACCAGCGCGCACAACGACGCAAGGAATTCGATCACGCCGTCCTGGAAAAACGGACTAGCGCCACCCCGAACTGATCGGATACCGCCGATCGCGACCGAACGCACGCGTCGAAATCTTCGGCCCTGGCGCGGCCTGGCGGCGTTTGTATTCGCTCGCCAGCACCAGCTTTGCCACGCGCCGTACGACGGCTTCATCGAAGCCTGCGGCAACGATCTCGGCCTGCGACTGTTCGCCTTCGATGAAACGTTCGAGGACCGCGTCGAGCACCTCGTAAGCAGGCAACGAATCTTGATCGGTCTGATTTTCGCGCAGTTCAGCCGACGGTGCGCGCTCGATCACCGCCGCCGGGATTACCTCGCCGGCGCGATTGCGCCAACGCGCCAACGCGTACACAAGCTGCTTGTAGCAATCCTTGATCGGCGCGTAGCCGCCACACATGTCGCCGTAGATCGTCGCGTAGCCGACCGCGTATTCGCTCTTGTTGCCGGTCGTCAGCAGCATGCGGCCGAGCTTGTTGGACAACGCCATCAGAATCGCGCCGCGGCAGCGTGACTGCAGGTTTTCTTCGGTGATATCGGCAGGCTTGCCCAGGAAAGCCGGCGCCAGCGCGTCGAGGAACCCGACGTAAGGCGTTTCGATCGGGATCGTCAGCAGTTGCACCCCCATCGCGTTGGCCTGCTGCTCGGCCAAGTCGTTGCTCAGATCCGTCGTGTAGCGCGACGGCAGACGCACGCCCGTCACACGCTCGGGCCCTAACGCCTCTACGGCCAGTGCCAGCGTCAGTGCGGAATCGATGCCGCCGGACAGGCCGAGCAGCACACCCGGAAAATGATTCTTCTCGATGTAGTCGCGCACACCGCGCACGAGCCCCGCATACACGCGCGCTTCGCGCGACGAATCGTTTTCCACTGGCCAGTCGAGCGCGCGGAAACGTCGCGCCGCATTGTCGTACTCGGCGACGAGCATCGCGTCGACAAATACCGGTGCCCGCGCGGCGATGCGGCCGTCCGGCTCGATGAGCAGCGAACCGCCGTCGAACAATAGGTCATCCTGGCCGCCGACCAGATTCAGATACGCGATCGCGACGCTGTTCTCACGGGCGCGGCGAGCGAGCAGTTCCTCGCGTTGCGTACATTTTTCCAGATCGAACGGCGAGGCATTGATGACGATCAGCAGTTGCGCGCCCTTGGCTGCGGCGAGCGCCGCCGGCTCGGGTTCCCAGATATCTTCGCAGACCAGCCAGCCGATGCGCATCCCGGCAAAGTCGGTGACGGCCGAGTCGCTGCCGGGACGGAAATAGCGCTTTTCGTCGAACACGGTGTAGTTCGGCAACGCCTGCTTGTGCGCGGTGAACGCGATCGTGCCGTCGTCGAGCAGCGATGCGGCATTGTATACTTCACCGAGCGCATGCGGATGCCCCACATAGGCGGCAATGCCGTGCGTCGATTGCGCAACCGCCTCGAGTTCCTGCTCGCAGGCGGCGAGAAAGCTCGGCCGCAACAACAAGTCTTCGGGCGGATAGCCGGACAACGTCAGTTCCGGAAACGCAATCAGCTGCGCATGCTTGCCACGCGCCGCGCGCACGAGTTCGCGTACGCGCTCGCCATTGCGCGCGACCGCGCCGACGGAGAAATCGAATTGGGCCAGCGCAAAGCGCAGCGTTGCCATCGAGGGGTCCTCAAATGCAAAGGCCGCGAGGAATCGCGGCCTGCATTATCGCTTATCGCAAACCGCGTTTACTTGGCGAGGCGCGCCGCAATGGCCTTGCCCAGGTCAGCCGGCGATTTCACCGTCGTCACGCCCGCCTTCTCGAGCGCGGCAAACTTCGCCGCGGCCGTGCCTTTGCCGCCGGAGATGATCGCGCCGGCGTGACCCATGCGTTTTCCCGCGGGTGCGCTGGCGCCGGCGATGAAGGCGACAACGGGTTTTTTAACGTATTCCTCGATGAACTCGGCGGCTTCTTCCTCGGCGCTGCCGCCGATCTCGCCGACCATGATGATGCCTTGAGTCTGTGCGTCGTCCTGGAACAGTTTCAGGCAGTCGATGAAGTTCAGGCCGTTGATCGGATCGCCGCCGATGCCGATGCAGGTGCTCTGGCCCAAGCCCACGTTCGTGGTCTGGAACACCGCTTCGTACGTGAGCGTGCCCGAGCGCGAGACGATGCCGACCTTGCCCGGCTTGTGAATGTGACCCGGCATGATGCCGATCTTGCACTCGCCCGGCGTGATCACGCCCGGGCAGTTCGGACCGATCAGCACGGTGTCGGGGTAGGCCTTGAGCGCATTCTTCACGCGCAGCATGTCGAGCACCGGAATGCCTTCGGTGATCGTCACGATCACGCGCACGCCGGCGTCGGCCGCCTCGAGAATCGCATCGGCCGCGAACGGCGGTGGCACGAAGATCATCGACGCGTCGGCGCCGGTCTCATCGACGGCATCCTGCACCGTATTGAATACCGGCAGGCCGATGTGCAGCGAGCCGCCCTTGCCCGGCGTCACGCCGCCGACGAGTTTGGTGCCGTACTCCAGCGCCTGCTCGGAATGGAACGTGCCCTGCTGACCGGTAAAGCCTTGGGTAATGACTTTTGTGGATTTGTTGACAAGTACACTCATCGCGATTCCTTACTTCACCGCGGCGACAGCTTTCTGCGCCGCGTCGTTCAGATCCAGGGCGGGCGTGATCTTCAGCCCGGAATTGGCCAGCATCTCGCGGCCCTTTTCCACATTCGTACCTTCCAGGCGCACGACGACCGGAATCGTCAGACCCACTTCCTTGACCGCGGCGATGATGCCTTCGGCGATCAGGTCGCAACGCACGATGCCGCCGAAGATGTTGACGAGAATGCAGCGCACCTTGTCCGAGGACAGGATCAGCTTGAACGCCTCGGTCACGCGCTCCTTCGTCGCGCCGCCGCCGACGTCGAGGAAGTTCGCCGGTTCGCCGCCGGCGAGCTTGATGACATCCATCGTCGCCATGGCGAGCCCCGCGCCGTTGACCATGCAGCCGATGTTGCCGTCCATCGTTACGTAGTTGAGGCTGTGCTTGGTCGCCGTCGCTTCGGCGTGATCTTCCTGCGATTCGTCACGCATGGCGACGAGATCGGCGTGGCGAAAATCGGCGTTGTCGTCGGAATTGACCTTGCCGTCGAGCGCGGCGAGGTCGCCGGACTTCACAATCGCCAGCGGATTGAGTTCGACCAGCGACAGGTCCTTGTCGTTGAACAGCTTGTACAGGCCGAGCATGATCCTGGTCAGCTGCGTGGCCTGCTTCGCGTTCAGGCCCATCGCGAACGCGAGCTTGCGGCACTGGTAGGGCTGCAGACCCTCGACGAATTTCACTTCGAGCGTGTGGATGTCCTCCGGGTTCTCGCGGGCGACCTGCTCGATGTCGACGCCGCCGCGCGCCGAGGCGATGAACGCGACCGCCTTGGTCGCCCTGTCCACAAGTATAGAAAGATACAATTCCTTGGCGATGTCGGTCGCCTCGCACACGAGCACGCAGTTGACCGGCAAAGCGCGCCCGCCGGACTGGTACGTCGCCATCTGCGTGCCGAGCATCTTCGCCGCCGCCGCTTTCGCCTCGTCCGTCGATTTGACGAGCTTGACGCCGCCGGCCTTGCCGCGGCCGCCGGCGTGGATCTGCGCCTTGATCACCCACTCGTCGCCGCCGAGAGCGCGCGCCGCTTCGGCGGCTTGCTCGGGCGTCGTGGCGATCTTGCCCGAAGGAACCGGGATGCCGTAGTCGGCAAACAACTGCTTGGCCTGATACTCGTGGAAATTCATGCTCGATCCTGGATGAGAATGGCGCGGCGAGACTCGCGGCGGAAAGCGCGAGGCCGCGTATTGTGAACAATGGCGCCGCCAAAAAAAAGTGGCGCACCGTTGCTATACTCGCGCGTGCATGCAAGACGCGGCAACCAGCTCCATCGACATACGCCCACGCCCGGCGCCCGTGCTGAGCGAGATCAGCCGGCGCGAGTTGTATTTTTTCAATCTGTTCCGCGTGATCCAGGCAGTGATCATCGGCGCGCTGCTGCTGAGTCCGCCGGACCTGGGCTGGATCAAGCTCGACCATCCGCTGCTCGGCCGCGCTTGCGCGATGGTGTATCTGGTGCTTGCCGGATATGCCCTGCTGCAGACCGAACGCTGGCGCCACGAGCTGCAATTCAAGGTGGCACTCGCCTTGCTGCTCGATATCTGTGCAACCACAGTCGCGATGTTCTCGCTGGCGAATCCGCCGAGTGCGATCGCGATGCTGCTGCTCGTCAACGTCGGCGCCGGCGCACTGCTGCTGCCGCCGCGTCTCGGCGGATTTTTCGCCGCACTCGCCGCGCTCGGTGTGCTCGGGCAATGCGTGTACGGGCGCGTGGTCGAACACGAAGATCGCAACCTGCTCGAAGCCGGCCTGTACGGCCTCGGCTACTTCGCCACCGCGACTCTATGCTATGTGCTCGGCAAGCAAATGCGCGAGACCGAAGCGCTCGCTGAACAGCGCGGCCTGGACCTGGCCAATCTCGCGCAGATCAACGAGCTCATCATCCGGCGCATGAAAACCGGCGTGCTGGTCGTCGACGACGCCAACCGCGTGCATCGCTGGAACGAGTCGGCATGGGCTTTGATGGGCAACCCCAAGCCGGGACAGCGCGATCTGGGCAGCGTCGCGCCGGAACTGTCGCGCCGTCTGTATCACTGGCGCTCGACCGGCAAGATCGACGGCATGGCCGTCGCGCTCGCCGAGGGCGTGCCGGAAGTCATACCGCGTTTCACCAAGCTCGCATCGAACGACGACAAGCACGTGCTGATTTTTCTCGACGACACTTCGCTGCTGTCGCGCCGCGCCGAGGAACTGACGCTGTCATCGCTCGGACGCTTGTCGGCCTCGATCGCCCATGAGGTGCGCAACCCGCTCGCCGCCATCAGTTACTCGGCGCAGCTGCTCGCCGAATCGGAAGACTTGACCGATGCCGACAAGCGCATGGTCGAGATCATCAACAATCACTGCAGCCGCGTGAACGAGATCGTCGAGAACATTCTGCAATTGTCGCGGCGCGAGCGCTCGCGCCCGGAAAGCCTGGACCTTTCGGTGTGGGCGACGCATTTCGTCGAGGAGTACAAAATCGCGAACGATCTGGGTTCCGATCATTTGCGCGCGGTGACGCAGCCGATCCATGTCGAAGCACTCGCGGATCCGCAGCAATTGCAGCAGGTGGTCTGGAATCTGGTGCAGAACGCGTTGCGCTACGGCCGCATGCCCGGCGAGCCGGCGCGCGTATCCGTCGTGGCGCGCCTGCAAACCGACAAGGGTCCACCGCTGATTGAAGTCGTCGATCGCGGCCCCGGCATTCCGGCGAAAGTCGCCGCACAGATTTTCGAACCGTTCTTCACCACCAACGAATACGGAACGGGCCTGGGCCTCTATCTCGCGCGGCAGATGTGCGAAGCGAACCAGGCCGGCCTGGAATACGTTCCCGTTGCCGGCGGCGGCAGTTGCTTTCGCATCACCTTGCCGGGGCCGGCGGTGATGGTGAAGACGCATTGACGCGGTAACCGTGAATCATCGCTTGCTGAAACTTGGCGCTGACTGCGGGCCTGCTCGTGGTCGTAACCATTGTTTACTGGCGATCACGCATGGTGGATTGACATGAACCCACCAAAGCCAGGGCCGCGTATGAATGATCGCCAGCTGATTGTCGTGGTCGTATTCGGCGTCCTCTGTTTGGTCGCGTTCGTCTACTGGCCGTCCACCCATGGCGTGTTCATCTGGGACGATACGTCTTCCATTCATGATGCAGGCTGGCTGCGCGGCGACATCTGGAAGGAAGCCGTGTTCCGAGGTTTCAATGGCTGGATCAATTATTTCCGTCCACTGATCGTATTGTTGTTTGTCTTCGAAACCCGCGCATTCGATGTGATGCCGGGCCCGATGCACGCCGTCTCGGTCGCTATCCACTTGTCAGATACCTTGCTCGTTGGCCTCCTTGCATGGCGTATAGCGATCAGGCGGAATGTTGCATGGCATCCAGTCCTGCTCATCGTCCTGCCGATGATGTTCTACGGACTGCATCCTGCCCTGATCGAACCGGTCGACTGGGTCGGTTGCCAGTTCGAACTTGCAGTCGTCTTTTTTATCCTGCTCGCTCTGCTCGCGAATGTGTCGATCGAATCTGTGCCGAGACGTGCACTGGCTGTGGGGCTATGTTTCCTGCTCGCGGCCGGATTCAAGGAAGCCGCCGCTGCACTCCCGCCGCTGCTCGTTCTGTTCGATTTAGCCCTTGCCGGCGAGACGAACTGGCCGGCTCTCTGGCGCGTCACGTGGCGGCGCCAGCATTTTGTCTACGCTGCGGTACTGGCGGCGGGGATCGCCTATCTGGCCGTGCGGATCTGGGGATTGGGTTATGCGGTGATGCCCTCGGGTACAGAATCACTGCTCTCGTTCACGCGCTTGCAGCGCGTTAGTCTCACCTATCTGAGCTATTGGAAGCTGATCATTTGGCCGATGACCAGCATCGGCCTCATTCATGGCGTCGACGAAAAACAGTTTGCCGTGGTGACCTTGCGCTCGCTCGGTACCGATGTAGCGGCTGCCTTGCTGGCACTCGGCGGATTGTACGCATTCGGCAAGCGTTGGCTGATCGGCTTTGCGATCCTAGGGACAAGCGTCGCCCTGTTACCTGTGCTCAACATCATCCCAATCGGTTTCAATGAGGGTCTTTACCACGATCGCTATGCGACCACCGCAATCGCCATCGCAAGCGCACTGCTCCCATCGCTCTTTGCACCGCTGATCGCGCGCAGTCACGCTGTGCGCGTGACTGCACCGCTAGTTGCGCTCGTCTGGTTCGGTTTCGCCATCGCCGATATTCGAGTGACCGTGCCGCTTTGGAACGATGAACTGGCGCTGTGGCAGTGGGCCGCACGACAGGAACCGGACGCAGTCACCCCCAAGGAACACTTGCTTTCTACCTACATCGGCCGCAACGATCACGCGCGCGGACGCGAGCTTGCTGACTGGCTCGTCGCCAACCACCCGGAATGCGTGAACTGCATGCTCAACGCCGCCAATCTCGCCGTTGCCGACCATGACCCTGCGCGCGCGGCGTTAGCGCTTGGCAAGGTAAAGGATCGCAACTTGCTGGCCTATAACAAGGGCATGCTCGAAGGTTACGTGTTCGCCAACGGCGAATTGTCGGAACTCCAAGGTGACCTGTCCGGCGCCGAGGAAGCCTATCGCGATGCGATCACGCTTGATCCTGCCAGCCCGGTCGCGCGTTTTACTCTGGCACTGCTGCTGGTGAAAACCGGAAGAGCCGGCGAGGGAAAAGCAACTGCAGACGCGGCCCTATCCTTGTTTGCGCCTGACGAACGCGAACTGCGGCGCGTGCAGCTTGCGCAGGCACTCGCCCAAGCGGGAGCATCGCGCTGATGCGCATCCGCCATATTTCGGTACTTGCCATTCTCGCCCTCGTTGCATTGATCTACTGGCCCGTGCGCCACGGCGGCTTCGTCTGGGACGATCAGCTGTGTTTCCACGATGCGGCATGGTTGCGCAGCGCGAATTGGATACATTACCTATTCCGTGATTTCTGCGACTGGAAGGTATACTTCCGACCACTCGGGATACTGCTGTTCGTTGGCGAGATCCGCGCGTTCGATGCAGCGCCGGGGCCGATGCATCTGGTGTCCCTCTTCCTGCACATCATCAACACCGCGCTCGTGGGTTTACTGGCGCGAAGGCTCACTCGCGCGCGAGTCGAATGGGCCGGCCCCTGTGCAATGCTGTGCTATGGCCTGCATCCCGCGCTGGTCGAACCGATCGCATGGGCCAGCTGCCAATTCGATTTGATGCTCGTTTTGCTCACCTTGCTCGGACTGTGGTTCAATTTGTCGCTGCGCGATGGCAGGGCACGCGCGTTTGCGGTTGCCCTGTGTTTTTTTGCCGCGAGCTGCGCCAAGGAACCGGCTGCCGTGTTTCCGGCGCTGCTCGTGCTCTTCGATGGATTCACCTCCGACACGCCGCGACTGCGTACGCTTTGGCGGCGCCAATCGGGCGTTTACGCCGCAGTGTTTGTTGCCGGGCTGGCTTATCTCGCTTTGCGCCGCTGGGCGCTTGGTTTCCTTATCCCGCCGGTGCAAGCACTGTCCGCAACCCCGATCGCCTGGCTACAGGAAATTTGTCTCACCTATGTAAGCTATTGGAAGACGATCCTGTGGCCGATGACAGGCGCCGGGCCAATTCACCCGGTGGAAGTCACACGTTTGGCGGCGCTTTCTTCGTCGACGCTCGCCGTCGATGCAATCGCCGCCGCAGTCTTGGGATTCGGCCTCTACTCGCTGTGGAAAGGCCGTCTTGCCGGCTATTGGATTGCCGCGGTCACCGCAGCTCTGCTGCCTGTGCTCAATCTCGTTCCCGTTGCCTTCACCGAGAGCCTGTACCACGAACGGTACGCGATGACCGCGATTGCGATCACCTGCGCACTTTTGCCTGCTTTGCTCGCCCCGGCGCTCGCCCGCGAGCGCGTGGCCAGACTCGCGCTACCGGCCATTGCAGTGTTCTGGCTCGCGCTGGCCATCATCAATGTGCGCGTGACCCTGCCGCTGTGGAACGACGAGCAGACGTTATGGCAGTGGGCATTGCGTGAGAACCCAGGGTCGCTGCTTGCGCGCGACCGTCTACTGTATTTTTACGTCACCCGCGGCGATCGGGTTCACGCGCGCGAGTTAGCCGATGCGCTGGTCGCGGAAAACGCGCCGTGCCCTGCCTGCATGCTCAATGCCGCACTGGTCGCGATTGCCGACGGCGACGCCGAACGCGCCGCGCGGGCGCTCCATAACCTCGACAGCTCCGCCGATGCTCTTGCCGACAACCCGCGACTGCTGCACGAATACGTCTACATCAACGGCAAGCTGCTGCAACTGCGTGGCGATCTCGTGGGTGCCGAAGACGCCTACCGTGACGCGATAACGCTGGATCCACTGGATCCGCTGCCGCACTGGAACCTGGCACTCCTGCTCGCAACGCAGGGTCAGACGGATGCTGCGCGCAAAGCTGCCGACGCCGCGCTGGCACTGTTCACGCCCGATCAGCGCGAGGCGCGCAGTACTCAATTCGAGCAGGCCCTGACGCGAAGGAATCGTTGATGCGGACGCGCGACGCCCTCGCGGTCTTGGCAAGCCTCGGTCTGATCGCGCTGGTCTACTGGCCAGTGCATCACGGCGGCTTCGTCTGGGACGACAAGCTTTGCTTTCACGATGCCGGCTGGCTGCACGGCGGGAATTGGTCGCAGTACATATTCCGCGGCTTCTGCGACTGGACAGATTACTTCCGCCCACTCGTCGTAGCACTGTATGCGCTGCAAGTACAAGGCTTCGGCGGCGATCCAGGCGCCATGCACCTGGTATCTCTCGGGCTGCACTTGGTGAATACACTGCTCGTAGGTGTGCTCGCGCGCAGGCTTTGTCCGCATCCGGCCTTTCTGAGCGCAGCAGTAATGCTGCTCTATGGTCTTCATCCGGCACTGGTCGAGCCGGTGTTCTGGATCGGCTGCCAATACGAGATGGTGGTAGTACTCGGAGCACTGCTGGCTCTGCTCTCCAACATGACGATCGAAAACAGCCTGTCGCGCGCATGTACCGTCGCTGTCGCATTCTTCCTCGCCGCCTGCGCCAAGGAATCGGCTGTCGCTATCCCTTTGTTGCTGATCGTGTTCGACCTTTCCACGCAGTCCACAGGTACCGGACTTCGCGCGACGGCGCTAGCGACATTGCGTCGCCAATGGCCCGTGTACGCCATGTTGTTTGGCGCCGGACTTGCGTATCTGGCGCTGCGTCACTGGGCGATTGGCGCCATCTCTTCATTGCTTGGCGGCGAGCCGCTAATTTCGCTCGCGCGCGCACAAAAGGCCGCATTGACCTATCTCAGTTACTGGAAGTTGCTGGTCTGGCCGATGACCGGACTGTCGCCGATCCACCCCGTGGATGACGCGCGCTTCGCGGCTCTCAGCGGGCAGTCACTCGCGATCGACGCGTCCGCCATAGCGATCGCACTGGGCGGATTGCTCGCATTCTGCCGCCGCGCGGCGCTGGGCAGCCTGATCATGGCCGTGAGCGCCGCGCTGTTACCGGTGCTGCATCTAGTCCCCATTCAATTCAATGAAAGCCTCTACCACGAACGCTATGCGATGCTGGCGCTGGCCATCGGTTGCGCTTGGCTGCCAGCCGCAGTTGCACCGCTACAGCGGCGGCTACTGCGCAACGTCACTGCTGCAATTGGCCTGGTCTGGCTGATCCTTGCCGTCATCAACATCCGAGTCACGCTGCCTTTGTGGTCAGACGAACTCGCGCTTTGGCAATGGGCTTTGCGCGAGCATCCAGATTCTCTTGTTGCCAAGCAGCACCTGCTTGCCAAATACAGCGAGCGTGGCGATCGCATGCATGCGCGCGCACTCGCCGACACGCTGATTGCAGAGAACGCACCCTGCCCGGTATGCATGCTCAGCATCGCTTATCTAGCGCTGGACGAAGGCGATGCAGCGCGCGCCTCGCTCGCGATCGACAGAATCCGCAACGCCAGCGCCGTCCCTGGCGATCCGCTGTTCATGGAAGAATTCATCATTGCCCAAGGCGAATTACTCGAGTTGCAGAATGATCCTAGGAACGCTGCAACCGCATATCGCGATGCCATGGCAATTGATCCGGCCGACCCGCGTCCACGGATGAACCTGGCCATGCTGCTATTGCGCCTGGGCGACCTGGCCCAGGCGCGCGCGAATATGGAAAGCGCGCTCGCACTGTACGCTCCAGTGGAACGCGCGCAACGCCGCAAGATCTTCGAGGACGCTGCCGCCGCGGCGACGGCCTCGCCATGAACGCTCAGCGCGACTGGCGTCTGGCTCTGCTGATGTTGGGCATTCTGCTCATTGTCGCGTGGAGCTACTGGCCGCTACTCGACGCCGGCTTCGTTTGGGTCGACAACACGATCTTCCACGAGGCTGCTTGGCTGCGTTATGGCAACGGTTGGATCGATCGCGTATTTCATCAATTCTACGACTGGGTCAACTATTTCCGCCCCTTGACCGTCTTCCTCTGGGTCGTCCAGGCACGTGCATTCGATGTAACGCCCCAGGCGATGCATGGCGTGTCGCTCGCCCTGCACCTGGCCAATACCTTGCTCGTCGGCCTGCTCGGCCGGTTGCTCTGGCGAGCCAGCAAGGGAGACAGCGCCAGCGCCGTGATGACCGGCGGCGCGATGCTGCTTTACGGTCTGCATCCGGCATCCATCGAACCTGTCGCGTGGATATCAAGTCAGGCCGAGCCGCTTGTCACCTTGCTAACGCTTGCGGCCCTTGGCGCAAACCTGATCCTGCGCAATCCGGGCTGCCGAGCGACTGCAGTCGCGACAATTTTCTTCCTCGCCGCTTGCGCCAAGGAGTCGGCCGTAGCGTTGCCGTTGGTGATCGCACTGATAGACATCATGCTGGATCGAACTTCCGGCGACCTTGGCGCGCGCCTGGGTGCGGTCTGGCGGCGCCAATGGCTCACCTATGTACTGATGTTGGTCGCGGGGCTCGCATATCTCGCGCTGCGCTGGTGGGGGTTGGGTTTTCTCTTGCAGGCCACCGCCCCCGGGCAAATCTCGCTGGCCACTCGCTGGCAAACAGCAAGTTTTGTCTTCGTTAATTACTGGCGCATCCTCCTATGGCCGATGTTCGACCTCGGGCCCCTGCATATCGTCAACGAACGCCAATTTGCAGTGTTCTCGTGGAAATCGCTGAGCACCGACTGCATTGCGATCGTGATCCTTGCCATGGGTCTGTACATGGCATGGAGGCGGAAACCCTTGGGATTCCTGGTGCTTACCGTCTGCGCCACATTGCTGCCGGTCATGCACGTGATTCCGGTCACGTTCGACCTGAGTCTGTATCACGAGCGTTACGCATTGACAGCCATCGCCATGGCCAGCGTACTGCTCCCACGATGTCTCGCAGAGGTCGATTTTTCCCGCCGCCGCCTGCAACCATGGCTCGTGGTCGCAACGGCATCGGGCGTGTTTTGGCTCGGGCTCGGTATCGCCAATATCCGCGCCACGCTGCCTCTATGGAACGATGAAATCAAGCTGTGGAACTGGGTGCTGCAACGTTATCCGTCACTTCAGCTTGCGCAGAGTCACCTGCTTGCCGCCTACCACAGCGCCGGGGAGCGCGCGCATGCGCACACCGTCGCCGACGCGATCTTCGCCGAGCACGCGAACTGCGTTGACTGCATGCTCAACGTGGCAACATTGGCCGTCGAAGAGGGCGACGTACCCAGGCTGAAAACCGCACTGGAAAACGTGCGACAGGCGCTCGGCGCGGAGCCCAACAAGCGTGCATGGCAGGCTTACTTGATTGCTGTCGGCCAGCTGCACGAGCTCCAAGGCGAGACGCAGGAGGCCGTGAATGCTTATCAGGACGCAATTCGCGCAGAGCCGCTTGATCCGATGGCACGCATGGATCTGGCGCTGCTGCTCGCCCGCCACGGCGATGTTCCGGCCGCGCGCCGGCACATGGAAATGGCGCTGCAGCTGTTCGCGCCGGACCAGCGCGCGCATTATGGCGAAATCTTCGAACGCGTCGCGGCGAGCGCGGCGGCCAAGCCCGAACGCCACTGACCGCTTCACGTGGGGCGCGTTTTCGCTTAATGTCGCGCCATGACTGCAGCTGCCCTTGTCGTTGACGACGAACGCGACATCCGTGAACTACTCACCATCACCCTTGGCCGCATGGGTCTGAAGGTGGATACAGCCAGCGATGTCGCTGACGCCAAGCGACGCCTTGCCGAATCGCGCTACGCCCTGTGCTTCACGGATATGCGCCTGCCCGACGGCAGCGGACAGGAAATCATCGAACTCATCGCGCAATATTATCCGGAAACACCGGTGGCCATGATCACCGCGTACGGCAATGTAGACGCGGCCGTAAACGCCCTGAAGGCCGGTGCGTTCGATTTCGTGTCCAAGCCGGTCGACATAAATATGTTGCGCCGCCTCGTGCAGACCGCGCTGCGCGTGGCCGAAGGCAAGCGCACCGAGACTGCAAGTACGGGCGCGGCACGCATGCTCGGCGACTCTCCACCCATTCAGGAATTGCGCGCCACGATCTCCAAGCTCGCACGCAGCCAGGCCCCGGTGTATATCAGCGGCGAGTCCGGGGTCGGCAAGGAGCTTGTCGCCCGCCTGATCCATGAGCAAGGGCCACGCGCGAGCGGCGCGTTCGTTCCGGTGAACTGCGGCGCAATTCCATCCGAATTGATGGAGTCCGAGTTCTTCGGACATAAGAAAGGAAGCTTCACGGGCGCGCAGGCGGACAAGGACGGTCTGTTCCAGGCCGCCAATGGCGGCACCCTGTTTCTCGACGAAGTGGCCGAGCTGCCTGTGCACATGCAGGTCAAGCTACTGCGCGTGATCCAGGAAAAAGCCGTCCGGCCGATCGGCGGCCGCAGCGAAGTGCCGGTAGACGTGCGCATTCTCTCGGCGACCCACAAGAACCTGGGCAAACTCGTCGAAGGCAACCAGTTCCGACAGGACTTGTACTACCGGATCAACGTCATCGAATTGCGCGTACCGCCGCTGCGCGAGCGCCGCGACGACATACCCAAGCTGGCCGGACGCGTGCTCAATCGTCTGGCCGCCGATAATGGACAACCGCCGGCAAAACTGACGCCGGAAGGTCTGTCGGCACTTTTGGCGTATGGTTTTCCGGGCAACGTACGCGAGCTGGAAAACGTGCTCGAACGAGCAGTTGCACTGTGCGAGAACAATACGATCCGCTCCGATGACCTGCGCCTGGTCCCGGCCACAGCGAAGGTTTCTGCGGCCGTGCCCGAGGACGGTGAAGGCGATGAAGCCGACTCTTCAGACGGCGGACTGGATAGTTACATCAGCAACCTCGAACGCGAAGCGATCATGAAAGCGCTGCAAGAGACGCGCTACAACAAAACCGCGGCGGCCAAGAAACTAGGTATCACGTTTCGCGCCCTACGTTACAAGCTGAAGAAGCTCGGCATCGACTGATCGCCACATGTCGCGCTGGAAAGCCGCTGCAATACATTCCTCGATCAGCATTGTCGTTGCGCTGGCCGTGGGCATCCTGCTCCTAGGCGTGTGGTACCCGCCGCCGTATTTTCACGCTGCAGGCGCGGATCAGCTCATCTTGTTGCTGGTCGGCGTGGATCTGGTCTTGGGCCTCTTGCTCACTCCACAACCTGCCGAAATATTACCGACCTTACGCCAGCGTGAGCCAGTACCTCACGGCTAAAGCCAAGCCATTCGCCTCATTGCTCAAAATGAGCACAGCGAAAGGTAGCCGAAGCATGGCTGCGCAGAGCGGCCGCACAGAGGCCACGGTCGTCTTGCCACTGCAAGCCCGCAAGGCAATCTGGTCATGCTGCTGGATTCGCAAAGCGGCGAACCTCTGCAAGCGCTTGCAATCGATCCCTGGTAGTCCTTTGGCATGGGAACTGCATCTTTCGTACTCGCCATTCGCGAGGGATAAACCATGCCTGCCGCACGCCGCTCGTCCGGCTTTACCCTGATTGAATTGATGATCGTGGTCGCGATCATCGCGATCCTCGCTGCCATTGCTCTCCCCGCGTATCAGGATTACGTGATCCGATCCCAGGTCAGCGAAGGTGCGGTGCTTGGCGAAGGCGTGAAGGATGCTGTCTGGGAATTCGTCTCCAACCAGGGGCACATGCCGACCAACAATACATCGGCGGGGCTGCCTGCGCCGACGTCGATAACCGGGAAATTCGTCCACGACGCATTGGTTGGCGGCGGCCACATCACTATCACGTTTGCGTCCGCGAGCCCACAGCGGGCCAACATTTCCATAGATCAGAAAACGCTCATTTTCTCGCCCCTGTTCGGGGGCTCGGAAGGCAGCATCAAATGGGTGTGCCAACCAACCGGAACCGTCGAACAGAAATATCTGCCGACCATCTGCAGGCAGGGAACCAACTAAGGTTGTGTGGCCAGCTTGGTCGAAATCCGCTGACGCGGCACGTCAGTTGTAGGCAATTCTGGGGATCGCCTACTCTGCGAATACGCCAATAACGCCGCGACCTGTGACAGCTTCGACACTCAAAACGGACTTCCGCCACATTTTTGCCCATGGCATGGAAGGTGCTAGACTGTATGCTGAATTCCTGTTGGTCTTGGGTGGACGCCACGGATGCGTAGGCTGGCCGGAACGACGGAATTCAGGGGCACTCCAGTTAGCTAACTCTAGAGGATCAACCATGAAAAACATGAAGGGTTTTACCCTGATCGAATTGATGATCGTCGTTGCGATCATTGCGATCCTGGCGGCCATCGCGCTGCCGGCGTATCAGGACTACGTGATTCGTTCGCAGGTGTCGGAAGGTTCCGTGTTGTCCGATGGCGCGAAGACGGCCATTGCCGAGTTCTACAGCAATGTCGGCCATGCTCCGCTCAACAATACCTCCGCCGGTCTGGCTTCCGAGATCTCCATCACCGGCAAGTTCGTGGACGAACTATCTGTGGCGAACGGTGTGATCACTACGACGTTCTCCAGCACCTCGCCGCAGCGCGCGAACGTGAGCATCAATGGTTCGACGCTAGTCTTCAGCCCGGTGTTTGGTGCTACTGCTGGTAGCACGGTCTGGACCTGCCGCTCCGCGATCGCGCCGAAGTGGCTGCCGACGATCTGCCGTTCGGGCACGAACTGATAGATCGCTCGTTTGCAACCCAAAAAGGGCCGCTTCACGCGGCCCTTTTTTTTCCTGATGCGGCAACTTTCGATAATCGCACCCGCCTTATCAGTTCTGACGCTGCTGGCGTTGGCTTGGTGGGCGCTCGCGCCTGGTTTGGATGGCGGTTTTCTTTTCGATGACTATGCGAACCTGCCGGCGCTTGGCGAATACGGCGGCGTGCGTGATAGCTATACACTGGCGCTGTATCTTACCTCCGGTCTCGGTGATTTGATCGGACGGCCATTATCCGTGCTGAGTTTCCTGGTGGACGCCAGGAACTGGCCCGCAGCACCGTACCCCTTCCTTCGCACTAACATCCTGCTGCATCTGTTGAACGGTTTGCTGCTGATATGCGTGCTGTGGCGCTTGGGACGCGCGTGCAATCTGGCGGTGGCGCACGCATGGCACGCCGCTGTGCTCGGCGCAGCTTTGTGGCTGTTGCACCCGCTGCTATTGTCGACTACGTTGTACATCGTGCAGCGCGAAGCGATGCTGCCCGCCACATTTGTTCTGCTCGGCATGCTAGCGTGGATCGGCGGGCGCGAACGCTGGCAACGCGGAGACCACGGGTCCGGACTAACCCTGTTGATCGTCGGCAGCATTGCATGCACCACTCTCGCGACGCTGTGCAAGGCCAATGGCATACTGCTGCCATTGCTGCTGCTGATAACCGAAGCGACTGTACTGGCGCGAACACCGTTCAATGCGCGGTTCGCGCGTTGGCGCGGCATTCTTCTAGGCGTTCCCGTTGTCGGCATCGCGCTGGTTTTCATCACATCGGCTCCGGAATGGGCGGCTGGCGCAGCGACAAACCGCCCGTGGACGCTCGCGCAGCGCGCGCTGACCGAGCCGCGCGTGCTGCTGGACTACGTCGCGTTACTGGCATTGCCACGCTCGATCACACAGGGCGTGTTCCACGACAACTTCACGGCCTCGACGAGCTGGCTGCAGCCTTGGTCCACATTACCGGCCCTGCTTTGCGTGATTGCGTCCATCGCTACAGGCTGGCTCCTGCGCCGGCGCTGGCCGTTAGCCACATTTGCCGTGCTGTTCTACTTCGCTGGCCACCTGCTCGAATCGACGATCGTGCCGCTCGAGCTGTATTTCGAACATCGCAATTATCTACCGGCGATGACGGCGTTCTGGCCGCTGGCCGTGTGGTTGTCCGACCCTGGCACGTCGCTAAGACGAACGCGGGTTGCGGCGGCATTGTTGTACGTAGCGATGTTGATTTTCTGCACACATGTCGGAGCAAGTTATTGGGGAAAACCCGAGCAGCTCGCCTTGGCTTGGGCGGAGCGCAATCCCGACTCGCCACGCGCACAGGCATATGCCGCGCAAGTCGAGATGACACAAGGCGATTACGCGGCGGCGGAAAAGCGCCTGCAGAAATCCTTGACTGCGTACCCACAGCAGACGCAACTCGCATTCAATCTTGCCACTGCTGAATGTGCACGCGGCGGCCTACGTGATGAAACCTTCCTCGCGATGCGCGACGCCATCAAGCGCGACGCCGCAGCGGCGCAACTGGACTTCGCCTGGCTTCGTGATGCGGTCGCGCGTGCTCAATCCGGAACTTGCAAAGGCCTGGATCTGACTAGGGTTGAATCGCTCGTGCAAGCGGGACGCGAAAACCCGTTTTTTTCCGGCGCACCGGGACGAGTGCAGGATTTCGATCACTTGCAGGGTTTGATCGCACTGGCCCGCGGCGACTCGAACGGTGCGCTGGCAGCTTTCGACCGCGCCGCGGACGACCTGCCCAAACCCCAGATCGTCCTGGAACAAGCGGCGCTGCTCGGCTCCGCCGGACATCCAGCATTGGGGCTGCGCCATCTGGATGGCTACCTTGTAGCGCATCCACTGCATCCTGCTGCCTTCGGCCTGGGGCCCACTGCGTTGCATGCCTGGCTACTCGATCACGAGAATTACTGGCGCGCCGAGTTCACGCGCGTGCGGCAGCTGCTTGCCGAGAAAAATGGCACAGCCGACAATGCGCAGCTGCCGCGATTCTTTCCATTTCGACATGACGGATAACTTCTTTCGATCACACTCGCGTGCGGCCGCCTATGTATTGCTCGGCCTCGCGTTACTCCTCGCCGCATGCGTCTACGTACCGAGCCTCCGCGGCGGTTACGTGTTCGATGATTTCCCCAACATCGTGGACAACCGCGAAGTGCACTTGACTTCGCTGGATTGGCCTTCGGCGCGCGCGGCACTATGGTCGTCGCCCTCGGAGGTGCTGCTGCGACCGCTAGCAATGTTGAGCTTCGCGCTGAACTGGTATGTCAGCGCCGGCGATCCGCACTCGATGAAAGTGGTCAACCTGGCGATTCATCTCCTCAACGGTCTGCTGCTATTCGGCCTGCTGCGCGCGATGACGTGGCAACTACCACCCGAGCAACGCACGCGCGGCGATCTGCTCGCCGCCGTGGTCAGCGGCGCGTGGTTGCTCGCGCCTATTAACTTCACCGGCGTGGCCTACATCGTCCAGCGCATGGAAAGCCTTTGTCACGTATTCGTGTTCAGCGGATTGTGGATGTACGTCACCGCACGCGGACGCATGCGCACCGGCCGCGGCGGGCTAGTCACCGCCTGCACAGGTATCGTGCTCGGCACGGCGCTGGGCGGATCGGCCAAGGAGTCTGCCGCACTGCTGCCGTTGTATGCATTCATCGTCGAGTGGATCGTCTTCGGTTTCCAGGGCGCCGATGGCAAAACCGATCGTCGGCTGCACGCGCTGTATTTCGTCGTACTTGTCGTGCCCGCTTGCCTGGCCGCGTTTTGGATCTGGCAGCACATGCTGCCGGAGACGGCTTGGGCGAACCGCCCGTTCACGCTGGTGCAGCGGCTGTTGACAGAGCCTCGCATCGTGCTCGACTACGTGCGCTGGTCACTGCTGCCAAGGCCCAATGATCTCGCGCTGTACCACGACCAGATTCGTGTTTCGCACGGCCTGTTCGATCCGATCGGCACAATCGGCAGCCTGATCGCAATCGCGGCCGCACTAGCGGCTGCCATCCTGCTGCGACGTCGCCGGCCGCTCGTCGCCGTCGGCTTGCTGTGGTTCCTTGCCGGACACCTGATCACCGGCACCGTCATTCCGCTAGAACTCGTCTTCGAACATCGCAATTATTTCGCCAGTGCCGGACTCTATCTTGCGCTTTTCTCGGTCTTGCTTCCCGACCGAAACGCTACCCTTGCAGTAGCCCGTGCCACCGCCTGCGCGGCGATAGCGACGCTGTTCGCGAGCGTAACTTGGATCCGCGCACTGGATTGGGCAGACCCCCTGTCCTTGGCGATCAGTGAGGCGCAAAAAAACCCTACGTCGCCACGCACGGCCTACGAGCTCGGCCGCATGTACGTGATTGTTTCCGGATATCGCGAAGACTCGCCCTTCGTTCCCCAAGCTTACGCCGCTCTTGAACACGCAGCGGCGATGCCCGGCGCGGATATTTTGCCGGACCAGGGTCTGGCTTTGCTGTCGGCGCGGCTGCATCGCGATATCCCGCGCGCCGTGTGGGCGCGCTTGCAGGAAAAGCTGCGTACGCAACCGTTTTCAGCGCAGAACATCGTGGCGTTGTACTCGCTGTCCGACTGTGCCATCAGCGGTGATTGCCGGCTTCCCCCGGCAGAGATGATCGGGTGTTTCACTGCGGCGCTCGAGCGTACGCCGCCGGACACGCGCGTGCTCTCCATCTACTCGAATTACGCCATCAACGTATTGCACGACCTCACGCTCGCAGTCGAACTGGCGCGCCAGGCAGTGGTGCAATCGCCGCGGGAACTGCAGCCCCGCAAGAACCTGCTGCTGCTGCTGAGCGCAAGCGGGCAGCGTGATGCCGCCCAGAATTTCTATCGTGAAACGGTGCGCGACCTGCCCCAGGCGGGCAATGACCAGGGCTTTCGCGAGTTATTGTCGACAAGTCCGGTTGAAAATCCATGAACCCCACCCGCGTCAGTCGAATCGACATGAACGATGTCGTCTGCCCGCACAAACAGTGCAGTGCCGAGCGTGACGGCGCGATCGTATTCCGCGATTCGCAGCATTTGACTTCGGCATTCGTGCAATCCATCGCGGGTAAATTGTGGGACCGCCTGATCCAGGGCGGAAACGGCACCGCCAAGCCCGTAACCGCCGTGCCACAATCCTCGCCGTGAAGATCCAGATCTACGCGGTGCCCGTCATGTCAGTTCGCACGAATCGCGTGCAGGACCTTCCGAGAAGATGATCGGCGACCTCAGGAAAATCTGGATTGTCTTCACTCCCGCGGAGAAGCATCGCGCGCGCTGGACGCTCGTACTGGTCATCCTCATGGCATTCACCGAAACGCTTGGTGTCATTTCGATCATGCCGTTTCTGTCGGCACTGGGGCGTCCCGCGATCATCCGCGAAAATATGTTCTTGCGTGCCGCTTACGACAGCCTCGGCTTCATCGACACGCGCCGCTTCATCATCGCGCTGGGGCTGATTTCGATCATGGTCGTCGTCGCTTCCGCGGCATTCAAAACGATCACGCTGCACGTGCTGAACCGCTTCGTGCACTTCGAGCGCCATTCGCTTAGTTCGCGACTGTTGTCCTGCTACCTGCGCCAGCCATATGAATTTTTCCTGATGCGCAACCCCGCCGTCCTCGGGAAAAACGTGCTGTCGGAAGTGGACCAGCTGATCTTCGACTTGCTTCAGCCGATCTCCCAACTACTGGCGCAGGGAGCGGTGGTATTGGCCATGGCGCTGCTGATTTTCTGCTATGACCCGCGCATGGCCATCGGTATCGTGTTCGCGCTCGGGCTGCTGTACGGCACGATCTATGGCCTTGTGCGACGGCGCCTGGAACGAATCGGCCGCGAGCGGCAGATGGCCGACGCGCAACGCTATCAGGCCTGCAGCGAGGCCCTGGGCGGCATCAAGGACGTGCAGGTCACCCGCTCCGCCGACGCCTATCTGCAGAAATACCAGCAAGCATCGCGGCTATTCTCGCGACATCTCGCCGCAAACGACACGTTGAGCCAATCGCCGCTATACCTGGTCGAAGCCGCCGGCTACAGCGGACTCATCCTTATCGCGCTGGCGCTGCTGCTCAAGACGAACGACATCGCGCACGTGCTGCCAGCTCTGGGTTTGTACGGTTTCGCCGCGTATCGAATGCTTCCCGCCGCGCAAATCATGTATCGCGGCTTCGCCAAACTGAAACTTTCCGCAGCCGCGCTGGAAGGCATCGCGCATGACCTCAGCCTTCCGCAGGAAGTACCAGAGACATCCAGCGCCGCGCTGCCTTTGCTCGACGAAATCCGCCTGCAGGGCATCCGCTACGCTTACCCTTCCACGCCAGACAAGCCGGTGTTCGATGGCTTCGACCTGACGATACCTGCCAATAGCAGCATCGGCATCGCCGGCAAGAGCGGCAGCGGCAAGAGCACGCTGATGGACATTCTGCTCGGCCTGCTGCGGCCGCAGGCTGGCACCTTCACCATCGATGGCACGCCAATCACCACGGCGAACATCAGCTCCTGGCAGCTCAGCATAGGCTACGTGCCGCAATTCATCTACTTGGCCGACGCCAGCGTGACCGAAAACATCGCGTTCGGCGTGCCGCGCGATGCCGTGGACATGCGCGCAGTGGAACGTGCCGCGCGCGCCGCGCAGATCCACGACTTCGTGGTCGGCGAACTGCCGCAGGGCTACGAAACCCTGGTCGGTGACCGCGGCATTCGCCTTTCCGGCGGCCAGCGACAGCGCGTCGGTATCGCACGAGCGCTGTACCGCGATCCGCCGGTGCTGTTGATGGACGAGGCAACCAGTGCGCTCGATGCACAAACCGAAGAAGCATTGAACGAAGCGATCCGCACTCTGGCCGGCAGCAAAACCATTGTCGTCATCGCACATCGCGAAACCTCACTGCGCTACTGCCAACGCGTCATTTCCATCGAATCGGCATCGAGCACTGCGGCCCGCGAAAACGACTCGGTATCACTGACCCCATGAAAACAATCCGCAGCCCCAAAGACCTGGCCATCAATGGCGCTCCGCCGGCCTTTGCCGAGCCGATACATGTAGGCCGCCCCAACATTGGCGACCGCGCCGCATTCATGCGCCGCGTCGAGCAGATACTCGACAACCAGTGGCTCACCAATAATGGGCCGATGGTGCAGGAATTCGAGCGCCGCATCTCCAGCTATCTCGGCGTCAAGCACTGCGTCGCCATGTGCAACGGCACGATTGCCCTCGAAATCGCCATCCGCGCCCTGGGTCTGCATGGCGAGGTCATCGTGCCGTCGTGGACGTTCATCGCCACGGCGCACGCACTTTATTGGCAGGACATCACGCCGGTATTCGCCGATATCGATCCACTCACCCACAACCTCGATCCGGCATCCGTGCGCCGCATGATCACGCCGCGCACGACCGGCATCATCGGCGTACACCTGTGGGGTCGCGCGGCACCGATCGACGAACTGCAGGCAGTCGCCGACGAGCATGGTCTGAAGTTGATGTTTGATGCCGCGCATGCATTCGGCAGCACCTACAACGGAAAATCCATCGGCCAGTTCGGTGCCTGCGAGGTATTAAGTTTTCACGCCACCAAGGCCTTCAACACGATGGAAGGCGGCGCCGTCGTTACCAACGACGACGAACTTGCCGAAGCAATGCGGCTGATGCGCAACTTCGGTTTCCAAGGCTACGACAATGTCATCCATCCCGGCACGAACGGCAAGATGGTAGAAGTTTGCGCAGCAATGGGGCTGACGAATCTCGACATGCTGGACGAGGTGTTCGCCAGCAATCGTCGCAACCACGCCGCTTATAAAACGGCGTTACGCGATGTGCCGGCCATCCGCGTTCTCGACTACGACGCGCACGAGCGCAACAGTCATCATTACATCGTCGTCGAAGTGGATGAACGCAGTGCTGCGACGCGCGATGAGATCATCGCCGCGCTACACGCCGAGAACATTCTCGCGCGCAAATATTTCTGGCCGGGATGCCATAAGATGAAGCCTTATCGCGAGCTTTTTCCGCACGCCGGTCTGATGTTGCGGAATACCGAAAGTCTTGCCTCAGGAATCATCGTGCTTCCGAACGGGCCGGAAATGGATGATGCGGCGATCAATGTGATCACCGAGCTTTTATCCGTACTCTGTCTTGGCACCCATCGGTCTCGTAAGCCGGCTTGATAGCATGCAAGCCTCACGCACGGCGCAAGAACATCTACACAGGGCTACTCCGTAGTGCGCGGTCTTTTGTCCGACGGCGACATTTCGCCTGTCTTCGTTGCACACCTGGAATCCGCCGAAAAATTCTTTGATGGCGTTGACCTGCCCGGGTTTTCCGGGCCACGGATCAGTTGAGAGTGGCCCCCGGGTTGGTTGATGGTTTTTGCTTTCGCTGTTTCCGCAAAATCTTATTCTGCTGTTCTTCGCTCTGCTGCTTGAACATCGACGGGCTCAGGTAGTCGAGGCTCGAGTGCAGACGATCGGCATTGTAATGTTGCCGGCACTGCTCGATGACGACCTTGGCTTCGGCGCACGTGCGAAACCATTCCATGCTCAAGCACTCATCGCGAAATTTTCCGTTGAAGCTTTCGTCGCTGCCATTCTGCCACGGCTTGCCCGGATCGATCAGTGCGGTGTCGATTCCGGCCCTGTGCAACCACCTCAGCACGGCGCGGCTGACGAACTCGGTTCCGTTGTCGGACCGCAGGTAGCGCGGCGCACCGTGAACGCTGATCAAGCGACTGAGCAACTCGATCACGCGGCCGGAACGGATGCTGCCCTGCACGTCGATCTCCAGTCTTTCGCGCGTCCACTCGTCGATGATGGTCAGACACTTCAGTTGCTGGCCATCGGCGCAGGCATCGAACACGAAGTCATAGGACCCACATCTGATTCGGGCCGGTCGCGGGCGTAGACCCGCCCGCATCTTGCGGCAAATCTCTCTGTCCTCGCCGAACACCCGGCGCGTGAACTCGTGTCCGTCGGCGTAAATGTGTTCCATCATCTTGCGTCCTATCGCCGTGGCATCTTCGAACTGAACGCCAAGCGTGCGTGAATGCACACACGCTTTTTTGGCGACACCGCGGATCGAAGCTTTGGACCTACCAGCAGTACAACACCATCGCAACTGGCACCCACGGATTGTGCTGGCGAAAACCAAGTTGATAGTCGTGCCCGGTTTCAAGAACGAAATCGAGCAGCGTTTCCAGATCTTCCGGTTTGTGGTAGATCGAAATAGCCATTTTTGGCCGGTTTCGCGAAATGCTTTCTTTAGCGCCATGAAGCGCCTGCAGTTCGGAACCTTCTATTTCCAATTTGATAAACGTCGCCTCCCGGTTCGTCGCCGCGTCCACGGTGGTTACCGGTACTTGGGCAGAGATTTCAGCCTCTTGCTGCTTGTCATAAAGGTGCCCCGCCAATCCTGTATCTACAATATGCGCGGACGGGGGGCTGATGGCTGCCTCGTTGCCGTCCATTTCAACGACTTGAGAGGCGTTAAACAGGAGGGTGGTGTCAGAATCCCATAGTCCTTTTTCATGCAGCGTAATTCTCGAAGCAATCGGCCACGCAAAGGTATTCTGCGAACTAGACAACATATCCTTGATTGCTCGATTGTTTGTGCTGGACGGCTCAAATGAATGGATATGTCTGAATTTTCCGCCGACCGCACGCATGAACTGGGCTATCGTATCCCCTGTAAATGCACCACCGTCTACGTAGACCTCGTCTTCGGAGAACCGGAAAAATCGCCGGTTGATGCTATACGAGTCGAGAGCAAACCTTTCAAAATGGTGCCCAACGGCACAAGCCGTTAAATAGAACGGATTCAATGTCATGCGGTAGAGCAATATGCACAGCCATGATATCCGGGACCAGGAGTCGCCTAAGCGCTTGCGCGATTCGATAAGCTTGTCCAGATTGTCCAGTGTGCGAACGAAAAATTCTTCGCCGTACCAAAAAAAACGTCCGGCCTCACCATTCTTGTTGATACCACAGTCGGTCAACAGGTGCAGATACTGCAAAGAGCTTAATGTCTGCAATTTCCATTGCGTCGCGAGTCTGTTGAAATGCTGATATCCAGTCGTTCCCGCTGCCAGCACAATCGATACAATGCTTTGATCTTTGTGTGCTAATTCTATCCACGTATCGGAGTCGATCACATCAATTCCGAACACCTCTCCCCCTCCCCGCTGGACGATGCTGTCGTCTACCACTCCGATCACTTGTGCATGCTTCGCCAGCACGCGAATCTCTGGGCGGCACAATGAGCCGCAGACTACGAATTTCTTGTCCTTGAGGATATCCGCTGGGCTCGACCGCATCCATAGAGGCCATTTACCGTTGCCAATTCCGTACGAAGTTCGCTCATCCAGAAGCTGCTGAACTAATACCTCTTCAGAAAGATGGGGATACGAATTCATGAGGCGGATCGCCTCAAGATGGGCAATTTTCTTTCGTTCATTAGCTCGATCGCACGGTTTTGTCGAAGAGAAAAACCGGCGACTTGAAGCGCGAATCAGTAAAAGTAGTCGTCGTCGGTGACACCATTATCCGGTCATAACTCTTGATGCTCGACCAAGCGGGCAGAACTACGCCCGCACCAATCACCACCCCATCACCCAAGGTACAGTTTTTTCCCAGAGTCGCGCGCTCGGAAATTCGGCAATTGACGCCGATCCAGCAAGAACTACCGACACTGCAGTTTGCGCCCAACTCGCTACCCTGCATAATCCAGGAATTCGCGCCGATCCTCGCCCCGAGGAGCACCCTTGCTCCGCGATCGATATACACATTCTCGCGCAACTTGACCGCAGTAGCCACGGAAGCTGCCGCACTCTTAAGCGAAGTAATAGGCCAGCCTCTTCGCTTGACCTCCATATATGCGGAAAGGCGGTGTTGATTGAGCAATCGCGCGTCGCCGCATATGAAGAAGGTACCGTCTGCACGATCTGCGTGAGTGAGTCCGTCCAAATCGGGGAATAGCGGAATGCTTTTAGATATTTCCTCTGCCGAAATAATACCGGCTATTTGATATATGCCATCCTGAGCGACTTCGTGCAGGATGCGCTCCAGATGGCCATTGGCATGAAATATCAACAACTTTTTCACACAAATCCCCCGCAATCATTTTCCGAATGCATCTGGGCGAGATATGCCGCTTGAAACTCTAAAATCCCAGTTTCATAGGCTCCGTGGATAAAACCAGTTGTCGAGGCAAAGAGATTCGCCTGCAGGGCTTCGAGGCAGTCTATGTCTTCCTGCAAGACAATCATATCGCTTACCAAATGTTCCCAGAGGACAAGCGGTTTGTACTGGAAATCAGCTTGCTGGCGCGTTAGGGCGACCATCATTTGCAATTCGGTGCGTCCTGGCGCCACCGGGTTATATATCTGAATCGCAAAGCTGCTGCCGTCCACGATCATAAGATTGACATTAGGGAAAAGATGGAATGTCTGGTAGCGACCCTCGCAATCCAATCGATGCACGAGTTGCTTCCATTCGTGCATCGGAGCGAACTGCATTGGGAGGGCGAAACCCCCGCGGGCAGTGGCTTCTCGCAACGTAGAATCACGCGGCTGGTACGTGCTGTCACGACCCTTGGGCGCGGCGTCCGCGACAATGTTCGCACGGAAATATTCAGGAAATGTCGATCTATGCAGACATGGGATGTGCAACAGGTCCTTGATATTCTCCATTCCCGTCTTCCAGTTGAACCTACTCTCGTAACGGGTATATATGAAAGTGGAGTCCATCTGGACGGTGTAACGCTCTAACAGATCAAGCGTATTTTGGTCAAATTGCTGCTCCAACGGCATCGGGTCTGCACAAAGATTGACGAACACCAGATTGCCGACGGACGCGACGGCAAATTGATGCAATCTGATGTCGGCAGTCTCGGACGGCGTGAAGCCAAAAACTGCAGGGTCGCGATTCGTGTGGGTCAACTCTCCTTGTGCACCATAGCACCAATGGTGATAAGGACAGACTAGTGCACGATTGCCGAATTCTTCGTTTTGAATTCGGCCCATGCGGTGGCGACAAATATTGCTGAAGGCGCGGAATACTCCATGATGATTTTGCAAAACAATAGGTTGGCCCGCGAGCGTCAGAGTGCGATAGTCATTATGGTTGGCCAGCATCGGCTTGATGGCAGCAAGTATCCATAACCTGGAAAAGATGTTCGATTGCTCCCGCGCATACCACTGATCGGATGTGTAATGCGCGGGAGTGAGTAATGGGCGCATCGAAAGAACCTTTGCTAGACGGCGTAGATGCACAACACCCCAGGCTCCAGCGACTGGTGGCGTAGCGAAAGCCGATAATCCAATCCCGTCTCCTCAATGAATCGCAGGAGATCGAGAAAGTCCGTAGCCTTGTGGTAGGTGGATATCGTCATGGTGGGACGATGTTTAAGGATGAGCTGGCGCGCCCCATGCAGCGCCGGTAATTCTGCCCCTTCTATCTCCAGCCGCAAGTGGCTCAACTCATCCAGAATATTGTCGAGCTTGCATACGTGTAGTCCCATGCCGGGCGCGCCCGCCCGTTCGGTGACCATGACCTGCGTTCCATAGCCTTCGGCATGCAAGTAGCCGTCGCGATCGAACACGCCCAATTCGTGGCAATAAATCGCGGCTGCGCCGTGCTGAGCGACGTAATTGCTGACGTTATTCGATAGATTGATGAAATTACGCTTATCTGGCTCAAATGCATGTACTGCCCTGAATCGATGTTGGACTCGCTCGGCGAAGATCATGATTTCGCGCCCGTCATTTGAGCCGCAATCCGCATAAGCGGTATCCGGTCCCATCTTCAGATCGATATCAGGCGGAAAGTAGCTTTGCAGGTGATCACCGCAGTGGAGTGCAAAATACTGATAATTCATACTAATGAACGCTGCCAGTGCGTAGTAATAGGTCTGGCGCGAAAGATTGTCTTGCCAGTACTTATCTAGCAGCAAAAAGTCATCAAAGCGACTCAACATTAGATCGGAATGCGATCGATATGAACCTCCCGCAGCTTCCAAACCCGGGGCATTGAGAAACTGCTCGACACGCAACACATCGAAACCGGCCTGCTTGAGCTTGAGCTTGTAACGGATACCCGGAAACCACGTACTCGTGCGGTCCACGATCAAGCAACCAGCAAATGCTTGGGCATCGGCGAAAAACTCTTCGGTGGTTAGTTGCCTATAGCCCCTGAGCTTGGCGCTGTGGCGATTATCGTGATCGTCTGTATCGTGAACTAAGGCTTCAATTCGGCCACCCTTTAGCTTGGCCGCTGCTGCGATCCGGTCGAGGTGCTGAGGGCAATCCGGACCACGAGTACTGAACACGACTACGCGCAGGTCCTGCGCCCCATGAATCATCTCGTATACGTTTTCCGGGAAAAAAGCGTAACGATTTTCCCGGCAGCGACGATAGACGTCGACCACCTTGTCACGAGCAAGTTGGGTGGCCGCGTCACTCAACCGATCACTTATCAACATGCACGCGCCTCAAAATATTTATCGCCGACATTGATTCTATGTTGACCCTGTCGCGCGAACCCGCCCGGTCATGGTCGTTGGCCGGATTATTTCGGTCAGGCTCGAAATCGCCGCGTAGGCGCGATGGAAATGCGCAACCCGATCTTCGATTCCATCCCCTAGCACGGCGTAGTGCTGCGCCTGACGAAGACCCGCCTGCACCTTGCGGCAAATCTCTCCGTCCTCGGCGAACACCCGGCGCGTGAACTCGTGTCCGTCGGCGTAAATGTGTTCCATCATCTTGCGCCCCATCGCCGTGGCATCCTCGAACTGCACGCCGACCGTGCGCGAATGCACGCGCGTTTTTTCTGGCGACACCGGATCGAAGCGCTGGACGTGAAAACTGTAGCCCATGAACGATGTGACAGTAAGATTCGGAAAAATCAGGTGATGCGTGTAATGCTCGAAGCGCCAGGGCCAACGCCCGACCTTCGCTTCCGTGCGCTTGAATCTCGCCACCCACTCAGCATCTGCCGCATGCTCCAGATGACTATGTAGCGCGTCTTCGAAGAAGAACAGCGGGGCTGCACTCTCGCGGCTCATGCCGTCGATCTGCATGAAGCTCCCTGAATGCACCATGGGAACGTGATAGCCCTCGAGCGAATTCTCGATCACGGTTTTCCAGTTTGCATCGACGTCTTCGCGAAATTCATTGAGGACGCGATTCATGCCCTCGCTGGCACGTTCCAGAAACCCGTACTGCGTGCCCAAATATTCCCGCAACGTTGGCGCCCCTGCCGCAGGAGAGAGTCTGACGAAAATGAATTGCCCTACGGCATCGCATTCGAACTCGCGCAGGCGATGACTTTGCGGATTCGCTAGGACATCGGGAAACGACTGCTTCGATGGAATCCCCACCGGCACGCCGTTGCGGTCGTAAACCCAGAAGTGGTACGGACAGCGAACTTTCCCGCTGTGGACGCCCGGTTCGCAGAGACGTGTATGTCGATGCGAACATGCATTGAGGAACGCACGCGGCCGGCCCGCCTCGTCGAGCTGCAGCAGCACTTCCATATCGGCCAACCGCAAGCCTTGATGCTTTCCTTCCTCCAATTCCAGCAGTAAGCCTGCGAACAGCCAAGCCGGCCGGAACAGCTCGGAATATTCGCGTTCCAGGTGACCGGATTCGACATAGGCACGGGGGTGAATCAATCCGATCATGGTGTGCGCAGCAACAATCGTCAGCGAATCGAAAAACGGCGCGCCGGATTACCCAGTACGGTAATGTCTGGCGGAATATGTCCGACAACCACGCTGCCCGACGCGACCGTCACTCCGTCGCCGATCACGGCTCGATTGGTAATGACGCTGTTCGGATGGATGGTGACGAAATTGCCGATACGTGCGCGGCCCGCGATCGTGCAATGGCTGTTGATCTGGCACCAATTACCGATTCGTGCGTCGTGACCGATCACTGTGTATTCCTGGATGCAAGTGAATTCACCGATGTGCACCTCCACAGAAATGCCAACGCCCGGTCCGATAATGCAACCGCGCTCGATCTTCGCATGCTTGCTGACGTTGGCGCGCGGATGCACCACTATCGGGAATTCCACGTCGCGCCGGCGCAATTCCTCCGTGAATTTGAAACGCGCCCGCGGATCTCCCTGTGCGACCACAAACACTTCGTCCGCCAAAGGCACATACGTCAGTGGATCGCCGAGGATCGGAATATTGCGTGGCGCGCCGGCCAGTGCATCCGCCCGACTGTCGAGAAACCCCTTCACGCGAAATACGGGGTTATCGTCTTCGATATAGCTCAATACCTCGCGACCAAAGCCACCTGCACCCACGATCAGCAAATTGCGCCGCGTATCGGTCATATAGGGCTCCGCTACATCAGGTAATCGTCAACCCGCCGTCCATGATTATTGTCGTGCCGGTGATCCAGCGACTCGCACCGGACAAGAGAAATATTGCTGCGTTGGCGATGTCGTCCGGTTCACCAAAGCCGAGCGGGTAGTTGTTTTGCTCTTCTTGCATCGCTGTCGCTCCCACCATCGTTGCCGTCGCCTCCAACAGTGGCGTTTTCACTAGTGCGGGAGATAGGCAATTGGCACGCATCCCGCGCTTGGCTACTTCCATCGCCAGACAGCGCACCATAGCCAGCAATGCCGCTTTCGTACCCGAATACGCTCCTACACCGGGCACGCCGATATGTGCAGCGATCGACGAAATGAAAACCATCGAGCAGCCATCCCGCAGGAGATTCCGTTTGAGCAGGACTTGAGTCAACAGCATTGGACCTTCGACGTTGATCGCCTGCACTTCGCGCAGGTGTTTTTCCGTAAACATGCGTACCGGACTCAAACGGGAAATACCGGCAGCATGCACCAGCCCATGCAGCGGCAGACCTTCGAGAGAAGCTACCAATGCGTCGCGCCCACTTGCTTCGGTCAATTCGGCACGCACCAGTCGATGACCGGTCCCAGTTTCGTCGAGCATCTGCTGCGTTTCTCGCATCCGCCCTTCGTCTCGCCCTATGCCGATAACCGTCGCACCCATTCGCGCGCAGGAAATGGCTATCTGCCGTCCAATTCCCGATGACGCGCCCGTGACAAGTACACTGCGGCCCTGAAGCGAGAATGGATTGGGATGAGGCACTCTCAGGATTCCAGCAATGCCGGAAACTTGGCATTTTCAACATCCATGATGCAGGTGCCCCAAGACAAACCGATGCCGAACCCACTCAACAAAAGGCGCTTCTTGCCCTGAGCAAGGCTTTCGTGCAGCCGCGCTGTCATTGTTACCGGCAACGATGCACCGCTGGTGTTGCCGAAGTCGCGCAGCGTGCTAGGAACTTTTTCTTCCGGCAACTTGAGCTTCTTGCGGATCGTCTCATTGATCATCCGGTTAGCCTGATGAAAGACGAAGTAATCGATTTCATCCTTTGTCAGACTAGCTTCGCCCAACATTTTTTCCACCGCGGGCGGCACGCGCTGCGTAGAGAAACTCAGTACGGCGGGGCCGTCCAGAACCAAGTCAGTACCACGGCGTAGGAACCCGCCTTCGTCTCGGTACTCGATCAGATCACTGACTTCGGCCGGACAGCGATGGCCCCCTACTGGCAAAATGATGGCTTGATAACCGCTGCCATCACTGTTCAAATCGAAATACATCGGCGGCGCATCGGAGTCGAATTCCAGCGCAGTCGCAGTGCCTGCATCGGAAAACAGTGGATCCTTCTCGTTGGCCGAGCGATCACCCACGAGCACCAAGCCTTTCTTGATCGCACCCGCCGCGATCATGCAGCCGAGCAGATGCAGCCCGAACGGATAGCCGGAGCAACCCAGGTTCACGTCGTAGGCAATCGTGGTCTGCGGGAGCTGCAAGCGGTCTTGCAGGATGATGGCGGTAGCTGGAATCAGGTAGTCCGGCGATTGGGTGACGACGATCAGGGCGTCGATATCGGCCTTGTTCCATTCCAACTCGGACAGCAGTTTTTCCGTGGCATCAAATGCCAAATCGGAAAAGGTTTGCCAGTCCGGACATAGACGGCGGGTATAGATGCCGATGTTGCGGGCCAGGCGCTCGCGCTCGGAGCGGAGCTTCGGCGGTGCGTCGTTGACGTTGTGGTAGACGCGCTTGGGCACACAAGTCGCCATGCCTGCAAAGCGCACTTTATTCAGGATGGAAAAACCCATGGTTCAGCCCAGCAATGCGTACAGATCGTCGATCGTGACGCAGGTCTTAAGATCGGCGCCGACTATGACTTTGTTGTGTTCGGTGTCGAACAATACGATAGTGGCTAGGGCAGCCAGCGAGTCCCACTCCGGGAGGTCCGCCAGCTTGGTGCCGGATTTGACTTCGACTGGGTCCTGAAAATCGACCGCGGCAAGAAATTGTTCGATGAATTGTTCAATAGTAACCAACGTAGAATCCCCTGTTGAAAGACGCAGTACGAGCGACCGAATGCGATCAGCCCTGCGGGAATGTCCGCTCTACTGCTTGATTCCATAATAGCCTATCCGTCAAAGTTCGTCTGTGCTGCACGTCGAAAACCGATCAGCGCGCAGGCCGCCAAATGCCTCCCAATAGCTGTCACACAACACCCGCGAATCGTATCCTTGCCTGAACGCATCGGCTAGGGGAACCGGCATGAACAAGAAGAAGACCGCTACTACCATCCGCTCCCAGACCGGGTACGGCTGGATTCCGGACCTTCCGGATCAACGCGACCACTTCTACAGCGCTGTCCATGCGATTCCCGCACGGCTGCCCGAGAAAGTCGATCTACACAAGGAGTGCTCGCCGATAGAGGATCAGGGCCAGCTTGGCAGTTGCACGGCAAATGCGCTCGCCGGCGCGCTGGAATTCCTCGAACTGAAAGCAAAGCAGCCGCTCATTGATCTGTCACGCCTGTTCATCTATTACAACGAGCGCGTGATCGAGCACAGCGTCACGCATGACGACGGTGCGATGCTGCGCGACGGCATCAAAACCCTCGCGAAGCAGGGTGTGTGCCCGGAAAAGCTGTGGCCGTACCTCATTAAGCAATTTGCGAAGAAGCCCGCGCCCGCATGCTATGCACAAGCTAAGCAGCACACCATTTCGAACTATCAGCGCCTTTCGACGACCGACGAGATGCGGGCCTGTCTCGCTTCGGGTTATCCGTTTGTGTTTGGCTTTACGGTGTACGAAAGCTTCGAATCCGCCGCTGTGGCGCGCACCGGCGTGCTGAACCTGCCGAAGAAGAACGAGCGCGCGATGGGCGGCCACGCGGTCTGCGCCGTCGGCTACGATGACGGCGCGCAACGTTTCATCGTGCGCAATTCGTGGGGCCCTGACTGGGGCAAACAGGGCTATTTTACGATGCCATATGCTTATCTTGCCGACCGGAATCTGTCGGACGATTTCTGGACGATGCGGAAATTGGTGGCTTGAAACCATCCTTCGTTATCTATGCGCCGCGTTACCGCTCGAATTCTGGCGGAGCAATCGCGACTCACAAGTTGTGCGACTTGCTGAATCGCGCGGGATATAAAGCGAGCGTATTCCCCCACTGGATGCCGTCCGTGATCTCGTCCAGAGCGGTGACCCCGCGCAGCGTCGCCTGGTTGGCATCACACCTGTTCCGCGGCCTGTATTCGACAAATCCACGCTATCGCACGCCCCTGGCCACGGCCGCGGATGTCGCCGAGGGCATTGTCGTCTATCCGGAGATCATCGGCGGTAATCCTCTGCGCGCCACAAAATATGTGCGCTGGCTGCTGCATCAGCCCGGCTTCCATGGGGGACGTCATCACTACCAGACAGGCGATCTGTATTTCTGTTATCAACAGGCGTTCAACGAACACTGTGAAGGACTGATCTTCGGCGGCATTCTCAACGTTTATGAAGCGCCGCTGGAGATCTATCGGCAAACGAACTACGGCCCACGCACCCGCGTGAGCTACATGATCCGCAAGGGCAGAGACCGCACGGATTTGCCGGATCTGCGCCAGGAATGGGTGCTGGATGGCCTGGATCACCAGACTCTCGCGC
>Ga0207639_10000303_pt1 | contig 34941 bp, 36 predicted proteins | sample KBSCornC32_FD_184299 | JGI IMG/M metagenome (GOLD analysis project Ga0207639, IMG submission 184299) | Corn rhizosphere microbial communities from Kellogg Biological Station, Michigan, USA - KBS Corn C3-2 (SPAdes) (version 2) | ecosystem: Host-associated > Plants > Roots > Rhizosphere > Soil ... | reverse complement strand
CGGTGGTTGATGTCACCCTCGGGTTTCCACGCACGCTGGAGCAGCCAACCAATCCCGCCCGCGGCCGCAAGCGTAGCCGCCGCGACCGGGATCAGCGGTCGGTGCGAAGGCTCAGGTTCGGGGGGCGCAAGCATTAGCTGGTCCTGGCGGTCGTTCTGGACCCACAACGCTCACGACGGCGTCGAGGTGCCTCCGCCTCGAGCAGTGATCGCTGGATCAAGAAGGGATACACCTTGGCGTAACGCGAGCGTCGCGGTCCGCCGTTCCCATCCTTGATGCGAGTCAACAAGCTATATTCGCGTAGTGCGCTCCCGACCCATGCCGCTGCCGATGAAGCGCGAGCGCATTATCCACTCAAATCAAGGGTCGCTTCGAAGAAGTTGCCAAGCCCTGCTTTGTTTCAGTCCATGGGCTCTGATAAATTGGCGTGGATTCACTTACAGATTACGCCCGAAAATTATCAGTTAAATGTGTATTTGGAAGAATACATTTAATTCATGTTTATCTATAATGAATTGTTACTTTTACGTTATGTATTCTTTGTCGAAAAAAAAGCACAGTATTCAGATTAAATCGGCGACGCGCTGAATTGTGGGAACTCATAGTGAATTGCGTCGTTGCGCGTTCTTGTAAGGATCCCGAACCCAGGGCCCAACAGGAACAGGGGGAATTCATGAAGCAATTGACCGTACGCGAGCGTCTGCTGGCCAGCGCGACCATTGGCGCCTGTGGCGCTCTTGCCCTCATCGCCTTTCCAACGCCCGCCGCGGCGCAGGCAACCACCTGCTCACAGAGCGGAACAGCGGTAACCTGTCCCGACGGCGCAACGCCGATCGCGAGCGGTTTCGTTGATGCGAACACGACGGTGACGAGCGGTCCCGGCTTCGTATCGAGCTCCCCCACGACATCGACCGTGACGTTGGTCAGCGCCGGCAACGGCCCGATCCACACGTCGAACAACAACGAGATCGGCTTCTTCTCTACGGCTTCGAGCGATTTGACCGTCACCTTCAATGGTGACGTCATCACCAACGGCGACAATGCCCCGGCATTCGACTTCTTCACGAATGGCAACAGCATCATCGCGGTCGGAAACGCGACCACGACCGGTGACAACAGCTTCGGTCTGCTCAATCTGGCGACCGGCGATACGACAGTCGTCATCGGTGACATTTCGACGAGCGGAACGGGATCTGGAGGCATAGCTTCGCTCTCGGGTGGCAATACGACCATCGTCGGTGGATCGATAACCACGACCGGCGACGGCGCCCCAGGCGTTGAGGTCGATTCCGGCGGCACTGCCGTTGTCACGGTTGACGATGTTTCTGCGACAGGTCTGGGCAGCACGGGCGTTAGCACGACGTCGGCTGGAGATAACACGACGGTCACCGGGGCCGTGACTTCCGACAGTGATGCTGTCAGCGTCGTTTCCACCGGTGGTAGCGCAACGGCGGTCGTTGACGGCGACGTCAATGTGACGGGCACTGGATCCGGCATTACGGTCTCCGGCGCGAACAACGCGACGCTGACGGCCGACAATGTGACCACGGCTGACGGCTATGGCGTCGATGTGACCGCCAACAACGGCAATGCCAACCTGTCGACCGGCGATGTGACCACCGCCGGCGACGGCGGCTATGGCGTATTGGCGACGGCCAGCGGCAACGTCGGGTTGGCGGTCGGCAATGTGTCGACCAACGGCATTTTGGCGAACGGTGTCGAGGCCAATGGCGTAGACATCACCGCGACGGTCGGCGACGTTACCACTGCCGGCGCCGATTCCGAAGGCGTCGTCCTTCAGGGAACCGGCGCGGTCAGCGGAACCGTCGGCAACATCAGCAGCACGGACAACGGCCTCCTCGTTACCGGCGATTCGATCGACATCACCTCGGGCGATGTTTCGACCAGCGAAGACGGCGCAATCGGCGTCAACACCATTGCGACGAACGCGAACAGCACCACCGTCGGCGATGTGACGACGCTCGGTCTCAATGCCGATGGCGTGATCTCCACGGGCACCAGCGTCGACCTGACGACAGGCGATGTCAGCACTACCGGAGATAACAGCACCGCCGTCACGGCGACCTCCAGCGCGGGGCCGGTCACGGTCGACCTGGGCGACCTGTCGACCGCGGGCGTTGGGTCTGAAGGCGCTGTCCTTACCGCAACGGGTGGAGACATCACCGGCACGATCGGCGACATCACGACCACCGCGACGACGGGCGTGAACGCAGGCCTGACCGCGACCACCGACGGCGCGGTAGACTTGACGGCGGGCAACATTTCGACGGCGAGCGCCGGTAGCTTCGGCGCCGACGTAAGCGGCACCACGGTCGACTTCACGACCGGAAATGTCACCACCGTAGGTGACGGCAGCTTCGGGATTCAGCTCACCTCGACGACGGGTGACTCGACGCTGAACGCGGGCGCGGTGAGCACGAATGGTTTGGGAGCCTTCGGTGTCAACGTCGACAGCGCGGGGGCGGTCGATGCGACCGTCGGCGATATCACGACGCTTGGCGACAACGGCTTCGGCATCATTACGAGCGCGGCGACCGGGTTCGACAATGCGACGACGGTCGGCAACGTCTCGACGTCGGGCGCTTCCAGCCTCGGTGTCCAGGCGACCGGCGACAACGTCACGGTGAGTACCGGCGATGTCACTACGCTCGGCGATACCTCCGCCGGCGTTACCGCCACGGCTAGCGTCGGAACGGCCGACGTTACGACTGGCGACGTTTCGACTTCGGGCGACAACAGCAATGGTGTCACTGTTGGCGCGGCGACCGACGCGACCGTCGATCTCGGCGACATTTCAACGCTCGGTGACTTCAGCACGGGCGCATCGCTCGGCGCTGGTGGTTCGCTTACCGGGACCATTGGAGATATTTCCACCGGAGGCGACAGCAGCTTTGGACTTTCCGCCGGTGCGACGACCGTCGATCTTACGACCGGCGACATTTCGACCCTCGGCGACAACAGCTTTGGCGCCGCGGTCGGAGGTACCAATGTCACCCTGAACCTGGGCGACGTTTCGACTGCCGGTACCAGTTCGTTCGGTGTGTCCACGGCGGGCAATACGGTCGATCTTACAACCGGCGACGTCAGTACTCTCGGTGACGGAAGCTTTGGCGTTTCCGCAGCCGCGGCGACCACGCTCGCGGTCGACCTTGGCGACGTTTCCACGGCAGGTAACGGCAGCTTCGGCGCGTCGTTTGCCGCTGGCACCTCGATCAGCGGCACGATCGGGGACATTTCGACCCAGGGCGACGGCAGCACTGCGCTGTCCGCTGCGTCAGGAGGAACGATCGATCTCAGCGCCGGCAACATAAGCACGCTTGGCGACGGAAGCTCCGGCGTAATCAGCAACGCGGCGGCCGCCAACACGACCAGCGTTGGCGATGTGACCACGGTAGGCGATGGCGCGCCAGCGTTCCAGGCGACTGGCTCTACGGTCGATGCGACGGTCGGGAACGTCTCTACCTCTGGGATCGGGTCGTTCGGCGTTAACACCTCCGCCACGACCACAAACTCGACCGTGGTGGGCGACATCACGACGCTTGGTGATGGAGCGTACGGTATTCAGGCGAGCGCCGGCACCGACCTCGGCGTGACAACCGGGGACATTAGCACGTCAGGCGACGGTGCTTTCGGCGCCAACCTGACCGCGGGCGGCGCTCTCACGGCCGACCTTGGTAATGTCACCACGACTGGCGAAGGTGCCTATGGCATCCTCGCCGGTGGCGCCTCGGTCGACATCACGACGGGAGACATTTCCGTTGGCGGTACGACCTCCGGAACGTTCGGGCTCCAGGTGAACACGACGGCCGGCGACGCGCTCGTAACTTGCGGCGACATGTCGACGACGGCGGACAATTCGAATGCCTTGACGGTCAATGCTACGGGCAACGCCGACGTCACCTGCGGCAACCTGACCACCACGGGCACCAACAGCCTGGGCGGCCTGATCACCGCGACGGGTACGATTGACGGATCGGTTGGCGATATTTCGACCTCCGGCGACAACTCGACTGGGCTCCAGCTGACCTCGCCGGACGCGATCACCTTCGCCACCGGCGACGTCACCACCCTCGGCCTTGGCGCCACAGGCGTGAACGTCACGGGCGGCGCCGGCGCAATCGACCTGACGACGGGCGACGTTTCGACTGCAGGTGACAACTCGCTCGGCGTCAACGTCACAGGTACGGGCACTATCGGGGTCTCGACCGGAGATGTCTCGACGGCGGGCCTGGACAGCAATGGCGTGAACGTCATCGGAGACACCGGCAACGTCACCGTCACCACCGGCGCGGTCAGCACGCTCGGAGATGGCAGCACTCCGGTGTTCGTCTCGACGAGCAGCGGCAATCAGACGATCGACGTCGGCGGAGCGACGGCGGCCGGCGCGGGCGTCAACGGCGTTACGGCGACCAGCGGCACCGGCAACATCGGCGTCACTGCCGAAGGCGACGTGGACGCCGCGGACGGCAACGGCATCGATGTCTCCACTGGCGGGACTTCGACGGTCGACGTCGCGTCGGGTGCCGGCGTGACCGGCTCCGGCGTGGGCATCAACTCGGTGGCGACCGGAGGCTCGACGATCACGGTCGCGGGCAGCGTCGGCAGCACCACCGCCGGGAACTTCGCGATCAATGCCGACGGAGGCGCCGCGACCGTCGCGACGACCGCGTCGGGCGTGATCAACGGTCCCATCGACCTCACCGACAACGCCGACATCGTCAACAACGCCGGCACCTGGAACGCCAGCGGGACGAGCGACTTTGGCCTTGGCGCCGACGTTCTTAACAACACCGGCAAGATCAATACGGTCGACGCGACCACATTCGCTGGTCTTGAGACCTTCAACAATAATGCGGGCGGAAACCTCAATCTGGGAGCCGGCACGACGTTTTTCCCGGACGCAACCGCATTCAACAATGCCGGGACGATTACGGCGACCAGCGGTGCGATGACTCTCACCACGCCAACGCCGGTCTTGAACTCCGGAACCATCAACATGGTCGACGGCGTCCCCAACGACGTGTTCACGATCACCAACGACTATGTCGGGTCGGGCTCTGCCACGCTTGCCGTCGACTACAGCGGCACTGCGGTCGACAAGCTGGTGATCGGTGGGGACGCGAGCGGGTCAACTTCGCTGACGGTCTCGCCGACCGCCGATATCGTCATCAACCCGAATCCGATCCTGGTTGTCGACACCGGCACGTCCACGGCCAATGCCTTCGTCCTCGGGACTCAAAGCCTCGGCCTGATCGACCTCAACCTTACCCGGGTCGGACAGGACTTCTTCCTGAGCTCGGTACCGGACATTGCGGCGGTTGAGCCGGTCGTCCTCGGCGATGCGGCAACGAACATGTGGTATCAGTCCGCCGACATCTACAGCAATTATGCTGCGCTTCGCCGGACCGACCTGGGCGTCGCTCGCACCAGCAACCTCGGTTTCTGGGGCCAGGGCTATTACAGCCGCGACAAGGACGACAACCAGGACGTCACCGTGTTCGGGACCGACTTCACGGTCGGCCGGGTGGAAACGAAGCGCTGGGGTCTCCAGGGCGGCGTTGACTATCTGCTCGGCACCAGCGCGGTCATCGGCCTGACCGGCGGTTACGAGCATGCAACCCCCGATATCAGTGGCTCGCCCACGGGCTTTAAGCTCAAGGGCTGGAACGTGGGCGGCTACGGCATGTTCGGCGGAAGCTCCGGCTTCTACGGCGATCTGCTCGTCAAGTATGACCGGGCCAAGGTGAGCTTCGACAACCCGCTGTTCGTCGACGTGACCCGCGATCCGCACGTCAAGAGCTTCGGCGCTCGGGGACAGGCCGGTTATCGCTTCGTCTCGGGTTCGATGAACTTCGACCTCGGAGCTGGGCTCGCTTATGTCTCGTCGAAGATTGACGACTTCGCGGTTGGCGCCATCGAGTTCAACTTCGACAAGATGAAGAGCCTGCGTGGCGACCTCAGTGCCCGGGTCGGCTTCGGCAACGGAACCTTCTCCCCGTTCGTCGAGGCGAGGCTGTTCCACGAGTTCGACCACAAGCGGGATTTGGTCATCGGAAGCTCGACGGCGTTCGACACGATCAACGGCGAAGGCCGTGGCACGTGGGGCCGCATCGAGGCGGGTATCGGCGCCCAGAATGCCTCGGGTCCGATCCTGGCCGCGTGGGGCGATATCGGCAGCGTGAAGGGCTTCGGAGTGAAGGCTGGCTGGCGCTTCGGCGGCAGCCCGGTCGCAGCGGCTCCGCCGCCCCCGCCGCCGCCACCGCCGCCGCCGCCACCGCCGCCGCCACCGGCGACCCAGACTTGCCCGGATGGCAGCGTGATCCTGGCGACGGACACCTGCCCCGCACCGCCACCACCGCCGCCTCCGCCGGCCCCGGCGCCAGAGCGCGGTTTTTAGAAACGAGGGACTTCACTGAGTTAAAGGATGCGGCTCCGGAGAAATCCGGGGCCGTTTCTTTGCCCCGCGTGCATTTTGCGCCGTTCAGCGGAGAAAGTGGTGGACGCACTAGGGCTCGAACCTAGGACCCGCTGATTAAGAGTTCGCAACACAACCAACAAAAACAATCACTTAGCTGCACCCGGGCATTGACATTACTACAGCACACCACAGGCGCACAATTAGCTCACCAGCACAGGAATGGTCACGCCTCAGCGGCTCACGTCCGCCTGCTGCCGCACGTCGGTCCCATCGTTGGCCGAGCCGGCCCAAACACCGGATACTGTCGCAATCGTTCCGCAAGCTGCTTGGCGATCGCCTTGGCCGCGGCATCCGCTTTTGCGGCGTTGCGGTCGGTCAGGTCGCGGCGGTGGCTCCGCCGGGCAAGCTTCACCCCGATGTAAATGAGATCGATCAGATCCTCGTCGGTCAGCTGTCTCCAGCCCAGTCCATGGTTGTCAGTGGGGTCTTCAAGTCTGAGCATCGAGGTTGCATGTTCTACCTTTGTTCTGGACTCAAGTCGATGCAACCGCGCAAAGGCTCCTTGGCCGTCGACCGCTAAAACATCACCTGGCGGTAGGCGGCTTCGACACCCGCGAGATCGACCGGGATGGCAAGCCGCGAATGTCCGCAATGGGTGGAAAGCTGCCATTGCTGACGGACTCGTAGAACGGCGATCACGGCGTTATTGTCGCGCCTGCACGGGGCAGGGGGGCCTGACTGGCATGGCAAGCACGACAGGAGCCTACGGGCGCCGCCGGCTCGACAACATCTTTTTTCCTGCGATGGCGCTCCTGGCGCTCGCTATTGTGATCAACGGATTCGGCCGATCATATTTCTTCGCCGGAATGGTGCGGGCGCCGCTCCCCAGCCCGCTTGTTCATGCGCACGCGGCGATCCTCACAACCTGGATCGCCGTACAGGTGCTTCAGCCTGTCCAGGTGGCCGCCAACAAGGTGGAATGGCACCAGCGTCTCGGCACCTTCGGAATGCTCGTTGCTGTCGCCGTGCCGATCATTGCGATGCTTGCGGCAATCGGCGAAGTTCGCCGGCATCCCTTCGGCATTCGTGATCTGGCAAGCGACTTCACTTTCGCGATTGCCGCCATCGTGGATTTCACCATCCTGGCATTTCTGGGCCTGCGCGAGCGCCACAGGGATTTATCGGCGCACAAGCGACTGATGCTCCTGGCAACGATTTCCATCCTGGGCCCTGCGATCGGCCGCCTTTGGTTCGTGACCAGCCCGGCGATCTATTACGCTGTCTTCGCCATCTTGCTCGGCTTGGTAATCGCGTTCGACCGCACCTCGCTTCGGAGGATCCATCGCGCCACGATCTTCGGCGTAGTGCTTATTGTGGTTAGCCAAGGGCTGGCAGAGATACTTTGGCGCACTGCGGCGGCCGCTGACTTAGTCGTATGGATTCAGAACGCCCATCGCTGATCGCGGGAATGAGTCGAAAGCGGACGCTCGGCTAACGGCAAGTTTGGGTGGAAAGCTGCCACTAGATCAATTGTCAAATTCACGGCTATGAACCGATCGTTGCGGACGAGGAACAAAACCGAATGCTCGACGAACTTATGCTCATCGGCGCGACTGCTCTTGGCCTCATCATACTTGGCTTCGGGATCGGACTCGCCGACCGCCGGAACTTCCATTTCGGCTGGCTCGCGGTTGCGGCGCTGCTGGTCATCGTCAACGATGCCGCGGTCACCCGCGGCTTCTTCTCGTTTCGCGGCTTGCCGGGCTTCGACGCCAATTCCGACTGGAACTGGTCGGGCAAGATCCTTGCACTCGCCGTCTCGCTGGCGATTGCCGCGCTCCCCGTTTTCGGCTGGCGCAACATCGGCCTGACGCTTCGGCAGCATCAGCTCCGCGGCGCGCTGATCGTCACCGTGGTCCTGCTCGTGATCTACTCCACCATGGCTTGGTTCATGGGCGCGGGCGGCGGCACTCGGGGAGAGCTTGCCTTTCAGCTGACCATGCCGGGGTTCGAGGAGGAGGTCTTTTATCGGGGGCTCCTCTCCTCGCGCTCGACCGCGCCTTTACGGGGCGGCTGAACATCGGTGGCGCGGCAATCGGCTGGTCGCTGCCGCTCAATGCTTTGGTGTTTGGCCTTGCCCACGGCCTTTCGGTCGATCACGGAGTTTTCGGCTTCAACGCTCTGGCCTTCGCTCTCCCCTGCATTGGCACGATTCCCGCCGTCTGGCTGCGTTCGAAGACCGGAAGCCTGGTCCTGCCGGTCGTGCTGCACAATGTCGTCAACGTGCTGTTCGTGGTGCTGCCGCTCTAATCGTGGCTCCCGCCCGATCGAGCCTAACGCGCGTAAACGCCCGGGCTTTGTACTCATAATGTCTTGCTTTGGGTCGAAAGCTGACGTTCGGCTATGGCAGCTCTGGGTGGAAAGCGGCCGTTAGCTATCGCCGTTTTTTACGACCTTGCCGCCCTTCATCACGAAGGAAACGCGACTTAGCGTGTCAATGTTGGCGACCGGATCGCCTGCAACGGCGACGAGATCTGCATAATAGCCAGCCTCGATCGAACCGATCTTGTCACCGTAGAGCTCGCCTCCTCCAAGGGTTGCAGTCTGGATCGCTTCGAGCGGAGTAAAGCCATACTTCACCATAGCTTTGAACTCGTCCGCGCTGTGCCCTTGGTAAGCAGCCTCCGAGGCATCGAAACCGAGAGCAACTTTGACTCCCAACTGTCTGGCGTTTGCAACCGTCGACCGCATTGACGCTCGCAGTGCCAGTACCCGGTCCCGGCGTTGCGGATCACTGAGTGCCGCCTCGATCCCCCGGTCTTGGGCCGCCATCGTGGGAACCCAGAAGATCCCTTTAGCCTTCATCAGCTTCAACGTTGCGGCATCTGCCCGCGGACCATGCTCAATGGAATCGACGCCAGCAGCGACTGCGTTTGCGATGCCTTGCTGAAGCGTTGCGTGGGCCGCGATCTTGATGCCAGCCTTGTGCGCTTCGTCCACGGCAGCCTTAATTTCCTCAGCGGTGAACGTTGGGTGGCGCCAATCGACATATATCTTGATGAGGTCGGCCCCACAGCCAATTTGTTCGCGAGCCGCCCGGCGCACTTCCTCCACTCCGCTAACCATTTGTGCCCCAGTTCGGAAACCAACCAGATCGGGAGCGATGCCGAACGGCATGTATTGGCCTACTTGCGCAATGCCGCGCGTAGCCACCTTCATGCGGGGACCCTCAACGAGACCCTGAGCGACGGCGTCCCGAAGTGCCGCGTCGCCACACCCAGCTCCTTCGCTCTCGACATCACGGATAGTTGTAAAACCTGAGCGGAGCATTGCCCGCGCATCCGCCGCACCCTCCAAGGCGCGAAAGGCTTGAGACTTCGTCGCGAGGTTTACGATGTAGCCATCATCGCTCTCGGGAACCCGCGCCATGATGTGGGTATGCGCATCTATGAGCCCCGGGAGCAGAGTTCGCGCGCCGAGATCTATAAGCTGAGCTCCTGGAGCCCGAGCCCTAATGTCCGAGGCAGCACCAATCGCCTCGATGCGATCGCCAGTTACCAGGACCGCAGCATTCGAAAGATAGTGGCCTGTCCTGACGTCGAGGATACGCGCCGCGAGGACGACCTTCGACTGGGAAGTATTATCCGCGAAGCTGGCCGATCCGATCGTCAGCAGTGCCATCAATAAGCTTGATCGAAGTGCTGTTAACATGTCGCCCCCAGCCACGACGAACGTAACAGCTGCTCTAATGTCCTCAATGGGTCGAAAGCTGCCATTAGCCCTCTCTTCGAATGGTTCGTCATCGGCCACCTCTAATGAGTGACAGCGTGTTACGGGTTTGGCGGCTTTGCCTGTCCTTCCAGTCGAATTACCAAGGGAGCCGATGGTCGACGACGAGGCATTGGGCGCGTGGTTTTGCGATGCGATCCTGACGCGCGAGGCCTCACTCATGCGCTTCATTCGTCGGAACTGGAGAGACGCCGCGGAGACTGCCGATTTGCGACAGGAAATTTACGAGAAAGTGCTGACCGGAGCGCGCCGAGAGCTGCCGCGCAATGCCGGTCATTACCTGTTCGCGGTTGCCCGGAACCACCTGATCAATCGTGCGAAGCGTGCGCAAATCGTGTCGTTCGACCTAGTCGCGGACATATCGGCACTGGCCGACGGCTCGGACCTTTATTCGACTGAGCGGCAGGTGAGCGCTCGCGATGAGCTTCGCCGCGCTCAGGCGGGGCTCGATCTGCTCCCGCCGCGTTGCCGCGAGGTTGTCCGCCTGCGCAAGGTTGAGGGACTCTCGACGCGCGAGACTGCCGAACGGCTCGGCGTCGGCATCGATACCGTTGAAAAACAACTCACGCTCGGCATCCGCGCAATGACCGATTTCGTGCTCGGCGGTACGGGCAAGATCCACCGCTGGAGCGCAACAGCGAGGGCCACGGCAGGGGCGGGCAACGATGAGTGACGCTCGGCACATCGAGGAGCAAGCCGCGCAATGGCTGCTTCGGAGCGAGCAACCTGACTGGTCCGAGGATCAGAGCGCGCGCCTTCGTGAGTGGCTCGATCAATCATATTCTCACAAAGCTGCGTTCTGGCGGCTCGAGCATGGCTGGAAGAAAGCCGATCGGCTGGCCGTGCTTGGCAGCGGAGCGAGCGTTTCCGCACAACGCACGCCGACATTTGCGAATTGGCGCCGCCTCGCGATCGCCGCGTCGGTTGCTCTGATGATTGCGCTGGTTCCAACCTATTTCATCGCGAGCCGCGACATCAGCGGCGGTGGCCAGCAAGCGGCGGAACAGCAATTTTCCACCGCGCTTGGTTCACGAAAGACCGTGGCGCTCGCAGATGGCAGCAAGGTTGAACTCAACACCGCAACGATCGGTCGAGCACTGGTCAATGACCGTCGGCGGGAATTCTGGCTCGATCGCGGCGAAGCCTATTTCGACATCGTTCACGATGCCGCACGGCCATTCGTCATTTATGCGGGTACCCGCACAGTGACGGTCCTTGGAACCAAGTTTTCGGTTCGCCGCGACGGAGATCGGGTGACCGTGAATGTGATCCAAGGCCGGGTTAAGGTCGACCTCGGCCCAAGCCGCCCCGACGGACCCTCTACGACGATCGGCGTCGGCGATACTGCGGTCGCAGACGGGGATTCGACGATCGTCGCCTCGCGCTCGCTCGAGCAGGTTGAGCGCGCCATGTCCTGGCGCCAGGGAATGCTGACGTTCGACAATGCGACGCTCGCCGACGCTGCCGCAGAGTTCAATCGCTACAATGCTCGCAAAATCGAGATCCTGGACGAGCAAGCGGCGCAAACTCGGATCGGCGGCACGTTCGAAGCCAACAATGTCGACGCGTTCGCGCGGCTTTTGCGTGAAGCCTACGGCGTAAAGGTCGAGGTGGATCCCGGCGCCGTAAAAATTTCGGCTTAGGGCGTTACGGCTCTGCGTTAGTCGGCTGTCATCCTTGATGCGCGTCATTCGCGCGGGGGGAGATCGAGATGACCAGAGAATTGGCAAGCGCGCTTGCGACCGCGACTGCAATCGTGGCGCTGGCGACGCCGGCGCATGCCCAGGAGCCAGTGAAGGACTATCGGATTGCGGCGGGAACGCTTCAGTCCGCGCTTGACGAATGGGCGCGCCAATCGGGTCGTCAGATCATCTACCGCAGCGAGGAAATCCGCGGCGCGGTCAGCGGCGGAGCGCGGGGTTCACTTACCGCCGACGCGGCGCTTAATGCGGTCCTTGCGGGTTCCGGATTTGGAGCGCGTGCTGATCCATCGGGCGCGGTCGCCATCGTTCGGATCAAGGATGCTCAGAACGGCGACCCGGCGAATGCACAGACGGCAAGCATCGGCGCGCTCGACGCCGAGCAAGTGCCGCCGAATACCGAGATTGTCGTCACCGGGAGCAATATCCGCGGCGTCACACCGGCATCGCCGAGAATCGTCATCGACCGCAAGGATATCGAGCGGTCGGGCCTTGCTACCGTCGAGCAGGTCGTCAACCGGCTTCCGCAGCAATTTGCGGGCAGCGCGTCGGAAAATACCGTCGGCGGGCTCTCGGGAAGCGCCCAAAGCGGCTTCAATGTCTCGAACGGTACCGGCCTCGACCTCCGTGGCCTCGGCACGGATTCGACGCTCGTACTCATCAACGGTCATCGCGTCGCATCGACCGGTATCGGCAACTTTGTCGATCTGTCGCTGATCCCGCTCAGCGCGGTCGAACGGATCGACATCGTCCCGGACGGCGCATCGGCGATCTACGGGTCCGATGCGGTCGGAGGCGTCGCCAATTTCATCCTGCGCAAGGATCTGAACGGCGCGGAGACCCGCGCGCGCTTCGGTACCGTCACCAGCGGAGACACCAGGGAATTCCAGTTCGGGCAGCTCGTCGGCAAGACCTGGTCGACGGGAAACATCATCGCCAGCTACGAATATTATCATCGCGGCGACCTCGGGGTTTCAGAACGCTCCTTTTCGAAAGGGCTCGATGAGCCCTTTGATCTTTTGCCGACGCAGAAACGGCACAGCGCGTATGTAAACGTCAATCAGCAGCTCAACGACCATATCGAGCTGTTCGGCGATGTGCTTTACGCCCATCGCAAGTCCAGATCGGACTTTACGTTCGAGGGGCTGCCGCCGGACGCTAGCGGGGGGACGACGACGCAGCTCGGCTTTACCGCAGGTTCCCGTATCCACGCCGGGCGGTGGCTTATCGAAGCGATCGGCGCGACCGATCACAACAAAACCAACCAGCTCAGCATCCTCGCTTCGGACTTCACCGGCCGATCGACCTCGTTCGACCTCAAGGGCGACGGGCCAATATTTCACATTCCCGGCGGCGACGTCCGGGTCGCCGTCGGTGGGCAATGGCGGCATGAGACGCTGAGCCGCCAGCGGCTCGATCCAACGCAGAACCTGGACTTTGCGGTCAAGAGCAAGCGAAGCGTCTGGGCAGCTTACGGCGAGGGGTATGTCCCAATCGTCGGCGACGAGAATGCGCGTCCGGGGCTGAAGCGCCTCGAGGCGAGCGTGGCCGGGCGCTACGACCACTACAGCGACTTTGGAAAAACCTTCAACGTGAAGTTCGGATTGTTATGGTCGCCGGCCGACGGCCTGAAGGTCCGCAGTACCTATTCAACGGCGTTCCGAGCGCCGCTTCTCTTCCAGCTCGACGAAAGCAGCGTCACGTTCATTCCGTTCCCTGCGCTGGATCCGGAGTCGCCAACGGGCATCACCAACGCAGTGATCATCCAGGGAGGGAACGCCAACCTCAAGCCGGAGAAGGCGCGCATCTTCACCGCTGGGATCGATTTCTCGAAAACCTCGTCCCCGTTCGGCGGCAGCGTCAATTTCTTCAACATCGATTTCCGGAACAGGATCGGCGATCCGCCGCTGCTGCCGCTACTCCTCGTCGGCCTCGACGAACCGACGATCAGCTCATTCATCACGCGCAACGTTCCACAGTCCGAGATTCTCGATCTCGCGTCCAAGCCGACGTTCCTGAATATCTTCGGCATTCCGCTCGACCAGATCACGGCGATCGGGGACTTCCGCACGACGAACCTCGCGCGTACTCGGGTACGCGGGCTCGACGCCTCGGCCCACTATCGCCTCGATACCCATGCGGGCCAGTTCGAGCTTGCGCTGAACGCCACCTATCTGATCGATCACAAGACGCAGGCCACGCCGACCAGCCCGTTCGAGGAGCTCGTCAACACTCGCTTCAACCCGGTCAAATTGCGCGGCACCGCGACGCTCGGCTGGAGCCGTGGCGGCTGGTCGACCAACGCCTTCGTCAATTACGTGAATTCGTACAAGGACCCGTCCAGTGTTCCCGGCGAGGTCTTCCACATCGATTCGTGGACGACTCTCGATCTCGCCGCCCAATATGACACCGGAAATCGCCCTCGCTCGAAGGCGCTTCGCAACCTGGTGATCAGCGCGACGGTGCTGAACCTATTCGACAAGAATCCGCCGTTCATTCGGAGCACCGAAGGGCTCCATTTCGACGGGTCTAACGCCAGTCCTCTCGGGCGTTTCGTCGCGGGCCAGCTGACGAAGAGGTGGTAATGCGGGTTCGCTTTCTCGCGGCGAGCTTCGCCGGAGCATTCCTGGCATTCTCGGTTCCAACGTCCGTTGTCGCGGCGCCGCTGGCGATCGAGGACGTGCTCAATGCGCCGGCGCTGGCTCCTTATTCGGAACCCGTCTTCTCGCCCGACGGGCGCTACCTCGCCTATGTCGTCACGGACAACGCGCGCAACTTGCGTTCGAGCGATCCGCAGGAACTCACTTTGACCGGGCTCGCCTGGTACGGTGTCGCTGGCGACATATGGATCACCGATCTTCAGACGGGCGCCGCTCGCAACGTGACGAAGGGCGGAAACAACTGGGCTCCCGCCTTCTCGCCCGACGGCCGCACATTGGCGTTCCTCGCCGACCGGAGCGGGAGCGGGGCTCTCGGACCGGCTCGACTATGGACTGCCGACCTCGCCAGTGGTGAATTGCGCCAGGCATCGAACGCCGACGTGCGCGACGGCTTCACCGGGCTTCAGTGGACCGCCGATGGAATGTCGGTGCTGGTGTCCCTCTTCCCCGCCGATCTTGGCCGTGTCGCCTATGCGGCGAGAATGGCGGGGACAGCGCCCGTGGGGCAGAGTTCGGGTCCAGCCGACGTTACGGTGAAACTGTTCGACTTCGATCCTTCGGCGCCCGATGCGGTCTCTGCCACCGACCAGATCAATCTCGACCTCTGGCGACGCGATATTGCGCTGATTGATGTCGGTTCGGGCGCGGTGCGGCCGCTGATCCAGGGCAGCCGGGTTGGGCACTACCTGCTTTCGCCCGATCGTCGGAGCCTCGCCTACACCAAGCTCGTCCGCGCGGAGAAACCGGGCGCGGGCCAATATCTGTACGACCTCATCGTCATCGATCTCGCTTCCGGGCAATCGCGAACGCTCGCAAATGATATCCGGCTCGGTCTTCTCGCCCGATCGTTCAGTTGGTCTCCCGACAGCCAGTCGATTGCCTGGCGGACCGACGGGCCGCTCGCCCCAGATGCGTTGAATGTCGTCGCTGCGAATAGCGGCGCTCCACGGGAAATTGCGAGCCAGCCCTGGGCCAATCCTGTCCGGATCGATTCCGATCCCCCCGCCTGGGACGCTTCCGGCCAGACGCTTTATTTTATCCACGACGACCAGCTGTGGCGCGCTTCGGCCAACGGCAGCGATGCGGCGTCTTTCACCAATGCCGGAAAACGCCGGCTCGAGCTTCTCACCACCGACGATCATGGAATGGTCGGGGGCAGTTCGGCGGCGGCCGGCCTCATCATTACCCTCGATCGGACAACCAAACGCAGCGGATTCGCGCGTATTCCAAGGCAAGGCGCCGAGCTTGCCCAGCTGATCGACGAGGACAAGCGCTATGGCGGTTACGGAACGCTGCCGGGTGTGTCCAAAGACGGTTCGCTGATCGCCTATGTCGCCGAGGACCCGCGGAATCCGCCTGACATCTATCTCCTGAAAGCGGCAGGAACGTCATCGCGAAAGGTGACCCAGGTCGCGCCTGCGATTTCGAACGTTCCGCTCGGTTCGGGAAAGGTCATCGAATGGCGCTCGATCGACGGCAAGGTCGAGCATGGAGCGCTTATCTATCCGGCGAACTATGTGCGCGGCACGACTTACCCGCTGATCGTCAAAATCTACGGCGGATCGAGCATTTCCGACGACCTCAATCGCTTCGGGTTCGCCTCCGCGCCGTACGAAAACCTCCAGCTATACGCGACGCGCGGCTATGCGCTGCTGCTGGCCGATTCCGATGTGAATGTCGGAACCCCGATGACCGATCTCATGAAGTCGGTGATACCGGGCATCGACAAGGCCATCGAACTCGGCGTCGCCGATCCCGATCGCATTGGGATCACCGGCCACAGCTATGGCGGTTACAGCACGCTTGCCCTCATCGCCCAGTCGCCGCGGTTCAAAGCTGCTGTCATGCGGGCGGGCATGGGGGATATGATCGCGAGCTACGGCAGCCTTCTCGACGACGGGACAAACCCAGGCGTTTCCTGGGCTGAAAGTGGCCAGGGGCGAATGGGCGGATCGCTGTGGGACTATCGCGAGCGCTACATCGAGAATTCGCCCATTTTCTATCTCGACAGGGTGAAAACCCCCTTGCTGATGATCCACGGAGGCAAGGACGATGCGGTGCCCTCTCCGCTCGCAGACGAGGTGTTCAGTGATCTGAGGCGGCTGCATCAGCGCGTCCAATATGCGCGCTATGCTGGGGAAGGGCATTGGGAGGGCGCGTGGAGCCGGCCCAACCAGATCGATGCCCTTCAGAGATCGATCGGCTGGTTCGATGAGTACTTGAAAGCTAAGCCCGCTCAATAGGCATCCGGGACATCGTATGTGCTAGCGGCAGGAATGGGTCGAAAGCGGACTCGCCGTCGCGCCCCGCGCGCCAGAGTCATCTCATGCATAAGCCTCGTCATTTGTGGACTCGCTGAAACGTCACCTGGCGGTGCGCGACATCGACACTCACAAGCTCGACAAGGATGGTGTCACCCGGGATCGCGTCTTTGCCGTCAACTCGGGTAATCACCGCTGGATCCGACAGCTGGATGCGAGCACCGCGTTCATCGAGATCGGTGACCACCGCATTGAATCGCGATCCCTCGCGACCCTCGAGGACCACCGCTTCGGCAAGGTTCAGCGTCGTGCGATCGATCTGGCCAGCCTTCTCCTCAGCCCTCGCCATGACGGCGGGCAGGCGCTGGAAGATCGCACCAAGTTCTTCAGGAACAGCTTGTCCGTTGGCAACGAGAAACGCGGCTTCGATGACATAGCGATCGGCCAGGCGTCGCAGCGGCGCGGTCGCGTGAGCGTAGGTTGCGGCCATCGCGGAATGCCACGGCACCATCCCGGCCTGATAGGCTGCGTAGGAAGCTCTGGGACCGGCGCGCCGAACGGCCGCCATGAAGGCCGCATGGCGCGGATTCGCTTGATCGAGGCCCTTCTCGAACTGCTTCAGCGGCATGTCCTTCGGCCACGACAGTCCAAGCGCCTTTGCTGAATGCCGGAGCCGATATACGGCACGTTCGTCCGGCTCGGGCATCACTCGGAAGAGACCGGTCCGATGCGCCAGGAGCGCGTCCGCAATGGCAAGGTTGGCGGCAAGCGACAGCGAGGCATTCTGGAGTTCAGCTTCCTGCTGCGGTCGGAAGGCGAGCACGAAGCGACCGTCCGCGCCGACGACAAGTTCACATACGCGGCAGCTTTTGGCCGTTAGCGGACGATCCGCTTACGGCAGCCTTTGACCCGTTGGTGCCGTTAGCCGAGTTTCGCTTTCGATTTCGCCTTAGTAAGAGCGAGGCACTTCGCGCCGGGCGTCCACCCTGCTCCCAAGCGACTCCGAAACGACAAGCCGGGATTCCGGTCCGAGTTGCTGAAACACGTCGACGTTCGGGTACATTTCGCGCAGCGTTTCCACCTTCGTTGGGAGCCTGCCCGCTGGTCGAAGTCGGTTGGCCAACAAGGGTGTTTCAGCAGCGGTTCTGGTTCACATGAACCACTCGAACACTGCAGGTGCAAATCCCTCTTAAGTTTCCCACCGGAGGTTGGCCGAGCCGAAGCGGGGAGCAGCTCGCAACTCGTCACGTGCGTCCCCATATCAGAAGGCCGCTAGTGGCGCCTGACGCCTGAGCTTAGGAGAAATCCCATGCCTGATCCCGACAAGGCGAAAGAAAAAAGCTTTACCGCTTTTCGGTCAGCAGCCGAGGAGGTCGACACCAAGCTCGCCAACGACGCAACGAAACGGGAGGAGCAATCGTGGGACAATGAAGGTGGTCACATGAGCTCGACGAGCGGCCGGGTCATGCGCGTCTCTCGGACGGACCTGCCGTATGTCGTTACCCTGGAACATCACGGAGGTGAAAAGAGCGAACACGCATTCGCGGCGATGCGCGAGGCCGAGGCGTTCATCAGGCGGAACACACCCGTGCCAAGCGCCGTCCTTGCGACCACCTACGATCGGCCTCCGTCGGCAACATCGCCGGCGGAACCGGACAGCCCGATGAGTGATGAGAGCATTCTTGCTCGGCTCAAGGTTATCGACAGGCGATTGCGCCAGATCTCGACGGAGGATGCGGCATCCGTGCTGGCCGGTGGCCTGGCGATGGCGGGCATCAATGAACAAGAACGACTGCGGCTGGTTGCCGAGACGGAGCGTATCCTGGACGAGCTCGACGGCAAGTCTGGCGATTAACGCCGATCAATGGAGCAGTCTAATTGGTTGCGGCACAAACACCAGCTCGCGCTCGGTGCTCGGTCCTCATATGCGATGCTTCGACGGACGAACCCTTTCACGAACCACCTCACCGCGGATCACAGCCGTTTGCAACTTGTGTCTCATGGTATCGGCGCCAGCGCCACTCCGGCAGACTAACCGCACACCGCCGCCCAGTAGGGCTTCGATTGACGACACTCCAACCGCTGATTGAGCGCAATGCGCTCTCACGTCTGCTTCGCTCAACGCAAGTAGGATGACCCGACTCACCGCTTGTCCGCACGCTTGGCAGCCGCCAGGGCGTCTCGCGCCTGGGTATAACGGTATTCCTGCCAAACGAAGGTGTCGGCTGGAACGCGCTCGATGCCGTAGTGGTCGAGCTCGGCACTGCTCGGTTCAGCATTGGGGTTTGCACTCATGTCGATTCCTTTCGATCATTTGCAGGCGTATGCGCTTCAACTGCGCTAGCAAGCATTCCGCAGCTTGACCGCTCGTGCTCCGCCGTCGGTAAGGACCAGCTCATACGATAAGCGCTGCCCAGAAACCGGATCGACGCTTCGTTGCCAAAGAGCGGGGCCCTTTTGAAAGCCGATAAGTCCGCCGGCGCGACTTGGGCAGATCGAACCGTGGCCGGTCGTGGCATCGAACGATTTTACGGTTCCGAAGTGTCTCACTGTTCATTGCACCTGCGGGGCCGGGCGGGGCTGTTCGGTTGCGGCCGCCCAGCAATTCTCGGGGATAGTTTCATTCCACGAAAGCGCAGCGTTGAAGCGGTATTCTGTCGAACAATACGGACACAGAATATCTGTTTCCTCTCCCATGTTGAGATAGACGTGCGGATGATCGTGGGGAGGCATCACACCGATACAATGAAAGGCTGCAACGCCGATCTGGATGCTGTTCACCCCGAGCTCGTTGAAGAACAGGGGGGTCTCAGGCGGAGTGCGGCGCTCCGTCTCCATCGTTAGAACGCCTTGCCTTCCATCCATTCGTGGACGTCGGCTTCCGCGTCTTCCTGCGGCCGGGAGCAGCGCTCCTTTACCATTGTGGCGAGTTGCCGTTCGTTCTTGATTGTGGATGCATCGAAGTGGGTGAGGAAGGGCCAGCGGGCCTGCGCCTCAGCCATATATGCCCGCTTGCGGACGACGATCTCTGCGCTGTCAGCACCAGTAAATCCGAACATCGCCCTTCTCCTCGATAATAATCTATCAAAATGTAAGGTGGTGATTAGCGAGGATATTACTAGATGATCGACGAAAGATTATTATGCATGATTTAACATCAGGACGATTTATATTTTAGCGACGGGCTTGTTTAACTTGTCGCCAACGGCTATCTCTCCGTTGCTACCAGTCGCAATCGACGGTCTTGGGCGCTAAGCCGCACCTTCCTCCATCTTTGACGTCTCCTAGCGGCAGGGTGCCATTCCGGCGTCTGCCAACAAAGGAACTCACCATGAAATATTTCGGAACCGTCAGCTCGTTTGACGCCGGTAACGGCCACGGCGAGATTAAGCCGGAGACCGGCGGCGACATGCTTCGCTTTGAGCGGAGCGCCTTCTCGTGGGAAAACAACGCGGTCCCGACCGTCGGGCAGCGTCTTTCCTATGACGTGGGCACGAACCCCGAGCGCCAGCCCTGCGCGCTCAACCTTCAGACCATCTAACCAACTGGCGGGAACGGCGGCGAAGATCGTCTCCGTTCTCGCTCTTCGACGCCGATCGTTCGAGCCTCAAGGGGTCTGGGCGATTGGCGGTGCGACCGCCTCCCCCGGACCGGGGAGCCAAAGGAACATCCGATGAAAATGATTTATACCCTGATGGCCGGTGTTGCCGCGCTTTCGCTCGCGGCGCCAGCCTCCGCCCAGTGGGTCCATGAGCCGAACTACAGCCAGACACCGAACACGCCTGCACCTACCCAGTGGGGCCATAGCCGCACTTACAGTCAGCAGCTCCGAATGCAGATCGACGCGGGTGTCAGCGAGGGCACCATCTCACGGCGTGAAAGCGTCGCCTTGCGCGAAGAACTAAGCCAGCTGGTGCGCCTTGAACGCAGGTTCAGCCCAAATGGCATCAGCGGCCCCGAACACGCCCAGCTGCTGCGACGCAGCACTGCACTGGCCAAGGATATCCGTATCGCCAGTCGCGATCACAACGGCCGCCGCGGCGATACGGCGAGCTGGGAAAGTGGCAGTATCAATGGGCAGTGGGTGCCTGACGCCAGGTTCGCAGGATTGCATCCCGGCGATCGGTTCAACGGTGACGCAAGGATCGGCCAACACGCCACCGCTCGTATCGTCAACCTCCCGGCCGAGTATCGCGGCCAGTATGTCGATGATGCTCGCGTTTACTACGGTTACGACAATGGGCGCGTCTACCAGATTGACCGTCAGTCTCAGATGATCCTGGCACTGCTCGACATCGCGCGCTGATCGAAGTCAGTTCGTCTCGCGGAAGGCGCCCGGCTTCGGCTGGGCGCCTTTTTGCAAGCGACGTCTGCAGAACGTTGCATGTATCGATGAACCCGCTGTCCCGCCAGTCACGCACTCGATGTCCCCGCTAAGCGTTCTTCATGCCGCCCGCGGCAATCGTGATTCAAATGTCGCCTTGGTCACCGCCACGACGAGACCCTCGCTGGACGATGTTTCAGAGACTTGAGCCTTTAACTGCTTAGCTAATGCCGCGACGAGCGCGGTGCCCAATCCCGTCGATGCGCCTGGCTCCGCCTCTTGGCGTCGTCCCGTGCCATTGTCCGCGACGCTGAGCCGCCAGTCTGATTTAGCCATCTCGAAAGTCACTCGAATACGCGCGGTCGAATGCACTTCGGGAAATGCGTATTTCACGGCGTTTATGATTAGCTCTGTCACAATCAAACCGATGCTGACTGCATGGCTCGTCGGGAGCACGCCTGCATCCGCCATAACGGTGATGTCGATGTGTTGCCGGGGGTCGACCATCGACGAAGCGAGGCCCGAGCTCAATTTGGTGAGATAGGGGCCCATCTCGATCTGCTCTATACCGTCAGAGGCTTGCAAGTGACTTTGCACCGCGGCCACCGACATGACCCTCTGGTGAGCTGCACGGAGCTCGTTCTTGGTCTCTTCGGAACTTACTGCTCCCGCTTTCAGCAGCAGGATGCTGGCAATGATTTGCAGGCTATTCGCGATGCGATGCCGCATCTCGCGGAGGAGCGTCTTCTGCTGTTCGAGCAATTCCTCGGTGTGCTCAAGGAGTTGTTGCTTCTCCTGTTCGGCCACACGTCGCTCGGTGATGTCCTTGATCGCAACCAGCACCATCCGCCCTGACCCGCTTTCATCGCGGATGGGCAAGGCGTTCAGATGGAGCGTCCGCTTGCCGAGCTTCGCGAAGTTACGCTCAAACTCGAAGCTGTCGATGGTGGTGCGATCGTCAACGACGGCCGCAAGCAGCTGCCTGAGCCCAGGGATGTCCCATTGTCGGCCCGACAGCTCGAACATGGAACGGCCATGCGCACTGGCGGGATCCTCGCCGTAGACCTCGTAGAAGCAACGACTGCCGGCTAAGAGTTGGAGCTCGTCATCAAGCACCAGGAATGGTTCTGGCAAAGTGTCAACGATCGCCAGCGCGAGCGCCTGCGCTTGGGCCAGATCGTTAGGCTGATTCATTGAAGCGCTCCTTGGGCGGGAGCTTCGCACATCTCTCTGCCATCGGCTCGCCAAGCTTGTCCGATGGTTTTGCAGCAATACACTGTCCGAAGCCGAACAGTAACTCAAAACATCCCGGCCCCCTTAGTTCCCGCGAAGCGTTGACCCGTTACACTTGGCCACCATCGACCAGTGCTGGAGTGCAGCCGCGCTCCCGACTTCCAGGGGAGCAGGCGATGCACGCGTTGATTATCGAAGATGACGATCTGATCGCCATCGCAATCGAGGAGGTCCTGCGCAACTGCGGCTTTAAATCTTTTGATTTCGCTGTGTCACTCGATCAAGCGGTAATGGCAGCGAGGCAACGATGCCCAGAATTGATCACTGCCGACATTGAGCTGAAGCCCGGTTCCGGTATCGATGCGGTTCAGACTATCTGCTCTGAGAAGCCAATCCCGGTAATCTTCATCACAGGACGAGCCGACGACGCGCGGTCCCGGATGCCTCAGCACCCTGTCCTGAGCAAACCCTTCCGCGTCAGTGACGTAGAGGCGGCAGTGCGGGAAGTCATGAGCCAGTAAAATAGCTTCCTGGCTGCGCCCTCTAAGGAGCGATCCATCCGCCGATCGCCAGCACCGCCGCTATTACGCTGACGCCGAACGCAACCATGAGCAATGTTATGGCAAGGGTCGCCGGCGCGGCGTTTGATGCCCGCTGCCCATCGAGCCGTTCCAGCAACGGACCTCGGAGCCAGCCCGACCAAATAGCGAACGAGATCGCCATCATAAGCGCGGACAGAATGGCAAGCGCCTGTGAAACACCAGCCATCGGATCACTGCTTGCCGGAGATGGATGGGCCGCTTGCGTTGATCGCAGGCGGCAGCGCATCAGCCAGGTCGATCGCCTGCGTCTCGACTGAGAGGGCGTTCAAGCTGTAGCGACCGGCAAGATCATAATGGATCAATCGCGCCTCCGCGCTGACTGCGTTCTGGGCCGCCTTGAGCGAAGCCCTTTTTCGACCGAGCCAATATGCCTTTTCCATGCTGCATCTCCTGTGAGCGAGAGCACGATAGGTCTCTCTGTCACAGGGCGCTCGGTTGCGATCTCAGGTGATGGCCGTTCCCTAGCACCCTCCCGATGAACGGCGTCTGACGTTCATTCGATAGCTCCAGACCTGAACGAGCGTCCATTTGCGGATCTCAAGGGTCACGTCGTCAATCGCTGTTAAGGGCGCTTTTCGGCCATCCAGTTCACACGAAGGACCAGCGGCAGCTTTTCCAGCTCCTCAACCAGAAGCGGTCGAGCTGCTCGCGGCCATATGCCGGCGCTCACACGAGGTGTCGGATTTTCTCCTAACCAGCGCGCAAATGATAGAGGCCGGCCATTGCCACCGACCGCTTTCCATCAAAAGTTGCCGCGGCGCCTTTCGACCCATTTCACACACTCGACCTGTTGCCATTGCACACGTAAGTTCAGGGGACAGGCTGCTGTGAGTGGCCCGGGGGCGACCACATGAGCGACTTCGAGGGACTCTTCGGATTATTCAGCCTCATGTTCGGGCTGATTGTCGCCGAACTCGCAATCAAGTCCGCCGATGCGATCGATTCACATGGCGAGCGACCGATCGGAATTTTGACCCCCGCGCTCACTTTTCTCGTCCTTACTGATGTCACGAGCTTTTGGCTCTGGGTCTGGGGCGCTCGCAAGGTATTGCAGTTCAACTGGCCGACGGTTCTCGGCGGCGTAGTCCTCGCCTTCGTCTATTTCCTTGCCGCGTCGCTCGTGTTCCCGCGGTCAGGCCGCGCATGGGCCAATCTTGATGAGCATTATTGGTCGCGCAAACGGATAGTCACGGGCGGGATGTTGTTCGCCAACATGGTAATCATAGGCACAATGCTCACGCGTGCGATCCCCGCATGGAATGACTGGTGGTTCTATTTCAATTTCATAGCCTATTTGATCGCTCTTGCCGGACTTGTGGTGAGCCGCTCGCGCCGTTTGGATTACATATTTCTCGTATGGGCAATCGGCATCAACGTCGCGGCCGGAGCCAATCTGCTCCACAGTTCCCATTGGGGTCACCGGCCTCGCGATCGACCTTTCGCCGTAGTCGATCCACGTCAAACGCCGGCGTCTGCTTTCCAACCATTTGCGACACTAGCGGCTTAGGTTCAGCTACTGGCAATTTTCGACCCTTCGTGGACATTAGGGTAAAGGCGAACCGGGGGTTGCGACAACGGAAGTCCGCGCAATGTCCAACAACATTGGATCCATGCACCGCCGATCCACCAAAGCCGCCGACATGGTCGGGTTGCCGAAGAATATCTCTTTACCTTGTCGGCCGGGAACTAGCGTTGGTCCGCAGCGATGAGTAGCGAAACCGGAAAACCGGTGGCGGAGCCGGTGCCGCCTCCTTATCCGGTCCCTCCGCGCGAGAAGACCGCAGGCCCTATTCGTGCGGGCCGCGGCTCGGCGCTCAAGGACAAGATTGCGGTCGTCACCGGCGCCGCACGGGGGATCGGACGGGCGATCGCTGTCGAATATGCGGCAAATGGCGCTGACGTGATCGCGCTGGACATCTGCGGCCCCATCAGTCCGACCGCGGACGCGGCGCCGGCAACTGAGGCCAACCTTCGAGAAACGATGTCGATGATCGAAGGGTTCGGGCACCGCGCGCTTTCGATCAAGGCGGACATCCGCGATATGGCTTGCCTGCGGGCGGTCGCTGAGCGGGTGGACCAAGATTTCGGCAAGATCGACATTCTCGTCGCCAATGCCGCGATCCAGGGCTGGAAGCCTCTGCTTGAGATGTCGGACGCCGATTGGCATGACCAGATCGAGAACAATCTCAGCGGCACGGCTAATACGATCCGCGCCTTCGCGCCCGGCATGGCGACGCGCAAGTCCGGTCGGATCATCGTCCTCGCCTCGATGCAGGGCATGATGGGCACGATGCACGGGGCGAGCTACTCCGCTTCCAAGTGGGGCATCCTCAGCCTGATGAAATCGGCGGCGCTCGAGCTCGGGCAATATAATGTCACGGTGAACGCCATTATTCCCGGTCTGGTCGGAACGGCGCTGACCTACAACGAGCAGCGCTTTCGGGAGGCGATCGCCCAGTCCAACCGGCCTGTTCCAGAGTTTCCTACGGCGCAGCAGGCGTGGGACGCGCGCGCGCCGACTGTGCCGCTCGGGGTTGGCTGGCTGCAGCCGGAAGATGTCTCGCCGATTGCGGTCTTCCTTGCCTCAGACGCAGCGGCGATGGTGACGGGGGGAGAATTCGCGGTGACCGGGGGGGACGCCGCCAAGGTCAGCTGAAGGGAATTGTGGGCAAAGTCCGGGCGAACGAACCTAATTCAGCGTACGTCGGCGTTACCGCTGCTTCCAGGCGCGACCGGAAGGCCCCATCCGCGCCAGATTGCGAGCAAGCGAATCCCAAGGCAGAGCAGTCCGAGGGCGAGGTCACTGTCGCCGACACCGAAGCGTTCCTCAGCAACTACATGGCCGAGTTCCACGCCTTCATCGGCCGCGTGCTCAGCGTCCTGCCGCGCGACAAGGAGCGCGTGCCCGAAAGCGTGTAGCGGCCATTACATATTCGTTTGGTCCGCCGGCACACCGGCCGTGAGCTCGGCGAGTGCGCATAAAGACTGAGGAGCAGCTCATGGCCCCGACTTTCGTGCCGATCGAACTCGACAGCCAAAGTGCGTCCATCGCCTCGCGGCTCAACTGGCTGCGCGCCGGTGTCCTCGGCGCCAACGACGGCATCGTCTCGACTGCCGGTATGATCTTCGGTGTCGCCGGTGCGGCCGTCAGCGACCGCACGATCCTCATTGCAGGCGTGGCTGCAGTCTCCGCGGGAGCACTTTCGATGGCGGTCGGCGAATATGTATCAGTGTCGTCGCAAAAGGACTCAGAGAAAGCCGAAATCGAGACCGAACGCCGGCAGCTGGCGGCGGATCCCGAATATGGCCTGAAACAGCTGACCGGACTGGTCACGGCGCAAGGCATTGACCCGGAGTTGGCCCGCCAGGTGGCGGTCCAGCTCACCGCGAAGGATGCGCTCACGGCACATGCGCGGCTCGAGCTCGGGATCGATCCCGACGCCCTAACCAACCCCTGGCACGCGGGTCTCTCTTCCATGATCGCCTTCACCCTCGGAGGCCTCGTGCCGCTGATCGCCTTTTTCGTCTCGCCTCACTCGATCGAGGTGACCGTCACCGCATTCGCCGTTGTCGTCGCCTTGGCGGCGACGGGATCGGTCTCTGCCAGCCTTGGCCGCGCATCGATGGTTCGCGCTGCGCTTCGCACCGTTGCAGGCGGCCTCCTGGCAATGGGAATCAGCTACGCGATTGGTGCGACGATCGGAGTTCGCCTCTAGCGGCCGCAACTTCCGTCATGGCCTCGGACGTTAGCTCGATGGCTTGCGACGGGGCTACCTTTGGAGACTGAACACGCGGCCGTGATCGGCACGAAGGGCGGCTTACAGGAGGTTCTTGAGGGTCCTAGTATGGCAGAAATGGGGGCTCAGCGGACCTCTCCTGCCCGACGACTGGTTCTGGCCGCAAGCCGACCGTCCGCTTGGAGCAGCTTTTGACCCAACGGGAAGATTGGCTCCCTCTCGCGTTACAATAAACAGTCGCGCAATCGCCGCTGGCTGCAGCGCCGAACCGAGTGCAATGTGGTCTTGTCCCAGGCCCTCTACTGCGGTCGCTCATTTGAGGGTTGGGCGATCAGATCCGACCTGGGCATTGTAAACGTAAACCTCGTTTCCAATTCCGTGGAGGTCAAATCGATGGTGCCATGGTGTGCCTTGGCGATCTCCGCTGCAATAAACAGACCTAGACCGAGACCGTTGCGGCTCGGGCGGACTGCGCCGCGGAAGAATGGCTGGAACAAATGCTCCATCACCGTTTCGGGAATGCGAGCCCCGGCATTTGCGACCGAGAGAGTGAAGAGGTCGCCAGCGGTTGCTGCCTCGAAACTGATCGGGTGGTCGGCTGCACCGTGCGTGATCGCGTTAGCGAGGAGGTTAGAGGCGAGCTGAGCGATCCGTCCGCGGTCGCAGTAGACAGGTTCTTCGACCCGCAGCGACGCTTCGATGGCGCGCTCCGGCGCGATGCTGCGTATCTCGGCAACGACTTGCTCCAAAGTCGGCGTGAGCGCCACGTTCGTGCACTCGACTGCGAACCCCCCGCCAAGACTTCCTCGCGCGAGATCGAGGAGGTCATCGACGAGCGCCGAAGCCCGCTCAAGGCTGCCTTTCATTTCCTCAAGCAGAGCAAAGCCGCGCTCGCTCAGCTCTTCCTTGCGGCCAAGGAGGTGAACGCCGCCGGCAATCGCGGCGAGAGGGTTGCGAAGGTCGTGGCCGAGCACGGCAATAAACTGTTCGCGGAGCAGGGCAGCTTTGCGATATGAATCGCTTTCCCCTTCCGCCTTCGCGCGCGCATTGAGCAGGGTGCGCTCGTACATGCGGCGATCGACGGCGCGGAAGAAGGTCAGGCGCGTAAAGCGGTGACTGCCATCCTTTTCGCGCTTTTCCGCGGCGTTAGCGATCGTCGGTACCTTCTCGCCGTTGGCGGTCACAAGGTCGAGTGCGATCTCGTGCACATGGCCCTGCATCCTGAGCAGCGGCGCGAGGTGGGTCTCGTACGCAATCCGCCCGCCGAAACCGAGGATGTCATGGAGCGACGTTCCGGCAAGATCGGCCGTCGGGCGGCCGAGCCAATCCGCGATCGTGCCGTTCGCCTTGACGATTACCCCGCCAGGCGAGACCGAAAGATATCCGCAAGGCGCCGTTTCGTAGAGATCCTCGAGGTCTTCTGATGGCGGCGAATCAGACAAATTCGCGAATCGCCGCCGTCACCTCTTCGGGTGCGCTGAGGTTGGGACAATGACCTGTCGCCTGAAGCAGCCGAAATTCGCTGTGTGGGAGAGCCGCGTGGATATATTCCCCGACTGCCAAAGGCGCGATGATGTCATCACTGCATTGCAGGACGAGCGTGCGCGTCGAGATCCCGCCTAGGTCGCTCCGATTGTCCGACAGGAAGGTCGCACGGGCGAAGTCGCGGGCGATGTCGGGATCGGTGCGGCAGAAGCTGTTCTCGAGGCGAGAGCCAAGCTCAGGCCGGTCGGCATTTCCCATGATCGCAGGCGCCATAGCCGCCGACCAGCCGAGGTGGTTCTCGGCGAGGAACTCGAGCAGCTCGTCGATCTGCTCGCGCGAAAAGCCGCCGCGATAGCCCTCATCGTCGATGTAGCGCGGCGATGGTCCAACCATCACCAACTCGGAGAACATGTCTGGCGCCTTCAGGCTCGCCAGGGCGCCGATCATCGCACTAACGGAATGACCTACGAAAACCGCCGCTTCAAGGTCGAGCGCCCGGCCGATCGCGACAACGTCCTCGGCGTAGGCATCGAGGCTCGCATAACGTTCGGCCGAATAAGCGCTCGCGTCGGACCGGCCGTGGCCCAGATAGTCGAACAGCACCACCCGAAATTCGCCCTCGAAGTTGCGGGCGACGGTTTCCCACATCGTCTGATCGCAGCCGAAGCCGTGAGCAAACATCATCGTGCGCTTCCCGGGGCCGGAGACATGCACATTGTAGCGGAGAAGGACTGGCGCTGCGGAGGATTCCATTCGATCCCGTAACAGATTGACTTTACGTAAGAAACCCCTGCCCGTGACGGCCGCGCCGAGCCCCGAAGTGTGATCCGGGCATAGCGGACAAGTGGCCGGTCGCGGCCGGCAAGCGGAACAGCTTTCCCGCCTCGCAAGGGCTCAATATTTGCCCTCTTTCGAGTGCGGAGGTTGGCGGCTTAAGTTTGCCCTGGATCCTTTACGTACCTTAGCGCTTTAGATCGTCCTTGTTGGCGGAATGTTCGCCCTCGATCGTCGTCATTTCTTCGCCTTCGATCATGTCGGCTTCATTGTCGAGGTCTTTGGCGAGGGCGCGGAGTTCCCGTTGGGCCTCTAAGTTTTTGGTGCCATTGGCAACATCGCGACATTGGATAGCGCGAGTGCGGAATGATTCCGCGTCTAAATTCACTTGAGCAAAGCGAACCAATCGAATTTGCGTTCCTCGACAGTTAAGTCAATGTCCGCTTTCCCCATTGCTGCCACTGGCGCGGCAACGCCTTTCGTGGCCGCATGCGGCCCGACGGCTTTCTATTGACGCATTCGAGGAACGGCCGTTCGTTCAGATTGCACTTGAACGGCCGCGAGGCGCCCATTGAGGTCACCTCGCTCTGGCAGGACTCAGCTCGCGTTGGGTTCCGTTTCGCTGACCCTCGCGCCGCTGGTGCTGACGATCCGCCTCATAAGCCTCAAGCAGCGCTTGCAGCCTTACCCGCTCCACCTTCGCTTCCAACTCGTTCATGATCCAGGCATCCTTGGCTCAACGACTAGCCGAAGCTCGCGCACCAGTCCTTGTAGACTTCCGTCACTCGTGATTTTCACCGTCGAGCTCGTCGAGGATGCGCTCGGTCTCGGCGATCAATCGAAGTCTTTCTGGTTCACGAATGCCGGCGTTCGCCAGACCCACTGCCAGTACCGATGCTGAGTCTTCCTCGGAGATCTGCCGCAAACGTCGATCGATTACCTTCAACCTCGCAAGGATGCTCTCATCGTTCATGATGGTCTCCGTGTCGCTGGCCGGCCCGCTCGGCGCTGGCCGATCATAGGTCGTGGAAAGGACCGCGCCGGGGACGGGCGTGTTGCGCTTGATAAAGGCTTCTGCCTCCCGCATCGAAGCAAAGGAGTGTTCGGTCGCTTCTGATAAATGATGGGAGAGAATGACGACATACGGGAGCTCTGCTTCTGGCTTGCGCATTACACGCCCGCCGGTCGAGCTCATGTGGCCACCTTCATTGTCCCAGGCATGCTCGTCCTGCTTCAACTGTATCTCCTCGGCTGCGGTGCGGAAGACAGTGAAACTCGTATCTTTCGAGCTGCCGGAACTTGGCATGACTTTTCTCCCGAGCCGATTATGCCCCGTGAAGCTTGATGCTTTGACTCGCTGCGGCATCAAGCGCTCGTTCCTCGGCCGCAGAATACTCGATGCGGCTTAGCGACTGCTGCGCCAAGCGGCCGCTCCGCTCCGCCTCATTCTCCGGCCGACGTTTCTTCGCCACGCGCTAGGCCTCCCTTATCATTTGCTTGAGCAAGTCTTCGACCCGTCCCAAGCCCTCGTCGCTCTCGATTGCGAGATGGAGCGGCTGACCTTCCAAGGCGACGTTCGGAGTGTTCAGGAAGGCGATTACCGGTCCTGGCTCACCAAAGTGACGCCATGCAAATTGCACTACGCTAGCTTGGCGGCGTGATTGTTCTGGCGTGGGGATGAGCGTCTTGCTGGACTTACGGAAAGCCACGCTTCGGCGAGCGGCCGGCTTAAAGTCGGGGCTGTGCGGCTTTTCCGGCGCGTTCATTTCGCGCTTCCCAGCAGGGCCGTGCGAGTCTGAAGCGTCTGCTCCGCATATTCGCGGGCAAACTGTTCATACGCTCTCCGGTCCCGTGGCGACATGGACGGTTGGCTAATCTTTGTCGATTGAGGGCTCTTTGAGCGTGCTGACGAGTCCATGATTAATTCTCCCAACGCTGTAAGCGGGAGCGCCTCATGTCTCTCAGCCGCTGGCGCCTCCGAGTTCAGATGGCCAGCGATACTTCCTACATGGGAGCGCAGAGGCCAATTACCAGACCGCTGATGGAACTCACGAGAAGGCGATGCCAAGCGCGGATCCAATGACGATGGCGGTGAGGATGAACGGCACGAAAGACCGCCATCTTGCCTGAATTGTATCTTCCATGGGGTCTGCCCTTCTGGTGAATGAGTATCCGCTCACCCGGACGGCGAGGGTCGAGGCCACTCAGCCGCCATCCGGGATCGGCCCCGAACGCGTTACAGGACAGGCGGAAGCGAGGCTCCCGCCGGCCGGTTAGATCGTCTGAAGGTTGAGCGCACAGGGCACGCGTTCGCTGTTCTGCCCGACATCATAGCTGAGGCGCTGACCGACCGTAGGGGCGACATTCTTGTCCCACTGGATCGCGCTGGTTTCGAAGGGGAGGTCGTTCCCGCCGGCTTCCTGTTTGATTTCGCCGTGGCCCTTGATCGTGTCGAACGACTTGACGGTTCCAAAATATTTCATGGTGAGTTCCTTGGTTTACAGAGGCCAAAGTGGCCGCTGCCGCTAGGAGACGTGAAAGAAGGGCGGAGGAGCGACTTAGCGCCAAGGACCGTCGATTGCGACTGGTAGCCCCGAAGCGGATAGGCCAAAACTGGCCTTACTTCAAGGCACGTAAAAAATAAAACCGAGAATTCATGAAATATAAAATCCTGTCTTCCATAGTAATCGACTGACTTCCTCACCATATGAGACGCATGAAATGATTTATGAGGAGGATCGCCATGTTTGGGTTTACTGGCGGGGATAGTACTGAGACTGTCGGTCGCAAAAGAGCCTACATGGCCGAAGCTCAGGCGCGCTGGCCCTTCCTGACGCACTTCGACGCGTCCACCATTAAGAACGAGCGCCAGCTTGTCACCATGATCAAAGAACGGTGTTCCCGGTCCCAGGAGGATGCCGAGGCTGACGTGCGCGAGTGGATGAAGAACAAGGAGTTCTGACAATCTCTGACCATCGGAAGTCCGGGCGTGGTTCGCCAAGCGCCTTTCCCGCCGGCGGGCCAGGCGGTCATATTGTGCGGTGTTGGCACGAGTGGAAGTTCGACGGTTCGGATCGCCGCATAATCCTCTGCCTGGAAACGGAACTTGAGCTGAGGCCAGGCGCCGAGGGTTTCGATCCATTGCTGCTCGACGAGCTGATCGCGGAAGCGACGGATTTGATGCGCGCAAGTCTCAGTCCGATTAATTCGATACGGATTGTTCCCTGCAGAACGATAAGAGGGGGGTGAGACAGAGGTGGCATTCTACACGCTCGAGGCGACAAGCGGTGGCGGCCTTGTGCACATGAAGTCGCCACTGACGGCGGTGCAGGCGTATTCGAGAACCATTGAGCTTAAGCGTCAGGGGTTCACCAACATCGTCGCAATCAACACGAGCACAGGCCATCGCATCACTGAAGTGCAACGTCTGCTAAGAGATCTTTGATCGGTTTTACCGGCTACAGCAGGAGCGTCCTTGTGAGTGCGGAAAATTGGCATGAGGAACGTAATCGGATCGTCGAACTTCTCGAAGCCATCGAATCCGGCAAGGTGACGCACATCGACGAGGAGAATCTTCGGCAGCTGGCGCCGACCAATCCGAAGAATATCGCCCTGCTCAGGGAAAGGCTTGCGCAATTGAACGCGCGGCTTGGCGACAAGAGCTAGCTTTTTCGATTTCCGCTGTTCGGCAGCGGCGCGTCGCTTGCCGCCGATACGCTTTGCCTCCCCGTCAAAATCGTCGGCCGTTTGACGAAGCACTTGCCTGTCCTGGGGGCTGCGGCGAGGTCAGCCAAGTACCAGTCCTGGGCGTGGCCGGCCGGCCGCCATGCTATGATAGGCGAGATGCCCAGCTTCGCCGCGAGGTCCGAATTCTGAACCGAGTTGCGTGCTGGTGCGCCCGTTGTTTCAGGTTCATGCGTCTTATTTGCATAGTACGCGTTCTACCATCGAACTCACCGGCGTTTCCGGGCGAGATCTGAAGGAAATCCCATGACAATCCGTACCCACTATCTCGCCGCTGCGGCGGCGATCGGCGCACTTGCGGTTCCGGCCGCTGCGCAGACCGCCTACCCCTACGGTTATCAGCAGCCGGCCTACCCGCAGTACCAGCAGCCGTATGCGCCGCAGCAGGCGTATCCCACGTATCAACAACCGTCCTACGGACAGCCTGCCTACGGCTACAACCAGGGCTATGCCCAGAACCCGGTGTCGGCGATTATCGATGGCCTGCTCGGCAACCGCTACAACGTGACCGACCGCCAGGCGGTCTCGCAATGCGCGAGCGCGGCCATGATCCAGGCGTCCGCCCAGTACGGCGGCGGCTATAACCAGGGCTACGGCAACGGTTACAACCGCTATTCGAGCCTGCGCGTCACGCAGATCACCGACGTCCAACGCCGCAACAATGGCCTTCGCGTCAAGGGCCTGATGAGTTCTGATTACGGCCGCTATGACCGTCAGCACGGCTACCAGAACGGCGGCTATGCCGCTGGCGACGTCACCTTCCGCTGCAATGTCGATTATCGCGGCGCAGTCACCAACATCCGCATCGGCCGCAACCAGTACGGCCGCTGACAGTCAGGAGGCAGCGCGAGCGTTGCGCTGCCTCCTCATCCTCCTTTGAAACTTAATGCCGCAACCCCACGTCGGCCGACCGGCCGGCATCGACTCCGCCGGAGCCGGCGCCAGCGGGGGCCCTGGCGAAGCCGGACATCGCGAGCGGCACGTTTGGACGACCCGTTGCCGCCCCCACAGGAGCATCTTCGCGAATTTGGGGGTCGACGAACAGGCGCGCCCGCGACTCTGCGACTGGTCGGATGACGACCTAAAGCCGCTGTTCAGCCGAGATCGGCAGTGGCACCAGGACGTTCCTGCCAGGACCGGAAGTGTGCGCGCTTAATGGCAGGAATGGGTCGAAAGCTGCCACTAGGTGGGATCGCCTAGCCAAGCTTACCCGCGGATTTCAGAAGTTCGGCGGGATCAATCCCCAGAGCGCTAGCCAATCGGCCCAACGCACGAACGGTTGGATTTCTAAGTCCACGCTCAAGCTCGCTTACATAGCTTCGCTTCATTCCCGCTTCGAGCGCGAGCTGCTCTTGCGTCAGTCCGCGCTGCTCTCGGAAAGCGCGAATGTTTCGACCGAACAGCTGGATCAGGTCCATGCCGCTTCATCGCAGCGACCAGTGCGAGAGGTCTGTCCCCTAATCGTGACATAATCGGTTCACCCCGATATCATTTCGATTGAGAACCATCTGGGGAGACCAAAATGAAGCTGGCCGTGCTCGCTGCCCTTATAACCTGCAATAGCCGACGACATTGTTCGCCGTCGTCTTAACGTAACTTGCTGTTTTTAGACGATTTATGGGATGTTCAAGTGCCGCTTCCTGAGGCAGGCTTGATCCTGCCAATTGTCATCGTTCCTGGTCGATTGGCGCGGTAATGCTGCAAAAGTTGCGGATCGACCTAGTGAACATTCTCAGAGACGGCACCGAAGAGCTCATGAGCGAAACTCTGCTGAGAGCTAGGCGCTAGATGCGCTGATTGGGAGCATCGCATTTCGAGAGTTTTCTGAGAATTTCTCGCGGGGAACCCCTGCATTCGCTCAGGGGGTAGCGGGCCACCACTCCTAACCTACCTGCAACCCGATTTAGGCCTCACTGGCCTTCCTATGCAGTCTCAGACCGAACCCTCGTCCCATTTTCATTCGAGTGCGGCTGTTGATAGGCGTGGTACAAGTGATGGCGGGACACAAACTGTACCACAGAGCGGTGCCAAAATATCTATTTGGTCCTTTAAGTTCATGAAGTTACAATCCGAATAGGTGTTGTACTTACCCTCCTTTCGGGCGCGCCACTCCTCTTCGTCGCGCTGTCAATTGCCCGAAGGACGACGCGCGCTAATCTCGCGCTCAAGGTCGCTCATGAGCTCGCGGGTCTT
>Ga0207639_10000302_pt1 | contig 34942 bp, 30 predicted proteins | sample KBSCornC32_FD_184299 | JGI IMG/M metagenome (GOLD analysis project Ga0207639, IMG submission 184299) | Corn rhizosphere microbial communities from Kellogg Biological Station, Michigan, USA - KBS Corn C3-2 (SPAdes) (version 2) | ecosystem: Host-associated > Plants > Roots > Rhizosphere > Soil ... | reverse complement strand
ACAACAGGTCACCGAAGGTGGACATGTGCTTCCTTCACTGCTGGCACTTCAACTCCGTGAAGCTGTGTCGTCCTTAACTCTCGATAGCTTCTGCTGCCGCCAAGCCGATCAGAATGCCCGTCGAGCGTGCTGAGATGACCGCAGGCCTACTGCTCAGCGGGGGCGGCCGCGCCTCTCGCCCGCGCTTCCGCTTCCTCGATCTCCTGCGGCAGCATCATCACCTGGAAGCCGTCCGCATCCATCTTCACGTTCGGAACGCATGGACGATCATTGAGGCTGAGCAGGCGGTCCGTTCTCATCGTGCCGTTCATCGTGAGCGGCTTGGTCCGGCCATAGTAGCGCTTCACCACCCATGGCTTGGTAAAGGCCTCGGGATCAGTGATCGTCATCTCGTTTTCGATCACCTTTGGATCGATTAGCCTGATCCGCTCCACCATCGAGAGCTTTTCGCTGTGTGGAGCAGCCGTCTCGTCGAAGAAGGCATTGATCATGTTGACGGTCTCTACGACCAGCGTGTCACCCTCCCATCGGCCAACTGAATGACCGGAATAGCTGGGTCCCGCTCGATCAGTCTCTTCACCCGACGGATGCTTGCGGCCATCCAGGAAGATGCGCCTCTCGGTTCGGCCGTAGGGGTTGTACCAGAGCATCACATCCGGAGCCTGGATGATATCGAAAGCCACAGGAGACGCCCCGACCATCCTTGGGACACCATAAGGGACACAGGCGGCGAACGTGTCTCGGGCCTTACCTTGCAAGGCGTCGGCGACATAGGCGTCGTACATCTTCTGGTACTTCGCATTGTATGGGATCCCCTGCATCTTGGTGCCGGGCAGCGGCCCAAAAGTCTGTTCCCCGGAAGGAGGACGAGGTGGACAGACCGCGGATTCCGGATTGAACAGCGGTCCGCCGCATGCGCCCTCGGGATCGAGCATCTGCCAGATTCCAGTCATATCCGGCTGCGCGGCCAGCTTTGCGGCTTGTTCCGTCAGCTTCGGGCCGACGTAGGTCTTCGCGCGCGAGAGGATCCCCGGCGTCGGATACTGTGCATAGGCCAACTGGCAGAAGGGCAGCGACTGCGACGTCACGGCGACTGCGGCCGTCAGAAGGAGTTTTCGGGCGAGCATGACGGAGACTCCGGTGCAAGAAATGGAAGGGGCTGCCCGTCGAGCCGAGCTCTTCGCAACGGCGCACCGGTGGACTGCCAGTGCCGCCTCGCGATTATGGTTGGCCGAAACGAGGTCCCGATCGACATCAATCCTTCGTGAAGGCTGCATTGATTTCGAGCGTCACTTCGTCGCTGACAGCTGGCACCGCCATTCCCAAGCCGAATTCACTGCGCTTGATCGTGCCGGTGGCGAGGAACCCGACGTCGAACGTGTCACCCATCGGATTGTCGCCCGCGCCGACCAGCTTCACCTGCAGTGTGACCGGCCGGGTGACGTCCTTGATGGTGAGATTGCCGACAATCGTGGCAGTGTTGTTCGGGCCCGGACGGACTGAGCTCGAGACGAAGGTGGCGGTGCCGAACTTCCCCGTGTCGAAGAAGTCCGAACTGTTCAGATGCTTTGTGAACGCTGCAAAGCTGGTCCTGAGCTGAGTCATGTCGAACGTGACATCAACCTTCGCAGCGGCGAGATCAGCCGGGCTCAGCCTCAGCGTGCCGCCCCAGGCACCAAATTGGCCCTGCAGCATGCTGAAGCCCAGATGATTGACCTTCCAGGTGACCTGCGTGTGGTTCGGATCGATGGAGTAGGTTCCTGCCGTGATCCGCTTAGGATCAGCCGCGCCTGGCATCTGCGCAAAGAGGTGGACAGGAGCCACGGCGAACATCAGTGGCAGCATGGCCAAGCGGAAACGCATCTTCGGTTCCTTCAAGCGACTTTGTTTAAGGTTAGCTGAGGTGCGGTGGGCGACAACGCGAAAATGTCCATGCCGCGGTGCCTTGAATCTCAGATGCGGTGAGTTCTGATCACCGTCTCTTCCTCCGCATTCACGCGCGCACGACCCGCATCTTCACTGCGCCGCAGTGATCTTCTTCCAGCCAGCTTCGACTAGTGAGGCTCGCGCTTTCACGGCCGCGGGAGACGTGGGCACTAATCGCTCGACGCCTTCGGGCGACGGCGCCACGTCGGGGGCGTGTCTACGGTCTGCGGCGATGTGGGGCGCGGCAAGCCGGTTGATCGTTCCGTAACCCGTATGGTTCGTGGTGGACGCGCTGACCTTCGGATCCAGCATGTAGTCGATGAAGGCATGGGCATTGGCGGAATGCGGCGCGTTTGCAGGTACAAGGTAGCTGTCGAACCACATGCGGGAGCCTTCACGCGGGATCACGATCCGGATCTCCCTCGATGACGGCGATGTTGGTGCCGAACGCATCTGGCCACCATAGCCAGCCGCGGCACACAGCTTGCCGCTCTGAAGGTCCCTAGCTTCCGGGAAGCCGAACTGCACGTAAGGCGCGACGCGGCTCAGAAGGTCGGTCGCGGCGTCGATGTCGGTGGGATCGGTGCTGTCAGGCGAACGGCCCAGCGCCAGTAGCGCCACCGAGTAAGCCTCGTCCGGATATCCCGGCAGCATGACTCCGCAGCTTCTTAGTGCCTTCAGGACCGAGGGATCCAAGAAGCGCTTCCAACTGACGGTCGGATCGTCCGCAACGAGAGTGCGGACCTTCGCCGGATCAAAGCCGATCGCGACGGCTCCCCACATATGTACCACGGAATGAGCATTCTCCGGATCGGACACTGCAGCCTTCCGAGCGATGGCAGGATCGACGTTGCTCAGCCGGGGGATCAGATTTCTGTCGAGCTTGCGGAAGTAGCCCCGGGCGATCGGATCCGGGTAGGCGGAATCAGACGGAATGATCAGGTCGGCCCATGCGGCTCCCTCCGCCAACTGTCGGCCCATCTCCTCGTCGGTCGCGTAATTGACGACCTTGACCTGGATCCCTGTCGCTTTTTCGAAACCCTCGATCGTGCCTTCGGCCAAATAATGGTCTGCGCTGCCCATTCCACCCACGGTCGGAGGGTGAGGGGACCAGACAAAGAGATTCAGGACACGCTCTCCTGCAGCCATCGGCCTTTCGGTCTGGGTGTCGGCTTGGCAGGCGGCGGTAACGAATAGGAGCGGCAGCACCGCTCTTCCCAGCAGCTGTGCGGCTGCGTCCAAACCTCTCATCGTCATGCCTTCCGCAGATGTTGTGACATTCGAACAATCTACCTTAGCCAAGTGTCGCGACGTGTTTAGACGCCGCCCGCGATCACCTTCGTCGGGCTCAGAGGACACGGTGGACCTGAAGCAGGCGGTCGTTCTCATTTGGACCCTTGGCTAGCGCCATGTGAGTGGGCACCGGATCGACCAGAGTGCAGAGGAAGATCGACTTGTTGAGCCAGTCGTATTTGCCCACCGGTGCGATGAACTCGGGGACCAGACGGTATTTGTCGTTCGAATAGCCCAGGCCTCGGTTGTGGATGATGATAGTGACCCCATCGGTGGTCTTGAGGCGGTACAGGGCGTCGATGACGACGGCTCCGTCGGGTCGCTCCACGGGAAAGTCGCCGCCGCCGGGAATGACGGTGCCGCTGATGCCGGGACCCTGGAAGCGACCGCCGATGATCGGCCAGATGCTGTCGCGGTTACCGTCCTTGCTGGCGCTGGACGGCGCCATTTTCTCGGGCGAACTGCACGTCACCACAAGATCCATCACAAGTTCAGTCCTGATCGGATCGTAATCCTTAAGCGCCGTCCTGGTATCGGGCGCAGCCAGCGCCTCCGCGCCCGCCCCCGCCAGGATTGCGACGGCGGTCGCCGTCTGGCTCCCCGCGAGCAGAATGGACCGACGGCTTAGCTCTTCCCGAGACTGCATTCCAACCTCCTGTTCCTGCGCCCCAACAGTTAGTTCGCACCGCTCGCGAGAGGATCACGGCGGCAAGGCTGCATCATTACGGTACCGCAGTTGGGGCGTGCGGCAGGTACCGGCCGGCTGTCAACCGCTCCCAGCACGAGGCGGGATGGGTGCGTGGCATCGTGCCAAATCTTCACGGTTGAAGGCTGCGATATAGGCGAGAAGCCGTAGCCGCCCCATGCGCTCGGCGTGTCGATCCATATGCGTAGACGCGAACCTTTGCGGAACGGATGGGCGAACTTGTTCAACTCGACCCGTCCCAGCGCCGGCTGCTCGGGTGTTAGCGACTGCATCGTCTCCGGAAGATCGATCGGAAACGGACGCAAGTCGGTCGACCTGCCGTCATCCTGCGCGCGATTGGACATCCGCAGCCAGCCGCGCTGGACGAACATCTCCTCACCGTCCGGACGTACCTCTGTCAGTGTGACCTGCAAGTCGACATCCGTTGTCGACGCCGATACCCAAAGGTCTGCACTGCCGGAGCCGTAGAACATCATCGTCCGTGCGAATGGCGGAGACGTGTAGGCTACGCTGCCCCGGCGCCACTCGGCGGGCTGCGCGCCCCAGTCTTCGGTCCCGTTCTTGGTGGTGACCGTCGGCCCGGGGATCGGGTAGGCGTAGTTGTCCGGCTCGCCGCTCGGCGATCCATTCTCGGTCAGCGAGTTGCCAGCCCCCAGCGTGAAGCGCACCGGCGTCACCGCCATCGGAAACTTGGACGAAGTCAGTTCGAAGCCCGGCTTGAGGCTCTCGAACTTCGCATGGCCGTCGCCGGTGCCGCTGCTCTCCGACCAGACCCGAACGTGCGGCTCCCGTTCGAAGCCGTTGCGATCGCCTTTGACGAAACGGTCGAAGAACGAAATCAGGATCCGTCGGAACCAGGTAGACTCGTAGAGGTCGTGAGGGCCGTTGACCTGGAGGAACCACAGCTTCTCGGGATCCAGCGTCTCCTGATAATAGCCTTCCCGCGAGGTGACCGCCTCGTCCTGGAAGGCCTCCATGGACAGGACCGGAACTTCGATATTGGACGTGCGCAGCGCCAAAGCTCGCTGATCAATGTAGTCGTCGCGAAGCGGGTGGCGGATGATCACGTTGGAGAGGTTGTTCGCCTCGGCGGTCTTACGATTGAGGTCCACTTGGGCCATGCACTGTCGGTCTCCTTCGGCTTCGGCACTCGCACGCACCGCCGTCCATCTGGAGTGCACGAACCGCCACCAACCAGCGACGAAGGCTGGGGAGGGCACGCCGCCGGGCGCCCAGCTGTCGAGACGTGCATCGCCCAGCACCATGCCCGGAGCGACGGCCTTCAGGTGCGGCGGTCGTTCAGACGCGGTGGCGAGCTGGGACATTCCGGCCCATGACCAGTTGGCCATGCCGATTTTACCGTCCGACCAGGGCTGCGTCGCAAGAAACTCGACCGCGTCCCTTCCGTCGCGACCGTATTCCCGCCCCAGGAATTCGAATACGCCTTCGGAGCAACCTGTGCCCCGGGCGTTGATCCCCACCACCGCATAACCTCGCTCGACGAGCGTCCTGTCGAGATTGACCGACATCGCTGTGTCGTTGTTCAGGTAGCTGGAGCCGCCGATAGCTCCGGGATCGTAACCACTGTAGTTGATGATCACCGGGAACGGACCACTGCCCTTTGGAAGCAGCGCGCTGTACCGCAGGCGCGTCCCGTCGCGGGCGGTGAGGTAGCCGGTCAGCCGCCGGCCCCAGAAGGGCTGAGTACCTTTGGCTTCACGATTGTAGCTGGCGACGGGCGGAAGAGGCGGCTGAGCGACCGACGCAGTCGCGGAAATCAGCAAAGCCGCGATAGTCGCGCGGACCAAGATCATAGATAACGCCCCCCTCACAACATCATCGTCCGAAGCGCAGTTCAGCTCGCGTCGGGCGCGCCTTGGCAGCCCACAACGCACAGCCCTTCGGCTCGGTCGTCGGCCTGGAGGGCCGGGCTGCGTCAGGCCGTCTTTCGAACGGTGCGCATCTCAGCACGTGGCGAAGTGCAACACCATAGCTCGCACTGCAGATGGTGCGACCTAATCGTCACCCGGTGGCGCCGTCCGAGCAACGCTGACCGAGGTGCACGACTCTACTCGCGGACCATCGACAGCGGCCCGTCAAATGCGACGCGGCGCGCACAGACTGTCGGCATCGTAAGCTGGCTCCAGCCGGTGCTGATCCGACAACACTTTGGAGGGTCAAAGGCCTTGTCTGTGATCGGCCGATATGTTCTATCTCGCTCGACCAGACGACCATGGGGGCACGGTGTTTTCGCGGGGCTCGTCTTCGGCAGGAATCGTGGCAGCATAACCGGATCTCGGTTCGGACTGGTTCGAGCGGTTGCAGCTGCGGCCCGAGCCTTTGAGGTCGGGCGGAGGGTGTGAGCAGGTGCGGATGATCGGTTTACTGACGAATGTGGCGCTGGCGGCGCTGATGGTGCAAGGATCTGCAGGGGCTCAAGCTCCGGCAGCTGCGACGTCCGAACCTGCTGCGGTGCCCGAAGTCGAGGAAAGCGACATCGCCACGCTGCCGACGATGAGCGACCATCTGGCCTTCGTGATGAGCGCATGGGGCAATGGCACGCGTCTAATCAACGGCGACACCGGCAAGATGCTCGCCACGATCCATACCATACCTCTGTCGAATGTGGCGATCGATCCGCGTCGCCGCTTCGTCTATGTAGCGGAAACTATCTGGACGAAGGGCAACCGCGGCACCCGCCAGGACATGGTCAGCGTCTACGATGCCCGCACGTTGAAGCTTCTCCACGAAATACCGCTTCCCGGTAGACTGTTGACTGGAAACCGCGTGCAGAACCTTGCAATCTCCGCGGACGGCAACCTAGCATATATCTACGACATGACCCCGGCGGCAGCGCTACACGTCGTTGATCTTGCTCGCAGAAGGCTGGTGAGTTCCGTCGAAATCCCGGGCTGCGCGCTTGCCTTCGCGGGGGCAGGCGGGGCGGTCGCATCGCTCTGCGGCGACGGCACGTTGGCGACGATCCGGCTTGATGGACGACGGAAGGCTGTAGTTACCTCATCCGAACCTTTTTTCGACGCTGACAACGACCCCATATTCGACAACAGCGTCGTCGATCGGTCGACCGGAAAGGCTTTCTTCCTAAGCTACAGCGGCCTGATCTACGAGACGATGATCGGACCAGGCGGGGGCGCGATGCAGAAGCCCTGGTCGATACAGGAGGCCGGGGGGATGGCCCGGGGTTCGACCGCTCCGTTGACGAGCGGCTGGCTTCCTGGCGGTCGGCAGCTGCTATCCTACCATTCGGCAACCGGACGCCTATTCGTGCTGATGCACCTGGGCGAATTCTGGTCGCATAAGGCGGATGGCACTGAGCTCTGGGTGCTGGACGCGGGCACGCGCAAGCTGATCGCCCGCAGGGCCTTGAAGGACCCGATCACCTACATGCAGGTCACCCAGGACGACAAGCCGCTGCTGTTCCTGGCCGGCAAGGGCAAGATGATCGTCCTCGATGCCACGACCTACGAGGAGAAGCACGGGCTAGAGGAGATCGGAGCCGGGATGATTAGCGTGAGTGGCCGGTGATCGAGCTCGGGGTGCTCATGTTGGCTGCGCTTGGCCTCGCCTTGCGCACTTGCCTGAGTCTGATCTTCGCTGCCGCAGGGGTGTCCAAGTTGCGCGATCCGGCGATATTCGAACGCGCCGTGGCGGGCTATCGATTGCTGCCCGGCGTTCTCGTCGCACCAGTGGCGATGGTGCTGCCGTTCCTGGAACTCGCAATTGCCGGAGCACTTTGGATCGAACCGCTCCGTCCCGCTGGCGCGGCGGCGGCGGTCGCGCTGTTGCTGCTCTTCGCGACTGCGATGGAGATCAACATCCGCCGGGGGCGGACCCAGATCGACTGTGGTTGCGGCAGCGGATTCGCCTCGCAGGCGATCTCCAGGCTGCTCGTGCTCCGTAACGGCGTGCTTGCAGGGACAGCCGCCCTCGTCCTCGCGGCGCCCGACGGGCTCGGCGGGCTGGCGCTTGCCAACTGCTTGGTAGCTGGACTGCTTCTGTTTGGCCTTCACATCCTCGTCGACTTGGTATTGGCGCTGATCGCGCGTCCGACCCGCTCGACCCGAAGCGCGTGGAACATTCAATGATCACCGTCCTACTCGTCTCGCAGTTACTCGTCTGGATCGTGCTGGCACTGCTCGTCTTCGCGGGAATCGCACTAACCAGGCAGGTCGGCATCCTGTTCGAACGTGTCGCGCCGATCGGAGCACTGACCGCGGCCAGCGGACCTTCGGTCGGCAGCGCGGCGCCGCGGCTTTTCTTGGAGGCACTGGACGGGACGGCGATCACGATCGGCGGCCCGTTGCCCGCAGGGACCGGACGACTTGTGCTGTTCGTATCGTCGCGTTGCCCGATCTGCCGCAAGCTCATCCCGATCGCGGTACGCTTCGGACGCTCCGAGCGGCTGGACGTCGTATTCGCCGGCGACGGCGAGGACGACGAGCAGCGTGCCCTCGTCGCGCGCTACGGCATCGCGGACCATCCGTTCGTCAACAGCCGAGAGCTGGGAATGACCTACGGCGTCGACAAGCTCCCGCACGCGCTGCTGCTGGACGATCGTGGACTGATCGTCGCCAAGGGGCTGGTCAACAGTCGGGAGCAATTGGAGAGCCTCGTCGTGTCCCGCGACAGTGGCCATGCGTCGGTGCAGGACTTCCTTCGTACGCGTACAGGGGGAGATCATCAGCAAGATGCGTCGCCGTCGCAAGAGATTGATTCAGGAAGGTTGAGCGTATGAAGAGCCCGAGCCGCCCCTCGATCATGGAGCGCTTCGCGCGTGGGATCGCGGCGCGGACCTCCCGCCGAGGACTGCTGGCGAAGCTAGGTGCCGCAGCAGTCGCCGCACCCGTCTTCCCCCTACTCCCCGTCAGTCGCGCCCACGCGTCGACAAAAGACCGATCAGTCCAGGCAAAGACCGCGTTCGCCCGCCGCGCGCAGACCACGGATGAACTACAATGCGACTATTGGCGGTACTGCGCGATCGATGGTGATTTGTGCACCTGCTGCGGCGGCGGTCTGCATACCTGTCCGCCAGGAACCGAGCCTTCACCGACGGCATGGGTCGGAACCTGCGTCAATCCAGCCGATGGCAAGGCATATCTGATCGCCTATCGCGACTGCTGTGGAGCCGCTCAATGTGGTCAGTGCGCCTGCGACGGAACGGACCGAGAACTGCAGACATATCGTCCGCAGAGCAACAACGACATCATCTGGTGCTTCGGCGTATCAAGCATGGAATACCATTGCTCCACTGCAGTGCTGGTAGGCGCGGCCGAATGATAGGCATAGAGCCATGTCGGCGCTGACCCGAAGCAGACGGCTTGCGGTCGTCGCAGCGGTCGTCGCACTCGTCACGGGCCTGTCCGCCGTCGTCGGTCTGCCGACCTTGGCGGCGTCATCACTCGGTGCCGCTAGGTCCAGCTACGTCGAACACTGCGCGGGGTGCCACGGCATCCAAGGTAGTTCGGCTCCGGCGCAGGTGCCGCAGCTGCGTGGCAGGGTGGGGTACTTCCTTTGCACGGCCGAGGGGCGCGCCTATCTGATCCGCCTGCCGAACGTCTCGCATGCACCTATCAGTGACAATGAAGAACTTGCCGAGCTGATGAACTTCGTGGTCTTCGGACTCGGCGGGGCCAGCGCTCCCGAAGGTGCGCTGCGGTTCGACGCGGCGGAGGTTGCCCGTCTGCGGAAGGAGCCGCTTACGCCGGGCGCCTCACTCGTACGTATACGGCGCAAGATCGTGGACGGCCTCATCCGGACCTGCTCCGCGCCGGCGGATCTGCGGGGCATGTATGGATCGCTGGCCGCTTCGCGGCCGGCCAAGGAGATGCGATGAAGTACGCGATCACCGTGAACGGCGCGACTCGTTCAGTCGAAGCGTCCGAGGACACGCCGCTACTCTGGGCTCTCCGCGAGCAGCTTGGGCTTCAAGGCACGAAGTTCGGCTGCGGGGTTGGGCAGTGCGGCGCCTGTACCCTGCATCTTGGCGAGGAAGCAGTGCGTTCATGCGTAACGCCGATTTCCGCTGTCGGCGACATGGCGGTCAGGACGATCGAGGGTGTTGACCAGGATGCGCTCGGCAAACGCGTTCAGCAGGCTTGGTTGGACCTGGCGGTCGTGCAGTGCGGTTACTGCCAGCCCGCGCAGATCATGTCCGCCATTGCGATGCTCCGGCGCATTCCCGATCCGACCGACGAGCAGATCGACAGCGAGATGACGGTCCTCTGCCGCTGCGGCACCTATCCGCGAATACGGGCCGCCATCCATCGTGCAGCACGCGGGGGGACTGTCCGATGAGCGAAGAGCACCTGACGGAAACCGGGCGCCGCACCCTTCTGAAGGCCGCCGCTTGGGGCGCCGTCGGGCTCCTCGTGCCGGTGCGGATCGCGGCGGCGCCGCCGAAGGGGCTCGCAGTTGGAAGCTCTACGCCGACGTCGTTCGAGCCGTCCGCCTGGATACGGATCACACAGGACGGGCGCATCACGCTGACGATGGCGCAGATAGAGATGGGGCAGGGGGCTCAGACTGGCCTAGCCGCGATCATCGCCGATGAATTGGAGGTGCCGTTCGACTCTGTGCGGATCGAACAGGCTCCCGCGGACAAGGAGCGCTTCGGCGTACAGGCAACAGGAGGATCTACGTCGATCCGGGAAGGCTGGAAGCCGATGCGGGAGGCAGGCGCCACCGCCCGGCAAATGCTGATCCAGGCCGCCGCACAACAATGGAAGGTCGAGGTTGGCAGCCTCACCGCGCGCGATGGTGACGTGGTGCACGCGGCGAGTGGACGGCGTGCGGCCTACGGTTCACTGGTCGAAGCGGCATCGCGACTTCCCCACCCCGACAAGGTGTTTCTGAAGGACGCAACCAAGTTCCGCCTGGTCGGTCAGTCGCTGCCGCGTATCGAGGGTTCAGCAAAAGTCCGCGGGACAGCGGTCTTCGGCATCGATGCCGCCATTCCCGCCCGCAAGATCGCTACTTTGGCGCAATCGCCGGAGTTCGGCGGCCGCCTTCAGAGCGTCAAAGAGTCGACTGCGCTTGCCGTACCCGGGGTGATCCGGATCGTGCGCCTTCCGGACGCGGTGGCGGTGATTGCTGACAGCATGCCCCAAGCACAGAAGGGGCTTGAGGCGCTGGAGATCGGATGGTCAAGCGGGCCGCTCGCCCAACTGAATACCGCAGAGATCTATGCCGATCTGGCAGAGGCGACGACGCGCCCAGGAGCCGTCGCACGTAGCGTGGGCGAACCCGGCAAGGCGGACGGGCGGCGGATCGAAGCGGTCTATCAGCAGCCCCTGCTCGCCCACGCTCCGATGGAACCGATGAACTGCACGGTCCACGTCACCGCCGACGGATGTGACGTGTGGACTGGGACCCAGGTCGCGACCGATGCGCAACAGGCCGTCGCCAAACTGCTCGGATTGCCCATCGGCAAGGTCCGCATCCACGTCTACCTCATGGGCGGTGGCTTCGGCCGACGTCTCGAGACCGACGGAATAATCCGGGCCGTCGAGATCGGCCGGGTGGTCAAGGAGCCGTTACAGGTCATCTGGACGCGCGCGGAGGACATGCAGCACGATCTCTACCGCCCTGCCTACTGCGATCGTATCTGGGCGACGGTGGATGCCGCGGGCAAGCCGACAACGTGGAACCACCGCATCGCCGGATCATCGATCATGGCCCGCCTCTATCCGGAGGCGTTCAAGGGGGTGGACAGCGACGCGGTCGAGTGCGCGGCTCAGCCGGTCTACGCTCTCTCGGATCTGAGGGTCGAGTTTGCTCGGGTCGAATGCGGCCTACCCACCAGCTGGTGGCGCGGAGTGGGCCCCACCCGAAGTCTGTTCGTGATCGAGAGCTTCGTCGACGAACTCGCGACGGCAGCGCGGCAGGACCCAGTGGCGTACCGCCTCTCCATCTTAACCGATCCACGCGCGCGCGAGGTGCTCAGTCTGGCGGCTGAGAAGTCGGGATGGGGCGCGAAGCTGCCCGCCGGGTGGGGACGCGGGATCGCTCTGGCGAACGCGTTTGGGGGCTACATCGCACTGGTCGCCGAAGTTTCCATCGAGCCCAAGGAGGAAGTGCGTGTGAGGCGCGTCGTGGCGGTAATCGACTGTGGCCGGGCGGTTAACCCCGACATGGTGCGCGCGCAGATCGAGGGCGGCGTCATCTTTGGCGCCGGCGCTGCTCTCATGAGCGAAATCACCGTGGCAAATGGTCGTGTGGAGCAGGCGAGCTATAGCGACTACCCGATCCTGACGATGGTCAATGCTCCGAACGTCGACGTTCACATAGTGGAAGGCGCGGAAGATCCGGGAGGAGTGGGTGAAATCGGAACTGCGGCCATCGCGCCGGCGATCACGAACGCGATCTTCGCAGCGACGCGGAATCGGATCCGGACGCTCCCAGTCAGCCGATCCCAGCCTGTCTGGATGGGATGATCCGCGACACAGTTGGCGGACTGCCACCAAATATGCGAGCCATCTCAGCGGCAGATCGGCGTGACGACGCTCTACATCACACCGGGATCACCATGGGAGAATAGCTATAACGAAAGCTTCAGCGGATCGCTTCGCTACGAACTGTTCAATGGCGAGATTTTCTGCAGCCTCGCCGAAGCCAAGGTGCTGATCGATGCATGGCGGTGACTTTACAACGCCGCGCGCCGGCACAGCAGCCTGGGCTACCGATCACCGGCCCTGGAAACGGCGACATCGCCATATCCGGCCTCTGGTTCCGCTTCGCTCCACCTCGGCCCGGATATGGCGGTAGCGGCTTTAATCCACAACAAACCTATCGGTCCAGTCGGTGGGGGCAGATCACGAGGACTGAGCAACTAGCTCTTTTTTGGGGGTGCGCATGAACAACACAGCTGCAACAAAGGTAATTGTTACCGTAGCGCCCACAGGCGGAATGGCATCAAAGCAACAAAATCCCAATCTGCCAACGCAACCGGATGAAATCGCCCAATCAGTTCTCCTTTCATATAAGGAAGGAGCGGCTATTGCAGCGTTACACGCTCGCCGGCCCGATGATGAGGCAACCTGCAATCCGGATATCTATCGTGACATTAACCAGCAGATCCGGCAGAAATGTGATATAATCATCAACAATTCCACTGGCGGTGGATCGAACGGCGACATGCTGATCGCCCGAGATGACGGTTTGTTCGAGTCGAACTTTGATGAGCGTTTGAGAGGTTGTGACGCGGGGGCGGAGATGGCCACCTTTGACGGTATGACCTTCGTCGATGTCCATGGCGGCCGAGAGATTATCGTCACTACAACGCCATCGAGATGCGAGACGCTGGTGAAGCGTATGGTGGAGAAAGGCATCAAGCCGGAATGGGAAGTCTTTAGTCCCACCCATATCCTTCAAGATGTGACTCGGCTGATCCAAAAAGGTTATGACAAGCCACCTTACTACATCAATATGGTGCTAGGGGCAGACAAGGGCTTCCAAGGCGCTATGCCTTATAGTCACGACATTCTGTCCGCAATGATTGCGGCCTTGCCCCCGCAGTCAATATTCTGCGTCTCGGCAATCGGCCCTGCTCAGCTGCCGGCAACCACTCAAGCCATACTGCTGGGCGGTCACGTTCGCGTTGGGCTGGAAGATAACAACTACTATTCCCGAGGCGAACTGGCGACCAATGAACAACTCGTGGCGCGCACCGTCCGTATTATCCACGAGCTCGGGCTTGAGCATGCATCCGCATCCGAGGCTCGTGACATGTTGGGCTTGGCTCAGCGGTAAGAGCTGATTGCTAGGCATCGCTTTGATGTCTCTTCCGAGGATCGTGCGATGGTGAGCAGACAATTTGAAAATGTTTCGCCGATTGGTACTCTTAGCGACCGTCATATCCAATTCATCGTGGTCGGGGTGGGATACCTTGTCGAGCCGAGCAATGGCAAAAACCCATATTTGGCTAAGTCTATCGCGACTTCGTCTCGCAGTTCGAAAACATGCGTGATCTAGTGAGTGATTTTAATCTCTCTCAACATTATACGAAAGTCGAGAAGCGATGATTAATCAACCCTTCAAAAACTTGATACGTTTGCAGATTGAGTGGGGAGACTGCGATCCTGCGGGGATAGTTTTTTACCCAAACTACTTTCGTATGTTCAACGCGGCGACAGATGCGCTATTCGCGGCCGCCGGGTTTGAGCCGGCGACCGCATTCACTCGCTTTGGTATCATCGGCTATCCCATGATCGACACGAGTGCCGCGTTCAGTTCTCCAAATCGGTTTGGCGACTCTATCACAATCTTGTCATTCATCGCTCGCTGGGGGCGCAGCAGCTTTGATGTCCGGCATCAACTATCGAACGCAGCAGGAGAGTCGGTACAATCTTCTGAGAAGCGTGTTTGGGCAACCGTTGACGAGGCCGGTCGCCTTCAGGCGCTTCCCGTGCCCGACGAGGTCCGCGCGGCGCTCGGCGCTGATCACCTAGGCTGTTGATTGCTGCTGAGAAGTGACCCACCTTGTGATTATGTTTCGGTTTTCATTGGTGGGTCAAGCTGGGGCTTTCTCCTTTCTGATTTTGGGCTTCTGAGCCGATCTATTCTTGAACCGGAAGCTGTTGTTCCCGGTTTCGAGGATGTGGCAGTGATGGGTGAGCCGATCGAGGAGCGCCGTGGTCATCTTGGCGTCGCCGAACACGCTGGCCCACTCGCTGAAGCTGAGGTTGGTTGCGCAAGGCGCCGGGCTTGCGTTGAACGACCGCCAGATAATGGCGCCGGTCGTAAATGGTCTGCCCCGGCCCATCGTGCGATCGCTCGATGATCCGCCTGTGCTCACATATGACCTGGCCTTTGACCTGCCCCCCGAAAGTTCCCTCATTTTGATGTAGAGTCTGTCACTGTAAGGAGCAGACGCATGAGGAAGAGCCGTTTCACCGAGGCGCAGATTATCGGGATGATCAAGGAGCAGGAGGCGGGGCTGCCGACTGTGGAGGTTTGCCGCAAGCACGGGCTGAGCACGGCAACGTTCTACAAGATGAAGGCCAAATATGGTGGGCTCGAAGTGTCGGATGCTCGCCGCCTGCGCCAACTGGAGGACGAGAACGGCAAGTTGAAGCGCCTGCTGGCGGACAGCATGCTGGACAACGCCATCCTGAAGGATCTGTTGGGAAAAGCCTGACGACACCGGGCCAGCGGCGAGACGCAGTGCTGCGGGTGTTGCGCGATTACGAGATTTCGCAACGCCGGGCCTGTGGGCTGATTGGTGTCGATCCGAAGACGGTTCGGCGTGAACGCCCGCCGGACCATAGTGCCATCCGTGACGCCATGAAGGACGTCGCGGGCAAGCGCCGTCGCTTTGGTTACCGGCGGATCGGCATCATGCTCGAGCGCCAGGGGATAATCATGAACCACAAGAAGCTCTACCGGCTTTATCGGGAGGAAGGCTTGTCGGTGCGCCGACGCCGTGGCCGCAAACGGGCGCGGGGCAGCCGCACACCGATGCCTGTGCCGCTGGCGCCGGGGGTTCGCTGGTCGATGGACTTTGTGTCCGACACCTTCGGCGCCTCGCGCAAGTTCAGGATTTTGGCGATCAATGATGACTGTTGCCGCGAGAACCTATGCCTGGTGGCGGATACCAGCATCTCTGGTGCCCGCGTAGCCCGCGAACTCGACACTTTGATCCGGCTCTATGGCAAACCGGCCTGCATTGTCAGCGACAATGGCACCGAATTTACCAGTCGGGCGATCCTGGAATGGGCGGGCAAGAATAAGGTCGAATGGCACTACATCGACCCGGGCAAGCCTCAGCAGAACGGGTTCATCGAGTCCTTCAACGGCTCGCTGCGCGATGAGCTTCTCAACGAGGAACTGTTCGACAGCCTAGCCGATGCCCGCCGAAAACTGGCATCTGGCGTTATGATTACAACAATGTCCGGCCCCACTCATCGTTGGGGAACCGGACGCCTGCACAAGCGCGTCGAGCCTTCGTGCAGGACGAGAGCATCATGCCCGACGCGCTTGTGCAGGCGTCCGGGCCATCGTATTTAACCGCTGGACTCTCGTTATGATCGAGGGACTGCCGGGGGGCAGGTCAAAGGCGACGCGACGCGTCGCAGGCAACTTTCTGCGGAACCTTGCCGCAGCCGTGCCGTATCGGATCCACACGGTACTCACCCGCAATGATACGCACTTCACCGATCCGACCGGTGATGGCTGGACGCCTGAGGACATCAAGGAGATGCGAGCGCAGAAGCTACCCTTCCGCTGCCACTCCTTTGAACTGGCCTGCGCCGATCTCGACATCGAACACCGCCTCACCAAGCCAAGGCACCCGTGGACCAATGGCCAGGTTGAACGGATGAACCGCACCATCAAAGAGGCGACCGTCAAACGTTACCACTACGAGACGCCCGACCAGCTGCGACAGCACCTCACTGACTTCGTCGCCGCCTACAATTTCGCGCGTCGTCTCAAGACCCTTCGCGGGCTCACGCCCTACGAAACCATCTGCAAAGCATGGACAGATGAGCCCGGCAGATTAATATTAACCCCGGATCGCCGATACGATCTCCCGCACCCCGGCGCTTTCGGAGATGTCGGCCGTGGTCAGGTTGCCCATGAGAACCGCCCGTCGGTATCGACTGCGATGTGACGTTCGCGTCCCTTCATCCGCTTGCCCGCATCGTAGCCTCCGCCCGACGAACCAGATACCGCAAAGCGTTCAGCACTTCGCTTGCTTCTTACGTTCTGCTATCCGACTACGGCTCGCTCGATTCCACATCCCGAGCCCTCCGCTACTGTTCAACCCATTAGAGCGAGAAATCGCCGGCACCGCCCTTCCCTGCCAGGCCACCGCTGATCGTCCGTGATAATCCTCTTTATCAATCATCAATCGGTCGCTAGGCTTTTCGACATGGACGGCTTTGCTCTCTTCTCATCGATGCTAATGCTCCAGACGCAATCTCGCGCCACCAAAGCATGCCCGCAACTTTGATCAAAGTCCGAATTTTTGATATGCAACAGGATGAAGTCTGATGGTTAGAGAAGAGTTTATAGCACAAACCGTGAAGCCCGGTCAAATCGGCCTTGAAGTCGGTCCTGGTTATGCGCCAACTTTTCCAAAATCACAAGGCTGGAATGTCGATACCCTGGACCATGCCAGCGCCGACGACCTGCGGCAAAAGTATGAAGGCATGATAGATATCACACGTATAGAGGATATCGACTATGTTTCAGACGGAAAACCTCTGCATCATATAATACATCACCGTTCCCATTATGATTTTATTTTTGCATCTCATGTCATAGAACATGTCACCGATCCAATATCATTTTTTAAAAGTTGCGAACTTTTATTGAAAGACGAAGGACAACTTCTGCTGGTGGTACCGGACAAGAGGAAGTGCTTTGATGCATTTCAGCCTGTTTCCACGACCGGAGATTTTCTTGACGCCTACCACCGCAAAGCGACGCGGCATGCGCCGGGGCGTGCATTTGATTTTATCGCCAACACAACAAGCTTGGATCAGCATGGAATTTGGGAACGGGATTGGACTGGCGCATTCACTTTAACCAACTCGATCGAGCAGGCGACGGAAATCTGGGAACGCGCATCCTCTCCCAGCCAGTACATCGATATCCATGCATGGCGTTTTACGCCCAGCAGCCTTCGCCTCATCATGACAGATCTACAGGCTATCAAGATGATCAATATGCGCGAAAATTTGTTTTCTCCATCTCATACGATGGAATTTTACTTTTCCTGCTCGAAAAATTCTGATGGTCATGCCGTAAATCGCCTCGATTTACTTAAAAATCTTGTTCAAGAGCAGATTGACGGTTATCAGCATATAATTGAGCAGTCATGAGTTCTTATTGAGATTACCGGAGTACGAAGTTGGAATATTTTCCAGAACGCCTCTATGCGCATGCAGGAACGTATGCCGTCAGCTATTTCGAACACTTAGCTACTGCAGCTAGAACAGTTGACACTGGCGCGCTTGACGCCAGCGCCCAATTGCTGGCGGCTACATCAAATGCCCAAAACATGATTTTTTCGTGCGGAAATGGGGGCTCAGCTGCGGTTGCTAATCATCTAGTTTGCGACTGTATGAAGGGCGTGAGGGCATCCAGCAACCTGCGATTGCGCGTGCACAGCCTCTCAACAACCGTCGAGATGATTACCGCAATAGGCAACGATATTGGTTACGATCAGATATTTGCGTTTCAACTCGATGCCCTTGGCCAATCGGGCGATGTCCTGATCGCCATTAGTTCCTCTGGAGAGTCTCCCAACGTCATCAAAGTCCTGGAAACCGCCAAGGAGAAGAAAATACCTAGCATCGCCATGACAGGATTCGCAGGTGGTCAGGCCGCTAAATTGGCCGATATCAGCCTACATGTTGCGGCGCATAACTACGGTATCGTGGAGGATGTTCATCAGTCCTTGATGCATATTCTCGCTCAATACCTAAGACACTCCCATCTAATAGACAGGAATCAGCTAGGAAGAATAAAATTCTAACTTGGGTTGCTATATTTCTTACAGTATTTGCGAACACAAAATATCATAGAAAAGGTTTCTGATGAGCACTCATTTGAATTCAGACCATCGCGTGGTTGTGTTATCAGATTCCGGCCCCATCCCGTCTTATTTCGTTCGCATTGCCGATCCGCTTGATAGGATATCGGACAATTGGTCAGGCTTTCCATATTATGATCCGGCGGTAGAAAAGTCTATCGACACAGCGGATTTGCTGATTGTTCAGCGCTGGTTATACACACCGGCAAGGTATATCGTGGAAAATGCCAAACTTAGGGGCATCCCTATTGTTTATGAGACCGATGATAATCTGCTGGATCTTCCGAATGATTCGTCAATGCGGATGTCTCCAGAAATGATCGCCAATCTCGAGGCAGTCCTAGAGATGGCCGATTTAGTCATTTGTTCGACCAAAACTTTAGCCGACCGAATGGCACAATATAATCCATGCGTCGAAGTCATTGAAAACTATGGCCTCGACCTTCCCGAAGCGGATGCGCGTGGACGTCCACACCTTGCAGTAGTGAATACCGATTATTTCAAACTTCGTAGAAATAAGACGGCGTTCTTCGCCGCAATAGCAAAGGCAATTGAAACGCAGAATTACAGAGTATCTTTCTTTGGGACCATTGGTCAGGAAATGATAGATCTTAAAAATCTTTACCCTAAACAGGTAAATATAGTTGATGGCTTCATGGACAATCGTGCGGAATTTGTTGAAAGCTTATCTTTGCGTGGTATTAATGTTGCGATTGTCCCGCTTGACGATGACGAGCAGCATCTTATCAAATCCGATATAAAATACCTTGATTTTGCTTCTTTTGGTGTACCGGGCATTTATAATAATGTTAGGGTTTATGAAGCAGTACGCCATGAAGTTGATGGATATATTACCCGGGACAGCGAAGAAGGATGGCTTGAGGGACTCTGCTACTTCGCTGACGAGGAAAACCGCCGTCGTTGCGGGCGCGCAGCTCGCGAGGTTGTTCAAAATGAGCGAAATCTACAGAAGTACGTAGATCGCCTCTCCAATATCTGCGGCCAGCTTATTACGAGGAAAAATAAGCTAAAATTGCCGGCAGTTGACGTCGATCGGTCAGGCTTATTTTGGCAGAAAAATAATTTATACTTCCTTTATAATGGAAGAAAAAATCACATCATTAGCAAAAATGTAATTGCGACACTTATCAACCGAGGATTTGGCTTGATAGAGCCGCGGATGGAGGAACTGGCGCTTTCGCCACTCAATATGTCTTTGAGCAAGGTTGAACAGCTCTACGGTATCGCCGCACAAAGAATATCTGCCATCGCCACCCCGGCCTCAGGACGCGCATTGAAAATTGCTTGGATTGTTCCTCGGCTACTCATTGGCGGAGGTGGCCATCGGAACATTATTCGCTGCGCCTATCACCTTGAAAAACTAGGCCATAGTGTCAGTCTGCACTTCATCGATAGTCACGATCCTGGGCACGTAGTCCGAGCGCAGGTGCGAGAGCATTTCTATCCTTTCGAAGGATATGTTGGCCTGCTAGATGAAAATTTCGGCCGTCATGACATCGTGTTCGTTACGCATTGGTCTACTGTTTCACATGCGGAGCGATTTAAAGAAAATATTGGAGAGATTGTTTATTTTGTTCAGGACTTCGAACCATTTTTCTATGCGATGGGATCGGAATACGTCTTGGCCGAAAACACTTACCGCAAAGGCTATTATGCCATTACGTCCGGCATTTGGTGCGAGCACTTTCTAAGGAATAGCTACAATTCCGAAGCCGATCATTTCCAATTTCCGATTGACCGGAAAATTTACTTTAATCAAAATATACCTCGTTGTACAAGTCGAATTATCTTTTTTGCGAAACCCGAAATGCCGCGCAGATGCTACGAGCTTGGTCTACAAGCATTGCGCGCCTTCCACAAGTTGCGCCCGGATGTTGAAATAGTATTCTATGGCTCTACCCATCAAACTGATGTTGATTTTCCGGTTACACAGCTCGGAATGTTGGGCGGCCCTGTGGACTTGGCAAAGCTCTACAATGAGGCAACGATTGGGATTGCTTTTTCGACAACGAATCCTAGCCTCGTGCCTTACGAAATGATGGCATGTGGCCTACCCGTCCTTGACCTAGGTCGGCCAGGAAATGAGGTCAACTACGATAACAGCTTCGAGATTGCACGTTTGGCCAATCCAGATCCAGCGTTCATGGCAATGGAACTTGCCGAACTGATTTCTAGTCCTTCGGAACTGCAGGAACGTTCTCGCCAGGGCTTAGCATTCGCTGCAACATTCCCCGTTGAAGAGGATGTGGGCAAACGCATTGAGCAACTGCTACTAAGGCGGGTCAGGAAATGGCCTGTTGCAAGTATCGAATGCCTCGGCAATCCATGGGCAAATCCGCAACCGCTTTAGGGTGGGCTCCCGCAGTTGAGTGAGCGACATATCGAATACAGGTGAATTATGGCATTCAAAAGAAAGCGATCGACATCGCTGAAGAAGGCGGAACTGCGTTATGCGGAACTTATTCGGAACAGCTCGCTGTTTGATGAGGCTTGGTACCTAGCGCGGTATCCAGACGTCCGCGAAGCTGGCATCGACGGTGCTCTGCACTTTATTCGCCATGGCGGACATGAAGGGCGTCACCCGGGTCCGAACTTCGACAGTAAATCCTATTTACTAGCCTATGCGGACGTGGCTGCTGCGGGCATGAACCCGTTGCTCCACTTCATACTACATGGGAAGACTGAGGGGCGAATGCCTCTTGCCACGTCATCGCAAATACAAGAAAATGAGGGCGAGGTTGATGGGACCTTTGCGCTTCCTAGCCTATTTGCTGGAAGCAGTTTCGAGGAACTCTCGGTCAACGATCCGGTTGAAATCACGAGGATCATCAAGCAGTCAGCAACACCCGCTGAAATGCTCGCGCGAGTTAGCGAGTCGGCATATTCACCAACGATCTCTATAGTATTGCCAGTGTACAATACGCCGCCGCGGTTTTTCCGGGAGGTTCTACAGTCAGTTTTTGCACAGACTTATACCAATTGGGAACTGTGCCTAGTCGATGATGGATCTACGTCCGTCTCCGCAGTTGCCATATTCGATGAATTAATGCAGTCGCGTGATCAGCGCATAAAAACGCTCCGTTTAACAGTAAATCGCGGAATTGCTGGCGCATCCCATGCCGCTCTTGAGATGGCGACCGGTGAATATGTTGCATTTCTCGATCATGATGATTTGCTAACGTCAAATGCGCTATCGGAAATCATAGATTGCCTCCGCCAAGACAGGACACTAGATTTCATCTACTCCGATCATGTAATGATCGACCAATTTGGTGAACCAAAGCATTATTCAAAGAAGCCGGGCTGGTCACCCGAATTTCTCCTATCAACAAATTACATCGTCCATTTTAAAGTTGTTCGTCGAATTTTACTACAAAGCATTGGTGGAATTGAGAATGAAATTGATAATGTCCAAGATCTTGGCGTCACCTGTGCACTCGCAGCAGCGAATGCGCGTGTGGCACACGTTGCCAAGCCGCTCTACTTGTGGCGCGAGCATCGCGCATCCGTGGCGCTGAGTACGCAAGCCAAGCCTGGTATCGAAGAGCAACTAATCAAGGTTTATGACAAACATCTTGAAGTGCTGGGCGTACCGGCAAGGCAGACATGGCCCAACATTTTCAAGGCGGCGCGAACGGGGGTGTTCCAACTTGAATTTACTGGCGAGCGCCCGAAGACCGCGCTCGTGCTCTTATCGCGTGGCTCGGACGAGGCTGAATCGGATATTCTCAAACGATTAGATCCGGTGATTACATCGTCGGTCACCGTACACATCCTCAGCCTCGAGGATGGAGCTAAATCTGGCATCCGGATAGACACAGATGCTGCAATACTTGATTTCCTCGCCTCTCTTGACGAAGAAGTTATCGCCTTTGCTAATACGACCGCTCAGTTTTTAGGAATAGACTGGATTGATCGCCTTTCTCGCTACGCGATAATGGATCCCATGATCGGAGCGGCCGGTGGTAAACTACTTGACCCCTACCTCCAAATCCGCAGTGGCGGCATGCTCCTTGACGCCAACGGCGAGTATCGGACCATAGGTGGTGGCTTCTTCGATAATACGAATGGTCACTGGTTCAACGGACAGATCGCATCAAATGTGGATGCCATCTCGTCGCAACTCATGGCAACACGACGCCAAACTCTACTCGAAGCTGGCGGGATCGGTTTTCACGCTTTTGGCGATGCGGCAGGCGTGGCATATAGCGCTGCAATCAGGTCTAAAGGCTATCGTATCGTTTATGATCCATTCTCTAGGGTCTGCGATGTTGGACGGATGTCCGCGCCGGACAGCGCCTGGAAACGCATCCTTGAACTCGGTCGCGAAGGCGCGTCTACCCGAGTGTATCAACATCTTGGAGCCTGAACTATCCGCACTGCCCTATTGGAGCGAAATTAATGCGTAAGAATGTGATCACCGGCGGGGCAGGCTTCATTGCCTTCAATTTGGCTCAGCGGCTGCTAGCCGCCGGCGAGACTGTGATTGCCCTCGACGACCTGTCGCGCGGCAAACGGGACGCTGTACGCAAACTAGAGACGCATCCTGCCTTTTCCTTCCACCAAATCGACTGCAGTTCCAGCAAGGACATGATCGACCTGTTCGGCTCGGTTGCCGACATTACCGATGTCTGGCACCTCGCAGCTAACTCGGACATCCCAGCAGGAATCGAGGATCCCACCATCGACCTAGAACGCACATTCCTGACTACAGTTGGAACGCTGGCCGCGATTCGAGTGCACAAAGTGCCTACCCTGCACTTCGCGTCAAGCTCTGCAATCTACGGCGATCTGGGCACGCGCAAAATAGTCGAAGACATTGGCCCGCTAGAACCGATATCCAACTATGGTGCCATGAAACTTGCTTCGGAAGCGCAAATCCGGGCAGCTGTCGAGGCCTACCTCCCCCGTGCCAATATCTTTCGCTTTCCTAACGTCATTGGCATTCCGGCCACACATGGTGTGATAATGGATTTCATAGCGAAACTGCAAGAAACGCCCACCTGTTTAGAAGTTTTGGGGAACGGTTCGCAACAAAAATCCTACCTTCATGTTGATGATTTGGTTAATGCAATGCTGCATATTGCTGATCTCCCAGGGAAATACTTGGTTTACAATATCGGTCCGTTAGATGATGGCATCACAGTACAAGAGATTGCTGAATTAGTTCGCAATTATGTCGCACCGCAAGCCGAGATTCATTACGGAACGGAGCCACGTGGCTGGGTTGGCGATGTGCCCCGCTTCTATTATTCTGTCCAAAAGCTTGCTGAAACTGGATGGTCACCTCGGCTGGGATCTCATGCGGCCGTGAAACGCTCTGTGATCGAAATCGCCGATCAGGAGAGACAGGGGACGGTGACCATCTGATGCAGGCAATCATTCTTGCTGGCGGCAAAGGTACGAGGCTCGCCGAGCGGCTAGGAGGAAAGCCAAAGCCGTTGGTGGATGTATGCGGCACTCCTCTACTAGAACGTCAGATTCGCAATCTCGAAGGACATGGGGTCAATGACATTGTCGTACTGGTGAATCACGCAGCCGACCAAATCCATCGGTTTTTGGCCTCTAATCGCTACTCTTCCAAGATCAGGGTCATCGATGATGGCATGCCAAAGGGTACTGCAGGTGCTGTCATGGCATGCCTCGACGTAATGGCGCCAAGATCCCTCATCATATACGGCGATACGCTGTTTGACATAGACATCGCTCATATGCTTAGGAGCCACGACGCTGCAAAGGCCGACGTGACTCTGTTGCTGCATCCCAATGATCATCCGGCGGACTCCGATCTGGTGGCGCTGAGTGCCGATGGGTATATCTCGGCTTTCCATACCCATCCACACCCTGTGGGAGCGGACCTGCGCAATTTAGTTAACGCAGCCTTTTATGTAGTGGAGCGGAACGCTCTGGAGGCCTGGCGCGACATTTCCGTTCCAAGTGATTTCGGCCATGATCTGTTTCCTGAAATGATAGAAGCTGGCCATCGCCTCTTCGGTTATATAAGCGCCGAATATATTAAGGATCTTGGCACTCCGGCGCGACTAGACAAGGTCGAGCGCCATTTTGCATCCGGGATGGTTGAGAAATCGAGCAGACGCGTTGCTCAACATGGCGTCTTCATCGATCGCGACGGAACGCTTAACCGTCCGGCGGGCCACATTAACAGACCGGAAGCTATCCAGCTGATCCCTGGCGCAGGTAACGCCCTCAAGCGCCTCAATGAGGCAGGATTACGTACCATTCTGGTTACCAATCAGCCCGTGATTGCACGGGGCGAGTGTGACCTAGCTACGCTTGATCGCATCCATGGACGCTTGGAAATGATGCTGTCAGAGAGCGGCGCCTATCTCGACCGTATCTATTTTTGTCCTCATCATCCACATTCTGGATATCCCGGCGAGGTGACAGCACTTAAGATCAACTGCGAATGCCGCAAGCCAGCGACGGGCATGATCGAAAAGGGATTAGAGGATTTCCATATTGATCGACACCGCAGTTGGATGGTCGGCGACAGTGCTGCCGATATGATAGCTGCACGCCGTTCTGGCCTACTTTCTGTGTTGGTACGGACCGGCTTGCCAGAGACCGAACCTGAAGCGATAAAGGAAGCAGATATTGTCGTTCGGGACTTTCCCGAGGCCGCTTCTTTAATATTGGAGACTTATCCTGTCCTGCGCCTCAAGATTCTGGATCATTTGGCACAGATCAAGGAAGGTGATTGTGTGCCAGTGTCTGCGCACGCACATCCAGCGACATCTGCTGTCCTACGAAACGAATTGCGCGCGGCAGGGCGAGCAGTCATCGAAGTCAAGCCAGATGCCGAGATCGCGGCATTTTCTACCTCTGCAGTCCTGATCCTTCCGGATAGGCTTGAAGCGTCAACGACGGCCACCAACCGGCCTATCTATCCCAACCTCTTGGCCAGCACGCCGGAAAGTTAATTTCTGTGATCATTAGCCGCACGCCTCTTCGCATGAGTTTCGCTGGGGGAGGGAGTGATCTCCCAAGCTTTTACCGTCGCCATCGGGGAGCCGTCCTGAGCACAGCTATCGATAAATACGTCTATGTCAGCGTCAATCCTAAGTTTGATGGCGGCATCCGCTTGGCCTATTCCAAAGTTGAGGAAGTTGATAGACTTGAGGAGATAGAGCATAGTTTGGTGCGAGCTACATTCGAGATGCTGGGTCTCAAAGGTGGGGTCGAGATCACGACTACAGCGGATATTCCATCTCGGGGTACGGGGCTTGGCTCGTCCAGCTCCTTTACAGTAGGCTTGATACAAGCAATCCAAGCCTATCAAGGTTTCCATACTTCGGCCGACGAACTTGGCCGCCGTAGCTGCGAGGTTGAGATTGAGCGCTGCGGCGAACCTATCGGCAAGCAGGATCAATATGCCGCCGCTTTCGGGGGAATGAACCTCATTGAATTTAATGAGGACGAATCCGTTAATGTGACGCCAATTATCATGTCGAGAGACGATCGGTATAAGCTACAAGATAACATTGTGGTATTTTATACCGGAATTACCCGTAGCGCCTCGGGCATACTGCATCAACAGTCAGCTGACACCGAAAGGGACTCCCGCAAGCAGGCTGTCTTAAAGCGGATGGTAGATTTGACCTACGGTATGCGAGACGAGTTGCAAGCGGGAAATTTCGATAGTTTCGGTTGCATTCTCCATGAAAACTGGATGCTGAAGAAAACCCTAGCCAATGGCATAAGCACCAGTCAAATTGACGAATGGTATGATGCAGGCCTAAAGGCCGGCGCATATGGGGGGAAGTTGTTGGGCGCTGGTTCCGGAGGCTTCCTGATGTTTTACGCGCCGGTCGAACGACACGACGCCATCGAGCAGGCAGTCGGCCTGCGGCGGATCAAATTCAATTTTGATCCTCTAGGCAGCCGCATACTATTCTATCATCCTCCTGAAACTGCATTATAGAATAGATTATGTATCTCTACCGAGCATAGCATTATCATTCTGATGATGGATTGGGACCACGATCTGGTGGCAGAAACATCGCTATCCGACATGCGGATTGCTCGAGACCTCCCGCGTGCCGGGCTGTGCGTCAAGCCGCACACGGTGATCAGCGAAAACGGCAGCAAACGGACTTCATCGGCCGTCCTGCGCCGGTCACAGGAACGACGGTGGAATGGCACTACATCGTCCAGGCAAGCAAGCCGATGCAGAACGGCTCCATCGAAAGCTTCACCGGGCGCGTGCGGATGAATACCTCAAAAACCCTACGCTCTCGCACGAACGCAGTGAATCATCTCAAGCAGTCCGACACTAGCGATTTTTCGAGGTGTTCGCTTTGTATTTATTTTGCAATAAATCGTATCAAACCTGTATAGTATCTGCGGAGATCCAACGATGACAAAGGATGAATTTATTAGCCAAACAATCACTCGAAGCATGTTTGGACTCGAAGTTGGCCCCTCTTTTAACCCCTACTTCCCCAGATCCGATGGATGGAATGTTGAGACGGTTGATCATGCCTCGGCAGATGATCTCCGAAAAAAATATGCGGACCTAGAAGATATTAGCAAGATTGAAGAAGTCAACTATGTGTCAGATGCTCGGCCACTTCATGAAACGATATACAGACGAGGAGAATACGATTTTATATTCGCCTCTCACGTAGTCGAACACCTCACCGATCTTATTGGCTTTATCAAAAGCTGTGAAATTCTGCTTAAACCCAGTGGTCGACTGGTCCTAGTAGTCCCAGATAAACGCAGATGTTTCGATGTGATGCAAGCGAGAACTACAACGGGAGATGTCTTAGACGCATATCGCATCGGTTCTACAAGACACACGCCAGGAAGTGTCTTTGACTTTTTCGCTAACATCGCCGACATGGGTGGGCATACAATATGGGAGCATGATTGGGCACGAAAGTTTGAGCTCGGCTTTCATTTCGCCACCGATGTGCAAGAAGCGAAGCAGAGATATGATTACGTTGCAGCCAATGATGATTATCTCGATATCCACAGGTGGAACTTTGTTCCCTCTAGCTTCCGCTTAATTATGCAAGACCTTGAAAAAACAGGATTAATAAACTTAAGGGAAGATTTTTTTTCTGACACAAGTCGCTGCGAGTTTTATTTCTCCGCTTCTCCAAATGGACCGGGATGCCCCCTCAGCAGATTGGACTTACACAGAGCAATAGCTTGGGAAGAGATCGAAGGAAATATGCAAATCATATCCGGAAAACCTCAATTAATTTGATGATACCCCTCGAGCGAAAAGTTCGTTAGATTTGGGATGATGGCGGATCCTTGCGCATTACGATATCCATCGATCCGTCCAACTCTGGCCTTTTTCATTTGCTCATGCACTCTTAAATTTTGGCGAACTCTCACAGTTATACCAAGCATTTCTTCCGGGCTCGGAAGCCAAATCAAACCTTTCCGCTGAGAGTCCGGGATGTGAAGCTGGATCGTCATCGAGCCATCGCCCCCAGCGCGATAAGAATAGTGCCACTTCGTCACCCGGCGGATTGGTCTCGCCACGCGAAGCCTTCTCGGTATGGGTAAACTGCGCATCTGGATTATAGACAATACGGTAGCCAATGTTACGGATACGCAAACAAAGATCGATGTCGTTGAATTCCAGACTGAAACGTTCGTCGAAACCATTCATTTGGTTTAGAATCGATGCCCGGGTCGCAAAGACGGCCCCAGTGACCGCCGACCATTCGCGTTGGGCGACAGCCCAGTTATTATAGGTCTTTGCTTCGACAGGCCAGCCTAACCAAGCATGAACGATCGTACGAAACGATGGAAACATACCGGCATGCTGTATGCTGCCATCGTCGTAATAGAGGCGAGCGCCAACCCCTCCTACGCTCTCGTCAACCGCGAAACTCAAAAGGGCTGACAACCAGTCAGGCGCCGTTGGAACGACATCGTCATTCAAGAATATGATCTGCTCGTCGCTCGCTTCACGCCATAGACGGTTCATCTTACTTGAATAATTGAACTGTTCACCGAATGCGTGCGTGGTCTCGATCCGCCTCAGCTTGAATGGCCATGGCTGCTTTGCCCAATCGGGCTCCCCCACGACGTCGTCGCCCACAATCACGGTAACGCGATCCATCGGCCACGCTGTCTGTGCAATGTTAGCCAATAGTGCTTCTATGTAGGTTCCCGCCGACCTTGGCCGGAGCGTTCGTCGTGTGGGAATGACGATCGTAACGGCAGGATGATCTCGGCTTACAAAGCGGCGCCGTTGCAGCAGCAATCCAGCCGCCTCCCCTTCTATCAAGGCAATATCGTCAAAGCCCTTCCGGTCCGCAAGGACAGCACGGCGCATATCGATGTCAGCGACCGGACGTTTCTCCTGATAGCCGATCAGAACACCCGTGATCCGCGAAATGACGCCGCCTGCGTCAGCCACACGCAAGATCAAATCGTAGAGGACAGCCGTGCCGCGCTCACGATCCAAGCCGCCAACATCCATCAGCGTCTTTCGACGAATCGCGATCGGCGCACCGATATAATCCTGAGCGACGAGTAGCGTGTGATTGAAATCGGGCTTGAGATTGAGCCGATTGAGCATGTCTTCCCCAGCCGCAACGTCGTCAGCATAGAAGAGGGAGACATCCGGCCTGTTCGTCGAGGAAATCAGAATAGAATTCTGGGCGTCGGGAGAAACAAAGGCGTTGCGAGGGGCGAACAGGAGCCAATCGTTCGGCTCACCTTCAGGCACCATGGTGCCATCCCAAGACAGATCATCTTCCAGCAGCACCGGAACCAAGCCCTTGGAGCGCGGGAAATCGATGAATTTCTTTGCAGAGGAAAAATCTGGATTGACTTGAGGCGGCGGCGGAAGATGGGCTATTTTTCTCTGCTTCCGCACCATACCCCTCGGAACGGCCGAACCTTTGATCGCTCCAGAAAAACTCGTCTTAATGACATCTACCACGGCTTCGTAAGACAAAACACGCTCTATTTGAGCCTTTGCTGCATCGCCGATAGAATGGTCACCTGACATCACAGCTTTTGCCGCTTTCACAAGCGCGACTGCAAAGGCATCCTCATCCACCTTTGCCCAACTATGACCCGCGAGATAGTGGCCATAATTCTGATCCAGCGTCCACATTTTTGCCGCGACGGGATAACCGCATTTTTCGTCGAAAAAATCCCGAGTTCCCGAATAATCGGTCGCAACAACCGGCTTGCCGGCAGCCATGGCCTCAGCAACAGTGAGGCCAAAGCCTTCGGAACAATGAGGCGATGCATAGATATCCGCCGCCGCCATCAGGCTGACGATCTCGTCAGGAAAAAGTGATCCTTCAAGGATGCGGACACCAGCCGTTGCTTCGGCAAGCCTAATCAATGCCGCACCCGATTCAGGGCGGTCATGGAGGTGCTTCGTCTTGAGAACCAAAGCCCAGCCTTGCTCCGCAAGGCCGGATGCCCCGAACGCGCGAATAAGCCCATCTGGATTCTTGCGAACCAGGTAGCTAGCACCATCGAAGATGTAAAGGATCACACGCAGGCCCGGGTCGATGCCAAACCGGCGTAGCGTAGTCTCCCGGTCGGACGCCATCCGCGCTGGGACACGCACGGGATGCGGAACGACATCCACCGGCACATCCACTTCTGCGGAAAAGACTTCCGCGCAATAGGTGCTTGGCGCCCAGATCCGGTCAACCGAATGCAATTCCCGTTGCCAGCCGGCCGGCAAGGTATCCGTTTCCCAGACCCAATATCCGATGCTCTGCTTTGCCGATTGAATGATAGCGCGTTGCTCATCCGTCAAAACATTCCAAGAGTCCGGGTTCAGATGCACGATGGCGATGTCGGGACGACCGTTGAAATCGATTGTTTCGACGGGAGGGCATATCAGACGGTGGACATGAAAAGGTTTGACAACAGGATAAGCGTTTACGCGCGCATCTGTATGCCGGATTGCGCTGAGCATTTCGCGGCTGGCTGCACCCAGCCCGCTTTCATAATTCCATGGACCAAAAAAGGCGATCCGAAGTGGATGATCGCCAGTAATGGCGTCGAATTGTTGGGCATTGACGAGAAGGTCGCCGTTGGGTCCTGACGGCACCGAGGATATTTCGGCAGCTCGCAACGCCGCTTGAACCAGTTCAACATCGAAGCCAGCTTTTTTCAGGACATGCGGCCATTGCTCGCGAATTTCCTTTAGCATGTCGATCTGATCCGTGACTTCCGCGAACTTGTCGCGCAGCATGAGAAGCTTGATGAATGGGAAGCCGTCTTCGATCAGTTCGCGCCAGTTGAAGAAGGTGGGATTTGCCGAAAAGGATCCTGCATATAGTGCCTGCACAGTCAGGCCGGATGCCTGCATTTTAGAGGCGAAAGGCACTTCATAGGTGCGGATGACCTCATCCTTATCATCAAGTCGGCGTAAATCACGGATGAAGTGCTGGAACCCCCAGGAACTCAGCGCCTTGGGCTTGAGCCCCAGGAAATAGCTTTGCACATGCCACCCATATTCATGACTGGCCGTCAGCGCCACGATGTCGGCGGGACATTCTCGCACGCGGGCCATCATGGCCGCGAAAATGTTGATATCGCCGGTGGGGATGACGCTGTCGTTCGCCATCACGAGCAGGCCCGCCCCAAATAGTGCCGGAAAAAGTTGGAATGCATGCGCCCAAGCGCCAAAATCATAACCGGCATTATCTCGCACCACGATACCGGCGGCCACCCCCACTTCCTTGTCAAGAAATTCCAACGGGCGATCGACGACGGCAACGAGGAGGACAGACAAGCCCGCCCTGGAAATCTGCTCCATATAAGGCAAAATGTGGGGCTTTAACCGACCTGCCGGCGCATGGGTGATCAGGATCGCTGCATCATCGCCCGGAGCGAGGTTGAACTCCTTCACAATGATATGGCGCACTCCCCCCGACGGACCCGCATCATAAGATCCGGTCCTCGTGCACTGACGCCCCTCTGCTCGTCCGTGTAGAATATAGTGCACGAGTGGATTGAGGCCGGATGCACCAACGTCTGGATAGGTGGTCAGGTAAAATCGCGTATCAAAGTTTGGTCCCGGGTCTCGCCCTTCCTGATGCCCATGATGTATGTAATGAAAAATTGCAGTTTGTCCCTCAGAGGCGATATCGGGATAGGTATTCTCATACCATTCTGCATCGAACAAACCAGCTTCGCGATGAACATCGGTAGCGATCAACGCGCTCAGCTTTTCAAAAGCCTGTTTCTTCTTTCTCTTCCTTCTCCTCTTGATAGCAGAAAGAAAAAATAATCCGATATTTGTCTTTGGAATCACTATCGCGCCAACCTCGAATGGGACTACTAAATTCGATTTTCTTAAGATCATTACCTGAAAATGATTCGATCGATGTCAATCAGAATGTAACGTGTGATATTTCCAGCATATCTGCCTTTATCCATCATCGACACTCCAAATATTTCTTGCCGATTACGGCGTCTTGGAACTGAATCTGTCCAAGGACTTCAGCCATCCGCGCAAAACCGAAGCCCGAGGGCAGGCATCCAGCGAAGGGTGAACTTGCACAATTTCTCCAAGATAGCGGCACGTTCGATTCAATCCATCATTGATTGCCAAAGGATACCACATAGCCAACCTCCCCACGGCCTCGTCTGAAAAGGCCAGAGTAGTGTCACCGACCGACCATGCCGTGGGTTGCCTGATCGGCAATCAGACGCAAGGCGCGCCTCCAGCCGCCCGGCCCACGCGCAATCTGCTTTAGGATGGCGGCAAAGTCATGCCTGACAGTTCCTCGGTCGTCCAAAGTACCATAGAGGGGCCAGAAAGCGTCCACCCCAATCACCTGTGGCATCAACCAAGAACCATGGTAACCAAAGCTCACTTGCAAATCACCGCCCCGCTCAGTCGAGAAGAGGTCTGCGACCACGCGCGGCGCAAAGCGTAGCCCGACCTCTTCCAGCCAGTTGCGGTTTTCCCTTCCGATGGCAACGTCTTCTGGGTGACTCCGCAGAAACTGCGGTTCTCTGCATGCCTCCATCAACCGCCGGCTACGCAAGGAAAAGCCGCCATTGCCGACATCCTTGCCATCATCGAATTGTGGCCAGCTGGCGCCGATATAGTCATAGTCGAGAAACTCCGGACGCCACCGTCCTGCGTCGATCACATGGCCGTCCCACTGCGCTACCAGGCAATGGGAAGTCTCAACATGATCAACCATCTGCGACAGCAAAAATTCGGAATAGGCCGCCGAAGAGCCAAGTCTTTCGATGGGCACAATGGAAATGTTAGGATGGCTGGCCTTTACAAGCGCGTCGGTAAACAGCTTGCAGGCAGCAAAATCGATCTGCGCCAAGCTCACCTCGAGCGCGCACATGGTCGCCTTCACATTAACTGAGGTGGCAGCGCATAAAGTCACCTGCGGTAATGCAAGACGATTGCAGTTCGTCTTGGGTCCAACTGTCATGGTTCGAGATTCACTACAAAGAGCTCGCTCGCGCGGCTAAGTTCCGGGTGATGGAAGGGATCAACCGCCTCCTCCGTACCCCACAGTTTTTTGAGGGCAGCAAGCTCCCTCGCGAGCCGCGCCGCGCCCACTGAATCTCGGTCGACCCCACGCGATACTGATTCATGATGTATCAACGTGGCACGTGGTTCATAAAGGGATTGGAACCCTTGTGAATTTAGCCTCATGCATAGATCCACGTCATTGAAGGCAACGGGGAAATTGCCCTCGTCTAAGCCTCCAACAGCGAGAAAGCGGTCGCGCATTACAACAAGGCAGGCTGCCGTCACCGCCGAAACAAATTGTGGTATTGCATGACGATGGAAATACCCCTCCTCATCCGGCTCAAGCAGCCGGTGGGCATGGCACGCCGCTTCACCCATTCCAACAACAACCCCCGCATGCTGTATGCGCCCATTTGGATATAGCAGCCGTGCGCCCACGGCACCAACATCGTGGCGCAATGCTTGGACGACCATCGTAGCCAACCAATTCGGCTCGATGACCTCAATATCATTGTTCAGCAGACACAGGATTCGCCCCCTTGCTTCTCCCGCAGCACGATTATTAATAGCAGAATAATTGAAGGACCCTGCGTACCGTATCACCTGATGGTGCGCCGAATCTAGGCTGGAGAGGAAGTCCAATGTTTGCCGATCGTCACTGTCATTATCAACGACAATAACCTCTACTTCGGGATAATTTGTCCCAGCGATGCCTTCCAGACATGTTTGCAAGAGGTCCACCCGATTACGCGTCGGCACGATGATCGTGACAGGTGGCAAGTCCTTTCCATACACGATAGGAATCGCTGGGACCTGCGGGGAGGGACGCGCCTGACGGTGATGCAGGATTTTGCGGACATGCTGGGCGCCTCCCTTCCCTACCACGCCCATCACAAGTTGACGCACCCAGTCATCGGCGCCAGAAAATGCTTGCACCTCTTCGCGCGAGCAGTGAACGATGCACGCCCCTGAAATATAATCGAAATGATTGAATAATTCGCTGTTCCAGTCAGGCTTGAAATGCGGTTTCTTACGCCGCCCTCCCTTGCCGAGCATATCGTCATCGGCATAAAGGATGCGCGCCTCTGTCCCGATCATTGCGGCATGGTAAGTATTTGCAGCACCGCGCGCGAGCCTATCACCTGCAGCAATTGGCATCAACCAAGGATCTTTGCTCCAGTCGATTTGCCGAACAGCCTCCGCTAAATTCGGTATGGCCTGCGTACCTATCAGGAGCGCTGGCACCCCTTCAGCGGCCAGATTATGTAGGGTTTCCTCGACCCTACTCTGCCCCGTCTTCATATCAACCAACGCTAGGATCGGAGGCTTTTTGCTGCCGTCGGGATACAAGCTGTCAGAAAACGTGCCGTCCTTTTCCCCCAGCAACCAAACATCATAGGCTCTTGGTGAGGTTCCCAGCAATCGCGCAAACTGACCACGAGAACGCAATCGCTTACGGCGCAGACGCCACCACCAAGCGGTCAGATAGGCGCGTGGGCTGGCTCGGAACGCATCCAAATGGATGGACAGTGCCAACCACAAGCCAATAGCTTTTGTAGGATATGGATCTGTTCGGTTCGAACGCATGGCCGGTTGCGATAGCGGATTACGACTGAGGAACAAAGTGAAAGCCGCCTGCGAAGATACGTAAATGCCGTGCAATGCTTGCACAGACCAGCTCGGCAGGAGCCCCTCGATCGCTTGCTCAATACTCATATCCAATCGCTGGCGATGCATAAGAAACCGACCATTCCTGCAGTGCTATCTGATGGGCAGGATCATCAAACTGCTGTTCATGAAATCAACGCATGTGAATAGCCCCTAGATTTCTGGACGCCTTCAATCCTACTTTTGAGGACAGGAGGTGATGATGGGGAAGCCCAATTTCAGCGATGAGTTCAAGCGTGATGCGGTGGCCCAGATCACCGAGCGCGGGTATCCGGTAGCCGAGGTCTCGCAGCGGCTAGGC
>Ga0207639_10000301_pt1 | contig 34996 bp, 30 predicted proteins | sample KBSCornC32_FD_184299 | JGI IMG/M metagenome (GOLD analysis project Ga0207639, IMG submission 184299) | Corn rhizosphere microbial communities from Kellogg Biological Station, Michigan, USA - KBS Corn C3-2 (SPAdes) (version 2) | ecosystem: Host-associated > Plants > Roots > Rhizosphere > Soil ... | reverse complement strand
ATGTCGCCCGCGAGGTCCTGATCGAGCGAGTCTTCGGTGCGCGAAGGATGAATGCCTCCCACCGCGCCCGGCTGCGGGTCGAGATGGGACGTCTCCGCCAGGAGCTACGCCCGCTCGCCGAGGTGCAGGCCACGACTGACGGCTTCACGCTCGTCCCGCGCGGCACGGGCACCGTGCGGCTGCTGGCGCCCCCCATCGAGAGCCCCGACGCGGAGGTCCTGGCTCTGCTCGCCGACGGCGAGGGGTGGTCGACCTCGGCGCTGGGCCTCGCGCTCGGATCCAGCCAGCGAACCGTGCAGCGTGCGCTGCGGATGCTGGAGGAGGCCCGTCAGGTCCGCTCGGTCGGGCGCGGGCGGTCTCAGCGCTGGCTCGCCGCGCCGGTCGCAGGATTCGCGACGACGTTGTTGCTCCCCGGCTCCGAGGGGTTCGGGTAGAGGAGATCGCCATGGCGAAGACCGAGCAGGAGGCGGAGGTCGTCCGGGAGTACGGGCCGTTCCCCGGCGTCTCCGACGTGGCCGGGGTCAGCTTCGATGGCCGCCTGGTGTGGTTCGCGACCGGTGAGACGCTCCGCGCGCTCGATCCCGCGACCGGCGAGAACGTCCGGTCGCTCGACGTGACCGGTGACGCCGGGACCGCCTTCGACGGGAAGTACCTGTGGCAGATCGCGGATGCGCGGATCCAGAAGGTCGACCCGGTGACGGGAAAGGTTCTCTCGTCGATCCCCGCTCCGGGCGCCGGCCGCGACTCGGGGCTTGCCTGGGCGGAAGGGACGCTGTGGGTCGGGCAGTACCGCGAGCGGAAGATCCATCAGATCGATCCGAAGACCGGAGCCATCCTCCGCACCATCGAGTCGAACCGCTTCGTCACCGGCGTGACGTGGGTGGACGGCGAGCTCTGGCACGGGACCTGGGAGGAGTCGGAGTCCGAGATTCGCCGGATCGATCCCGAGACAGGCGAGGTGCTCACCCGGTTGACGATGCCCGAGGGGATGGCGGTGAGCGGCCTCGAGTCCGACCAGCGGGACCTGTTCTACGCCGGCGGCGCTTCGAGCGGGCGGGTCCGAGCGGTCCGACGACCCTCGAAGCGGTGAGCAGCCCCAGGGGTAAGTGAGGGTGTTCAAGGATTGTCCGCTCTCACTCTCCTGAAATTCGGTGCCCGCAACGTCCTCTGACAATTTTCGTCAACCGCAGAGGTGGGACGCTCACCCACGGTCCGCGGGCGGGCCCGGCACGGAATGGCGGGGCCACGCGCGACTGGTAGGCTTGTCGCCGTGACGCGTCTGATCGGTCTGTTCACCGGATTGCTGGCGGTCTCCTCGGTCTCTGCGCAGGTCCACGTTTCCCCTTCTGCGACGAGCCCCAGCTTCCTCGCCTCGAAGGGCTCGCCGGCGATCTGGTTGCCCGAGCTCGACGCGGGCATTCCGATGTCCGGATCCCGGGTCTTCGTGCCGGGCAACGTCGCGGCTGGACGTGGTGTGCCGCAAGCGTTCGCGCTCGACGGTGGCCCGATTCCGCTCACCATCAACGTCGATCTGAGCCACCCCGATCACAACGCGGATGGTTCCGGCTGGGTGCCGTTCACGAACATGTCGGTCGCGTACGGCCTGGGCGTTGGCGGCACCCGACGGAACGCGGTGACCCCGGGGGCCTACCTGTGGTTTGTCTACGACGGTGATGCGCGGCTCGACGACGTCACGCAAGGGAACCGGCTCGGGTCCGACGAGGCCACCGCGTTCGGGCCCGACAGAGTCATCTACGCGGCCTACGTCAAGAATCTGAACGCCTATCACCTGATCGGTGAGGACGGCGGAGTGTCGTATGACACCAACTTCACCGGTGGGGGCACGCAAGGACTACAGGCGCAGTTCCCCGAGAACGTCACGGCGGTCGCTGAGATCCCCGGAGACCAATTGCTCGTGGGAACGACCAAGGGGTCCGACCTGGACCATGCAGCACTCTTCAAGGTGACCCGAACGCTCCAGCCCCCGGTTTCCGTCGAGGACGGTGGTCATCTCGGGCAGACGATGGAGGGGCTCGCCGTCTATCACGCCAACGACAGGGGCGACGGCGGCTCCGCCGACTGGGCGCTCGTGTCGAGCGACGGGCACCTCCTGCTCTACGAGGTCCAGCCGAACTTCGGATTCGTGAACGAGATCGTGATCGACGGCCCGAACCCCAGCCCGTACTACCAGGGCATCGCGGTGAACAACCAGGCACTGGCTCCGTACGATCAGGGCCTCGCCGTCGTCTTCGACTCGGACGACACGACCACCGGCTCGGGACAGCTGCTCTTCGTCCGCTGGGACGACATCGTCAACGCGGTGGACGCCGGTCTGGCCATCGACACGAGCTTCGACGTCCGGACCTACCTCGCGGCTAGCTTGACTACACCGACGGGAGACGCCGGGCCCGGCTACGGGCAGCCGCCGCTCAGCGGCGGGATCGGTAACCCCGCCTCGCTCTCTGGCGGAAGCTGCGGCGCCGGGGTCGGGCCGATGTTCCCCGTGGCTGGAGCCCTCGTCCTGCTCGGCGGCTTCGCTCGGGGCCACCGCCGCCGGAACTGAGCAGTCGTCGAGCCGAGAGGCTAGACCGAGGTACGGCTCAACGGATCGGGTCGCCGGTCTTGTGCTCGCGAACCTGAAAACGCAGGAACTCCTGCACGGCCGCGACCGCCTCGGGATTGCGGCTGCGTATCACAACGACAGCCCCGTCAGGCCGGCTCTGGTACGCGTAGGAGATCTCGGCCCTCAGCTGACGCATCGCCGGAACGCCCGGTGGGACCTGACCGTGGACGGACGCGGGGGTAGTGAAGTCGCCGGCCCGGAACGCGCGCGCAATGTGCTCCAGGTGGCGGTGCACCTGCTCGATGGTGGTGCGGTCATCGGCAGCATTCGCGGTCACCTGGATCGTCCCCCCATCGGATGCGAGCAGGAAGTGATGGGTCGTCCGCTCCTGTGAGAAGCCCATCCCCTCGTCCTCGCGCTCTCGCTGCTGTTGAGCTGCGCGCGCCCGGTGCTGCGCATGCATGGGGCAGTCTTCCATTCCGTCCCCGGACGACCTCGCCCCGGCCGGCGCGAGAATGACAGTCACGGCGATCGCGAGCATTCGGCTCCTCGAGATGTCGTTCATTGCGTGTGTCCTCGCCGTCGTTGCAGCCTGTCCTTGAGCCCGGGAGACATCATCGGGGAGACGCTCGCCGTGCTCTCCGGGTGAAGCGCCAGGAACTTTTCGAGCAAGCCGGCGCGCTCGTGAGGTCCGGTCCGGGTGAGCTCCTGATCCCAGTCGCGGATGGCGAGCCTCAACGCGCCGAGGAGACTCTGCATCTCCGTGACGCGTGCTTCGAGCGAGCTCGCCTTCTGGATGGCGAGCGCATGGACGCGGCGACAGGGTGCGAGGCCTCTGTCGCGTGCGGCGAAGATCTCGCCGAGCTCGTCGATTGTGAAGCCGATGCTCAGCGCAGCGCGAATCAGACGAACCCGATGCGCGGCGCTCGTGCCGTAGCGGCGATACCCGCTCTCCGACCGTCCCGGAGCGGGCAGCAGGCCTCGACGTTCATACAGACGGAGAGTGTCGCGACTCACGCCGGTCAACCTCGCCAGCTCGCCGGAACGGAGCGTCCGTCCGGAGTCAGGGATGGGCATGCGGGAGTCTCCACTTCGGAACATGCTCCGAGGTCAAGCGGGTGACCGGAAGGGTGGACCTGCCGAGCAGGGGTCAGCGGTCCGGCTGCAGCGAGCCCGTCGAGAGTGCGGGTCGCGCCGCCTCCCGGGGCATCGCGCCCGCGAGCAGCAGGATGGCCCCGCAGAACATCAGCGTGTCCGCGAAGTAGTTGAGCCCTTCGAGGCTCGCTCGCTGGATCACGGCGATGGGCACGTAGACGACCAGCACCAGCCAGAGCACCGTCACCCCCAGCCACTTCGCCGCATCCCGCGTCCGCCTGTTCAGGAGCAGGAGAGCGCCCGCGAGCAGGAACAAGACGCCCGCCAGGTAGGTCCAGATGGCGTGCCCGTAGACGTACTCGGGGGTGAGGCGCTTCAGCGGAACGGCGGGGACATGATCGCCGTGCATGAGCTGCTGGACGCCGAAGACGAGCACGGGGAGCCCGACGAAGTACCGCGCAATGGTCGCCAGGCCGTGCCTGCGACGCTCGTCCGCATCCGAGGTGAGGGCAGCCGCCAGCGCCAGGGCCCCACCGCTGAAAGACAGCTCTCGGAGCGCGAGCGTCAGCGCGAATCGATCTCGCGGGTCCTGGAGCCATGCCGGCACGTCCATCAGCATCACGAAGCAGAAGAACGTCAGGGCCAGCAGGCTCGCGGCGAGACGTGCCCGGATCCGCGTCACCAGGGCGAGCGCGGCCGCGATGAAGGAGGCGCCGATCAGGTACGTCCAGAACCGGGGCCAGGGGATCCACGCCGGAACGAGCGAGGCGATGATGTCCGGCAGCGTGAAGTGCTCGGTCCCGAAGGCCGCGAGTGGTGCCGCGTAGAACAGCACCCCGAGCAGGAGCAGCCTGTCGAATCCTCGCGCCCGCGCCCAGTCTTTCCGGAGAGCGGTCGCGGCCAGCCAGACGGCGAGCACCAGCCCTCCGATGGAGTAGGACCAGATCACCTGGCTGGGAATGGCGTGGGGGGGCATGCGCGGTGCCGTGACTCGGCCAGCGAGGCTTAATTCACAGCCCGTCTCACCGGAACACGGAAGCTCGGATTTGCCGCGGGCTGCCGATGGGCCGCCGGGAACGTCACCGGCGTTCGCGCTGTCTCACACGCGACGGGTCACACCCAATCTCGTTGAGTCAATGGATGGAGAGGCGTACCGCCCTGGGGCGCTGGAGAAGGCCGACCCGGTCGTCCCGGCGCGGAGAAAGGTCCCAGACATGACCCAGGTGAGCAACGACGGCACTGCTGTCCGTCAGTTCGACGTTCCCGTCATCCCCGATTCCGAGCTGGAGGACCTGCGGAGACGCATCAAGGCGACGAGATGGCCCGAACGTGAAACGGTGGGCGACATCACCCAGGGCTCGCAGCTCGCGACGACCCAGCGGCTCGCCCACTACTGGGCGACCGAGTACGACTGGCGCAAGTGCGAGGCGAAGGTGAGGTCCCTCCCGCACTTCGTGACCGAGATCGACGGTCTGGACATTCACTTCGTCCATGTTCGTTCGAAGCACGAGAATGCCCTGCCGATCATCGTCACCCACGGGTGGCCCGGCTCGTTCCTCGAGCAGCTGAAGATCATCGATCCTCTGACCAACCCGACCGCCCATGGCGGGAGCGCCTCGGACGCCTTCGACGTCGTGATTCCGTCGATGCCGGGCTATGGGTACTCGGGCCGGCCCACGAGCACCGGCTGGGATGTGCCGCACATCGCACGCGCCTGGACCGAGCTGATGAGGCGCCTCGGTTACAAGCAGTTCGTCGCGCAGGGTGGCGACTGGGGCGCGGTCGTCACGGACGTTCTGGCGTCGCAGGCGCCCCCGGGGCTTCTCGGGATCCACACCAACATGCCCGGGGTGGTCCCCGACGAGATCTCGAAGGCGGCGCTCGGTGGCGCACCGCCGCCGGACGGTCTCCCCGACGACGAACGTGAGGCCTGGGAGCACCTGGTGAAGGTCGGCAAGCACCTCGGCTACGCGATCATGCTGGGCACCCGCCCGCAGACGTTGAGCGGGCTCGCGGACTCGCCCGTTGGCCTGGCGGCCTTCATGATCGACCACGACGACTGGAGCTACGAGCTCATCACGCGCGTGTTCGAGGGGCGCCCCGAGGGCCTGACCCGGGACGACGTCCTCGACAACGTCACGTTGTACTGGCTGACGAACACCTCGCTCTCCGCGGGGCGCCTCTACTGGGAAAACAAGCTGCCGTTCTTCGCCCCGAAGGGCGTGACCCTCCCGGTGGCGGTGAGCGCCTTCCCGGACGAGCTCTACCCCGCGCCCCGGAGCTGGGCGGAGCGCGCGTACCCGAACCTCGTGTTCTTCGGCAAGCGCGACAAGGGCGGCCATTTCGCGGCCTGGGAGCAGCCGAAGGCGCTCACCGAGGACATTCGCGAGGGGCTGAGGTCGGTGCGCACGAGGACGCCCTAGAGGAGAGCGGAACGGGTCGCTCCGGGCGTCGCGGCAGGTCACTCCGAGCGGAGCGCCTGGAGCACGTCGACGTGCGCTGCTCGGGCGGCGGGCACCAGGGAGCCGACGACGGCGGCGACCGCGAGGACGGCCGCCGCCGCCAGAATGGGGAGCGCTCCGGGGACACGCACGTTCTCGAGGTGACTCGCGGCGATTCGCGCGAAGGCGTAGCCGCCCGCGGCCCCAGCGAGGATTCCCGCGAACACGATGCGGGCGCCTTACGAGAGCACGCCCCCGAGGAGGCGGCTCGGGGCCGCGCCGAGGGCAAGGCGGACGCCGAACTCGCGTGTCCGGGCACTGACCGAGAATGCGAGGACGCCCGAAACGCCCACGACCGCGATCAGAAGCGCGATGCCGGCGAACCCGCAGATGACGAATGCGTTGAGCCGCTCGGGTGCCAGCACCTTCGCCCGTACGTCCTCGAGCGTCGCGGCGCGCTCGACGGCCTGAGTCGGGGACAGACCACGGATGATCCGTGTGACGGTTGGCACGAGCGCGTAGGGATCACCCGAGGTGCGCACGAAGAGGCGGCTCACCAGGCCATTCTGGAGAACGGGCTGATAGATCGTCATCGCCGGCGACCGCACGACGTTCTCGTCGTCCACGTCCGCCACGATGCCGACGATCCGGCAGGGCCGCGGCTTGCAGAAGGGTGGGCCGGTCCAGGAGAGCCTTCGATTGAGAGCGTCGCCGTCGAGGAAGAGTCGCTGGGCAATGCTCTGGCTGACGACGACGACTGGCTCGCCGTCCATTCGGTCGTCGGTCGTGAACTCCCGGCCGGCAACCACCGGGATCCCCAGTACCGAGAAGAAGTCAGGTCCGACGAAGCGCAGCCCCGCGTGCGGGCTCTCCTCTCCGTCAACCGGCGTGTAGCCCTCGACCGTGAACTGGAAGCGGGGCCAGGTACCCGCGTCGCGCCAGGGCACGAAGCTACCGAGCGCGACACCCTCGACTCCCGGTTGCTCCCCGATGCGCCGCGTCACCTCCTGGTAGAAGCCGACGTCCTTCGCTTCGAGGAGACCAACGGAGAGCGGTGGAACGTCGACCGCCATGACCTGCCGCATGTCGTAGCTCGTGTTCGTGGCCTGCAGGGCGATGAGCGCCGCGACCAGCATGCCGGCACCGGCGAGCAGCACGAAGGAGAATTGCCGCCAGCGGAGGACGGAGGAGGGTGCCGGCTCGCTGGCCGCGCTCGAAGAGAGGGTCAGCTCGCTCGGGCGCTCATCTGGGCCTGCTGGTCCAGGAAGCGCCGGATGATCGTGCGCACCATGAAGATCCCGAAGTCGGGATTCTGATAGTACAGCTCGAGCGCCGTGCGCTCGTCGAGGACGAGGAACGTCGAGTCCGCCGTGCAGACGGCCGAGGCGGTTCGTTCCTTGAAGGGCGAGAACACCCCCATCTCGCCGATGATCTCTCCGGCCTGGACGGTTCGATCCACCTCCGGCAAGAACACCGTTCCCTCCTCGAGGTAGTAGAGCTTGTCGGCTGCGTCGCCCTTGCCGAAGAGCCGTTCCTTCGCCTTGAACGATTCCCGCTTGACGAAGGGGAGCATCCACTCGAGGGAGAGCTCCCGGCGCTCGAGCGATCGACGCAGCCGCTCCTTGAGCCCGTACATCTGCCGGAGCCGGAGGACGTTCAGCGGGAGCAGCACCAGGTGGAGCAGGAAGACCGGATACAGGCTCGCGAAGTAGCCGTAGGTCAGGAACGCCACGTTGCTGGCGATCGCGACGGATCGCAGCGGGATCATCGTCTTCATGTAGAAGGTCGAGAACACCAGCAACGAGGCCGCATAGCCGGCGAGCTGGACCCAGTTGAACGGACTGCTGTTCATGGCTCGGCACCCCGAGGGACAGCGCTCACAAGACGGATTTCACCGCGAAAGCAGGACACTCTGCCCCGGGAGCGGCCGCGTCACCAACCGAGTGTTTGCCGACAAGGAAGCCCCGGCAACCCCCACTCCCCCTCGAGCAACTGACTGACGGAAGCGTCCAGCCGGGAACGGCACAAGCCGCCCCGAGATCACGGATCCAGGACGCACTGGGAGCGGTGCGATAAGTCGCGGCGGTCTGGCACTGGATTGAGGCGGGAGGCGCATGCTCTGGGTCCTGTTGCTCTCGGCCGCCCCGTTCTGGGCGACCGTCGGAGAACCGGCGCCGCCGTCGCCGGCGGGCGAGAGCCTTGCCCCTGGTCAGGTCCAGACCCGCGAGATTCCTCTCCAGGTCGGCCAGCGCCTGCATCTGAGGGTCGACCAGGCCCACCTGGACGCCGAGGTCAGGGTCCTGGCTCCGGACGGATCCACGCTCGGGTCGGTGGACAACGCCATCGGCCGAGGTGACCCGCTCACGCTGACCGTCCTCTCGAGCGCCCCTGGAACGCATCGAATCGAGATCCGGCTCCGCGCGGCCACCTCCAGACCCGGAACCTATCGGCTCACCGTCGACCCACCGGCCCCGGCCACAGACGCCGACCGCCGGAGAATGGAGGCCGAGCAGCTCCGCGCGGCGGCCGCGAAGCATGGCGCCGACGCACAGACGGGATCGGCGGCGAAGGCCCGAGAGGAATATCGGCGAAGCATCGAGATCTGGCGGGGGCTGAACGACCCGCTCGAGCTCGCCATCACTCTCAGCCGACACGGCGAGCTGCTGGAGAAGCAGGGAGAGTTGACCGAGGCCAAGAAGACGTTCGAGGAGGCGCTCCCGATCTGGCGCCGCACCGGCGATCTGGCCGGAGAGTCCGACTGCGTCGCGATGCTGGGCGGCGTCACGACGGAGATGGGGGACTTCGCCGGTGGCACCAAGCTGCTCCAGCAGGCGCTCGAGATGCGCCGGCGCGCTGGACCCGATCCGACCGCCGAGCTGGGAATCGTCAACGACCTCGCCGTGACCCTGAGCGCTCAGGGCGACCACGGAACGGCCGTCGAGCGCTACACCGATGCTCTGGCGCTCGCCAGGGAGTCCGGGGACGGGTTCCTCCAGGCCAAGCTGCTCGAGAACCGCGCCACGGACCTGGGTTTCCTGGGGCAGCTGGACCGGGCCCTCGCCGACTTCGACGAGGCGGCGCGGCGATTTCACGCTCTCGACCGTCCGATGGACGAAGCGCTCTGCGAGTTCGGGATGGGAAACGCGCTCGCGCTTGCCTGGCGCCACAAGGATGCACTTCCGCATCTGGAGAAGGCGCTCCCGGTCCTGCAGCGGGCGGGGAACAAGCACTTCGCGGCGCTGACCCTGAACGACCTGGGACTCTGCTACCTGGCCCTCCGCCAGTACCCCCGGGCGAGGCGAAATTTCCAGCAGGCCATCCAGATGGTCGAGGCGACCGGCAATCGCCGAGCGGTGACGGCCTTCGAGGGGAATCTCGGCCGCGTGTTGCTGGAGGAGGGGCACCCCGGCGAGGCGCTGGTGCTGCTCGAGCGGAGCCATCAGGCGCACCGCCAGATGGGCGACCGGGCGCATGACGCGATTGCCCTCATGAACATCGGGCGGGCCGAGCGGCAGCTCGGGCGCCTCGAGGAGGCGCGCGAGCACATTCTCGAGGGAATCAGGATGGTCGAGCAGTCGAGGAGCACCGTCGTCGGTGCCACCGCGCGCGCGTCCTACTGGGCCACCGAGCACGGCCGGTACGAGGGTCTGGTGAATGTCCTGATGGATCTCCATGCGAGATCGCCATCTGCCGGATCGAGCGCTCAAGCTCTCGGTGCCAGCGAGACGGCTCGAGCGCGCTCGCTCCTCGAGCTTCTCGCCGATGCCCGGGCGGACGTTCGCGACCAGGTTCCGCCGTCACTTCGCGAGGAAGAACGCGCCTTCGACCGGCGCCTCGAGACCCAGCAGCAGGAACAGGCAAAGCTCCTGCGTCGCGCCCATACCCCGGCCGAGGCCGACGCGATGGAGCGCTCGCTGGAGAACCTGAGGATCGAAGGCGAGGAGATCCAGGCCCGCATGCGCGCGGCGAGCCCGAGCTACGCGAGCCTCACCCGCCCCGCACCGCTCACACTCGAGGAAATACGAGCGCAGGTTCTCGATCCCTCGACCGTCCTCCTCGAGTATTTCCTCGGCGACGAGCGAAGCTACGTCTGGGCAGTGTCCTCGGACCGCCTGGTCTCGGCCCAGCTCCCACGACGATCGGTGGTGGAGGCGGCCGTCGCCAAGGTGTACCGGGCCTGGAGCAACCCCTCGGCCGTGGATGATGGGCGGGCCGCGGCCGAGGCGCTCGCGAGGATGGTCCTGGCGCCGGTCGGCTCCGGCCTTTCCGGCAAGCGCATCATCGTCGCCGCGGACGGGGCGCTCGCGGAGATTCCGTTCGGAGCGCTTCCAGAGCCGGGGACCTCCCGTGCCCTGCTCGAACGACACGAGATCGTCGCGGTCCCTTCGGCCTCCGTGCTCGCCGTGCTCCGCGGAGCGACGAAGGCGCGGCCGCCACCAGCCATCGAGATTGCGGTTCTCGCGGATCCCACCTTGACGCCAGGAGACGGAACCTCCGCCAGGCCTCCCGTCGAGGTCGCCTCGCTCTCGGGCGACCTGGCCCGTTCGCTCGACGACAGCGGGCTCCGCCATCTCGAGCCCCTGCCGGCGACCCGACGCGAGGCCGCGGCGATCGCAGCGCACGCTCCGCCCGGGCGGGTCTTCATGGCTCTGGGCTCCGAGGCGAGCCGGGCGACGGCGCTGGGCGAGAAGGTGGCCCATGCCCGGGTGGTGCACCTGGCCAGCCACGCGCTGCTGGATGCCAAGCGGCCCGAGCTGTCGGGCGTGGTCCTCTCCATGTACGACGAATCGGGGAAGCCGCAGGACGGCTTTCTCTCCCTCGCGGACGTGTACCGGATGCGGCTCGACGCCGAGCTGGTCGTGCTCTCGGCGTGCCGGACGGGTCTGGGGAAGGAGCTCCGCGGCGAGGGGCTGCTCGGTCTGACCCGCGGATTCATGAACGCAGGAGCGCCTCGGGTGGTCGCGAGCATGTGGAAGGTGTCCGACCAGGCCACGGCCGCCCTGATGGACCGTTTCTACCGCGCCCTCCTCGAGGAGAAGCTGGCGCCGGCCGCCGCGCTTCGTCAGGCACAGCTGGAGCTTCGGAAGGAGCGCCGATTCTCCTCACCGTTCGCCTGGGCCGGTTTCCAGATGCAGGGAGAGTGGCGGCCGATCCCCGGCGACTGAAAGCCGGCCGCGCTCTCCGAGCCCCTCGCTCCGGGTGCGATCTCTAGAATCGTGCACTCATGCCGAGGGAGAACCCCATCAGCTTCCCGCCAGCCCAGCAGTGGGGGCTCGAGGTGGTGTCGCCCGAAGCGGGGAGACCGCCATCATGGCAGTCGGTCGTCACCCCGCGACCTCCAGCGCCTAGGTCGTAGTGAGCAAATTGATTGTTGATGGTATACGCCCAGGCAAAATACACCAAAATATCGTGACCGAAGTTGTGCTTGATCGCAGCCGTGAGCATGTTCGCCTCGTTGTCGGCGTCCAATCCACCAGCAAATCCTCCGTTCCCGATGTCAGTGATCGCGGTGTTGTGCTGTCCCGGATCGCCGGGGGTCTTGAAGGCGTGAGCCCAGCCGAAATGCAGGGAGTCCGCCTTGGTCAACCACTGGCTGGCTGTCACCCAAAAACCAAGACGCTGCCGCTCGTTCTGGAACATCAGTTCCTGCGCAACGTATCGGTGAAAGTCCTCGAAGAATCCGCCCACCGTGGTGCGCGTCGGCAGGACCACCTGCGCGCCAATCCTCAATGCGTCTTCGTCCGCAACATCGAGAGTGTCGTAGTTACTGATGGCGGCAGGAAGCGGAAATCCGTAGATCCCGTAGATGTCGCTGTTTCGATTGACCGCCCAGTGCCGCTCGTAGGCAGCCGTCACGTAGAAGTTCCAACCACCCGATGCGTACTCATAGGACAGGCTGGCGCTCAGGGCATCTCCGAAGCCGCCATCGTTGCAGGAAATCGGAGCACCGCCCGGAACTCCGGTGCCACCGCTCCCGGGAATGTTGCCACCCCTGCAATCGGAACTTCCCGCGGGGATGTTGTCGCTCTCGATCCCTCTGTTCTGGCCGGGCGAATAGAGCACGGCGAGGCTGAACCCGTAGATCTTTGGCGATTCGTACCAGATGGAATTCTCGAGCCTGGTACCGAACTCGACGCGATTGTCACCGCCAGTATTGCCCATCACCACCGAGTAGTCGCCGATCATGCCCGAAAACGGATTCATCCGGAATGTCGAGTTCCTGTACGGTGTATGCGTCTTGCCGAACTTGAGGGAGCCCCAGGGCGTGGAAAAGCCGACGAAGGTGTCGCGATAGGTGAGGCCCCCTTTCACCACATTGCTCTGGTTGCTGCTGGTCTCGGCGATCCCGCTCGACGCGGTGATGTCGATCTGTGTCTCGAGCTGCCACACGAAGCGGAGGGGCTCGCCAAGCTTCACGAACCCACGCCCTCCGAGGTACGACTGGTTGGTCGACAGGGCGGGCATCCAGCCGACATGCCCCGTTGGACCGTTGCCGTTTGAGTCTTTGAAGTCAGAGATGCCCTTGGTCGTCACGTCGACCGAGACATCCAGATAGCCGTAGAACGTGAGCTCTCCCCCTGGCGTGTAGAAGGTGACGTCCTTCCCCTCCTTGGGTTCGAAGAACCTGTGCGCTTCTGGTTCAGCCGACTGGGCCAACGCTCTCCCGGTAAAGCCGCACCACGCGTAGAACAAGACGAAAAGAGTTCTGATCAACCGTTTCATGGGGTGCTCCCTCCCGCGATCGCGAAACGAGACGCGAAGCCAGCTCGACGCGCGCGAGCGTCGCGATCTCCCGCCCACGGAGGACGACCGGACCGTGGTCGAGCCCCCGTCGCGCCGGCGAATCGGGGACACATCGCGAAACGCCCGGCAAGCGACAGCGGCTCGCTGGAACCGCATTGCCGCTGCACCTGTGCTTCAGCCGAGTCGGAGCAGCAGCAGAACGTGCGTGGCGTCTACGATCGCAATGCGGCTGCGCGTACTTGCGTTGCAGAGGCGATGACTAATGTGCTGCGAATTCGCTTCCACGACCTGCGACCCAGCACCGCGGCGCTGCTCTCCGCGCGGGCGCGCCGCCGCTGTTCAGACATTGCTCCGCCGGGAAGATGCGGAGCTCTCCGAGGGGCTACGGACGTCTCGAGAAGGACTTCCTCCTCGACGCTGTGCTCCGAGGGCATGCTGGTCGCGAGCCTGGCCCCGTGGAGCGCCGTCGCAGGCGCCCGTGGGACCCTACCGGGACCCGACCGTCAGTCGTCCCACGGCGGGCCGAGAGCGAGGGACCTGCGCATCATGAGGCGGTCTCCGCCGTGGCCGGCGCATCTCACGCCGTCCAGCCGGCCTCAGCGCACCGCACTGGATTCGAAAGATCCCGCCTCTCCGGTCCCCGGCGACCGGCAGGCGTCATGACTGCGGATCGGCCGCGACCTGCAGCACGATCTTCCCGGGCGAGCTGCCGCGCCGCTTGGCCGCGAAGGCGGCACCCCCTTGGGTCAGCGGCATGACCGCACCCACGACCGGGCGCAGCTCGCGGGCGGCGAGGCGCCGGCCGAGCTCGCTGAGCTGGGCCCGGTTGGGCTCGACGACGAAGAACAGCCCCCGCGCCCCGCGACCATCCCTCCTGACGGGAGGCGTCTCGACGACCGACACCGCCGTGGCGTCGTCCCTCAGCGATGACCATGCGCGCGCGAACGCCTGCCCGCCGACGAGGTCGAACACGAGGCTCACTTCCCTCGCGGACAGTGCGACGTCGTCGCGATCTGCGTCGATGAAAGCGTCCGCCCCGAGCCCGAGCACCAGCTCGCGCGCCCACGCCCGTCCGCTCGCCACGACCCGCGCGCCTGCTGCGTGCGCAAGCTGCACCGCGAATGTACCGACGCCGCCACCGGCGCCGAGGATCAGCACGGTCTGCCCGGCCGCGAGCCGACCATGATCGAACAGCGCCTGGACCGCCGTCAGGCCCGCCATCGGTATCGCCACCGCCTCACGGTGATCGAGCGTCGCGGGTTTGGGCGCGAGGTTCCGCGCTTCGACCGCGAGGTACTCGGCGGCCGCTCCGTCGCGGTACCAATCAGTCAACCCATAAACGGCGTCGCCGATGGCGACGCCGGTCGTGCCGTAGCCGAGCGCAGTGACGACGCCCGAGACCTCGTGCCCGGGGATGACCGGGCGACGGTCCTTCCCCGCACGGTCTACCCACGTCGACGGCCAGTCCATTTCCGTAGGCGTGAAGCTGGCGGCGTGAACTTGCACCAGCGCGTCCCCGATGCCGGGTACCGGGTCTGGCGCCTGCTCGTACCTGAGGCCCTCGGCCCCTCCTCGCTCGTGAGCTCGTAGTGCGTTCATGGGCGCTTGATGTGGCGGGTGGTCGTCCGCCGTCAAGGTGCCGAGCCGCGGAGCGTGTGGTGGAAAGCTCCTGAGACGTTGAGTGCGGATGGACGCCCTGGACCCTCCTGGACGGTTCCGAGGGGACCCCCGTGGGACCCAGCCGAGTGCTTCGAGCCGCGGTGGGGCAGGACGGTTGCTCTCCGTCCGCGAGGTGATAGCCCGCCTGGGGGTGAGCACCGCAAGGGACTCACGATTCCCGCAGCGCCACCATTGGATCCACCTTGGTCGCTCGCCAAGCCGGAACGTAGCTAGCGGCAATCGCAACCACGAGCAGAACCAAAGGCACCATTAGAAATACGGCCGGATCATGTGGGCGAACGCCATAGAGCAAACTTGCCATCATCGAGGCCGTAGAAGCGGCAAATATCACGCCGGCCCCAATTCCGAGGCCAGCCAGGACTACACCTTTCCCCAGGACAAGTCGCAAGACATCCGCTCGCTGTGCACCCAACGCCAACCGCAGACCAATCTCGTGTGATCTTTGGCCCACCATATAGGCCAGCAAGCCGTAGATTCCGATCGAGGCCAGCAAGAGCGCCCCCGCCGCAAATCCCGTCACCAAGTTCGCCGAGAACCTGCGCGATGCCAGCGATGCATCCAGTACCTCATCCATGGAGCTGACCTTGAACACCGGCAGCTCCGGATCCAGGCTCTGAATCGCGCGGCGAATTTGCGCCTCCAGCGTACCCGCCGGCAACGAAGTTCGCAGCGCCAAGCTCAACGTCCGCCCGACAAATTGATTCAGCGGAACATAGAGGTGCGGCACGCCATCGACATCGAGCCCGTCGTGCTTGATATTTTTCACCACGCCCACCACGGTGCTCCATTGATTCAGAGGGTTCCGCCCGAAACGCAACCGGATACGCAGCCGCCGGCCTACCGGATCATGATCCGGCCACCAGTAGCGCCTTGCCGTCGCCTCATCGATGATGACCACGGGTAGTTTGCCGTTCTCGTCGGCTTCGGTGAAAACGCGGCCTTCCACCAGCGGTGTTTGCATCACCCGAAAATAGTCCGGACTGATTCGAATGATTTCGACGTTCAAATCCCCCGAGAGTTCCGTAGGCCGGTCTTCGATGGCCAGCGAATTCTGGTTGGTAGCCCCGTAGGCCGACGAATCGCTGTTGATTGTGTCGGCGGCCGGCAAATTGGACGTGATCGCCGCCAACTCGACGCCGGGAATCGCGTTCGCGCGTCGCAGCAGTTCGCGATTGAACGGAATCTGCTGCGCGAAGGTCTGATATGAATCGAGTTTCGGGTCGTTCGGGTTTGGCAAATAGATATTCGCCGTCACAACTTGCGACGGATTGAAGCCCGGATTCTGCCGCAACAGATCGCGAAGCGTTTCCAATAGCAGCCCCGCGCCGACCATCAGCACTACGGCAAAAGCCAGCTGCGACACCATCAGCGCATCGCGCATGCGCCCGGCCTTCGCACTGTAGCTCGAGCCCTCGCGCATCGTGCTAGCAAGTCCTGCCTTCGAGGAATGAAGTGCGGGAGCCAGTCCAAACAGTAGCCCGGTCGTGACCGAAATCAGTAAAGCAAATCCCGCCACCCGCCAATCAATGTTTACTTCGCCTAGCCGCGGAAGGTTCGCTGGCACAAATCGCAAGACGGCTTTCAGCGTGATCACCGCTGTCGCGAGCCCTGCGATTCCCCCGATGAAAGCCAGCAACAGCGATTCGGTGAGCATCTGCCGAATCATTCGGCCCCCGCTCGCGCCCATCGCCGCGCGTACGGCTATCTCCTGCTGTCGACCCGAGGCGCGCGCCAGAAGCAGGCTGCCAATGTTGAGAGACACGACGAAGACAATTAAGATGACGGCACCCATTAGTACGACCAGCATCGGTCGAACCTTACCCACCAACGAGTGCTGCAGCGGCACAATCTCAATCGTCCATCTGGCTTGCGCAGGGTAATCAGTCGAAAAGTCGCGACGCAAAGTAGCAGTCATGGCATCGAGGTGCGCCTGAGCTTGCGCCAGGGTGAGGCCTGGCTTGAGACGACCGATTGCCGCTGGGAGTATCCGCAGGCCACGCGCTGGAGCCGGGAACGGATCGGCACTGAATCCGCAGGTAATCCACACTTCCACAGCTGGAATGTTCGGTCCGGGGTGGCGAAATCCGGGAGAGAGTACGCCTACGATGGTGTATAGATCGTTATCGAGGCGCAGGCTGCGGCCGAGGACGCCAGGGTCAGCCCCATAAGAGCGGCGCCACAAGGCATCGCTGATCACGACCACAGGCGCGAAACCGAGCGCGAAGTCCTGGTGGCCAAATAAGCGTCCTAGTTCGGGAGTGGCCCCCAGCATGGAAAAGTAGTTGGGAGAAACCTCGACCATTTCCAAATGTTCTGGCTGTTTGGTTCCGGTCAAGTTCGTGGGGCCAGAGACGATGACACTCACATCTTCGAACACGTCGGTCTGTCTTCCAAGGTCTTCGAATTCCGGTACGGAGAACGGAACGGCCCGTAATCCTACCCCTGGGTTGTTAAAGTAGATCCTTACAAGACGGTCGGGGTCGGGGAACGGAAGAGAACGGAGCAGCACGGCGTTCACGATGCTGAAAATGGCCGTGTTGGCTCCCACGCCCAGAGCCAGCGTCAGGACAGCCACGATCGTGAACGTGGGCTTCTTGACCAGCATGCGCAAGCCATAGCGAACATCCTGAAGTAAAGTGCCCATGAAGACGCTCTTTTCGGTCCGACTTAGACCAGGGCGGAACCTCGCCGTTGCTGCGCGCGTAGGCGATCGACTGCCCCAGATGCTCGTGTTGATCTTCGCGAATGCATCAGCGCGCCCTGCTCTAACGGAGAGCCAACAATTCCACCAGTGCATTATGATCACAATGATGTTGCCGGTGACGCACGATGCTGCTAGTCACTGGGGAGGTTTCAGGAGTAGTCCAGGAGGCTCCCGTGCTCGATGATCTGCGCGCCCTCGTAGAGTTTGCCCAGGCCGGGTCCATCGCCGGTGCAGCCGGTCGTCTATACCGGACGCCATCCGCTGTTACCCGGCAGCTGCAAAGGCTAGAGGCTGCATTGGGTGCCGAGTTGCTCGACCGCTCGGTAAAGCCCCCGCGCCTGAACTCGCTGGGCTCCAGGGTGCTCGAACAGGCGCGAGATCTGTTGCAGCGGACGGAAGCGATAAAGTCTGTTGCGGCGCGCGACGCCGAACCTCACGGCCTCTTGCGCATCGGGCTCGCGCATGCGTTGTCCGAGGGAACGCTCATCAAACCCATTCGCGCGCTGACTGAAAAATACCCCAAGGTCCGGCTGCGACTGTTGAGCGCGCTCACCGGTGAATTATTCGACCGGCTGCTCGCCGGTGAGCTCGACGTTGCTGTCGTGTTTTTGCCCGAAGGCAAAACCGCGCCTTCACCGCTTCTGACGAATATCGTCGCCAGCGACCGCATGGAGATCGTTCAAAGCAGCGCAGGCAACATTGACGGTGATTGGGAGAGTTTGAGCAGGGCACCCTGGGTGCTCAACCCGTCTGGGTGCTTGCTTCGGGCAAGCCTCATCGATCAGATGGAACGTGCCGGCTTCACCCCCATGGTTGCCGCTGAAATCCACTACAACATACAGTTGCAGCTAGCCCTCATTCAGTCGGGATATGGAGTCGGGTTGCTACCAGCGCGGTTCATTGCGCGGAGCAATGCTCTCGACGCGGTTCAAGTGTTGCGCCCCCCATCATTTGACTTGCGCCTGTCCGTGGCGATAGCGCGGATTGGACAACTGGGCGCCCTGGAGAGGGCCGTCGAACTGTTGGAACACGGTATTCGGCAGTTGTTTGAAGCAGGAAGCACAACCAAGCCCGTATCGAGGAGCCGAAGGGGTGTGTCCGCAAGTCGGCGGGCTTCGCGATCGCGCAAGTAGTCGCCGAGTGGCTGGACGCTCCGGGACCGTTCCGCGTGGGACCACCGTGGGATACAGCGCGAGACTCGCAGTCCTGCGGGGCGGGGGAGGGCGGTTGCTCACGGTGCCGGAGGTGGCGGAGGAGCTCCAGGTCTGTCGTGCCACCGTCTACCGGATCGTGGAGTGGGCGAGCTGCCTGCTATCCGGGTGAGCAACGGCATCCGAGTTCGTCGCGAGGACTTGGACTACCTCCTGAGTCGCGGAGGCGGTCCGCGCGTTCGTCGTCCAAGCGCTTCAAGGCGGGAGGAGGCGCACGCTGCAGGTCCTGTTCGGAGACGTCGGATACACCGACCACACCCACGACGTGGACGGGTTCGATCCGCGGACCTTCGCCAGCCTCACGGACTCGATGCTCGAGACCGGGATCTCTCGTCTCTATGGCGGGATCCACTACCGCGCGGCGAGCTTCAATGGCTTCGCCCAGGGACGCTGCGTCTCGGGCAGGGTCAACGCTCTGCCCTGGAGAAGGGGCGAGCGCGAGCCAGATGACGATGACGACGATCCGGGGAACTAGGATTCGAAGCTACGATTCGAGGAACCGTCCTCGGCGGAGGAGATGCGGCTAACCACCGGCCTGCTCGAGCGCCCAACGGAGCAGATGCACGATGGCGTCCGTTCTCCTTCCCCCGTGGCGCGCGGCGTAAGCATCGAGACGCGCCAGGAGATCCACGGGCAGACGCAGGCTCGTCCCCTTCCTCGGAATGGTCGATTTCCTCGGCAACGGCGGCACTTTGGTGCTCCGCTTTTGCATGTGCGCAGTGTACCACACGGGTGACCCTTGTCGGGTCCCTGTATGTGGTGCAGTCTGTACCACGTTTGCACCACATCGGAGGAGCGATGGCGACCAGTTGCGACGGATGCGGTCATCCATGGCAGCGTCACGGTCTCCTGGCAGGCTTTCACTGGTGCCCCGCCGAGGAGGATGCCCATGTCGACGACGAGCGTGGTGCCCTTGTTCCGCCCCTCGCCCCGGGACCAGTGGTTGAACGAGCTCGAGGAGGAACTCCGTGGATTCCTCAGGTGCCTCCCGACCCGTCCATGTCAGCAGAAGCCGCGGTCTAGAGCGAAGGCGTGGCGCGCGGCCGCAAAGCTGCTGATGCTGCGCGAGCTGGGAGCAAACGAGTTCGGCGCCAGCTACCGTGAGGCGCTGTGGAACGCCGTCGAGGGGTTCGCCGAGGGACGGGTGACGGGGTCGGGGCTCCGGGCCATCCTGCGGCGCGTGGACCTGCTTGCCTCGGAGCGGCCGTTGCGACGACAGACGTAGCGACGACGTCGTGAGCTCGACCCGAGCCGATGCTCGACGCCACGGCGCGGGCCGTCGAGCTCACCGCGAGCAGGCCTGCGGCAGGACGAGGCTGGATGCTCGGAGCGTGGCGGGCGATGGGACGGGCACGTCGCGACGGTGCGGGCAAAAGAAAGGGCGGCTTGCGCCGCCCTGGAACACTGCTCGGACAACCGGCTCAGCCGCGGGTCGTGATCTTGGGAATGGTCGAGCTGCACACCTCGTAGCTCAGAACTTCCGGAGTCCCTTTGACGACGTTGCCCAGGGCCTTCAGCACTTCCGGGTACGCTGCACGGCCGTACTGCTCGGCCTTGTCCTTCGACTCCCAGAAGCTGATCGCGTAGGCCTCGTTCCCGGTTGAGCCGATGAAAGCGATCTCCTCCTGAAACCCTGGCTGCTTGCGCAGAAGCGGGAGAACTTCCTTCTCCAGCGTCTGGGTGAACTGGGTAGCGGTGTTGGGCTTCAGCTGAAGATGCACGTTGCGAGCAAACATGGAAGACCTCGGATTCGGGTGACTAAGCATTTACGAATCGAAGGCGTCTGACCTAGTGCAGATGACTCGAGCGATGAGCGGGAACGTCCAAGCGCGTCCGTAGGGTAACCGCCGCGAACGGAGGCGCCAGCAAAGGCGTGAACTCTTTTGCGTTCCTCGCTCCGGGAAACCCATCTGCCGCGTTTCCGTGCAACGGCGGCAGCTTGGTGCTCCGACTTCGTCCGGACAGGCAGATCTGCGCGATGCGTGGGTTGGTGTGCCCCGTCGTTTTCATCGGTCGCTTGACTATCTCCAGAAAAGAGTCGCCTTGTGGTCGTGCAATCAAACCCAGGAAAGTGAATCCATGAATCGAAACCGTCTGACGTTCGCGCTGTGCCTATGGGGCGCAGTCGCGCTGGCGAGCCCGCCAGCTCCGGAGGCGGTCGCCAAGCGACTCGTCCAGAGTGCTGGCATCGCCCAGGGAGATCTGGTGCGGATCTCGGGAAGTACGAAGGACCTCCCGTTGCTCGGGGCGATCGCCCTCGAGGTGACGAAGGCCGGCGGGGCGAGCTTCTTCGCCCTCAGCAGCGATGAGCTGGTTCGCCGCACCTGTCATGAGGTTCCCGCCGAGCGCGACGCGGGGAACGCAGCCGCCACGCTGAAGCTCATTGCCGCGATGACCGCAGACATCTCGGTCTCGTCCGGCAGCAATCCGGGGCTATGCAGCGATGTCGATCCCGCTCGCCTCGCGGCGCGTGGCAAGGCCTTCCAGGAGGCGAACGAGGCCTACACCAAGCACGGGATCAAGGCGATCAACCTCGGTAACGGGATGGAGCCTGCCGACTGGCGAGCGAAGCGGTTTGGTATCACGCCAGCGCAGCTGTCTTCCCTCTACTGGAACGGGATCAACGTCGAGCCAGCCAAGCTGAAGGAGGCCGCGGCTCCCATCGTTCGCGGGCTCGCCGGCAAGCGCCTCACGGTCTCCGCGGTCAACGGCACATCGGTGTCGATGTCCATCGAAAGTCGGCCGGTGCTCTTCAGCGACGGGCTGGTGACATCGGAGATGGCCAAGAAGGGCCAGACCCTCGTCGCCTGGTTGCCCGCAGGTGATGTCTACCTGGTGGCGGTCCCCGGCAGCGCCGAGGGAAAGGTGGTCGTGGACCGCTTCTGGTACCACGAGAAGCCGATCGACGGACTGACGCTGACGGTCAAGGGCGGGAAGATCGTCGAGATGCAGGCCAAGAGTGGACCCCTGGAGGAATTCAAGCGCGACTACGAAGGCTCGGGCGGCGCGAAGGATGCCGTGGGGGTGGTGAACATTGGCACCAATCCCAACCTGCGCTCACCAGCCGGCAGCAAGGTCAACGCCACTCCGGTCTGGGGGACGGTGAGCATCATGACCGGCGACACCAGCTGGGCCGGTGGTCCCGACGTGAGCTCGTGGAACTTCATCGGATTCGTCCCGGCAGCGACCGTGACGGTCGACGGGAAGGTGCTCGTCGACAAGGGAGAGCTCAGGGCCCCTGCTGCCTGAGCAGGTGAGCCAACCTGGTCGAGTCGGCCTCGGGACCGATGTCGAGCCCGAGGCCGACGCCCTGGCCACGACTTGCTGCCAAGCACCAGCCACAGCATCACCAGCAGCCGCGGGCCAGGTCGTTCATCACGTTGAGGGTCGGGACGGCCTCCGGGCCCAGCACCCGGCGCCTGCCGTCCAGGGCGCGGCGGTACAGCGCCTCGGCGGGAAGGCCGTCGAGAGCACTTCGCGAGTGTGGGATGCCGTCAGTGCTTTGTCGCGTCGTCGGCCGGCGCTGGGCAGTGGTGGCGGACGATGGCGAGCAGATCCTCCGGCCCGAACGGCTTGGGCAGCAGTCCGGTGACTCCCGGATAGTGCACGTGCTTGGCGATGCGCACGTGTGCTGAGACAAGCACCACGGCCATTTCGGGCGCCAGGTGCCGCTCACGGAGCGCATCGAGAAACTCGATGCCGTTCATGACCGGCATCATGACGTCGAGCAGGGCGAGGCGTGGTTCGGCGCCCTCCTCGAGCAACTCCAGCGCCTCCATCCCGTCGCTGGCGGAAGCGACGCGCAGCCATGGCGTTTCGGCCTGGAGGAGGCCGACGACAGCCTCGCGGATGTCGGGGTCGTCCTCCACGACGAGCACCTGGGCTTCCATGACGCAGAAGACTCGGGTCCGTGCCGACAACGAGCAACGTAGGGAAGTCTGCTCGTTCCAGAAGCGGATGGAGGCCACGGCCACGTGGACATGCCCTTCTCTATTTCGAGAAAGCAATGCGCGGCGGCATGGCTTCACCTTGTCGCAGCTTTGATGACAGGTGTAGCGAGTTGTAACGATGCCGAAGTTGCCTCCAGCCGAGCCCTGGACTCGGACCACGCACCGGGGACGGTGTGACGGAGTTGGACCTGATGACCCGGACCAAGGGGGAATCCCGGAAATGTTGCGATGTCCCCGGATGGTACGAGGTCCTCCTTACGGCCTTTCGGACGCCGGGGCTTCGACGTGGGCCGCTGGCCGTCTAGCCTGGCGAGGATGCGCAGGCGAAAGGGCCCGAGTGGAAGGGGCGGCTCTGGACGGCCTGCCGACCTCCTAGGCGGGTCATTCGAATCGATGCAGCGGACGCGGTCTGCTCGGGTGAAGTGCGTGGCGGAGGCGCTCGGTGTTAGTCGAGCCACGGTCTTCGGCCTGATCGAGCGCGGCGAGATTCCCCACGTTCGGCTGACCAGAAACGGAATTCGGATCCGAGCCGCGGACCTGGCGGCCTTCGTCTGCCTCGTCGCCAGGGGCTGGGAGCTGGGCCCCGGTGTCCTCGCGGGTGGCATGGCCCTGGACTTCGTTGCCCGTATGTCTCCGGGCCGCGAAAGACGCGGGGTGGCCGTTCGCCCCATCGGGGAGAAATCCGCTTCAAGGGGCCGGCTACGCCCCGGAAGACTCTCCATGCCGTCGTGACGGCCTACCAGACCGTGACCTTCTTCCGGTCTTCGGTCCAGCGGTATGCTGACGGCGGGGGATTCGACATGAGATGGCTCGCACTTCTTGCGGGGTTGGTCGTCCTTGGGTGCGGTGAGTCGGCCAGGGGGGGCTCGTCGGGGGTGAAGATCGCCCGTGACGGATGCATCGATCTTTCCACGGCCGCGTTGGGACTCGCGGGGACGTACGTCGGCAGAGCAGAGGAGAGGCTGGTCAATCCGGTCGATGCGGGCGTGTGGAACGCGGACGCACCCGCGCAAATCGAGGTCGTGTACTCGGGCTGCGACTACCTTTGGGTGGCGGCCAATTTTGGAGCCGCCTGTGGGCAATTCGGCGCTCTGCATTTCACGACAGCCATTCAGAGCAATACAACCTTCGTTCTCGCAGAGCTGGCTCCTCTCGTGTGCCGGCGACATGCCAAGGCGTGCGACGGGTTGGCGCAATTCTTCATCGCGTACGGTTCGGTGACTGGCGAGCAACTGACGCTCCAGGTCAGCGGAGGCGTGTACTCCGACCCTGGGGGCGTGGCGGGATGCGGTCCCCACGACGCGTGGCCCTATTCGTATGTCTTCACGGGGACCCGCAGCGGTCCGTGATCTCTATCGGACGGTGTTGAATGAGGGTGAGGAGCGTTCCCGGCCCTTGCGAGCCTGTGCAAGGCTGCCAAAGCCTGACCTACCAGCTCGTGACCTTCTTCCCGTCCGGCCCGAAGAGCGTTGAGGGCGCTTCCTTGTAGACGAGCCCGTCCGGTGTCGCGTTGAAGTGCTGATCCGCGTCGATGAACTCCACGAGATTGTCTTGGCATCGGACTTCCAGGTGACGATCCTGCGGAACAGCTTCGGGAACTGCACCGGGCCCTTGTCCTGGGCTTCGTCGTAGCAGAAGCCGGGCGGCTCTTTGTGCGGTGTCTGGAGCTTCGGGTCCCAGAATGAGAGGTCTCGAGAGTAGTCGTTGAGCAGCTTGCTCTTGCCCTTCTTCGCGGCCGCAAGGAAGGCCTGTAGCTCGTCGTCCTGGAGCGAGTTGTAGAGTGCGGAAAGGCCCAGCCGGCGGCGAGCATCCAGTGGTTCAGGTTCGTGACGTCGGAAAGGAGCAAGTCCCCGACGAAGCGCCCATACTTGTCGAAGACATCGTTGGGCTTGCTCACCCGGGTCGTGACCAGGACGTCGATCGTCGCCACTCCCCTGGCCTTGTCGGTGAGGAAGGCCGCCCCGAGCATCAGGAGAACTTGTTGCCCGCGGCGGAGGCGGCAAAGGCTGCGGACAGTGCTGCGCTGGTGCTGCGGGGGCTCGTGGACGAAAAAAAAGCCGCCGGAGCCCGCCGAGATTTCCTCAGCGACTCCGGCGGGTTTGAGTGCGCGCGATACAGGATTCGAACCTGTGGCCTTTGGCTCCGGAGGCCAACGCTCTATCCATCTGAGCTAATCGCGCAGGACGACGAACCGGACCGCTCTCGTACCGGCAATTCAGGTCCGGCGCAAGCCTCGATGCCCGGCGAGCGGCTCTCGAACCGGCGTCATTTCAAGGAGATGTGGCCTCCCCAACGCCTGCTTGCTTGCTCCCCGAGACCCGGGTCATCGTTCGGTCCATGCGCCCCGCCGAGCTCGTGCCCGCCCCCGCCGTCCCCGCCCGCGAGACGTTCTCGGTCGGCTCGGCGATCTCTCGCAGCCTCTCGATCTGGTCGAAGAACATCGTGTTCTTCGTCGCCGTCTCGTTCGCAGCCTACGTCCCGATGTTCGTCCTCGCACCGGTGACGCCCACGTCGCTCTCGGCCTGGGGTCTGTGGTTCCTCGGCATCGTGATCAGCAGCATCCTCGGCTACATCGTCCAGGGGCTGGTCACGTACACCGTGCTCGAGCAGCTCCGAGGTCGGAACCCCTCCGCCGCCGAGTCGCTCGCCCGCGGCTGGTCCAAGGCCGGTCCTTTGTTCGTCGCGGCGTTCGTCACCGGCATCCTCCTCTTCGGCGCGGCGCTGGCGCTCGTCATTCCCGCCATCATCCTCGCGGTCCGCTGGAGCCTTCTCGCCCCGGTGGTGATCGCCGAGGGGGCGGCCAATCCGAGAGCTCGCAGCGCCGAGCTCACCGCGGGACACCGCTGGAGCATCTTCGGCCTGATGGTGCTCTTCCTCGTGGGCAGCGCGCTCCTCGGAGGCATCTTCGGAGTGATCTTCGGACGGAGAGGCGGTGTCCTGGCCACGCTCATGGGGCAGATCATCCCCAGCGCCCTGGCGCTCTCCGTGACGGCGGTCGTCTACACCGTCATCTACTACCAGCTGCGCTCGGAGAAGGAAGGCGTCGACATCGAGCAGCTCACGTCGGTGTTCCGCTAGCGGCCGCGCGCTTCCGCTCCCGCCGCTCGCCGAGCAGCAGCCGTTGCTCCAGCCGCGCTCGCTGCGCAGCGTAGAACGCGCCGAGGAACTCGAACGGGCTCACCCGCTCCGTTCCCGGCGTCCAGTCGATCCGCTTCTGGATCTGCTCCGCCACCGCCGCGAGCGCCGGGGAGTTCTCGAGCGTGTTGCCCAGCCGCAGCACCGCCTCCAGCGTCTGCAGCTCGTACGCCCCGTAGATGTCCAGCTGCTCCACCCGGAACTGCAGCCCCGGCTGCCCGCGCGTCGCCCCGAGGTCGTCGAGCAGCAGCATCGGCGGCGCCCGGACGACGAGCGTCCCTCCCACCAGATCCCCCGCCCGGAGATGGTCGCGGTTCACCAGCGGGAGCACCGCGAAGACCAGCACCCACAGCCCGGCGATGAGCCCCACCCAGGCCGGAAAGCCTCCGGAGATCGCCGCGGGCGCCAGCAGGATCGCGAGCGGCTGGAACAGCTCCAGCTCCCTCAGGAGGTTCCGCGCCACCACCGCCTGCGCGGTCAGCGGTCCGCCCGTGCGCGAGATGACGCGGATCTTCGTCGCCCGCTTTCCGGGCGTCTGCCCCCGCCAGCGCAGCTCGAGGATCGGGAAGTAGAAGCAGCGGACGACGAAGAACGCCACCAGGATCACCGCGGCGGCCAGCTCGAGCCGCCCGCGAGCGCCGGTCAGCATGACGATGATGAAGAGGACCAGCCCCAGCACGTTCATCAGCATCAGGTCGATCATCACCGCGACCAGCCGGTCGCCCACGCTCGCCAGCTCCAGCTGGATCGGCACGCCCTCGGGCGTCTCGAGCCCGCGGAGGGAGCTCACGGCGACCGCCCCGCGAGGCCGAAGTACACCGACCAGAGCACGAAGGTGCTCCCGGCCACGGTCCAGCGGATGCCCGGGTCTCCCACCGTCTGCCGGAACACCCCCTCGATGAGGCCGGCGAGCAGGAACATCGCCACCGATCCGAGCGCCACCACTCCTGCGGTCTCTCCCGCTCTCCGCAGACTGGCCAGCCGCGAGAGCCTCCTCGGGAACACCAGCGCCTGTCCCATCCGCAGCCCCGCGGCGGCGCAGAGCAGCAACGCCCAGATCTCGGTCACGCCGTGCGGAAGCGTCCAGGCCCAGAACTCCGGGCCGAGGCCTCGCGCGCCGTAGAGCCAGCCGAACGCGCCGACGATCAATCCGTTGGTCAGGAGCAGGAAGGCGGTGGGGACCCCTGCGGCGAAACCCAGCCCCAGCGAGGCGAGCCCGATGGTCGCGTTGTGGGTGAAGAGGAAGCTGCTGAACTTGATGAGCGAGGACCGGGGCGTGTCCTTCTGTTCCAGCACCGACCTCAGATCGGCGTCGCTCGCATCGGGACCGCGGCCCTGGGCGTAGGCGGGGGGGATGAAGTCCGACCAGCGTGCCGGGTCCCGGGCCAGCTCTCGCCAGGCCACCGTCGCGCCCAGCCCGGTCAGGAGGATCGCCACCAGGAAGTGCCAGCGAAGGGACCGCGCGGTGCGGGGGAAGGTCCGGACCCAGAAGCGGCGGAAAGCAGGCGCGAAGGGCTCCCGCCCTCCGTAGAGCACCACGTGCGCCCGTGCAGCCAGCGCGTTCAGGTAGGCGAGCAGCGCCGCGTCCAGGGCGATGGCCCGGGCCACGCTCAGCGAGGAGAGCGCGGCACGGTAGAGCACCGGGAGTCGCGCCAGCTCGTCCGCCGACAGAGACCGGAGCCCCGAGCGCTGGACCCGGTCCACCAGCGCCTCCAGGGTGCGCCAGCTCGCCTCGCGCTCCTGACGGAACCGTACCGACGGCATGCGGAGCTCTCCGCTCACACCATCTCCCTCCGCTTCACGTCGAGGTACCGCGAGACCAGCTGGGGGGAGGCGTCCTGGGGCCGGACGTCGAGCACCTGGATGCCCATCCGCCGCAAGCGCCGGAGCACCAGCTCCCGGTCGCTGCGGAGCTCTCCGGCGATGACTGCCCGGTGCAGGTCCGACACCGCTCCCGGGACCGCGCCGGCCATCGCATCCAGCCCCGGGTCACGAAGTGTGACGAAGAGGACCAGGTGCCTCGCACGCATCCGGTCCAGGTTCTCGAGCATCAGCTCGGCGCTGGTGCTGTCGGTGACGTCGGTGAAGAGCACCACCAGCGAGCGACGGCGCACCCGGGCCGACAGCTCCGCCATCCCCAGCGTGTAGTTGGTCTCCTCGGCGCTGTAGGGCAGGGAGGCCAGCGCCTGCTGCGCTCGCGGGAAGGCGCGACCTCCGCCCAGAGGATCCGCCCAGCAGCGCACCCGCGCGTCGAAGCCGAACACGCCCACCCGGTCACCCGAACGGAGCGCGACCCACACCAGGACCAGCGCCGCGCGCACGGCGTGGTCCAGCCGGGTGACCCCCTGGAGGGGGACCGACATCGCGTGGCCCGAGTCGACCGCGACGACCAGCTGGTGGTTGCGCTCCGCCCGGTGCTCGCGGGCCATCAGCTTCCGGTGTCGCGCCGACGCCTTCCAGTCCAGCGCGCGGATATCCATCCCCGTGACGAACTCGCGGAGCGACTCGAACTCCGAGCCCTCGCCGCGGCGGCGCTCCAGCTTCACCCCGAGCTGCATCAGGGGCGAACCGGCGAACCGCAGCGCGACCTCGCGCACCTCGGTCGTGTCCGGTGTCACCACCGAGGCGAGCTCGAGCACGCGCCGCTCCTCGCGGAACAGCAGTCCCAGCGGCCCGGTCCAGCGCACCCAGGCCACCGGCGGCTCGGTGGGCCCCCGCCGCAGCGCGCGGAGGGGGAGCTGCACCGCCGCGCGGCCGCTCTCGAACCGAAGTCGTGTCGCGGGCACCGGCTCCAGCGACGGGTCCAGGTCCACCACCAGCTCGGCGGCGCGTGCGCCGGAAAGGAGCACGTCCACCGAGAGGGTGGCCGTCCGGCCGACGTGGAGAAGAGGGGGAGCATCGGCCGCGACCCGCGGTCGCCGCGGCGCGAGCACCGCGTCGAGACCCAGCGCGAGGAGAAAGAGGAGCAGCGCGATCGCCCACACCGGCCACAGCCGGGACGAGAGCAGGGCTGGCAGGAGCGAGAGCGGTACGCCCAGTCCGGCCACCACCAGCGCGCGTCGCGTGGGGCGGATCATCGCGGTGCCGGCACCTGGTCCAGCACCTGCCGGAGCGCCTCGGCAGCGGTGATGCCCTCGATCTCCGCGCTCGGCGCCAGGACCAGCCGGTGCTGCAGCGCGGGGATGGCCAGGCGCTTCACGTCGTCGGGGATGACGTAGTCCCGCCCCTGCAGCACCGCCCAGGCGCGCGACGCCGCGGCGAGCATCAGGATCGCGCGGGGAGACCCTCCGGCGAGGAACTGGGGACGGGCGCGCGTCTCGCGGATGAGGTCCACCACGTAGTCCGCGATCGGATCCGAGAGGCGGATGCCGGCCACCGCCGCCCGCGCCCGGTCGAGCGCCTCTGCGGTCGCCACCGGGACCAGTCCCAGCTCCTCCAGCGACGGTGAGGTGGTGCGCTGACCGTGGAGCCGGAGCATCGACTGCTCGTCCTGGCGGCTCGGGTAGCCCACCTGCACCTTGAAGAGGAAACGGTCCAGCTGGGCCTCGGGGAGCGGATAGGTGCCCTCCTGCTCGATGGGGTTCTGGGTGGCGATGACCAGGAAGGCCCGGCCGAGCGGGTGGCTCTTCCCGTCGATGGTGACCACCCGCTCCTGCATCGCCTGGAGCAGCGCTGCCTGGGTCTTGGGCGGCGTGCGGTTGATCTCGTCCGCCAGCAGCACGTCGGTGAAGACCGGCCCCCGGGTGAGGACGAACTGGCTGGTGCGGAAGTCGAACTGATTCGTCCCGATGACGTCGCCGGGCATGAGGTCCGGCGTGAACTGGACGCGAGAGAAGCGCAGCGCCAGGCAGGCAGCGAAGGCACGGGCGAGCAACGTCTTCGCGGTGCCCGGCGGGCCCTCGAGGAGCACGTGCCCCTCGGAGAGCAGCGCCACCAGGAGCAGGTCCAGCACCTCGTCCTGACCGACCACCGCCTTGTGCACCTGGGCGCGCAGCCCCTCGCACAGGGCACGGGTCTCAGCGAGCTCCATCGAGCATCCTTTCTCTCCAGCGCTGGATCCTGCGGGCCGCGGCGAGCGCTGCCCGGGAAGTCGTCGCGGCCTGGACCTCGGCGCGGAGGCTACCGGCGGTCGGGAGCTCCCGCCCCCGCCGGCGCGTGTCGAGGAGCGCGTCGGCCCCGCGCTCGTCCAGGCCCTGCGGGGCGTGCATCCGATCGAGCAGCTCGCGTCGCGCCGATTCGAGCAGCGCGCGCACTGCGACCAGCGGCGAGCCGACGAGGGTCTGCAGCGTCACCGTGCTCTCGATGAGCGCGGCGGACCCGTGCGGGGCGGTGTCGATCTCGTCCAGCGGCCGTCCGAACCGGGGGATGGCCGCCCAGACCGCGAGACCCAGCACTACCAGCAGCTGGAGCACCGCCAGCACCGACGGGAAGTGCAGCAGCCCGGCGAGGATGCTCCGCGCCTGCCGCGCCTGGAGGCTCTCGTCGACGGTCATCCCGTCCGTCGAGGCGTCGACGTGCGAGAGAAGACGGGCCAGCACCTCGGCGTTGTCACCCCGGGCGAGGCCGGCGTTCGAGAGCAGATCCGGATCTGCGACCACGATCAGCCGCTGGTCGTCCTCCTCCCGCTCTCCCACCAGCATGCCGTCGGAGCCGGAGACGAGCGGCGTGAGGTCCTCGGATTTCAACAGCTGCGCGTTCTCCAGCGAGGCGCTGCGGCCGCCGATGTGGGACTCGACCTCGAGCTGCCCCGGGCGGCGCACCACGGTTCCCTTGAGATGGAGCGCCGTGAGCCCGGCCGCGATGTCGCGCGTTGGCAGCAGCCGCGCCGTCGCGAGCCAGCCGGGCCTCGCCGGGTCGCCGTCGCCGGTCCACTTCGGGAGGACCACCACCACCGTCTCGGCCGCGAGCGTGCGCTCGGCGAGCTGCGCGAGCGTTCCCGGCCGGTCGAGGTCGAGGTCGGGCTCCAGCACCCAGAGCACCGCCTCGTCGTGGGGCCGGGAAGGGCCGACCCGGACCGTGATGCCGAGCGCGCGGGTGAAGCCGAGGAACGCGGCGTGTCCGTTGGCAGCGCGGCTGGTGACGCTCGGAGGCGGCGGCGCATCGGGTGGCGCGGGCGCATCGAGCACGAGCACCGCGGCGACGCCGAGCGAGACGCAGCCCACCGCTCCCAGCACCAGCAGCCAGCGGCGCGAGAACAGCGCGGGGCCGTTCATCCGCTGGCCCCGGCGAGCGCGGACTTCAGGACCCCGAAGCGCTCGGCGCAGCGCCGGTAGTCCCTCTCGGAGGCCGCCCGTCCGGCGAAGGTGGTCGTCTCCACCGCGTCGACGAGATCGGCCAGCGCCGGGCGTGCCGGCGCGGGGAGGACGAGCCGGGCCAGCGCCTCGCGGGCGGTCATCCCCGGCGCGAGCCGGGAGCCCATCCGTCGCGCCAGCACCTCGAACGTCCTGAGGAGCAGCAGGTGGATCGCCTCCCCGAAGCGGCCCTGTTCCGCGAGGGCTTCGGCGTCGAGAAGCGGGCTGGCGTCGAGCGCGGGTGTGGAGGTCCCGTCCGCGGCCAGGCTGGCGTCAGCCCCTTCCGCCAGCCTCCGCGCGAGCCAGGCGGCCAAGAGGAGGACCGCGACCACCGCAGCGCCCACGCCGACGAGCCGCACCAGCTGCGCGGCGACCCCTCCCAGCCCGAGCCAGCGGAGCAGGGCGACGATCGGGTCCAGCGCCGCGTCCGCCGACTCGAGAGCACGGATGTCCAGGCCTGCCGGGAAGCGGTCCTGGAGGTCGCCCCGGGCATAGGCCTGCTTCATCGCCTCGTGCACCCGCTCGGTGCGCTCGGGTGCGGGCGCGACGAGGAGGACCAGGAGGGGAAGCGCGGCGCGGATCATCGATCCTCGTCGCCCTCGTCCAGACGGTGCATCAGCGCATTGTCGCGGAGACCGAGACCGAGGTGCACGCACCAACTGCGGGGCGGCACCATCCGGCGCGCACCGCCACCCAGGGCAGCCCCGCCACCACGAGGGTGGTCAGCGCTGCCACGAGGGGCCACAGTCGCCCCGGCGACGGCGGAGCCCGGGTCGGAGACGCGGTCAGCATCGCTCGTCCACCGGTGAGCCGGGCCAGCCCGACCCTGTCGAGCCAGAGGCTCCCGCACGCCGGGCAGCCGCGCGTCGTCACCGTGCGCAGCTGCATGTTGCGCATCGCCGTGCCGCACTGCGGGCAGTGCAGCGGCCGCGTCCCGGTGGAGCCCAGGCGGATCTCCCGTCGGTAGATCGCGTCCTCGACCTGCGCCATCGACAGCAGAGTGGAGACCTGCCCCGGGCCGAGCAGCGCCCCGGAGCAGCGGGCGCACGCGCTGCCCGCGAGCCCGTCGCGGAAGCGCTGCAGCGTGGGCGCGTCACCCCCGCACTGCGGACAGACGAGCTGGCTCGGCAACGGTGCACCCGCGCGGCCGGGGCGGAGCAACAGCACGGGGAGGCTGATGGCCAGCGCGCAGAGGTGACCCTGTCGCGCCGCCACGGCGAGGGCCGTCGCCGCCGCCAGCGCCGCCGGAGGGAGCGAGAGGATTCCGAGCCCGTCGAGCAGCGTGAGGAGCACCGCCGCCGACACGCATCCCAGCACCGCCCGGCTCCAGCCCGTGAGCAGCGCCGCGGGCTTGCGTCCGCCGCGGCGGAAGAGCGCCGAGACCAGGTGTCCGTGCAGCGCTGGCCAGCCGAGCAGCATCGGGCCCGGGAACACCGCCAGCAGCGCGGACACCGCGGAGTTGCGGACCAGCGAGCGCCCCGTGACCGAACGGGCCGCCCCGAGCGCGAGCCAGAGCACCGTCCCGGTGAGCGCCCAGGGCAGCGAGGCGAGCGCCCAGGAGAGCCAGCTGATGCGCTCTCCGTGCACGGCGAGGACCAGCAGCCGGGTGAGGGAAGGGAGCACGCCGGGGGCCAGCAGCTGCGCGAGCAGCAGCACTCCGAGCGCACCGGTCACCAGCTGGACCGCGGAGATCCACGCCGAGGGGTCGCGCGCCGCCGGCGTCTCGGGAGAGAGCTCGCGGGTCGGTGCCTCGGAGGGTTCCACGTGAGGCACCCGCGCGGTGTTCGCCTCCCTCGGCCCACGGCGCGTCCGCCGGTCGAGCTCGAGACCCGACGTCTCCTTCTCCTCCTCGGTCACCGGCAGGGCGACGCGGTTCCGCAGCGTCGCGCCGCAGCGACGGCAGCGCTCCCAGCCAGGACGCCACTCGTTCCCACAATGGCGGCAGACGTCGCGAGCTGTGGTGGCCGGTGCCATGGGTGAACGATGCCGGTGAAAGAATGAAGCAGAGGTGCACTCCCCGCGTCCAGTCGCGGTCCGGTGTCGACCTCGACCCTGCCCGGGTCGCTGTCAGCGCGTCCGTGGAGCTGGATGGATGTCGTCCACCCAGTGGACCGTCTCGGGCGCCTCGACGGGGGCGATGTCGAGGTTCACGACGACGGGGTCCCGGTCGCTGCGGACGAGCACGCACTCCAGCGGCTCGTCGGCGGCGTTGATCTCCTGATGCGGCACGTAGGGCGGCACGAAGATGAAGTCCCCCGGCCCCGCCTCGGCGGTGAACTCGAGGTGCTCGCCCCAGCGCATCCGGGCGCGGCCCTTCACCACGTAGATGATCGACTCCAGCGCGCCGTGGTGGTGCGCCCCGGTCTTGGCGCTGGGGTGGATGATCACCGTGCCCGCCCAGAGCTTCTCCGCGCCGGCGCGGGCGTGGTTGATGGCCGCGGCGCGCGTCATGCCCGGGGTCTGCGCGGTGTTCGGGTCCAGCTCGGTGCTACGCACGACCCGGACGCCGTGCAGCCGCCAGTGTTCCGCGTCGGGCGGGGTGCTCATTCGGCCTCCGGGAAGTCGAACTCGAGCTCGATGGGGTCGTCCGCGCTGATCTCCAGGGTCCGGCGCTCCTTCTGATCGCCCCGGGTGAGCTGGACGACGTGCTTGCCCTCCCAGAGCGAGAGCGGAGCGATCGGCGCGGTGCCCACGGCCTTTCCGTCCACCATCACCTCGACCCCGTCCTGGAGCTTCAGCACCAGCTTTCCCTTCGCGAACTCCACCTTGTGCGTGCCGTTGTCGCCCGGCTTGAGCGTGAGCTGCTCGGGCTTCGACAGGCCGAGACCGGTGTCGAAGAACTCCAGATCGACCGGGGCGGCCTGCGCGGGGATGGTGAGCTTCACCGGGGTGGTGCCGACGATCTTCCCGCCCATCCGGACCTTCATCTTCGGCGTGCTCTCGAGGACGACGGTGGATTCCTTGGCCGCCTCGAGCTCGGCGAAGGCACCGAGAAGCTTCTCCCGGTCCGTCTCGCTTCTCGCCTTCGGGGTGGGGTCGGGCTGAGCGGAGGCGACGCCTGCGGCCGAGGCCAGCTCTCCGGACGGCGAGGTCGCTCGCGGCGTGGTGGCAGGTGCGGCGCTCGCGCCAGTCGAGCCCGAGCCGGTCGTGGTGGCTCCCCTCGCGGCCGAGGCGGCCGAGGCGGCCGAGCCGGTTCTGGCCGGCGGGACGGCAGGAGCGGCCGGGATCGTGGAGGGGGCCGAGCCCGGCGCGGTGGATCCCGCGACGGTGGGTGCGGACACGGGCGGAGCATGGGGCGTGGTCGATCCCGCGCCGGCGGGTCCTGACGGCGCGGAGGCGGTCGAAGGCGGAGCGACGGGCGTGGTCGATCCGGCGCCGGCGGGTCCGGGCGCTGCGGCGGTCGAAGGTGGCGCGACTGGCGGGTGCGGCGCCGCGGAGGCGGTCGAGGGCGAGGTAGCCGGCGCGCCGGCAGGGCCTGTGCCCGGACCCGACGGCGGAGCGGTGGTCTCCGGCGTCGCTGCGGGGGCCGTCGACGTGGTCGCCGGCGCGAGCGCCCCCGGAACCGGCAGCCCGACGCGGGCGAGGAGGTCCGTGCGGTGCGCCGCGGCGAGCCCGAGATAGGCCCCGACCGCGGCGAGCCCGGCGAGCAGCACGACCACGCCGAGCGCACGCAGCGGCCCGCCGCCGCCTCTCACCCGTCGCACGGTGCCCGTGGTTCGGGTGCGCCGATCTCCGTGCCCCAGCCCCATGCGAACCGGGGTGGTGACCGCGTCCCGCTCCGTCTCCAGCGCGGTCGGGAAGACGAAGGCCGAGGGGGAAGACGCGGGCGTTGGCGGTGGGACCGTCCGGACCTCGAGGCCGGCCACCGGTGGAGGCGTACGACGCCCCTGCGAGCGCACGGTCCGATCGAGCTCGAGGATCTCCAGCGGCGCCGCCGCCGTCCCGCGCCCGTGACCCGGCACGGGCTCGCTCAGGAGGATGGGGCTGCTCGACGTCGGCGCGAACGCGGAGGACGTCACCCCGGGCGGCATCTGCGTCGCGCGGGGCGGCGTGGGCGGCGCGGGCGGAGGCGGAGGAGCGAGCTGTGCCACGAGGCGCGAGAGCGCGAAGCCGTTGGTCGCCTCGCCGGTCGAGGGAATGAAGGCCTCGAGGTCGGCGTGGAGCGTGCGGCAGTCCGGGTAC